>Ga0209167_10002382_pt1 | contig 10232 bp, 7 predicted proteins | sample Coa_R1_9_FD_187154 | JGI IMG/M metagenome (GOLD analysis project Ga0209167, IMG submission 187154) | Surface soil microbial communities from Centralia Pennsylvania, which are recovering from an underground coalmine fire - Coalmine... | ecosystem: Environmental > Terrestrial > Soil > Unclassified...
CAATGTGCTCCCTCACGCTCCGGATGCTAGAACGTCGATTCAACAATCGGATTGCGGTTGCACCCACCCGCGAGGTCGCCACGCTGGTGAGGGTCCTACACCCAATGCGTATTGCAATGTATCCGTTCTGAGACCGCTCTTGAAGCACGAACGCATGCAACCGCAAAACAGAATTATCAGTGACGCGACCGATTGGATTGTGCGCGGAAGGGTTAACGCCGACTCTCCCGGCAGAAAGATCTCCACTCGCGCCAGCGTGCCCAAGGTTCTGTTCGCAAAATGGCGGCAGAATGTTTCTCTGTGGATCGCCTTGGGCAGCGGAAACCTGATGTTTCATTTCAACCTGCATAAAACAGTCGGATTACTCGTGTATCAGTGAGACAAGGACGGCGGCTGGATTTGCGTTGCATCATTGACCGATGTCGCCGCGCGCGGCGTAATAGTCGTTACTGCGATATTGTTAGCGAGACTGGGACCTTGGTCCCTCCTGAAATAGCAGCCGTCTTATGGAGCGAAGGTCATTCAAAATACGCGTAGTCGTACCTATATGAATGCGAAGCTTCGCTAAGTTATAAGAAGCAAGCCGCAAAGCGTCCAGCCGCCGAGGGAAACGGGAAGACTCTTCGCTGTTAATGTGGATGTCGAGCTCCTCTTTTGTGTCGTCAGCGACCTCAGCCAGTAACGTGATGTATTGATAGGCGCTTTCAATACTCTCAAACAGGTTTGAATCGTGACGACTCACAGCTATCCTTGCGTACTCGAACCGTTTCAGACTTAGACAAGTGATGGGTTTACATTTGCAGCGTTTCTCCGTTACTCGATCTGCTTGACATTGCGTCGTCGGTGAGGTCTGAACAGATGAGCTGTCTCGAGCGGGTGTTTTAGTCTGGCCCGGGTGTGTCAGGGTCAATCGTTGCCTTACTCTGGATGAGTGCCAGGATCACAACACGGCACCGAAGGCATGTTGCGAAGTGAACTATTACTTCGGCGGACTCGTGTTGGCCCAGCTGGCCGTCGACGAATGCAGCCAGTGTGTCTTCGTCGGGACATTTGGCTGACAAGATGTGCCTCACTGAAGTCGGACAGCAGGGCGTGGCCGAATTTGCGGCCAAAGATGTTAGTTGCATGCCACGTATGTGGCTCGAGTGCATGTGAGGCGTGTAGCCACATTAGGCGTTGCCGAGCCTTTGTGTTGAGCGCGGGACCGATGTGACCTGTGAATCCTAGCCTGCCTTTTGAATTAGGTGCTGGTCGGGCTCGGGAATGCCATCGACATCCTGAATCAAGCTCATCATGGGAATTGAGATCTGCGGATTGTCGATTATGTCGGCGAAGCATTCGCTGATAGCTGAGGAACTTAAGTGGTGCCGGGATTGAAGCGTTTTAATCACTGCATCCCTCAGCCTGCCGTGCAGGTGAATGAGTTGCCGGGTGACATTGGATTGATGAATGCCCATGCGCCTTCCGATTTCTCCCAACTGTAGATTCTGGTCATATCGCAAGCGCAACATAAGCCGCTCTTTCGGCGTAGTTTGCCGCAGAGCGTTGGCGAGGGACTGGCTTACTATCTTTCCGTAGCGCTCGGCGCGAAGTGCAGAGTCGAGATTAGCCAAGGCCCGGCAATCGGGAACGTTGGCGACATTGTCGTTGGCAGGCATTGTTTGGTCAGTTCGATCGTTAATCGACCGATTGATCACGATTACCCGCAGCCAGGTCGCCAAAGAACTTCTTCCGTGGTAAGAGGCAATGCGTTGTTGACCGGTGCGGTCCGGGAAGCAAAGACTGACCAGAATCGAGTCCGCAATTTCCTCGCTATCCGAGCCCCGCCGGTAGAATAGTCGTGCGAGATCGATCAGGAAGCGCCGGTACCGGGCGTCAAAGGCTTTCCATGCGGCTTCGGAGTTGTTTACGCAACCGCAGGCGACATACAAGTCTCGGAGGTAGAGTTTACCAAGCAGTTCTATCGCAGCGGTTTCGTCGGCGGTTTGTTTGATGCATTTGCAGGCGACTGTCCATACGTAGTCAACGAACGATTCCGGGGAGATGCCGATATCTCCGTAGTAACTGTGGCCGATGCAGAATTCGTCCGCGGCCGTTTTCGCAAAAAGAATAGGCGCTGGCGTCATTTGCTCACTCCTGAAATAGAGTCAAGTCCGCTGTCGGGTCGCTCCCTCGATTGATTGGGCTGTGAGTGCTGAGTTTGAAATGTGGAGCGGGACACGCTCACTGCTGTGCGTATTGTTAGGAGAAGAATTTCCTTGCAGGTGGACCTTGGCTTGAGGACGCGAGGACTGATGTTGTGTTGATCATTGCGGCAGGGTCGTTCATGGCTTTGCTCCTTACTGGCACGCCCATGAGGGCGATTGGAGATCGTTAGCCCCCGGCCCCCCTGCGTTGTGTAACGGCAGGGGGCCCGGAGCGTGTCGCTGGGGCGCTACCGGCGGCCTACTCAATTGAAGAGACTTTGGGTGGGGCACTCTTCGCCTTAACGCGGTTCCATTAGGGATATTCGCGTCCAAAGTTTCTTCACAGGATGCGCCTCCTGAGCGGGGAGATTCGTTCTGACAATTTCTTGGCGGATCCGACGTGGGAAACGCAAAGGGTGCTGGTCAGCATACAGCGAACTACTTCGGCACGTCAAAATCTGGAAGTGGTAACCGCACCCCCAACAACCTAGTAGAGAGACCCTACTTGCTGTGATCCAAATGAGGAGACGTGCATTTGTTGTTGTAGACAATGTTATGCTGCAGATTTGCGCGGGTGAATCGATCTAATTTTCCTTAGGGCCTAAGCTCTTTCTTCGATATCTCTCCGATCGTTCATCGGATGTCCGTCGAAAAAAGTGTGATGGGCGCTGGACTAGGGGCCGACATGGCAAGGACTTGGCACAAATGGGCGACCGCCGCGGCGGTGCTCTGCTTGCTTGGGTCGGTCTGCATCCGATTGATTCTTTTCCCCCACTTCGAGTCCCAGTTTCTCACTACGGGCCCTAATGGGCGGGAGACGCCTGAGAGCGTTGGGCTCGCATACGAGAGGGTCAAGATTCCCAGCCTTAACCGAACGCTGGATGGTTACCTCGTCCAGGTACCACCGGCGTGCGAGCTCAAGGTAGCATTACTGATCTTTCATGGGGTTAGGGAAACAATTTCGGAGTGGGTCAAAGCTCAGCGCTTCCTCTATGACCACTGCGTTTCTTCCGTGGTGTTCGACTACTCGGGCCATGGAGACAGCTCGAGGCCCGGAACCTTCAAGTACCTGAATGAAGATGCCGTGGCAGCATATTCGTGGTTTGCTTCACGGTTCGCCGATGACACGCGGCGCTGCATCCTCGGCCACTCCATGGGAAACGGTCCAATGCTGCAATCTCTGCCGGGTTTCCGTCCCATGCCAGCCTGCGTTGTGGTGGCGAATGCCTTTTCTTCGCTCCGGGACGCAGGAGTGCATCGGGGAACTCCCCGGATCTTTTCCTACGTGATGCCCGACGTCTGGAACAATGTGGATAATGTTTCGCATGATCACGCTCCGCTGCTCGTAGTCGGCAGCGATGCAGATTCCGTAAACCCTATCGCAATGGGACAGCGGATCTTCGAGGCCGCTCCTGAGCCAAAGGAGATCGTAGTCCTGCATGGTTTCAAGCACAACGCCCTGTATCAGAATCCAAGCGAACAATGGTGGACACCTGTGTTTCAATTTCTTCGGGGCGAGAAAAGACGTCTAAGTCGTTAAAACTCCCGGAAGAGAAAAACGAGCTCCGGGAGGCAACCCTTCCTCCTAGCTCCGTCGCTGCTGGAGAATCAACGAGACGAGTTCCCGTTACGATCAGGTGTTGCAACCTGTTAGGAACGCTGTGGTGTCTCATTTCAGGGAGACGATGGGAGGAGTAGACTTCGGGGCTCGCAGTAGGAGTGAGACCATTGAGATTCGCAAGAACGGCGGTATCACCGATGGGACCGGAAAGTTCGCACGCATCCAAGATTCCATCATTGCCGCGGCGCGCTGCTTGATTCTTCATTGACCTCGATGGCGCTTACGATAGCGTAGTTCTTGGTGGGAGCAAACGATAAGTTGAGTTTGCCTTGGGCGGACGCGGGAACGTTGTGGAAGACCTTCACCACCGGCCGGTCCCCGTCTCCACCGGCGTCTTTGAGAATGTCAAAATCTTTCAGCAGGGTCCGACCATTGCAGTAGACATCAAAGACGCGGCTGCCGATGCCGCCGAGCTTGTCCGGGGCAGTAAACCAGGTCTCGGCAAAATACAGCCTGATCGTATATTTGCCGCCTTCTACCACGGGTATCGAATACGTAAAGTTTCCGAAGCGATGTGCATTGAACAAGGGTGGGTCGGCCGTGCCCCTCCTGCCGTCGATCGGCCTTCTTGCAAAGCTCCTGCGGCCACTGAGGAAATATTGGTCAGGCATCCAGATTTGGCCAAGGTGGTCGCGATAAGGAATATCCAACTCGGAAAGTCGAAGCGGGAGCATTTTACCCGAAGTACCAGGCAAGATCTCCAAAGCATTTACGAAGCCATTACCGGGGCCACCCCGAAAACCCACATGCAGCTGGCCGTCGTTCGCGGGAGAAATATCTTTATATATTTTCTCCGTGACTACGTTCGGTCCTCCAGCATCGGAATCAACGTCCAGACTCGAAACCCTTTCACCGTTGATCGAAACATAGACGGTGCGCATGCTCTCGCCGCTCACCAGGGTTTCAGCAAAGTAGAGGTGAAGCTCGTAGGTGCCAGGCTTAAGGGGGATATCGTAACCGAAGTGTCCCTCCCTGCCAGTTCGATAAATATCGGGGTCTTGTGTGCGCACGATCTCCCGTGAGCTGCGATTAAAGGTTGTGCCGCCCGTAAAGTAACGGTCAGGCAGCCACACACGGCCAGACTTATCAACGTAAGAGTTTCCCGCGCGCTCACCACACAAGATGCGGATCGCATCAGAGGCTGAAGCCGCACCAACAATCGTCGTGTTCGGCTCATTGATCGACGCATGGGAAGCGGCGGCTCGCGCCGTCGCGCTTTGTACTCTATTTTTAGTGTTGGCGGCGGGGTGCCTCCACGGCCACGCAAGCGCCATCGAGAAGAGAATACCCATGGCAACAGTTGCCAATGCAAGTGCGAGCCAACTCCAACTTGGCTTCCGCATGATTCGGCTCTTCGATCCGGACCCGCTGACGACGACTAGCCCCGCCTGGGATACCGCCTCGTGCTCCGCGTCCTCGGGTCGCCTCGGTGGCGAGACGCCAGGCTCAAGACGCGGCAAGAACTGCGGTATGTACTGGCCCTTAGGAATTACGATCTGGACCGTGTGGTCGCGCGCCCCATCGGCATAGCATTCCTTGAGCCGTTTTCTCAGATGGTGAGTATCTACACGAACCGCAGAGTCCAACTGCGGGTCGAATCCAGAATGACGCCCTAGTACTTCTACGGCGATACCGTATTCCGTGAGGTCATTGCCTTCGCCGGCAAAATATTTGTCGCAAAGATAGCTCAAGAGACGAGACAACTTCGGAGCGCGCTTGAACATCTCCGTGGCGAGCACCGCGGCGAGTTCGGCCCTTTCCGCTTCTCTACTTGGCCCTTCGGGCATTTTCAGGTGCGAAGAGATAAAGTGAATCGGAGAAACTGCCTTGCCTCGCTCGGGAGAAGGAGGAACTATCGGAGGATGACTCAGTTTCCTTGTCGCGCCCACAATCAACAACTCATTTCGGCCCCCCGATGAGACTACTTCGGCGGCCATTGCGATCGATGGTTAATGGATAGGGAGCATATAGCTAATCCGTTTTCCAGTCAATGACTGCAAAGACCGACTGTCAAGATTTCTGAGGGTCTCCCCATCTCACGAAGAATATCCATCGTTCAGGGTTGATATTGATTGTAATCGCCGTTTGTTTTCGTGGGAATGCGCACTGAACCGGCGCTGTTTTTTTAGGGCGAACGAGCAGCGAGGCGTTTCCTTCGGAATCCTCCCGATGATCTGACACAGGATCGCGGCGACGGCGTCGGAAGCCTCAATCGCGGAAAGGCTTTCGGGTTAACTGCTCTAGATGCAGTGAAGTTGTGAGTGTTAATTCAACTGTTTAACGGCAAATTAACGGCATGAAACTTGATTATCAAAAATCGAGCTCACTATAATCGGCCCGTTTCTGTGCAGGTCACACCGCATTTTGCCCGAGGTTCTGGATGCCGGGCAGCAATGGAGGCAGCCGAGGCAGCTTGCGGGCGAACAAGGCATCTGAGTGGGTTCCTCATTTCACGACGACTACGGCTTCGTCGATCCACTGACTTGGCGATCGACGCCCGAAGTACTTTCACCTCGACGCTGACGGGAAGGTGCTGCAACCCTTCTCGCCTTTCTCAAAAAAGGAGCGAGACCAATGCTGGATCACAGACCAAGTGAAAGTACCTTGCCGTATGTCGTGCATTTTGTCTATGCCTTGTTGGCGGTCCTGTGCCTACCGTCGCTGGCTAGCGCCACAACCTATTATGTCGACTGCAACGCCGGTAACGATGGAAATGGCGGTACGTCTCCTACCGCTGCGTGGAAATCTCTTTCCCCTGTAAATGCAAAAGTATTCGCTCCCGGCGACTCGCTATTGCTAATCACCGGCTGCACGTGGACGGGCACGTTGCAACCGGGCGGCAGCGGCACGAATGGAAACACGATCACGATCAATGAGTATGGCACAGGAGCGATGCCTCACATTGAGGGAGGAGGCGCCACCGAGGCGGTCCTGCTCTCGGGACAAGAGTATTGGGACATCAATAACCTGGAAGTTTCAAACCAGGCATCGGCCTCCGGAACTCGACGGGGCGTGCGCGTGATTGCCACAGGCGTTTCCAACCACATCCATTTGATCGGACTAAACGTTCACAACATCAGCGGTCAATTAGGCGCCGATGCGACTTCGAAAAACACCGGAGGCATCGGTTTTGAGTCATCAGGCGGCGCGGGCGCCAGCTTTGACGATATTCTGATCGAAAACTGCACGATCACGGATGCCGACGATGTGGCGATCTACCTCGACGCTGACTCCGGAACAGCCCCGCGGTCGGGGAACTGGGCGCAGGCGAAATGGAACAATGTTGTCATCCAGGGAAACCAAATCAGCAATATCGGTAAGAACGCCATCATCGTCCGCTCCGCGGATACATCGATCATTCAAAACAACGTTATCAATGGAGCCGCTACCAGACTGCATGGAAATGCGATCTATACCATTGGCACGCTGAACGCCACGATCCAGTTCAACGAGATTTATAACACCGCCCTCACCGGCTACTCCGGCCTTGAAGACGCCGCTGTCGATCCCGACAATGATTCGGTGGGCACTCTCATCCAGTACAACTACAGCCACAATAACGCCGGCGGGATGGCCAATCCCAATATGATTCCGGGCGCCGGCAACTATAGTGATGGCACTATCATCCGCTACAACATCAGCCAGGACGACGTCAACCAGGTCATCCAGTTCAGCGGCGCTGCCACCAACACGCAGATTTATAACAACACCATTTACATCGGTTCGGGTTTGTCACCCACCATCTTCGGCGCGCATCTCTGGGGTGGCACTGGAGGCTGGGCCAACAATACGACGTACTCGAACAACATCGTTTATAACGCCGGGAGTGGTACCTATAGCCTCGGAGGATCGACCAATAATACCTTCGACGCGAATCTGTTTTATGGGAACCACCCATCGAGTGAGCCGAGCGATCCCAAAAAACTCACCTCGAATCCTCTGCTGCAGGACCCAGGCAGTGGCGGGACGGGGATAAATACAGTAGATGGTTATCAACTGCAATCCGGATCGCCAGCAATTGCTTCGGGGGTTGTGATCAGCAACAACGGTGGACGAGACTTCTTCGGGACGGCACTGCCTAGCGGCGCGCCGGACCGTGGCGCAGCTCAATCTACAGCTTCGTCTTGCGCTGCGCCGTCGGCTCCGGCCAACCTCACAGCGACGGCGACTTCGTCGAGCCAGATCAATCTTGCTTGGAACGCTGTGCAAGCGAGTTGTGCCGTTACCTATAACGTGTTTCGCAGCACGACCAGCGGTTTCGCGCCTGCGAGCAGCAATCAAATTGCTGGCGATTTGAGCGCTACTTCTTTCTCTGACACTGGACTTTCCGCCTCGACGACTTACTACTATCTTGTCGAAGCCGTGGATTCCGCCGGGTCCTCGGGACCTTCGAACCAAGCCAGCGCGACCACGAGCGCCGCTTCGGGCACGTGCTCGGGCATCTGCATTGATTCCGGCTCGACCACGGGCGTAAGTCCGTTCGTGGCGGATGAGGATTTTTCTGGCGGCTCAACGATTGATCATGCCAACACGATCAACCTGAGCAAGGTAACCGATCCGGCGCCCGAAGGCGTGTACCAGTCGGCGCGCGTCGGGGCGACGCAAGCCTCAGGGGTGGGCGCCCCGTTCAGTTACACCATCCCGGGCTTCACTGCAGGAACCAACTATCTGGTGCGACTGCACTTTGCCGAGACGTTCTTCACCACCAAGGGCTCGCGGGTGTTCAACGTGACGATCAACGGCACGCAGGTGCTGACGAACTTCGACATCGTGGCGGCCTCGGGTGGGGAGAACATCGCCAACATCCAGCAGTTCACGGTGCCGGCGAACGCGAGCGGGCAGTTCGTAATCACGTTCACTTCGGTGACGAACAATGCTCTCATCAGCGGGATCGAAATCGACCAAACCAGCACCACGCCGCCTCCGCCGTCATGCACGACCCTCTGCATCGACTCGGGCGCGACGACAGGAACAGGCTCTTGGGTTGCCGATGAGGAATTCAGCGGTGGCTCGACGATTGATCACGCCAACACCATCAACACCAGCAAGGTGACGAATCCGGCACCGGCAGCCGTCTACCAGTCGGCACGCGACGCCACGACGACGGCGTCAGGGGTGGGCGCCCCGTTCACCTACACCATCACGGGCCTCACAGCCGGGTCAAGCTACACGGTGCGGTTGCACTTCTGCGAGACGTTCTTTACGACCAAGGGATCACGGGTATTCAACGTGACGATCAATGGGACGCAGGTGTTGACGAACTTCGACATCGTAGCGGCTTCAGGTGGAGAGAACATTGCCAACATCCAGCAGTTCACGGCGACGGCGGAGACGAGCGGGAATATTACGATCACGTTCACGTCGGTAACCAATAACGCGCTTATCAGCGGCATAGAAATTGACTAGCAGGCTCATTGGGCATAACAAGGAGGAAAGCATGTTTCAGCGGAGTGGTTCAGCATTTTTCCTATCGCGCAAAGGCGACGCTGTTTTTCCAGTACGTAAGATCGCCGCGTTTGCCTTTCGGATGTTCACGTTCGTGTGTTTCCTGGCGGCATCAGCCAGCGCACAGGTCAGCGTCCTGACCCAAAACGCGGACACGGAGCGCACGGGAGTCTACAGCAATGAGACCCAGCTTACGCCGACATCCACCATTCACAAGCTCTTTACGATGTCGCTTGACGACCCTCCGATGGGACAGGCGCTGATCCTGGGCGGACTGAACGTGTCTGGCTTTCCGGCCAATGTCTTGCTGGTTGTCACCTCGCCGAACCACACCACCGGCGCCACCAGCGCCTTTGCCTTTAACGCCGACACAGGAGCCAAGCTCTGGCAACTGAGCCTGGGAACCAATGCGGCTTTCAACACGGCGGCACCTGTACTGGATCCCAGTTTAGGTCCTCACGGGGCGCTTTTCGTGGTCACCAAAAGCAGCTCGAGCAATACGAATGAATTGCATGCGATCGATGCGCTTGCCGGGACCGAGCTAACCGGGAGCCCCGTGACTATCTCGGCCTCATTCGACGGAGTCGGCTTCAATTCGGCCCAGGAGAATGAGCGTGCGGCGCTGTTGGATATAAACGGCACCATTTATACGTCTTTCTGCCACATGACGGACTCTGGCACCTACCACGGCTGGCTGATCGGCTACGACTACACGAATGGCTCCGGTTTCAGCCAGAACGGCGTATGGTGCGACACCTGCGCCAACGGCGGGAACCAGGGTGGTATTTGGCAGGGGGGCGACGGCGTCCTCTATGACGGAACACACATTTACGTCTCAACGGGCAACGGCACGATTGGTAACGGGAGTTACTCGATGAACGTCGTGCAGTTAAGCCCATCCGTGCTCGGCACCGTGGACTCCTTTTATCAGCCGCCAAACGCGGCCTCCAACAGCAGCGCTGACCGCGACCTGAACGGCG
>Ga0209167_10002383_pt1 | contig 10231 bp, 7 predicted proteins | sample Coa_R1_9_FD_187154 | JGI IMG/M metagenome (GOLD analysis project Ga0209167, IMG submission 187154) | Surface soil microbial communities from Centralia Pennsylvania, which are recovering from an underground coalmine fire - Coalmine... | ecosystem: Environmental > Terrestrial > Soil > Unclassified...
ATTTGCGCACGGTGACCGACATTACGAGTTGTTCGACGTGTCACCGGTGAGGCAGCATTTACCGCAACCAAGTTTGAATAACGAGATGGAAGAAGAAAACAATAAGCAGCACCGCGAGGAGGTTTGTCCGGGCAAGAAGGACAAGCTCGACTTGCAAACGGTTCGCGCCCAAATCGCCCAAACGAAGGGGCCGGAATACTGGCGCAGCCTCGAAGAACTCGCAGGTAGCTCTGAGTTTCAGGAGATGATGCATCGCGAGTTTCCTAAGGGCGCATCGGAATGGCTGGATGCGGTTTCGCGTCGTGGTTTCCTGAAGTTGATGGGCGCTTCGCTCGCAATGGCTGGCATGACAGCCTGCACGAAGCAACCGCTGGAGCCCATCGTTCCGTATGTAAGACAACCGGAAGAAGTAATTCCCGGGCGGCCTCTTTTTTTCGCGACCGCTTTCACTCTTGGTGGATACGCCAGTCCCATTCTCGTTGAAAGTCATCTCTATCGTCCGACGAAAATTGAAGGCAACGAGCAGCATCCGGCGAGCCTCGGCGGAACTGATGTATTCGCGCAGGCATCGATTCTCGGAACGTACGATCCCGACCGGTCGCAGACCATCGCGTATTTCGGCGACGTGCGCACCTGGGGAAATTTCCTGGAAGCGATCCGCGGGCCGCTTAACGCGCAGAAAGCCGTGCAGGGAGCGGGGATTCGCATTTTGACCCCCACAGTTTCTTCGCCAGCACTGGCCGATCAATTGAAGTCCGTGCTAAAGCTATATCCGCAGGCGAAGTGGCATGTGTATGAGCCAGTGAATCGCGATAATGTACTCGAAGGCGCGAAGATGGCCTTCGGCCAGCCGGTCGAAACGCAGTACAAGCTGGAGAACGCCGACGTAATTGTCTCGCTCGATGCCGATTTTCTGTACGCGGGATTTCCAGGTTCCACGCGATATATTCGCGATTTCGCCAAGCGTCGTAATCCCGATGCAGGCAACATGAGCCGGCTGTACGTGATCGAGAGCACGATGAGTTCGACCGGCGCGAAAGCGGATCAGCGGTTTCCAATGCGGGCAGAGGATGTCGGGGCCTTTGCCAGCCCCTTCCCGGCTATGGTCGGCGGCTACGAGCCCGTCCTTACGTTAGGACACCCGGAACAACAAAAGTTTGCCGATGCGCTTCTGCAAGATTTACGGAGCCATCCGCAGTCGAGCGTCGTCATCGCTGGCGATCATCAGCCGCCAGCAGTTCACGCGTTAGCTCACGCGATTAATGCGAAGCTGGGCAACGTCGGGAAAACAGTTTTCTATACCGATCCCGTCGACGCAAATCCAATAAACCAGATTGACTCAATCAAAGACCTCGTCGCCGACATGCGCGCCGGCAAAGTGGACATGCTTTTCATCCTAGGCGGAAATCCCGCCTACGATGCGCCCGCCGACCTGAACTTCGCCGACGCGCTCAAGAACACGAATATTCCGATGCGCGTGCATCTCGGCCTCTATCAGGACGAGACTGCCGAGCTTTGCCAATGGCATGTGAACGAGGCGCACTATCTCGAATCATGGGGCGATGCTCGTGCGTATGACGGCACCGTAAGCATCGTGCAACCGTTGATTGCTCCGCTCTATGGCGGCAAGAGCGCTTATGAACTTACCGCCCTGCTCGCCGGTCAAGCCGAAGCCACAGGTCACGAAATTGTGCAGGGCTACTGGCAGAGGCAACATCCTGGCGCGGACTTTGACGCCTTCTGGCGAAAATCGTTGCACGATGGATGGATTGAAGGAACAGCGTTCACTCCTAAGGCAGTCACGTTGAAGTCGGCGAATTTTCCAGTATCCCCGATCACCGATGTCAAATCGATCGAGATCAATTTCCGCCGCGATCCCTGCGTTTACGACGGATGTTTCTCCAACAACGGCTGGCTGCAGGAACTGCCCAAGCCAATGTCGAAGATGACGTGGGACAATCCCGTGCTCATCGGTCCGGCGATGGCGGCGCGGATGGATCTCAAGAGCGAAGACCTGGTCACGCTGGAACTAAACGGCAAGAAGGTCACCGCACCGATCTGGATTCAGGCCGGGCATCCCGATAATTCCGTCACTGTGTTTCTCGGTTACGGACGCAAACGCGCAGGACGTGCAGGAACCGGCGCCGGCTTCGACATGTACCCGCTTCGTTACAGCGCGACACCGTGGTTCACCACCGGCGTAAATATCACCAAGGCTGGCGGAACTTACAAGCTGGCGACGACGCAGGGTTACCAGACGATGGACACGCCGGAAGGCGCGCGGCCACAAGTGCGGGAGGCCAGTCTCGAAGAGTATCGCAAGGAACCAGGTTTCGCCAGGGACGAAGAGCCTCCGGCGGAACTCACGTTGTACAAGCCCTATCCGTACGAGAAGGAACTCTACGTGTGGGGCATGGCGATCGATTTGAATGCCTGCGTGGGATGCAATAACTGCATCGTTGCCTGCCAGTCAGAAAACAACATTCCGGTCGTGGGCAAAGAGCAGGTCGTCATTGGCCGACACATGCATTGGCTGCGCGTCGACGCTTATTATCAGGGCGACCGCGATAGTCCGAAGGCGTATTTCCAGCCCGTACCCTGCCAGCAGTGTGAAAATGCCCCGTGCGAAGTGGTCTGTCCCGTGGGCGCGACGGTACACAGCACGGAAGGCCTGAATGACATGGTCTACAACCGCTGCGTGGGCACGCGCTACTGTTCCAACAACTGCCCGTACAAAGTGCGGCGTTTCAATTTCCTGCTCTTTCAGGATTGGGAGACGCCGCAGTTAAAGATGATGCGCAATCCGGACGTGACCGTGCGCAGCCGCGGCGTCATGGAAAAATGCACCTATTGCATCCAGCGGATCACGCAGCATCGCATCGATTCCGAGCGCGAAGATCGTAAGATCCAGGACGGCGAGTTGCAGACGGCTTGTCAGCAATCTTGCCCTGCGGACGCGATCACGTTTGGCAATATCAACGATCCCAACAGCCGGGTTTCGAAGGCTAAGGCGATCGCGCGCAACTACAGTTTGCTGGCCGATCTGAATACCCGGCCGCGAACGACGTATTTGGCCGAGATTCGCAATCCGAATCCAGAGCTGGAAACCTAGGCGGAGCGTGATCGAAAGATGGACGAGCAAAGACAATCCGCATCTCCGGTAATCGAGCCTGGATACACCTTCGGCACGGTCACGGACAAAATCAGCTCGATCGTTCTCACGCGCCCAACCTCCAATGGTTGGTTCCTTGGTTTTGGCGTCGCTTTTCTGCTGACCATGATGATGTTGTTCGCCATCGGATATTTGTTTGCCCGCGGCGTGGGCATCTGGGGCATAACCATCCCGATCGGTTGGGGCTTCGCCATCGTGAACTTCGTGTGGTGGATTGGAATCGGACACGCGGGCACGCTGATCTCGGCCATTCTCTTGTTGTTGCGGCAATCCTGGCGCAACTCGATTAACCGATTTGCCGAAGCCATGACCTTGTTCGCGGTGTCAGCCGCAGGTCTCTTTCCGCTGGTTCACATGGGCCGCCCTTGGCTGGCCTATTGGCTTTTCCCATATCCCAACACCATGAATTACTGGCCGCAGTTCCGGAGCCCATTGGTTTGGGATGTTTTCGCCGTTTCCACCTACGCGACTATTTCATTATTGTTCTGGTTTATTGGGCTAGTTCCTGACTTGGCCACGTTGCGCGATCGATCCACCAACCGCGCGGCACAGATTATCTATGGGATGCTGGCGCTTGGCTGGCGTGGTTCCGCGCGGCACTGGCATCGCTACGAGACAGCCTACTTGCTGCTTGCGGGACTCGCAACGCCGCTAGTTCTGTCGGTTCATACCGTAGTTAGTTTCGATTTCGCCATCGCCATCGTGCCGGGATGGCATACTACAATTTTCCCCCCCTATTTTGTCGCCGGAGCGATTTATTCCGGCTTTGCCATGGTGCTCATGCTGGCAATTCCGATCCGCAAATTTTACGGACTCGAAGACTTCATCACCGAACGCCACCTGCAAAATTCAGCAAAAGTGATGCTGGCGACGGGGCTGATCGTTGCCTACGGCTATGGCATCGAGGCGTTCATGGGATGGTACAGCGGCAACCGCTACGATTCATTCCTCCTTTGGAACCGGCTTCACGGGCCCTATGCGCCGTGGTACTTGTCGCTGCTGGCTTGTAACATTTTTATCCCGCAAGTGCTCTGGATTCGAAAACTGCGAACCAGTCCCGTGGCGTTGTTTCTAGTTTCTGGTGTCATTCTCGTCGGAATGTGGCTGGAGCGCTTCATCATCGTGGTGGTCAGCCTGCACCGTGATTTCCTCACGTCATCGTGGGGAATGTATTATCCGACGCGCTGGGACTGGATGACGTACATCGGCACGATTGGGATGTTCCTGGCTGCGATGTTCCTGTTCGTTCGCATCCTGCCCATGATTTCGATATTTGAAATGCGCACCCTCCTGCCCGAGGCGGAGGTGAAAGAGTGAAACGCACTCCGATTTACGGAATGATGGCCGAGTTTGATTCTCCCACCCTACTGGTCGAGGCCGCGCATCGCACGCATGACGCCGGTTATCTGAAAATTGACGCCTACAGCCCGTTTCCCGTTGAAGGATTGGCGGAAGCGATCGGGTTTCACAAAAACCGCGTGCCGCTGGTCGTGCTGATTGGTGGATTGCTCGGAGGCTTATCCGGCTACGCGCTGCAGTATTGGATCTCGGCAATCAGTTATCCGATCAATGTGGGCGGCAAACCGTATCATTCGTGGCCGGCGTTCATTGTGGTGACCTTCGAGATGACCATTTTGTTCGGCGGCATTTTTGCTGTGTTTGGGATGCTCGCGTTGAACGGTCTTCCCATGCCATACCATCCCGTTTTCAATGTGCCGCGCTTCGCCTTCGCGACCAAAGATCGCTTCTTTCTGATCGTGTTCTCTACCGATCCCAAGTACAGCCCGAGCGAAACCCGCCGCTTTCTTGAGGGACTGGCGCCGCGATCGATATCGGAGGTGCCCAGCTAGGAACCATGTTAAGCCTCCGCAAGATTTCGCCGTTAGGATTGCTGGCCGTGCTGGTATTAGCCGCGTGTCGCCAGGATATGCAAGACCAACCTCGTTTCAAGCCGCTCGCCGAGAGTGATTTTTATTCTGACTTGCGCTCGGCACGGCCTCCGGTCGAGGGAACCGTGGCGCGGGGACAACTGCATGAAGATACATATTTCTACTCGGGAAAGCTCGGCAACAATCCCGGCGACTACATGCCCTTCCCGGTGACCGGCGATGTCCTGGCGCGCGGCCGTGAGCGCTTCAATATTTACTGCGCACCCTGTCACTCACGCACCGGTGACGGCAACGGAATGATCGTGCAGCGCGGCTTTCGCGCTCCACCGTCCTATCACACCGAACGCTTGCGCAAAGCACCGCTGGGATATTTCTTCGACGTGATGACGAACGGGTTCGGCGCGATGCCGGAGTACGCCTCGCAAATTCCGGCTCGCGATCGCTGGACGATCGTGGCTTATATCCGAGCCTTGCAATTGAGCCAGGAAGCGACCATGAGCGATGTTCCGTCAGGACAGAAGGTGCCGTCGGAAGCGCCTGTGTTTCGCGGCGATCCCGGTTCTGGCGCGACTTTGCCCGAACTTGAGACCGGATCGAATGACGAACGAGGAGAGCAGCCGAAATGAGCCCGGCGCGTGCGAACAACCTGAACTTGATGGCACCCCCGGTGGTCAAAACCATCCAGAGCCGTTCGCTGGTCATCGGCTTGATTTTTGCCGCGATTTCTTTGGTCCTCGCGTTCCTGCGTCCAGACGAATTCTTCCGCGCCTACTTGCTCGGCTACATGTGCTGGCTCGGTGTGTCCCTCGGATCGATGGCGATTGTCATGATCCGGCATTTGACCGGTGGCGGGTGGGGCACCGTTATTCGCAGAACTCTCGGCGCTGCCATGCGGTCTGTGCCGCTGATGGCAATCTTGTTTATTCCCATGCTGTTCGGGCTTCCCAAACTCTACGTGTGGGCCCGGCCTCTGGATTCCATCGCGGACCAACATCTGCGCGAACACTTGCAGGAGCTCACCCACAGTTACCTCAATGTCCACGGGTTCATTATCCGTGCCCTGATTTATCTGGCCATCTGGAATCTGCTGTCGTTTCTGCTCAGCAAGTGGTCGAAGGAGACGGACAACCCGTCGACGCGCGACAATAGCGTGCGCTTCAAGGCGGTCAGCGGACCGGGGCTAATTCTCTACGCCTTCACAATCTCATTCGCCGCCATCGACTGGCTGATGTCCATCGATCCCAGCTGGATTTCGACGATCTATGGGCTGTTGATCCTGATCGGAGAACTACTGTCGGCAATATGTTTCGCCGTCGTCGTCGAGCGGATTCTGGTGGATTACAAGCCAATGTCGGAGCTGTTGAAGCCCGATTTCGTTCACGACCATGGCAAGTGGATGCTGACCTTCATCATGGTCTGGGCGTATTTTTCTTTCTCGCAGTGGCTCATCATCTGGGCCGGAAACTTGCCAGAAGAAATCACCTGGTACATGCGGCGGTTGAACGGCGGCTGGGGATTCGTTGGCTTGACCCTCGTTGTATTCCAGTTCGCTGTGCCCTTCGTGCTGTTGCTTTCGCGTCCGTTCAAACGCGATATACGCCGCTTGGCCTGGCTCGCAGCCTGGATCATGTTCATGCGGTACCTCGATTTATTCTGGATCATCGAACCGAATTTCTCAAAGACATTGAATGTCACCCTGTCGGACGTTGTAGTCCCGATCGCGATCGGCGGAATTTGGCTGGCTTATTTCTTCCGCAATCTGAGTTCACTGCCGCTTGTGCCCGCGTATGACGCGGACGCGCACGAAGTCTTGGAACCAGCCCATGAGTGAACAGATAAAACACGGACATCAGGAAGAGGGCTACGAGCGGCAGGACCTGACTGCGCAATCGGTGTTCGCGTTCCTGATCAGTCTTATCGTAGGCGGAGTCGTAGTCTATTTCATCATCTGGGGCTTGTACCACTTCATGGACGCCCGTCAGAGGCTGCGCCAGCCTCAGCAGAGCCCGCTGGTGAAACAAGTGGAAACCGATACGCGCATTGTTTCGCCGGACGAGATCAATAAATTCCCTCAACCGCGCTTGGAACGAAACGAGCGAATTGAGATCAACGATTTCCGCCTGAAAGAAGAGCAAACGCTGAACAGCTACGGCTGGGTCGACGAAAAGGCTGGAGTGGTGCGCATCCCGATCGAGCGTGCGATGCAGTTAGTCGCGCAGCGCGGATTGCCGACCACGCCCAAGGCGGGAACGGTTCCGCCGTCCGACGTGAACACCGCAAATCAAGCCGCACAGCGTTCGGATACGAGCGGGGGATCGGTTAAGACGCAACCGCCGAAGTAGAAAGGAAACTAGCAGTGCGCTGTGCAATGAACATTTCGAGGATGCTGGCCGTGACGGTTTTGGCTACGACCGTTCTCAGCGTGTCCGCTTGGGGTCAGGGAATCACGCAAGGCCCCCTGTCGCCGCCTGCGAATGTGCGTCCTCCGGGTTTGAAGAACGTTGGCATCGAGCAGAACTTGAACGAACAGATTCCGCCTGGTCTCACCTTTCGTGACGAGACCGGGAAAACGGTCACCTTGGGAGACTATTTCGGCAAGAAGCCGATGATCTTGAATCTGGTTTATTACCAGTGTCCGATGTTGTGCGGAGAGGTCTTAACCGGGCTGGAGAGCGCACTTCGAGTATTGAAGTTCGATGTGGGAAAAGAATTTGACGTTCTTACTGTGAGTTTCGATCCCAAAGAAACACCAGAAATGGCATCTGCGAAAAAGGCCGAGTACTTGAAGCGCTATGGACGATCCGGTGCAGCCGACGGCTGGCACTTTCTGACCGGCCCAGCCAGTTCGATCGATGCACTTACCAAGGCCGCTGGATTCCAGTATCAGTACGATCCCAAGAGCGGCCAGTTTGCTCATGCAACCGCGATCATGGTACTGACGCCCGAAGGAAAAATCGCGCAGTACTATTACGGAGTGGAGTTCGCGCCCAAGGATTTGCGCCTGGGATTAATCCAGGCGTCCGAAAACAAAATCGGCACCGTGGTCGACCAGGTGTTGCTCTACTGCTACCACTACGATCCGAACACCGGGAAATACGGCGCAATCATCAGTAGAGTTCTACAACTGGCCGCAGGCGCGACAGTACTGATTTTAGGAACCTTTTTGATCGTGATGTTCCGTATGAGCCCAACTAACTGGACGCGGTCGCGAGAGACGCACGGCGACCAACGACGAATCGCTAACGACTAATTATGTTCGATAACTTTCCACTTTGGCCTGTACGCGCCTCCGCCGGAGCCGGTAATGTAGATGCCCTCTACATTTTCCTGGTGGCGCTGTCGGCGCTTATGTGCGTGGCCATTTTCACCATGATTTTGGTTTTTGCGACCATGTATCGTCGCCGCCGCGGAGTCGAAGCTGAGCAGATCGAAGGCTCGTCCGCATTGGAAATAACCTGGTCGATCATTCCGTTGGGAATTTTCATGGTGATTTTCCTTTGGGGCGCGGTCATTTACTTCCATGAGCGGACCCCACCCCAGGGCGCGTCTGAAGTCTACGTCGTGGGCAAGCAGTGGATGTGGAAGCTCCAGCACGAGGAGGGTGCGCGCGAGATCAACGAGTTGCACGTGCCGGTGGGGCGCGACGTCAAACTCATTATGACTTCGCAGGACGTGATTCACAGCTTCTACATTCCTGCCTTCCGGATCAAGCAGGATGTGCTGCCCGGGCGCTATTCAACCGCGTGGTTCCGCGCGACCAGGCCCGGTGTCTATCACCTTTTTTGCTCGCAATACTGCGGCACCATGCACTCCGGCATGATCGGACAAGTGGTAGTCATGGAACCGGCGCAATACGAAGCTTGGCTTTCCGGAGGCGGGACCACTGGATCGCTTGCGGCGAGTGGGGAATGTCTTTTCCAACAATTAGGGTGCCCCACCTGCCACCGGTCGGATACGCAAGGCCGCGGACCGATCCTCGCCGGAATCTTTGGCAAGCCAGTTCAACTGGAGGATGGACGAACTGTAATTGCCGACGAGAACTACATCCGCGAATCGATCTTGAGTCCGAGCGCAAAAATCGTGAGCGGATTCAAGCCCATCATGCCCGTTTTTCAGGGGCTGGTGGGCGAAGAACAGTTAAACGCCCTGGTGGCATATATCAAATCGTTAAGCCCGGCTCCAGCAGGAGCAGCAGGCAAAACCAGCTTGACTCCAGCCGGCACAAGTTCGCAGAACCCTTAAGGAATAGCAATGGCTACCACAGCAATTAGCACCGAACGCGAAAACTACTTGAATAAGGAATACGGTATTCGCTCGTGGCTGCTGACCACGGATCATAAGCGCATCGCGCTCCTCTATCTCGCGTCCATTACCTTCTTCTTCTTCATCGGAGGATTTTTTGCTCTGCTGATCCGCCTGGAACTGTTGACCCCGGCGGGTGATCTCGTTCAGGCCGATACGTACAACAAGCTTTTTTCCATGCACGGCCAGGTAATGATTTTTTTCTTTCTCATTCCTTCCATCCCCGCCGTCCTGGGAAATTTCCTCGTTCCCTTGATGATCGGGGCCAAGGACCTGGCGTTCCCCCGCATCAATTTGTTGAGTTGGTATCTCTACATCATCGCCGGCACGATCTATCTTCATTGCATCGTGACCGGAGGCGTGGACACAGGTTGGACGTTCTACACCCCATTCAGCACGGCTTTCAGCAATACCCGGGTGATTGAGGCGGGAATTTCCATCTTCATCGCGGGCTTCTCGTCCATCCTCACCGGCCTCAACTTCGTGGTAACCATTCATCGGATGCGAGCGCCCGGCATGACCTGGTCGCGTCTGCCTTTATTTATCTGGGCGATGTACGCCACCAGCATTATTCAGCTACTCGGAACGCCGGTGCTGGCGATCACGCTTCTGCTCGTGGTCTTCGAACGCGCTTTCAATCTAGGGATTTTCGATCCGACCCGCGGTGGCGATCCATTATTGTTTCAACATCTGTTCTGGTTCTATTCCCATCCGGCGGTTTACATCATGATTCTGCCCGCGATGGCCGTGGAGAGCGAAGTCGTGGCATGTTTCACGCGCAAGCGCATCTTCGGCTACAACTTCGTCGCCATGTCGAGCATTGCGATTGCGGTCTTCGGATTTCTCGTCTGGGCGCACCACATGTTTG
>Ga0209167_10002384_pt1 | contig 10230 bp, 7 predicted proteins | sample Coa_R1_9_FD_187154 | JGI IMG/M metagenome (GOLD analysis project Ga0209167, IMG submission 187154) | Surface soil microbial communities from Centralia Pennsylvania, which are recovering from an underground coalmine fire - Coalmine... | ecosystem: Environmental > Terrestrial > Soil > Unclassified...
GGTCAAGTTCGGCGCGCTGAAGCGCTCGCCCCTCCGCGATTTCGTGGCGGCCACCAGCGTCGGCATCGTGGCCGGCGTCCCCATCCTCGATCTCTGCTATCAGGAAGACTCGCAGGCCGAAGTGGATATGAACGTCGTGATGACCGGCTCGGGCCGCTTCGTCGAACTGCAGGCCACCGCGGAAAAAACGTCCTTCGATGACCAACAGCTCGGCTCCCTGCTCTCACTCGCCCGACGCGGCATCGAGGAGTTGATCGCCGTTCAGAAGAGCCTCGATTCGGAATGATCGTTTATTGCGCGACTTCCAATCGCGGAAAACTGCGCGAGTTTCAATGGGCCGCCCCGGATTTCGAGGTCCGCGCGCTGCCGAACCCGCCGCCGCCGCCAGAAGAGCACGGCTCGACCTTTGAAGAGAACGCCCGCGAGAAGGCGCTGGCGTATGGCGCGTACACCAGCGATTACCTGTTCGCGGATGACTCCGGCCTCGAAGTCGATGCGCTGGGCGGAGCGCCGGGCGTTCACTCGGCGCGCTTCGCGGGGCCGAACGCGACCGACGAAGAGAATAACGCGCTGCTTCTCGCGCGCCTCCGCGGGATCGACAACCGCGTGGCGCGATTCGTATGCGTGATCGCCCTGGTCCGCGGCGGCGCGCTGGTAAATACGTTCCGCGGAACGGTGGAAGGCAGAATCACCGACGCTCCACGCGGCTCGGGCGGCTTCGGCTACGATCCTCTGTTTTTTTGCGAGGCTTTCGGCTGCACTTTCGGCGAGGCGGCCATCGATCAGAAGATGCGGGTCAGTCACCGCGCTCAGGCCCTGAGCGCGATGTTCACCTACCTGCGAAGTATCGCTTCCACTTGAGAAAGCCGATGTTGGTTTTCGCGTCCAGGATCTTACCCGCGCGAAGCATGTCATCAACTTGCTGGGCCGTGAACCAGCGCGCCTCGATGCGCTCGTCCTCCATTGGAGTCGCTTCGCCCGCCGTCAATCCGGTCGCCAGATAAATGGTCATCTTCTCCGACAGGAACCCTGGACTCGGAAAGAATTCGGCCAGCTTCTGCCACTTTTTGGCACGATAACCCGTCTCCTCCACCAGTTCACGGCGGGCCGTCTGGAGAGCCGTCTCCCCGTCATCGACGGTCCCGGCGGGCAGCTCCCACAGATACCGCCGTGCCGGCAGCCGATACTGCCGCACCAGAAGAATGCGGTTGTTCTCGTCGACAGGCATCATCACGGCCGAGCCTCGGTGCTGGACGATGGCGCGTTTGATCTCGAACCCGCCCGGGTCGATCGCGTGATCCAGCGTCACGCGAAAAATCCGGTTCCTCGTAATTTCCTTCGACGAAATCAGTTTCATTTCGATCCAATCGCTTTCGCAAACTCGTCAGCGGATCGCGTGTTCACGACGTCGTCCGGCCCCAGCCACCCGCGCCGCGCCATGCGAATACCGTAGCCCATGTTGGCCAGATGCTTGGGATGATGCGCGTCGGTCGAGATCACAAATTTGCAGCCCTTCGCTTTGGCCGCGCGGATGAGCGGGCCGGAGAGATCCAGCCGCTCGGGACTGGCATTGATTTCCAGATGCACGTTGCGTCGCGCCGCCACCGCCGCGATCGCTTCGAAATCGAACGGGAATGGCTCACGGTGCAGCAGAATGCGCCCGGTGGGATGGCCAAGCACGCGCAAATGGGGGCATTCGAGCGCGCGCAGCAGGCGGTCCGTCATCTCCGCCGCCTCCAGATTCATGTAGCTGTGCACGCTGCCAATCACCCAGTCGAGTTCCGCCAGCGCGTCATTCTCCAGATCCATTTCCCCGTCGCGCCGGATGTCGCATTCGATTCCCGAAAACACGCGCACGCCAAAGCCGCTCTGATCCATCTCGCGGACATGATGAGCGAACGCCACCGCGCGTTTCTCATCCAGGCCGTTGGCCATCGCCAGCGCCTTCGAGTGATCCGTAATCGCGATGTATTCAAGTCCCCGCGCGCGCGCCGCCTCGGCCATCTCTTCGAGCGACACGCGTCCATCGCTCTCGGTGGTGTGCATGTGCAGGTCGCCGCGGATGTGGCCCTGCTCGATCAGCCGGGGCAGCCGGTGCTCGGCGGCGGCTTCGATCTCGCCTGAGTTTTCGCGCAGCTCCGGCGGAATCCAGTCCAGTCCTAGCGCCGCGTAGATCTCCTCCTCGGTCGCGCTCGCCAGGCGCGCCCCGCCTTCGACCCGCGCCAGCCCGTATTCGTTCAGCGTCATCCCCATCTTCTGAGCGCGCGAACGCAGCGCGACGTTGTGGTCCTTGCTGCCCGTGAAATACTGGAGCGCCGCGCCATAATTCTCCGCCGGCAAAGCGCGCACGTCCACCTGCACGCCTTCGAGCGAATACTTGACGCTGGCCTTGTTGGGACCCTTGCCCAGCACCTCATGCACCTTCGGATGCGCGACAAAAGCATCGAGCGCACCCTCCGCTCCCGGACCTGTTACTAAGATATCCAGATCCCCCACCGTCTCCTTGCCTCGCCGCAAACTTCCCGCCGGAGTCACCTTTTCGACGCCCGCCACCCCGCCCAGATATTCGATCAGCTCATCCGCCACGCGCTGCGCGAAGGAAAGCAGAAAGCGGCCCTGGATCTGGCGATAGGACGCAATCGAGCGCAGCACTTTTTCCTCGAGCTTGGCGCCCATGCGCGGCAAATCGCGCAGCTTCTGCTCGCGGCAGATTCGCTCCAGGTCGTCCACCGTCTCGACGCGATACGTCTCGTAGAGCAGGCGGATACTTTTGGGCCCCAGGCCCTGGATCTTCAGCAGTTCGAGCGCGGTCGCCGGATACTTCCCCAGCATCTCATCGCGCCGCTCAAAGCTGCCGCGCTGCTCGATCTCCTGGATCACCGCCGCGATCCCCTTGCCGATTCCCGCAATATCGGTCAGCTTTTTTTCCGGGTTTTTGAGCATCGCGGAAAGCTGCTCGGGGTAGCCTTCGATGACCGCCGCCGCGGTGCGATAGCTGCGGATGCGGAAGGAATCTTCTCCGGCGATTTCCATCAGATCGCCCGTCTCCGCCAGCAGCCGTGCGATCGCGCGATTTTCCATTTACCGTTTGATTGTAGCTTCGGCCTTCCGAAGCAGGTGAGGCTCCACATGCACCAGCACGTCCTCCACCCAGGGGACGTGCGTCTTTACAGCGGTTTTTACCGCGCCCGCAATCTCGTGCGACTCGCTCACCGTCAGGTTGGGATCCACTTCCAGGTGCAGATCGACGTGGAACCGCAATCCGGTCTTTCGCGCGAAGCATTTTTCGATCGCGATCGCGCCTTCCACGCGCAGCGCCGCCCTCCGGATCTGGTCCATCTGCGCCGGATCGGGCATCGTATCCATTAATTGCAGTGCGGTTTCGCGAACCACCTGCACGCCCATGAAAATCACGATCAGCCCGATCACGAAGCCGCTGTAATGATCGGCCGCGGCCATTTCCGGACGCATCAGCGCTAGTGTTACGCCAGTCAACGCCGCCGCGCTCGAAAGCACGTCGGTCAAATCGTGCGATGCATCCGCAGATAGACCTGAGCTGCCCGTCGTACGTCCCACGCGATACTTAATCGCCGAGAGAATGGCCTTCAAGGCGATCGATGCGATCAAAGGCCAGATGGCGTATGCCGCCAGCGTGTGCGTCTCATACCGCTGGTCGATCGACCGTAAGCAGATGGCCGTTCCCACCACCGCCAGCAAGCCCCCAATCGCCAGACCGGTCAGCGTCTCGAAACGCCCGTGCCCGTATGGATGGTCCGAATCGGGCGGCTTCGACGCCACCCACAATCCCAGCAATACCAGCCCGGACGCAAGGCAATCGCCCGCCGATTCAACACCGTCCGAAACCACCGCTACCGAGTGCGCCGCCAGACCGACGCTGATCTTCACCGTAGCCAGCGCCGCGCTCACTCCCAGACTGAGCATCGCGATTCGCTGCGCGGTTTGCTCCGGAGCGGCCATCATTCTAGTGTCACATGGCCGCTAGAATCGGATCATGCGGACTCCGTTGGTGGCGAACGCTTCCGATCTCGAGGTTTCGCATTTCGACGCCGTGCCCGATCGCCCCGCGGTGTTCCTGCTTTGGGCCAGCGAAGGACCACCTTATCTCGCGCGCACAGCCCTGCTGCAGCGCCGCTTGAGGCGACTGCTCTCGGAACGCGATCGCGCCTCGCGCGTGCTCAACCTCCGCGGCGTAGCCCAGCGCGTCGAATACTGGCTGACTGGCTCGCACCTCGAATCCACGCTCCTGCACCTCGAACTTGCGCAGCAGCATTTCCCCGGCGAGTGGCCCCGGATGGTGCGGCTGCGCCCGCCGGCCTTCGTTCGCTTGACTCTCGACAATCCCTTCCCACGCACCATGGTCACCACGCGGCTGGGCCACGGTCTGAGCTATGGCCCTTTCGCCAGCCGCGCCGCCGCTGAACACTTTCAGACCGAGCTGCTCGATCTTTTTCAGATCCGCCGCTGCGAGGAGAACCTAAGTCCTTCCCCTCAACACCCCGGCTGCATTTATGGCGAGATGAACCGCTGTCTGCGCCCCTGCCAGCAGGTGGTGACCATCGAGCAGTACCGCAGCGAGGCCCAGCGGGTCGAGCAATTCCTGCGGACTCAGGGTCACTCGCTGAAAGAGCCCGCCGCGGCGGCCCGCGACCGCGCCAGCACCGACATGCAGTTTGAGGACGCCGAGCGTCTTCACCAGCGCGTCGCGCGCATCGCTGAAGTACAGGCGGCGGGCGGCGAACTGACTCGCGCTCTCGATCAACTGGCTGGCGTTGCCGTGCTGCCTTCCTCCGTGCCCGAATCGGTCGACCTGTATTTCCTGATCGGCGGCTGCTGGCAGGAGGTTCGCCGGCTTTCTCTTTCTGAAGTCGCCGGCGCCGGGCTCTCGATGGATCACCGTCTGCGCGACATCATCGCTGCACTTGAACCGCGCGGCGCGCCCAACCTCGAACATCTCGCCGTCCTGATGCGCTGGCATGGATCGAGCTGGCGCGACGGCGAATGGATCGACCTCGAGTGGCCGTCCAAAATTCCTTACCGCAGGCTGGTGAATGCCATCGCCCGCGTCGGCAGGCCGCGTAGTGGGTCAGATTGAATCGCAAGTCAGTCGGTTCGTAAATACCAGGCGACTACTCATGGGAAATCCCGCGTTCGCCGCTGCAACGGGCACTTCTACGACAAGGCGACTACACGCTCACTTGAGCCCGATGGAACTCCTCGGCAATTTCCCAAAGTGAGCGACCCTCAGAGGTCACCCAATTCCAGGTGCCAGCTGCACCGCCGGGGTCTCTCCCTTCAGGATGGAGGTCTTTGAAGATTTTCCAGGCCAGCGTGGATATCGCATACTCTGCGTCATCTTTCTTCCACCTCACCGCGTCACTTTGTCCGAGCTTTCCAGTGATGACAGCCTGAAAAACTGGGTTGTTCTCCTCGTAGCTCATGTATGGCGGCAATCCGTTCTTGAGATAAATGATGTCTCCAGGCTTAACCAGAGCGTTTTCAACGAGAATTCTCATGGTCCTAGGCCGATTCTTACGGCCGGATTCACGATCCTCTTCTTTGATCCTTATAGCTGCCTGGTATTGGGCCGCCTCCTCCAGAGGTATCACAACCTTTGGAACGATGACGAGTTGTTCGCCGACTTTATACGGAGTGATTTTTACGCAGCTAATGTCGATTTTAGAAGACAAGGATCTCAGCCAAAGAACGGTTGTGGTGATTTCGAGGGAAAAGCCTTCGGAGCAAAGGATGATACGAGGTTGTGTTGAAAAGTCTTTAAAATCTGATTCGACGAATTCAACTATTTGATCAATAGCCTTGCCTTCATCGATCTGCTCGTTGTCGTATCTCTTCCGGTACGCGATGTAATAGGGAAGCAGCTTCTCAATAGTCATCGACGAAACCATCGCAGCGTATCTGATCGCTTGGAGATCGGCATAGCCCGCAGCTGAATCTCTCTTTAGTTCCACGACCACCAGGTTGCCCTTCTTGTCGAGCGCCAGTAAATCGAGGCGATCACTGCTGCTTACGAAGCAATCGAACTCGACGGTTAAGATGAGCAAGTTCTCTCCAAGAATCTCTGGATTGATCCGTATCCATTCCTCGATGTGCTTTCGCTCCCAAATATTCAATCCGACGAAGCTGGCGGGTAAGATTTTGTTAGCTTTGTCGAGCGCTGCTGAGATCGAGAAGATCATGGTACGGCCCTTTTAAAATCGATCTCACCATTCTATAGTTCCGTAGCCGCACAGTCCAACCTTCCGAGAGATCAGAAAACAAATCGAGGACCGGCGGGGAGCCCAGAATAAGTGTCTGGCTGGCGCGCCGCGCAACGAGTACTTCCTCTCATGCGTAGCTCATACGGACGCCAAACGCGCTAACCGTAGATTGGTCCTGGCTTGAATGTCTGTCAGCCAGATCGCGTTGGCACGAATTGCCCGCTAACCGACGTAGGCTCAAACTGACCCACTACCGCAGGCCACCTGCAAAGTTAAACTGAGGCAGAGCTCTTCTGAAAAGGACATTCTACACATGACGTGGTGGCACGACCTTAAAGCACGCTGGCCGGGAGGGCTGCGACAACACGTCACGCGCACCGGTCTCGCTTATAGCGCCACAATTCTGGTGGTGGCCCTGGCCGCCTTTGTCTCGGCCAACAATCTTCTGTTTCTCATCCTGGCGGCCATGCTCTCCGTGCTCCTGGTCTCCGGATTCGTCAGCAAACTGGGCCTGGCCGGCCTTGAAATCGATCTCACACTGCCCGAGCACATCTCCGCCCGCCGCAAGGTGCGCGCCGGCGTCCGGCTCAAGAATCTTAAACGTTGGATCCCGTCGTTCAGCATCCACGTGGCCGGCACTCCGGAGAGCGGCTTCGACTCGTCCCTTTACTTCCCCGTGATCCCCGGCGGAACGATGCTCGAAGAACCCGTCGATCTCTACTTTCCCAAGCGCGGGCTCTGGCGGGAGCGCAGTTTTCAGTTCACCACGCGCTTCCCCTTCGGTTTCGCCGAGCGCCGCGAGTGGGTGACCACCCGTCATGAGATCGTCGTGTATCCCTGTCTTGATCCGCTCCCGGGATTTGAAACTCTGCTCGCTTCGGTCACCGGCGATCTGGAAGCGCGGCAGCGCGGACGCAGTCACGACTTCTACCGCATTCGCCCCTACGAAGCGCTCGAGAGCGCGCGGCACGTCGATTGGAGAGCCACCGCGCACACCGGCGCCCTTCAGGTGCGCGAATTCGCCAGCGAAGAAGATTACCACGTGATGCTTTATCTGGACCTGGACGTGGCGCTGGATCACCAAGCCTGGTTTGAAACCGCTGTGGATTGCGCCGCGTTCCTGGCCTACCGATTGGCGGAGCGGGGTGCGCGCGTGCGCTTCCGAACCCAGGAATTCGACGTAACCCTGCCCAGTGAAGGAACCATCTATACTATCCTCAAATATCTAGCGATTGTATCCAGGAGAGAGGGAGCGCAGCCCGGGGGCCCGGACGATTCGGTTCACTTTCAAATTGTTCTTAGCCCGAATCCCAAGCGCATGGCGGCACTCGGTTGGGGCGCGGAGCGCAGCACTTATGTTCTCGGCCTCGACGCCTTTCCGATCTGAGGAGGTCACGATGACCCATCGAAAATACGCACGTGTTGTCCTCTTGGCTGGGCTGTGGGCATTGCTCGCACACTCGCCGCGCGCGCAAGCGCAGGTAAGCGGCTCCATTACCGGACGGGTGGAAGACGCCACCGGCGCCGTTGTGAGCGGTGCAAAGGTTACCGTGAAGAGCGTCGAGACCGGTGCGACTCGGGTGGTCACCACCGACGCGGCGGGCAATTTCGACGTCCCTTCCCTCCCGATTGGGCAGCAAGAGCTGAGAGCCGAAAAAACCGGCTTTAAAGCGGGCGTTCGCACCGGCATCGATCTGGCGGTGGGCCAGGACGCGGTGGTGAACCTGCGGTTGGAGGTGGGTGAGCTTTCTCAGCAGGTAGTCGTTTCCGCGGAAGCCCCCTTGATCAACACCACCACCTCCCCCGTTTCGGGGTTAGTCGAAGAGCGCGAGGTGAAGGAACTGCCGCTGAACGGCCGCAGCTTCGACAATCTCATCACTTTGAACCCGGGCGCCATCAATTATGGGCTGAAGAGCGCCAATACCAGCACCAGCAGCGGCAACACCTTTTCCGTCGCCGGCCGCCGGCCCATGGACAATCTGGTCTTGCTCAATGGAATCGAATACACGGGATCCAGTCAGCTCGCGGTCACGCCTGGCGGAGTGAGCGGGGATCTGCTGGGCATCGACGCGGTTCGCGAATTCAACGTCCTTACCGAGACCTACCCGGCCGAATACGGCAAGCGGGCCGGCGCGCAAGTCACCGTCGTGACGCAGTCCGGCACCAATTCGGTGCATGGATCGGTGTTTGAATTTCTACGCAACAGCGCGCTCGATTCGCGCAGCTTCCTCGACCAGGGCTCGGTTCCCCCCTTCCGGCGAAATCAATTCGGAGGCGCATTGGGCGGCCCACTCAAGAAAAACAAACTGTTCGTCTTCGGCAATTACGAAGGATTCCGCCAGAGCCTCGCCGTGAGCAGCGTGAGCGTGGTCCCCGACGCGCAGGCCAGACTGGGCATCCTGCCGCCCGGCGCCATCACCGGCACATTCAAGCTGAACCCGAAGATGCTGCCGTACGCATCGTCGTTCTGGCCTCAGCCTAACGGTCCCGAATTGCTGGTCGGCGGCCTTCCGACCGGCACCGCGAAGTCCTTCAACAATCCCAAGCAAACCATCCGCGAGGATTTCGGCACGCTGCGCTCGGACTACATCCTCAGCGACCGCGACTCCGTCTCCGGCTCCTACACCATTGACGACGGCACCAGCCTGGTCCCTCTGTCCGATCCTCAGTTCGCCTCCGCGAACGCACTCGGCATGCAGGTGGCGAGCTTGCAGGAGACCCACATCGTCTCCCCGCAGATGCTCAACACCTTCCGCGCCGGATTCTCGCGCGCCGCCTTCGGTCTCGATTCGGCTTTGCTGGACACTTTTCCCGCCGGCACCTCGTTTGTCGCAGGAGACGGGCCCGGAGGGATCGTCATCGGAGGTGGGAACACCGTCACCGGCGCGGCAACCATCACTTCGGCGGGCCCCATCAATGCAGGCGTCTGGAATCGCAGAAATTTATTCACCGTGACCGATGGTTTCCAGATTAATAAGGGAATCCATCAGATCAGCTTCGGCGTGTGGTTCCAGCGGCTCCAGGCTAACGACGACACCGCTTCGCGCCGCTTAGGGCTAGCCAATTTTTCAACACTTCAGACATTTTTGCAGAGCACGGTCACTACCTTTCAGGTTTTGACCAACGCCACCGAGCTGGGTTGGAGAAGTTTTTTCGGAGCGTGGTATTTCGAGGACTCGATCAAGCTGCGGTCGAACCTGACCTTGCAGGTGGGCATCCGGCATGAGTTCACCACCGGCTGGAATGAGGTGGCGGGAAGAGCCGCCAATTTCATCCCGGATTCATCCGGCGTGCTGATGACCGCGCCACGCGTCGGCGATTCGGTCTTCACCACAAATAATGCGAAGCACTTGTTCAGTCCGAGGATCGCACTGGCGTGGGACCCCTTCGGAAACGGAAGGACAGCCGTCCGCGCGGGATTCGGTACGTATGTTTCGCTGATGGACTCTCTCAGCTTCATTCTGAATTCGCTGCCGCCGTATAACACCTCGGTTTCCTGCCCCAGCCGATCCTTGTTCGCAGTGATTCCCATCGTCCCCGGCACGACGCCCCCGGCCTGTTCCATCGCACCGCAGGGAATTCAGCCCGACGCGAAAACTCCGACCGTGCAGGAATGGAATTTTACGGTCGAGCAGCAGCTCACATCAAGTACTGGGCTTCGCCTGGCTTACCTCGGCTCGCATGGATACCACGGCCTGCTCAGCGTGGATCCCAACACCGTTGCAGCGGGCATTTGCGCGAGCACGACCTGCCAAGCCGTTGGCAGCGTGGTGCCTGAGGGCGCGCAGTACATCCCCGGCCCCGTCACAGTCCGGCCCAATCCGAATCTGGGCCCGGGGTTCTTCTGGTACACCGAAGGCAACAGCAGCTACAACGCGCTGCAGGTGGATCTGAACAAGCGCCTGGGCCATGGCTTGCAGTTCCGAACCAACTACACCTTCTCGAAGAACCTGGACATGAATTCGGGACTCACCGGAGCCCAGGCCAGCAATGA
>Ga0209167_10002385_pt1 | contig 10230 bp, 8 predicted proteins | sample Coa_R1_9_FD_187154 | JGI IMG/M metagenome (GOLD analysis project Ga0209167, IMG submission 187154) | Surface soil microbial communities from Centralia Pennsylvania, which are recovering from an underground coalmine fire - Coalmine... | ecosystem: Environmental > Terrestrial > Soil > Unclassified...
CCCGCACTGGTCCTCAGCCGAGCGACGGCCCGGATGACCCGCACTGGTCCCCAGCCGAGCGACCCGCACTGGTCCCAGCCGAGCGACCCGCACTGGTCCTCAGCCGAGCGACGGCCCGGATGACCCGCACTGGTCCCCAGCCGAGCGACCCGCACTGGTCCTCAGCCGGGCGACGGCCCGGATGACCCGCACTGGTCCCCAGCTGAGCCCGGCCGGCGGCCCGGATGGAAGGAGAGTACGGCCGCCCGCGACGGCCGGCCAGCCCGCAGCCGCTGGGCACAGGTCAGCCGCAGTTCACGAGCCGGTCGCGATGAAACTTTCTCCGGCGCGGCGACCCCAGCGGCGAAATGGCCCCGCCAACCACTCCCCCCGCAATGGCCGCCTAGCCCGTAGACGCCGGGTGGGCCGTACCTCATCCCGGTCGCTCCGACATCACCGGTACCAAACCCCGGCAATGTCATATCGACGGGGTTGGCGAGGGCGGGTGGATGTAATTTTCATCCTGGCCGCACTTATCTGCCGGTTCGGGCTGCATACCTGGGCGGTGATTGCATCGTTAAATTGCTCGTTATGTCGGTAATTATCGGCATACCAGCAGCCGTTGCAGAACGTTTCACCGCCACTACACAATCATGTCAGCCCCTGACCACCCGGCGGCGGGCCAGGCTGACCGGCACGCCCCCCCACCTGCCCAAGGAGAAGGCGGTGACCCTCCCCCACCCACCAGCGCACCCAGCACCCCCCACCCTGGCCACCGGCGCCCTGCTGGCCGGGGTCTCCTGCGCCACCGCCTCCCGGGTCCTGACCGGCTCAGCCCGGGTCCGCCCACACACCCGCGACAAAGTCGAACAAGCCATCACCCAGCTCGGCTACGCCCGCCACCGCGCCCCCCGCACCCCCCACCCCCACCACACCGGCTCCATCGCCCTGGTCGTCTGCGAACAAACCGTCAAATTCTTCGCCGACCCCTTCTTCGCCCGCCTGCTCTGGGGCATCACCAAAACCCTCACCACCACCGGCCTGCAACCCGTCCTGCTCACCCTCTACTCCCCCCACGACTACCACACCCTGACCCGCTACCTGCGCTCCGGCCACGTCGACGGCGCCCTGATCATCTCCCTGCACGCCCACCCCAGCATCGACCTCACCAGCCTCGGCCTGCCCCTCGTCCTCTGCGGCCGCCCCACCACCAGCGCCGAACACCTCACCTACGTCGACGCCGACAACCTCCACGGCGCCCAGCAAGCCGTCCACCACCTCATCCACACCGGCCGCCAGCACATCGCCACCATCGCCGGCCCCCCCGACATGTCCCCAGGCATCGACCGCCTGGCCGGCTACCGCACCGCCCTGACCACCACCACCGGCCCCCCCGACCCCGCCATGATCGCCTACGGCGACTTCACCCGCCGCTCCGGCGAACACGCCCTCCACCGCCTCATCGACCACCGCCCCAGCCTCGACGCCCTCTTCGTCGCCTCCGACCTCATGGCCACCGGCGCCCTGCACGCCCTGCACCGCCTGGGCCGCCGCGTCCCCGACGACGTCGCCGTCATCGGCTTCGACGACCTCCCCCTCTCCCAGCACACCCACCCCACCCTGTCCACCGTCCGCCAGCCCGTCGACACCATCGGCACCCACATGGTCCACGAACTCCTCGCCCAGCTCACCACCAAAAACCGCCCCCCCAACCACGTCATCCTCCCCACCCAGCTCATCCTCCGCCAATCCACCTGAGCAGGCGATCAGCGCGAATAAATTCGTCAATCGCGTGGGAACGCTATCCGCAGGTAGCCTGCGGATGCCCTCTGTCCGCAGACCGAATCCACCAGTGCGATTCTCATCCGCTAGAGATGGGCAATGTCACCCCGGCTCCGGGCAGCCAGCCCGCGACCCGGAGCACCTCGGCGGCGGTCTCGGTGACCGGACGGTCGTGATTGCCGACCGTGTGGTCTTCGACGTGCGCGTCGTCCAGCCGCGGGGCCAGGTACTCGGCGACGTCCAGGTACCACCGCGGATCCCGCCCGGCCTCCCTGGCCCTGATCCGCGACCGCACCGTCTCCAGCGGCGCCCGCAGCCGCACCACGGTGATCTCCGCGCCGGGCACCGCCGCGGAGATCCGGGTGAGCAGGCTGCGGGCCTCAAGAACGCGGCACAGCAGCAGCCGGCCTGCTCCGGCCCGCTGGAAGTTGGCCCACATGCAGGCCAGGTTGCGGTGGATCAGATCCTCGTTCCACCGGTCACCGGGTGGCGGCGGCCAGCAGCCGCCGATCACCGCCAGATCCAGCACGGCGTGCGGGATGCCCGCCTCGCGCAGCAGGGAAGAGGCTTCGCCGGTCACAGCGGTCTTCCCGACACCCACGACGCCGGTGACGAGCAGGACCGGCACCGGGCCGGCCACAGGGGCTTCGTCCATGGCGCGGTCAGCGGGGCGGCTGCGGCCCGGCGGGGTGGCGGGCGGCCAGCCGTTCGACGATGCCGAGCTTGAACCGCTCATGCTGCTCGATGTGCAGTCCCAGGTCCTGGACGTGGCGCAGCGGGCGGCGGGTGAAGTGCTCGCCCTGCAGGGGCCCGGTGATCAGCTCCGTCGCCCGCTGGACGGCACGGACCGGCCAGGCGGATCCGGCGACGTGGTCGGCCAGCAGCATAAGCCCGCCGGGACGCAGCACCCGGCTCATCTCGCCGACGGCCCGGCGGTCGTCGGGGACGGCGCACAGCACGAACGTGCAGATCACGGTGTCGAAGGATGCGTCAGGAAAGGGTAGCGCGAGGGCGTCGCCCTGGCGCAGGTCCGCCGTCGTGCGGCCGAGTTCGGTTGCGCGCTGGCGGGCGAGGGCGAGCATGGCCGGGCTGAAGTCGATGCCGGTCAGCCGGACCCGCTCCGGGTAGAAGGGCAGGTTCAGGCCGGTCCCGATGCCGACCTCCAGGGTGTCGCCGCTCGCCTGCGAGCACACCCAGTTGCGGCTGTCGCCGAACAGGTGCCGGTCGAAGAACCCCATCTGCTTGTCGTAAGACGCCGCGCTCTTGTCCCAGTAACGACGCCACCGCTCCACGTCAGTCATCGGCTACGTCCCTTCCCGCATCGTCACGGCCGCGACCGCCGGCCATGCCTGTCATCTTCCTTGCGGGAGGTTGCGCCCGTCTACAGCGGACGATCAAGAGAAGGAACGATACACACTTCTCTCCAGTTTCAATCTATACCGCGCCCGGGGGCTTGCGGCAAGACCCGGGTCGTGCCGCATAATCGCAGGCCGAGGCCGGAAACTGCGGAAATGGGGGTCGCCGGATGCGGGTGTGGTCGCCAGCGTATGGGCCGGAGCTGATGACGTGAATCAACTGACCGCCAGCGTATGGGCCGGAGCTGATGACGTGAATCAACTGACCGCCAGCGCGTTCGGCCTTCCTGGCCGCCTCATGGCCAAGGCTGACCCGGCGCTGATCGCAGGCGACGAGCGGCACTTCGCCGCCCTCGCGGAGAGCCTCGGGCAGTCGATCGCCGGCCTGTCCGGCCGCCTCGAGGCTGAGCGCAAGGCGCCCGGCGGGATCGGCCAGGCGGCGATGGACCGGGACCTGGAGATCCACCGGCTGACCGCTCGGCTGCGCGTCCTGCGCCGCTTCGGCCTGGACCTGTGCCTTGGGCGCATCGTCGGCGCGGACAATCCCGAGCCGGTGTACATCGGACGGCTCGGCCTGCGGGACAGCGCGGGCCGCCAGTTGCTGATCGACTGGCGCTCCGCCGCGGCCGAGCCGTTCTTCGGGGCGACCCATGCCAACCCGATGGGCCTGGCAAGCCGCCGCAGGTACCGCTGGACCCGCGGCCGGATCAGCGACTACTGGGACGAGGTGTTCACCCCGGACGGGCTTGACGGGCACGCCGCACTCGACGACCAGTCCGCCTTCATCGCCAGTCTGGGCGGCAGCCGGTCGGCCCGGATGCGGGACGTGCTCGGCACCATCGCGGCCGACCAGGACGCCATCATCCGCGCGGGATCCCGGGGTGCCCTGGTCGTGGACGGCGGTCCGGGTACCGGCAAGACCGTCGTCGCCCTGCACCGCTCCGCCTACCTGCTGTACTCCGAGCCTCGCCTCGGTCACCACCGGGGCGGCGTGCTGTTCGTCGGTCCACATCGGCCATACCTGGCCTACATCGCCGACGTGCTGCCCAGCCTCGGCGAGGAAGGCGTGCAGACCTGCACGCTCCGCGACCTCGTCGCCGAAGGAACCACCGCAGCGATCGAGACAGACCCGGAGGTGGCCCGCCTGAAGTCGTCCGCCGGCCTGGTGAAGGCGATCGAGACAGCGGTCAGGTTCTACGAGAATCCGCCTGCTGAGGGGATGACGATCCAGACCCCGTGGTCGGACATCTGGCTGAGCGCAGACGACTGGGCCGAGGCGTGCGAGGCACCAGAACCCGGTACCCCGCACAACGAGGCGCGCGACCAGATCCTGGAGGAACTGCTCACGATCTTGATTGACAAGCACGACGGGGACGCCGGCGCCGGCGCCCCAGAGCACCTGCTGCGCAGGTCGCTGCTGCGCAGCAGGGAGTTGCTGACGGCCCTCAACCGTGCGTGGCCGCTGATCGACCCGGCCGACCTGGTCGGAGATCTGTGGACGGTACCCGCCTACCTGCGCCTGTGTGCTCCCTGGCTCAGCCCCGATGAGATCCGCACGCTGCACCGCAAGGACGCCCACGCCTGGACGGTGTCCGACCTGCCGCTGCTGGACGCGGCACGGCAACGGCTCGGCGACCCGGAGGCGTCACGACGTAACCGCCAGCGTGCCGCCGCCGTCGCCGCCGAACGGGAGCGGATGGCCCGGGTCGTGGACGACCTCATCGAGGCGGCCGACGACGAGTACGGCACCGGCCTGGTGACGATGCTGCGCGGCGAGGACTTCCACGACGCCCTGGTCGACCAGGCCGCGCTGCCCAGCACCGGCCGGGACCCGCTGGCCGGCCCGTTCGCACACATCGTCGTGGACGAGGCGCAGGAACTGACCGACGCGGAGTGGCAGATGCTGCTGCTGCGCTGCCCGTCCCGGAGTTTCACCATCGTCGGGGACCGTGCCCAGGCCAGGCACGGGTTCACGGAGTCGTGGCAGGAACGGCTCGAACGCATCGGGCTTCGCCAGATCAACCTGGCCTGCCTGAGCATCAACTACCGGACGCCGGAAGAGGTCATGACCGAAGCCGAGCCGGTCATCCGGGCCGCGCTTCCGGATGCCAACGTCCCAACCTCGATCCGCAGCGGCGGGGTCCCCGTCATGCACGGATCCGTCTCGGACCTGAGCTCGATCCTGGACACCTGGCTCGCCGATCACGCCGAGGGGATCGCCTGCGTGATCGGTGACCCCGCGTTCCAGGCGACCTCCCGCGTCCGGTCGCTGACCCCGGAACTGTCCAAGGGGCTCGAGTTCGACCTGGTCATCCTCGTCGACCCAGAGACATTCGGCACCGGCATCGAAGGAGCGGTCGACCGCTACGTCGCGATGACCAGGGCGACCCAGCAACTCGTCATCCTCACAAGCTCCTGACCCAACCGCAGTGAATGGGTGGTTCATGTTCGACGTGATCATTGCCGGCGGCGGCCCAGCCGGTTTGATGCTGGCCAGTGAGTTGCGGCTGCACGGCGTGCACGTGGTCGTGCTGGAGAAGGAGGCGGAGCCGGCCGGGCAGGCCCGTGCGCTGGGCCTGCACGTGCGCAGCATCGAGGTGATGGACCAGCGCGGCCTGCTGGAGCGGTTCCTCGCGCTCGGCAAGCAGTATCCCCTCGGCGGCTTCTTCGCCGGCATCAGAAAGCCGGCACCTGGCCGGCTGGATACCGCACATCCCTACGTCCTCGGCATCCCGCAGAACCTCACCGAGCGCCTGCTGGCCGAGCATGCCATCGAAGCCGGCACCGAGATCCGGCGCGGCTGCGAGCTGACCGGGCTGAGCCAGGACGACACCGGGGTGACCGCCGAGCTGGCCGACGGTACCCGGCTGCGCTGCCGCTACCTCGCCGGCTGCGACGGCGGCCGCAGCATCGTGCGGAAGCTGCTCGGGATCGGCTTCCCCGGCGAGCCCGCCAGGACCGAGTGGCTGCTGGCCGAGGCGGAGGTGGCCGCGGCACCGCCGGAGCTGGACGCCGCGGCGGCCGAGGCCCGCGCGGCCGGGGTGCGGTTCGGCCCCGTACCCCACGCGGACGGAGTCTACGGCTTCGTCGTGCCCGCCGCGGAAGTGGCCGGGGACGGCGCCGCCCCGCCGGCCCTGGATGAGTTCAGGCAGCGGCTGCGGGCGCTGGCCGGGACCGACTTCGGCGTGCACTCACCGCGCCGGCTCACCCGGTTCGGCGATGCCACCCGGCTGGCCGAGCGCTACCGGGACGGCCGGGTGCTGCTGGCCGGCGACGCGGCGCACATCCACCCGCCGATGGGCGGGCAGGGCCTCAACCTCGGCATCCAGGACGCCTTCAACCTCGGCTGGAAGCTGGCTGCCGAGGCCGGTGGCTGGGCGCCGGACGGCCTGCTGGACAGCTACCAGGCCGAACGGCGGCCGGTAGCCGCCGGCGTGCTGACCAACACCCGCGCGCAGGCCGAGCTGCTGTCCCCTGAGCCGGGCCCCCGGGCGGTGCGCCAGCTGGTGTCGGAACTGATGGACTTCGAGGACGTGACCCGGTACCTGATCGAGAAGATCACCGCGATCGCAGTCCGCTACGACTTCGGCGGCGGGCATCCGCTGGCCGGGCGCCGGCTGCGGGACATCGGGCTGAAGCAGGGGCGCCTCTACCGGCTGATGCACGGCGGCCGCGGGCTGCTGCTCGACCAGACCGGACGGCTTTCGGTCGCGGGCTGGGCGGACCGGGTCGACCACGTCGCCGACGTCAGCGAGGAACTGGACGTGCCCGCCGTGCTGCTGCGGCCGGACGGCCACGTGGCCTGGGCCGGTGACGATCAGCAGGATCTGCTCAGCCAGCTGCCACGGTGGTTCGGCACCCCCGGCTGAGCGGGCTCTCCGCTCGTCCTGCTCAGCTGGCCAAGGTGCCGTCGAAGCCGGTGATCAGGTCCGTGCCGTCGCAGAAGGGCTCGTTACCGGGGTGGCCGCACCGCCGTAGCGCCATCTGGTCAGGGTGTTCGATCTGCCGTAGCGCGGGTTGATGCCTGCGCATCTTCGAAAAGCTCGCCTATCTGATGCCTGGGCAGGTCGATGAGGCGTGCGCCGAGCGTGGCCGGACGCCGGGCCGCCTCCGCCACGATCGCCCGCGCGTCGCGTCTGGTCAGCCGGGCTCCGTGGTCATCCCCTACCGCCCCGATCAGGCCTTCCCGCCACACGTTGCCGATCTTCCCGTGGGCCCGCTGAAGGAGCCACGAGGTCACCCGGCCGCCGGGACCGGGCGCCTCCCCCGCGACCGCCGTGGCCTCGACGATCGTGTGACCAGGGCCGGGCTGGCCGCGCAGGAACCGCAGCGTGTACTTCGCGCCGGCCAGCGCGGCGAGCGCTCGCTGGCCGGCCTCGTCGCGTACGTCGGCGTGCCGGGAGGTGACCACGGCGGCGACCCGGTCCGCATTGACGGCCAGCAGGACCCGGAGCAGCCAGGCACCGGGATCGGCACGCAGATCCGCGGCCACGGCGAACCGGTCCCGGCCGGTCAGGCCGGGCGGAAGCCCGGACGAGATCAGCGTGCTCAGCCGCAGCTTCGCGGGCGCGGCCCCGGTGGCATCGCCGGCCTCCCGGGGCGGCGCCTGCTGGCCGGTCCAGGAATCTCCGACCATCACAGCGAGCGGGTAGCCCGCCTCCGTGGTCACCCGGTGCACGGCCGGTGGCACCGCGTTCCAGGCCGCCGCTTCCTCTGCCGCTGCCCCTTCGGCCGACTGTCCGCCGCGCGTGTAGATGTTGTGCTGAGCGTCGGCGAGGACGCCATCGAGCACGCGCCAGGACCGGCTGGTCGGCCGCCACACGTAAAGGTCGCTGGCGCTGCCGACCGCCTGGGCGCCGTCATACCGGCTGAAGGCCGGCCACTGGGCCTGCGCGGCAAGGCCGAGACGGTGCACGGCCGACTGTGCCTGCCAGCCGAGGCTCGGGTGGCGATCGCTGTAGCCGTAGGCGACGATGACCCGGCCCTGGTCCCGGTTCGCCAGGCCCTGCAGGCCCCTGGCGGCGAACAGCGCCAGGCCTTCGGGCGTGTACGGGGGGTCGGTGAAGACCAGGTCGGCGCACCCGGCCGCGGATTCCGCCAGCCAGAACCGGAAGTCACTGACGAAGCACCGGATGTCGAGCCCGAGACGGGCCGCGGCGGTGTCGATGTACTCCAGCGTCGCCTCGTCGATGTCGGCAACGACGATGCTGGCGCCAGGGCTGATCTGGGCCACGGCCAGTGACGTGAGGTCGTGGTCGCCCACGCACAGAAGTACCGTGCCATCCAGGTCATAGGTGCTGTCCAGCCACAGGGCGCGGCGCACCGCGGTCTCCGGAGTCGCCTGGACGTGATCGAGGTCTGACCGGGCCTTCGGCGCGGCGGCGATGAGCTTCGCCATCTCGGCGACGGTCTGCGCCGCGGCGGCCATCCGTTGAGCCAGCGGATCGCCAAGCTGGGTGGCGAGCAACCGGTCACAGCCGAACCGCTGGCGATAGCTGGTGACCCGGGCAGGCGCTATGGCCACGGTTTCACCGTCGCGCACCAGGTCGTCGCCGGACGCGCTGAGAATGGCTTCCACGGTTTTGCGCGGCAGGGCAGATTGCCGGATCAGCGTGGCGAGATCCACCGGCCGTTCGGTGAGCATACAGACCAGCCCACGCAACCGCCTGCTGTCAGGCCGGTGGGCGGCGATCAGGGCCGCGACCGCGCTGATCGGTTCGGTTGAGTCGCCGGCTGGCACGGTGTCGCCGGCTGGCACAGTATCGTCGGCTGGCACAGTATCGTCGGCTGGCACAGTATCGTCGGCTGGCACAGTGCAAGCGTCCCATCATGAGCGAGACAGTCAGATGCTCCAAAGCACCTGACGGGGACAGCCGGGCGGCGCCGATGGCGGGCAGCAGTCCGGCGAGGGCGCCGATGAGCAGGGCAGCGGCCAGGCCGGCGGCCCAGACGCCGGGCGGGATGACGAAGGCCCAGCCCTTGGCGCGGGCGTAGACGAGGGTGGCGGCGTCCACACTGACACCGGGCGTCCACCCTGAGACCGTTGGCCTGGATCGAGGGGATGAGCGGGGACTTGCAGACATTCACGGCGCAAGGCCGCATCCAAGCGGCGATCTTCGCCCTCCGCCACCAAGCCGGCAACTGCTAGCACGCGGCCTGGTCAGCCACCTGCCTTGGTGCAAGCGGTGGTGATCTTGTTTGAGTCCGCTGTCAGCGAGCTGATGAGTGAGCTGGCGCTGCCGGGATTGGTCGCCAGCGATCGCAGCGCCTGCTGCACCGAACTGGTGAAGTCGTTGACCGCCGTGGTCAGCGCCGCGTTGCCGGCACCGGCCGCTTCCTGCTTCAGCTGGTTGACGAAGGCGGTCACGGCCGGCTTGGCCGTCGAGGGGTGCAGCACGAGGCCGCCCAGCGTGGACGGCGCCTTCGCCAGTGTCGCCTGGATCTTCTGGCACGCGGCCGTGACCGTTGACGTCGAGGTAGAGGCCGACGGTGAGGTCGTCGACTTGGCGGACGGACTGGAGCTGCCGCAGCCGGCCGCCAGGATCATGACGGCGGCCAGTGCGGGAGTGAACGCAAAGACGCGAAATGCATGCCTGCGCATGCCTCTCCCCTCCTGTTTCCCAAGCGTAGTAGAGGCCGGCGCTGGTGCCGTGGCTTCCCGCGGAGGATGCGACGGTGTCTGTGGTGCGCCCATGTCCTGGACCGCGAGCGCATGCTGACCTCCGGCCCATCCTACCCGGCAACGAGATCACAGACATGCGTTAGCCGGGACCGCGGACACCCGGGCAAACCTGTGCTCCGGGTACCTCGGCTGACGACTGAACCTCGCACGTCAGCCACACGTGTGATCGGAAGGCAGGACCGGCCGTGGCGATGGTGTGCCGCCCGTACGCAAGGGCAAGAAACCTAAGATGGGCAACGCGGCATCCCTTGGCAGCGTGCCATGGACAACGTCGGCGGCGCGGTTTCAGATCGTCCAGTGGTGGCGGGGGTGTTGCCTTCTTGAAAGACCCGGATCGTGCCTTGATCATGAAATTCGACATGCTGACGCCTATCGCTGGCCCCCCTGCGGGCCCAGCCGATGACATTCGGGGGATAGCCGGCGGTGGGCTCC
>Ga0209167_10002386_pt1 | contig 10227 bp, 8 predicted proteins | sample Coa_R1_9_FD_187154 | JGI IMG/M metagenome (GOLD analysis project Ga0209167, IMG submission 187154) | Surface soil microbial communities from Centralia Pennsylvania, which are recovering from an underground coalmine fire - Coalmine... | ecosystem: Environmental > Terrestrial > Soil > Unclassified...
GCCCTTCGGGTTCATCACCAGCAGAACGAAGTCAGTAGCCTGACCACCGATCTGGAAGCCGATGCTCACGCCCTCCAGGGCGTAGAGCGCCGGAGCGCCCCACTTTCCCCGATAGTGCTCGCCGCTTCGGCAGACCATGATGCCGCGGCCGTAGCTGCCGCCGATGCCGAACGCGCCCTTCTTCACCGAAGGCAGAATGATCACGCACTCGGCCTTGTCGAGCAGATCCTGCGGAATGTCGTCCGGAATATTCAAAATTTCCTTCATCACTACTCCCGCATCTTTGACGCGGTCTTCTTCGCGCTCATCATCGGCAGCGAAAGCCGGAAGCGCGATCAGTAACAGGACAAAGCACGCAATAAGTTTCTTCATGAATTCCTCCGATATTCGTCTGGGAGATTGTAAGGAAAGTCCGTCAAGTTTGCAGGCCGCACTCCGGTCGAGGTTCAAAGGAGCGGCGGCCAGAGGCAACTCGTGACGGTGGGACAACCACAAGAAAATGCAAGTCTTATGCCATGACCAAACGTGTGCTCCTTTTGTAACTTGGCACTGGCGCGCTACGCCCCCTAAAGTCAATGAGATCAAACGAAATCGTGGGCCGTGAGGCATTCGGCATCTGGCGTGCAACCATGGACTTGGGAGTGTCTCCGGAACGCGTTTAGAGTGAAAATTTTGGACTTTGCGAGCATGAAGTACACGAGCTATCTCCGGATCGGGTTTCTGATGTTGGCGACGCTGACGGTGCGGGCGCAGGCCGTGTATCCGGCGAGTGCGATTCCATCCGAAGCGCCCAGTCTAAGCGCGGCCAACGCCGCCAGTGAGTCCTCCGCAGCCGACGATCCGCAGGGCGGGGTGGTCACTTTCCACACCCGCGTGAACGAAGTCAACGTGCTCTTCATCGCTACGGACAAGCACGGCAAGTTTGTCCGCGACCTCACGCAAAAAGACTTCAGCATTCTCGACGATCACAAGCCGCCGCAGGCGATCCTGAATTTCCGCCGCGAAACCGATCTGCCTCTGCATCTCGGCCTGGTCCTCGACGTGAGCGGATCCGTGGATAGCCGTTTCGATTTCGAACAGCAGGCCGCAACCAGCTTTCTGGCGCACACCTTGCGCACCGGCTTCGATAAGGCCTTTGTCGTGGGCTTCAACACTCACAGCCAGATGGCGCAGGACTTTACCGATAATGTGCAACTGCTTTCCGCCAGCGTGCACAAACTGCGCGATGGCGGGGGCACAGCGCTCTACGATGCGATCTACCGCACCTGCAAAGACAAATTTCTGAAAGACCGCTCTGACCATCCGCTGCGCAAGGCCATCATTCTGGTCAGCGACGGAGAAGACAACCAGAGTGAAATTTCGCGGGCGCAGGCCATCGAAATGGCGCAGCGTGCCGAAGTCATTATCTACGCTATTTCCACCGACGACAGCGGCGTGGTCATGCGCGGCGACAAAGTTCTCGAAGAACTGGCCTCTGCCACCGGCGGCCGAGTCTTCTTTCCCTTCAAGATGAAAGACATCACCCGCTCCTACGCTGCGATCGAAGACGAGCTGCGCAGCCAGTATGTGGTTTCCTACAAGCCGGCCGACTTTGACGCCGATGGCCGCTACCGCTCGATTCAGATCTCCGCGCTGAAAAAAGACCTCCAGGTCCGCGCACGCAAGGGCTATTTCGCTCCCCAACAATAGGCCCTGGAAGCTTCCCCATGGTTGCGGCGGCCGGGTCGTGTTCTAAGGTCCGCTTCGAGTCAGGTCGGGTTTCGTTGAGCTTGGCTACGATTAAAGAATTCGTTTGGGGAGATGACCGATGATTCTGGCTTTCTTTGCATTCATTGCGCTGATTGTGGTCGCTGCGGTGATATTCGCGGCCTTGGGCATCGGCATCTACAACGGACTGGTTCAGGCCCGTGTACGCTGCGATTCGTCGTGGTCCGATATTGATGTGCAGCTCAAGAAACGTCACGACCTGATTCCGAATCTGGTTGAGACCACCAAGGGCTACGCGGCGCATGAGAAGAGCACGTTCGAGAACGTAGCCCATTTCCGCTCGCAGGCGATGCAGGCCACTGCCCCGGGGGACAAAGCAGCGGCGGAGAATCAGCTCTCCGGCGCGCTCAAGAGCCTGTTCGCGGTCGCGGAAAACTATCCTGAACTCAAGGCTTCGGATCAGTTCACGCAGTTGCAGGGTTCGCTCACCCAGACGGAAAATTCGATTCAAAATGCCCGCGGCGCCTACAACGATGCGGTGCTCGATCTGAACACCAGAATTCAGTCGTTTCCGTCCAGCATTCTGGCCTGGATGTATGGCTTCGGGCAGCGCCAGTTCTTCGAGACCGCGGCGGCCGACCGCGAACCGGTGCAAGTGAAGTTTTAGCCATTCTTGGTCCCTAATGCTTTCCTGCTATTGATCCCATTTCGCGCGTCGCTATAATCGCAGCATTCTTTCCGGTTTCACTGCGAGTGTCGTGAGCTCACGATATAAAACTTTCAGAAAAACCGCGGTTGCGGTGGTGTGCGTGCTTGCCCTGTTGTGGGTGGCGGGCTGCGCAGGTCTCTACGCCGTGATGCGGCAGCCTCCTGAAACCTTCGGCCGCTTCATGGCCAAGCTTCCTGGTCCGGTAGCCTTCCTGATATTTCCCTTTGAAACGCTGTGGATACACGCCCGCAGCGGGACTTTGCGTCCAGGCGACCCTGCTCCGGACTTCACTCTGACTCGCCTCGATAAGAGCGGCCAGGTGCAGCTTTCTTCGTTCTTCGAGACGGGATCTGGCTCGGCAAACACGTCGCCCGCGAACGGCAAACCCGTAGTGCTGATTTTCGGCAGTTACACCTGACCGCCCTTTCGGCGGGAGGTTCCCGCTCTCAATCGCCTTTATAAGCAGTACGGCAGCCAAGTCGAGTTCCTGGTGGTCTACATCACCGAGGCGCATCCGAGCGATGTGTGGCAGATGCAGAGCAACATTAAAGACCAGGTGGTCTTCGCGAGTCCTCGGAGTGAAGAAGAGCGTAGCCAGATCGCCGGAACCTGCGTGCGCAAACTGGGCATCGAAATTCCGGCGGTGCTCGATGAGTTCGGCAATTCCACCGAGGCTGCCTACACCGGGTGGCCGGATCGTCTCTACCTGATTAACGCCAGCGGACGCATCGTGTACAAGAGCAAACCCGGGCCCTTCGGATTTAACCCGGATGATCTGCAGGCTGCGCTGAAGAAAGTCGCTCCCGCACCGTAGGGTTTTCTTCCGCCCGTAGTCTTACAACCTCAGATTTGCGACATGAAGAGGAAAGGCCGCGATCGCTCGCGGCCTTTTTTGTGGAGGTGAATGGAGTCTACTGTTCGCCGCCGGAGACGCTGCTGCCCCAGAGGGCATTCGATCCCCAGAGCGCGTTGCTTCCGGTGTCTGCATTGCTGCCCCAGAGGGCGTTCGATCCCCAGAGCGCGTTGCTGCCGGAGTCCGAATTGCTGCCCCAGAGGGCATTGGATCCCCACAGCGCGTTGCTTCCCCATAGAGCATTGCTGCCCCAGAGGGCGTTGGTTCCGGAGGTCTGGTTGCTGCCCGAGGCGCCGCCGGCTGCTGTGAGCGACGACGAGGACGTTCCGGTCATGAATTGTGAAGTGCCCCACACGGTCGCGTACGACCAGGTGGAGGATGTGTTCCACACCGACGACGGATTCGCGTTCAGCGTGACCGTGTCAGAGCTGCCGTTGAACGCAGCCACCGGGGACATCGCGGTACCTTTGGCAACATCGTTGTTGGCGAGAGCGGCTTCGACGTCCACATAGCCGGCGCCGACCGTGAACACGTCATACTGGTCGGTGTAGGTGATTCCGGTGGTCGGATCGGTCGTGCTGCTGAAAGCGGGCAGCGATTTCCATGCCGTCTTCATCAGGCGGGCTTTGACCTGGTCCGGTGTCAGGCTCGGAGTCTTTTGCAGCAGGTCGGCGACCACGCCGCTGACCACACCCGCAGCCATGCTGGTGCCGCTCAGCGTGAAGTAACTGGACGATGAAGCCGACGAACCTCCCTCGACGTAAAAGCTGTTCGGAACGTGGTTGCCGGGGAACTCGCCATAAAGTGTTGACCCTGGAGACTCGAGCGAAACCAGAAGGTTGCCGGGCGCGACGAGGTCGGGCTTGGCAACGGCATCAATCAATGTCGGGCCCTTCGAACTGTAGCTGGCGATGAGATCGTCCACGCGCGTGGGCGTGCCCATCGGTTTCATGGCGCCGACCGTGATCACATAAGGATCGTTGCCCGGCGCGGTGATCGTGCCGTAGCCCTCGGTGGGCAGGTAGCGGCCGTTGTTGCCGGCGGCCACAACCACCACGATGCCGCTCTTCCACGCCTGCTCAACCGCCTGGCAGAGAGGATCGAGCGTGTAGCTTTCGTAGATGGCGCGTCCCAGCGAGAGGTTGATGACCCGGATATTGAACAGCGGCTTCAACGTAATCGCCGTGCCGATGGCCGCAATCACCGCGCTGTCACTGCCGGAGCCGTTCTGATCGAGTACGCGCAGGTTGATGATATTAGCTCGCGGCGCGATGCCTTCAAACGTCTTCGTATACTGCCGTCCGGTGGAACTTGCGCCGTCGCCCGCGATCAGTCCGGCGACGTGCGTTCCGTGTCCGTACTGGTCGGTTGCGCTCGGGTTGCCGGGCACGAAGCTCTGGTTCCAGACCACGCGCGACATTCCGAGCAATCCGCCCTTCAAGTCCGGATGGCCGCTCACACCACTATCCACCAGCGCCACGCCGATTCCCTCGCCCGTGTAGCCCGACTGCCACGCGGTAAAGGCATTGATCGCCGGCGCGGCGTTACTCAAGGTCGGCGCCAGCGGCCGGTCCAGCGTGATGTATTTCACATTCGACTGGTTGGTCAGGGTAAGCACGTTCGCGAGCGGCAGGTCGGCGACCAGCGCGTTGACCAGCGGCAGCGAGTTGAGCAGCGAGCCCAGCGTGCCCAGCAGATTCAGGTCCAGCAGACTGGGTGCGCCGTTGTATTGCACGATGACGCGGACCGATCCTGAGTTTTCACCCTTGGTTGCGGCCATTAGATCTGGTGACAGTTTCGAGGTGTTCGCGGCCTGAGCCAGCGGCACCATCAAAACCAGCAATAAGAGTAGGAACTTCTTCATTCTCCCCCCACAAGTCGCCCCACAGGCGCGTGAACGCGCTCTCTTGTCGCCTGAGTAAGTGCAGCCTTGGTTCCAAAGTGATGGCAGTTAGTCCTAGGATTATCAATCACTTACGGGGGATTGAGCCGCGGCGCAAAGGCCATTCTGTCCCACTTCCGGCGCGGTGAGACAACCTGACCCATTGTGGGGAGGGCGCTGGTTTTCTGAGGCTGCCAGGGGCGAGGAAATTGAGGGGATTTCGGACCATGACTTCGAGCCTAAGAGGCTGATATCGAAGGAGAAAACCATCGTAACCGGCAGGGCGCGCTTTTGCGCGCCGACGCTCTCCATTTCGTTGAAAATTTGAGTACTTATGTCGGAAGTTCCCTCGTTGCGCGCGCGTGTCTTCATTTCAGGAATGACGCTGACGGCCGTGGCCTGCTTCGGCGTCGCGTTCCTGCATTGGCACTCGAGTGATCCGGTGAAGTTCGTCTGCTACCTGACGGCCGCCCTGCTGGCTTCCTCGCTCAAAGTGAGCCTGCCGGGGATTGAGGGAACGCTCTCGGTTAATTTTCTGTTCACCCTGCTCGGCATTCTGGAACTCAGCCTTCCCGAGACTCTGTTGATCGGACTCGCCAGCGTTCTCGGCCAGTTCTACTGGAAACCGGCGCGCCAGGTGAAACTGGTGCAACTGGTCTTCAATCTGTCGCAGGTTACGGTTTCGAGCGCAGTTGCTTTTGGGGCTTACCAACTGATCGCAGTTTACGTGTTGCATAGTCCAGGACCTCTGGCGCTCCTGGTTGCGGCCATTACCCACTTCGCATGCAACACGACCGCGATGGCCACGATTATCGGTCTGACTGAAGGCAAGCCTATCGGGAAAGTCTGGACCGGCAGCTATCTCTGGTCGTTCCCGTACTACATGGTGGGCGCGGCGGCAGCAGGCCTGGTGCACTTCCTGAATGCGCATATCGGATGGCAGTCGTCATTGCTGGTGCTGCCTCCGATTTACCTGATGTACCGGTCTTACCGCCTGTATCTCGGGAAACTCGAAACCGAGAAGAAGCACGCAGAGCAGGTTTCCCAGTTGCACCTGCGCACCATCGAAACCCTGGCGCTGGCGATCGAAGCCAAGGATCAGACGACCGGTGAACATCTGCAGCGCGTACGGGTCTACGCCATGGAGCTGGCCAAGGAACTGGGTCTGAGCGAGGACGAGACTGAAGCTTTGCGGGCGGCGTCGGTGTTGCACGACATTGGGAAACTCGCCGTGCCCGAGCACATTATCTCGAAGCCCGGAAAGCTTACTCCGGAAGAATTCGACAAGATGAAGATCCACCCCATCGTCGGCGCGGAGATTCTTGAGCAGGTGCGCTTTCCCTATCCGGTCGCTCCCATCGTGCGCGCGCATCACGAGAAGTGGGATGGCAGCGGTTATCCGAACGGGCTTACCGGCGAAACGATTCCCATCGGAGCCCGCATTCTCTCTGCCGTAGACTGCCTGGACGCGCTCGCTTCTGATCGCCAGTATCGCCGAGCACTGCCGCTCGACGACGCCATGGCGAAAGTCGTGTCCGAGGCCGGAACCAGCTTCGATCCGCGCGTGGTGCAGGTGCTGCGCCGGCGCTACATCGAACTGGAGAAACTGGCCAACGAGCAGCCCATGCAAGCCATGCCCAAGCTTTCGACCGACATAAAAGTGGAACGCGGACTGGCGCCGGACGCAGGATTCGCCGAGTCGTCGCTTCCAGCCGAAGCAGCAGCGCCCATCATTGAGGCGGCAGACGCGCGGATTGCCACGGCTGAAGAGCTAGGAAGAGAAGTTGCTGAACTTTGCCGCCAGCCTGGAAGTTCGCTGACCGTCGAAGACATCTTCGCGTTGACCTCGGCACGGCTGCGCCATCTGGTGCAGCATGATGCTCTGGCGGCCTACGGCCTTAAGGGCGGCATTCTGGCGCCGGAGTTCGTCAGCGGAGAAAACTTCAAACTGTTTTCTTCTTTGCGAATTCCGAGCGGCGAAGGCCTTTCCGGCTGGGTCGCTCAGAATCACAAGCCGATTCTTAACGGCAACCCGTCGGTTGAGCCCGGATATCTGAATGATCCCTCGAAGTACAGCACGCTGCGCTTTGCCCTGGCGGTGCCGCTGATGGGAGAGGCGGGCGTGGTCGCGGTGCTGGCCCTGTATCGCGCGGCCGATTCTTTTACCGCGGACGACCTCCGGGTCGTTGAGGCGATGAGTTCCAGTCTGGGGAAGGTGATCGAAGTTGCCGCCCGGCCGAAGACAGCCGCCACCGCGGCCGGCAACTGTTGAGGTGGGGCCGCCCGCGCGGCGCTCAGCCGTCAAGGCTCATTCGATTTCGAAACTCACGTACATGAGGCCGTTGTCCCGCTCGATCTGCAGTGCTACCGGCGTCCCCGTCTTGAACCCCTTGATCACGTCGCGGAGGCTCTCGAGCGAATCGATCGGAATGTTGTTGACCTTGTGGATAATGTCGCCGGCCTGTAATCCGGTGTCGGGCAGGATGAGATCGGCGGCGCGGCCGACCACGATCACGCCGGATGGAATACGCAGCGTCCCCAGGCGCGAGCGCAGATCGTCAGTGAAGTCAATGGCCAGAACACCCAGCCGCGGAATCAGGCTGTTTTCCGGATTCACCGCATCCAGCAACTCGTCCATGTGATCGCGCTTTTCGATTGCCGGAATATAAAGCGTCTTGCGCTCTTTTCCACGCAGCACTTCCATCTTGATGACTTGATCCGGCCGGTGGAGATACAGAGCCGCAGAGAGCGAAGGCATGGTTTCGATGCGGCGGTCGTCCGCCGCCAGAATAATGTCATCCACTTTTAATCCGGCAGCAGCGGCCGGACCGTCCGGGTTCACGTCCACCACGATGACGCCCCAGCGTTGCGGCAACTGCAGCGCCTCGGCCAGCGTGGGCGTTATTTCCTGCGTGCCCGCGCCGATTTCCACGCGGTGCACGTGGCCGTACTTGCGCAAGCTGCGATAGACAAACTCCACCACCCGAGAAGGAATGGCAAAGCCAAGGCCCTCGCTGCCCCCGCCCTGCGACAGGATGAACGTATTGATGCCCACCACGTTGCCATTCATATCCACCAGCGGGCCGCCGCTGTTGCCGGGATTGATCGGGGCATCGGTCTGGATGTAGGTGAGAGCCTTGGCGGGATCGGGTTGCCGCGCTACCGCGCTGACCACCCCCATGGTGACCGAATTCTGCAATCCTTCCGGGCTGCCGATGGCGAATACCAGTTGCCCCACATGCGGGCGCTGCGGAATCAGCGACAGAGTGGGCAGGTCAGTGTCTTCAATTTTGAGCAGGGCAAGGTCGGTCTCCTGGTGCTGGCCGATCAATTTCGCTTCCAGAATGCGGCGTTTGCCGATCGGGATCTGCCCGGCCGAGTCCCCCATCGGCAGCGGCAGGGCGACCTGGATGCGGTGTGCGCCCTCCACCACGTGGGCGTTGGTGATGATGTATCCATTCGGATCCACAATCACACCGGAGCCAACCGCGTGTTGCCGGACGATCAACGCTGTTTTCGAGCGGTCTTCATCTTCGTGCAGCGAGCCGAAGCCGGTTACCAGAATCTGCACTACTGCGGGCGAGACCCGGGCGGCCAGATTCTGCAGATCGGTGTTCAACTGTTCCAGGACGGTGGGAGAGTCGGCCAGTTTCGAGCCGGATTCGGACTTCCGGTTCTCGACTCTTGGAGGTGCAGTCGGAACGGGCTTCGGCGCGGACTGGGCAGAGAACGGCGACGCGAATAATAGGGAGATTGCAACACAAAGCAATTTTCGTGACCAAGCCTTCAATCTGGCTGGATCCATGGCCGCACTCCTGACGCGGCGAATCGCCGCGACGTCGTTTGCGAAGTCTAGATAAAAACACTACCACGCGGCCGTCCGGCTTGCCTGCGCTCCGCCGGCGAGCGGAGATCGTGCCGGAAAATCTTCGACCCCGAAAAAGGAGAAGTCGGAATCCTGATCGTTCTGCACGCCGATCCTGACGTCCGGACCGGGAATCAGAGCAGATCCCACTCCAGCCCCGGATAAAGTGAAGGGGGAATCTAGTTGTTACCGTTAACTAACAGGATTATCAGGCTTTTACACGGGCAAGCATCCGTGATATAACCGCCCCTATGCAGGCGTGCGGGCAGGTCGCCCGCCAGGAGCTTGGTTTGACGGCGTTGGCCCCAACTACAAGCGAGAACCATGGTGCAGGCCAGCATAGAGGAGGCCCTGTGGCCGAAGAAGCGCGGACTGGAAAGAGATTCCCGCTGGAGTTGCCGATCAAGATTCACAAAGGCGAAGCCGGCGGCGATTCCAAGGGAGTGACGGGAGATCTGAGCGCGGCGGGTGTCTACATTCGCGCCGACGCATCGCTCGAAGTCGGCTCGCCCGTGGAGTTCGAAATCACGCTGCCGCCGGAGATGACCGGCGGGCAGGAAAACGTAACCATCCAATGCAAAGGCCGCGTGGTGCGCGCCGACGAAAGCGGCAAAGGCGGAGAAGGTCGCGGCGTCGCCTGCGTCATTGATTCATACGAGTTTGTACGGAACTCCTGATTTCTGCGGAGACCTTTTCTGGAGCTGACAAATGCTCAAACTGATTCTGGCCGATAATCAGGCAATTTTCCGGGCGGGAATTGCCAAAGTTCTGGCGGTAGAAGATGAAATGCGCATCGTCGCCCAGGCGCAGACACCGGAACAGATGTTCATGGCGCTCGACAAGTTCCGCGCCGCGGTGCTGGTAGTGGCGGCGGGTTTTCACAACGACTTCGCGGCCATCGCGAATGCGGCGAACAAAGCCAAGACTCACGTGATCGTGCTGGCCGACACCGGAGAGAGCGCGCAGCGGCATATGTCGAATGGCGCGCACGGCGTGGTGTATCGCAATGTGACCAGCGCGGCGCTGGTGGATTGCGTCCGCAAGGTCGCCCGTGGCGAAACCTGGGTGCAGGACGTGGCCGTCCCCAGCGAACTCACCGAGAACGATATGGTCGGCCTGCGCGTGCGCGACCGGCTGACCGCCAAGGAACTGCGCATCGTCGCCCTGATCGTCCAGGGATACAAGAACAAGGAAATTGCCACGCAGCTGGG
>Ga0209167_10002389_pt1 | contig 10225 bp, 5 predicted proteins | sample Coa_R1_9_FD_187154 | JGI IMG/M metagenome (GOLD analysis project Ga0209167, IMG submission 187154) | Surface soil microbial communities from Centralia Pennsylvania, which are recovering from an underground coalmine fire - Coalmine... | ecosystem: Environmental > Terrestrial > Soil > Unclassified...
TAGACATCCGGCGTTTGTACAACGCGGCCGACGGATTCGTTATGTCGTCCAACTATGAAGGCCTCTCAATCGCGCTGCTCGAGGCTGCGTCGATGGGGCTGCCCGCCGTGGTCACGGATGTGGGCGGAAACGCCGAAGTAGTCGCCGACGGCGCTACCGGTTATGTTGTCGACCCCGGCAACCCTGCCAGGCTTGCCGCGGCCATGGAGAGGCTGCAAAACGCTCCGGCCGGGACCCGGCGGGCGTTTGGACACGCCGCCCGCGAGCATTGTCAAAAGGCTTTCAGTATCGAAACGATCGTCGATCGGTGGATCGAACTTTACAGCCGATATCTTTTCTTGAATCAACCAGTCTTGAATCAATCAGTCTTAAAGCAACCAGTCTTGAATCAACCAGCGAATCGCCCAGTCAGCCAGTCGCGCCAGGGGAGTACATTTGTGAAAATCCTCTATGTAATCACTCGCGCCGAACGCGGCGGGGCCCAGGTACATTTGCTCGACCTGCTGGCGAACCTGCCACCTGAAATCAAGCCGGTAATCGCCACCGGGGAAGATGGATTCCTTTGCGAGAAAGCCAGGAACCTGGGCGTGCCCGTGCGCAAAATTCCACACCTCACGCAGCCCATCAGCCCATGGAACGATCTCCGGGCGCTGGGCGAAATCATCGGTACCATTCGCCGGGAATCGCCCGACTTGGTCCACGCACATACGTCGAAGGCAGGCCTGCTGGCGCGGTTGGCGGCCCGCCGGACCGGAACGCCGGCCGTCTTCACCGCACATACCTGGAGTTTCGCCGATGGAATTTCACCCAGGCAGCGCTGGCTCACGATACCAATCGAGCGGTTCGCGGCGGGTCTCGGCGGGAAGATTATCTCGGTTTCACAGGCTAACAAAGAAATGGCCCTGCAGAAGGCCATCGCGTCTCCGGATTCGGTGGTCAGGATCTGGAACGGAGTTCCCGATGTTCCCCTGCGAGCCGATCCGGGTTCGGGAAATCCGTTGACGCTGATTATGATCGCCCGATTTGTACCCCAGAAGGACCACCTGTTGCTGATCGAAGCGCTGACCCCGCTCGCTTTCGATTCGAACAAGGGGGACTGGCGTTTGCTGCTGGTGGGGGATGGTCCCCTGAGGACCGGCGTGGAGGAGGCCGTAGCCAGAGCGGGCTTGGGTGACAGAGTGGAATGCCTCGGCGACCGGTCCGATGTTTCCAGCCTGCTCGCCGCCGCCGATCTGCTTGTGCTCGCGACCCGGTGGGAGGGACTTCCGCTGTGCATCCTCGAGGCCATGCGGGCGTGCCTGCCTGTGGTTGCCACCGACGTGGGCGGCGTGAGGGAAGCGGTGACGGATGGCGTCACGGGCTATCTCACGCGCGCCGGCGACGTCCGGCAGATGAGAAACAGGATCGCTGAATTGCTCGCATCCAGATCGCTCCTGCGATCCATGGGCACGGCGGGGCGCGCCCGCTATGAAAGAGATTTCAACGTCCACAACATGGCCAGCGCGACGTGGGAGTTGTATCGCGAAGTAATGGAGATCACCCCTGTCGACATGTGGGCAGAATCGGTTGCGGGAGGTGTGAAATGAGCGCTGCCGCATTTGACGCGATTTCGCGAGCCGAGCAACGGAGAGTGACGAGCCGGAGCGGACTCACCAGCATTTGCCTTTTCGGGGCCGACATCGCGGTTGTACTTGTCGTCGGGGCAATGATGATATGTTTCGTCGACCGGTGGTACGACCTCTGGAAGGAGTTCCTGCTGGCGCAAACGGGCATGGTCATGATCTTCGCGGGTCTGGAGCTTTACCCCGGATGCGGTCTGAGTCCAGCCCGGGAACTCCGGGAAATCTTCACCGGGGCGACGCTCGGCCACGGCCTGGCCGCCAGCGCATTTTTTGTCTGGCGCCCCGAAGCGACGCCGTTGGCGGCGGGCATTTGTTCTTCGTGGGCCGCGACTGTGGTTCTTGTCGTCCTTTGCCGGTCGGCCGCCCGCCAAATTTTTTCCGGCCGGACCTGGTGGGGGGTGCCCGCTGTCATCTTCGGTTCCGGCCAAACGGCTCGCGCGGTACTTCGGCATATACGCGCCCATTCTTCCACCGGTATGCGGATTGTCGCTGTTTTCGAAGATGAGTGCCCGGAATGGCCGGAGCTTCAGGTCGGAAACGTTTTCGTCGCGCGCCGGTCTCACGCCTCCCATTACGCGCTGAATCTGGGCGTGACGCATGCCATTGTGGCTCTGCCCGACGCCCGCGGCAGCGAGATTCGCAGCCTGATCAGGAACGAGGCGCGTTACTTCAAGCAGCTTCTGGTAATTCCCGATCTGGCCGGGTTGTCTTCAATGTGGGTCGGCACGCGCGATCTCGGGGGCACGCTTGGCCTCCATATCAGCCAGACGCTGCTGCATCGCGGACCTCAGCTTTTCAAACGCGTCTTCGATTTGCTGCTGGCCAGCGCCGTCTGCCTGCTCCTTCTGCCCGTCTTCGTTCTCATCGTCCTCGCCATCCGTCTTACGTCGCCGGGACCCACCGTTTACGGGCAGGTCCGTGTCGGCCGCAACAACAGCAGGTTCAGGGCATGGAAGTTTCGATCGATGTGTGCGAATGCCGATGAGGTCCTCTCGCATTATCTGGAGCAAAATCCCGCATTGCGCCTGGAGTGGGAACGGGATCACAAGCTGAAAAACGATCCGCGCGTCACTGCGGTGGGCCGCTTCCTGCGCAAGACCAGTCTGGATGAACTGCCTCAGCTATGGAATGTGTTGAAAGGGGAAATGAGTCTTATCGGGCCGCGGCCGATCGTCGACGCTGAGATCGTCCGCTACGGGGATTCGTTCGACTCCTACCAGAGTGTTCGGCCAGGCATCAGCGGCATGTGGCAGGTCTCGGGACGGAATAACACCAGTTACGGAGAAAGGGTTCAATTCGACGAATATTATGTGACCAACTGGTCGATCTGGCTCGATCTCTATATCATCGGAAGGACTTTCAAAACGGTCCTGTTGCGTGAAGGAGCGTATTGAGCGGGAGTCACTTGAAAAGGAAAGCGCGGGCGGCGAACGCCACGGCAGCCAGAATAAGGGCCACGGCGAAGCACCCGCAGGCGGCCTTGGCGGAGTGAGCACCATGCGTAAAATCGCTCAAATCCAACTGTTTTCTGTTGTCTTCCCCGTCTGAATTCGGGTCATCCGGCATCTGCAGCACATCGTATCGTACAACGCCAAAAATCGATGTCGACGACAACAACGCATCCGGGCGCCCTTGTAATCTCGCTCGATCTCGAGCTGCACTGGGGAGTACGCGATCGCCGGAATCTCGACCAGCGCGAGAGGGAGCGTCTGTTATCGGCCCGCACCGCGGCACTTCGCATTGCGGAGGTGTTCGAGGAATTTTCGGTGCACGCAACCTGGGCCGCCGTCGGTTTCCTGTTAGCCCGATCGCGAGAGGATCTCGAGCGCTTCGCGCCGTCACGAAGGCCGCGCTATGACGACCCGCGGCTCGACCCGTATCGGGAACAAACCGGCCGCGGCGAAGCGGACGATCCTTTCCACTTTGCGCCTGGGCTTATCGACGCCATTGCAGTTCGTGCAGGTCAGGAAATCGGCACGCACTCGTTCTCGCATTTCTATTGCTGCGAATCAGGGCAAAGCTCGCTTGAGTTCGAGGCCGATCTGAGCAGCGCGCTTGCGATCGCGGCCGCGTCCGGGTATGGGATTCGCTCCTACGTTTTCCCGCGCAACCAGGTGAATCCCGGTTACCTGCCGTTTCTGAAGCGCGCAGGCATTCTCTGTTATCGCGGAACCCAGGCGTCGGCGGCGACCCAGGCCGCGAGCTTTCGCCTGCAGCAAAGGCCGGACCGGCGTCTGCTTCGCCTTTGCGACAATTATTTCGATCTCTATGGGGCGCAGACGGTTCCATGGCCGTCCGGGGCCGGACCGTCGTCAATCGGCGCCAGCCGATATCTTCGCCCCCACAATGGCCTCCTCCGGGGGTTCGACGATCTGCGCTGCCGCCGCATCGTGAATGCCATGGAGGCGGCGGCCGCAGGCGGAGAATTGCTGCATCTGTGGTGGCATCCGGAGGATTTCGCTCGGGATCTCGATCGCAATCTTCAGTTTCTGCGCCGCATTTTGGCGGAATGGGCCCGTTTACGGCGACAAGCCGGCATGCTCTCGCTGTCGATGAGCGAAGTGGTTCAAGGCATGAACAACGTCCGGACGGTCCCCGCAATGGCGGGAAATTCAATTTGATGCGGGTTGCCGATCACAGCAAGCGCAAGCGGTTGATGTATATCATCACCCGCGCCGAGCACGGCGGCGCCCAGTCGCACGTTCTCGACCTGGTGCGCGGCTTTCGCAACGATTACGACATCTCGGTGGCGACGGGCGAAGAAGGCTTCCTGACCGAGGCGTGTCGCGCGGAATCGATTCCGGTTCACCTGATTCCACATCTCGAGCGGGAGATCAGACCCTGGTCCGACATTAGAGCCTTCTTCGAAACCCTTCAACTGATTCGCCGCGAGCGGCCGGACCTGGTCCATTCGCACACATGGAAGGCGGGATTTGTAGGAAGGATGGCCGCCTGCTGGTGCGGCATTCCGTCCATCTATACCGTGCATATGTGGCATTTCGGACCGGAGCTGCCGCCCGCATGGCGCATCTTCGGCCCCGGGCTCGAAAGGGCCGCATCCCGCTGGAGCGAACGCACGATCACCGTGTCGCGCTCCGCCTCCGAAGTTGGCCGTCAATATCGAATCGCCGAGCCTTGGCGCATGGTCGCGATACACAACGGTATCGGCGATTCGCCGGAACGAGTTCATCCCGGTGAGAATGCGATCCCGGTCGTCGTGATGGTGGCCCGCTTCACCGAGTTCAAGGATCACGAGACAATCGTGCGCGCGTTCGCGGAATTGGACATCCCGGCACATCTGCAACTGATCGGGGACGGTCCCACGCGCGCCGCGACGGAGCGATTGGTCGACGAATTGGACATCCGCGACCGCGTGGAATTTCCCGGCGATCGTAATGATGTGGCGCAGTTTCTGTGCCGCGCCGATGTATTTGTTCTTGCCTCCAAACTGGATAACCTGCCCATCAGCATTCTGGAAGCCATGCGTGCCGGATTACCCGTGGTCGCCTCCGACGTGGGCGGAATCTCCGAGCTGGTGATACATGGCCAAACCGGCCTGCTGGTGCCACCATTCTCGGTTGAGCCGATGGCGCGCGCTCTGGCGGATCTGCTGATCAGCATGGGCAAGCGGCTGCGGCTGGGCCGGGCAGGACGCGCACGGTACGAAATGTGGTTTTCTCTGGACCGCATGATCGAGCGGACGCGCGCCGTGTATGCGGATGTATTGGGTGAAACCGCTCCCGGCGAAGTGCTGGTCGACGCGCCCGATGCTGTGTTGAATTTTTGGCCGCCGCGGTAGACCCGATTACTTAAGACCCAATCAACCATGTCTGAATCGATCAGCGCCTCCGGGTCTTCTTCCTTTTCACTGGTTGACGGCAGGGCGACAATCGGAGGCGTCATTCGGCAGTATGCGGCGATCCGCCCGCGGCACGCGGCAATCGTCACACCCGACTTCCCGGCGTTTTCTTATAGTGAATTGGTTCGCCATATCGATTCCGTTGGCGCAGCCTTGTCCGCAGCAGGCCTCGGGTGTATCTCCCGTGTCGCAATTCTCCTGCCCAGCGGACCGGAACTCGCCCTGACCGGCATCGCCGTCGCGTGTAACGCCATCGCCGTTCCGTGTAACCCGAGCCTGTCCGCAACTCATTTCGATCAACTGCACGCCAGGCTGAACCTCGACGCAGTAGCTTTGCCGGCATGGCAGGAACCGCCATCATGGCTGCAGGCTCGGCCGGGCGAACTGGTGGTCTTGCGCATTGCACGAGCGCAGAGCTCTCTTTCTGAAGCACGGATCGCGGATGCTGATGATGGGGGAGCGTCCGCCGACGCGAACGGCGACGACGCCGCGTTGATTCTGCAAACTTCCGGAACCCTAGGCCCGCCGAAACTGGTCCCCGTGAGCCACCGCAACCTGATGGCGATGGCGGCCCGTATGGAGCACTGCTTCGAGCTCTCGCACCTCGACCGTTGCGCCTGCCTGCTTCCTCTTTACTACGCGCAAGGAATCAAGTCCGCATGCATCGTGCCTTTGCTTCTCGGCGGGAGTATAGCGATCCCCCACCCTCCAGTGCTCGATACGCTTGAAACCTGGCTTACTCAATTACAGCCTACCTGGTTTCCGGCAGGGCCGACTTTCCTCCAAGCCGTACTTGACCGTGCGGGCGGTAATAGCGAACGCTCTCTGCAGCACAATTTGCGATTCCTCATCTCCGGGTCCGCGAACCTGCCCGAACAGGTTCGCGCCGGGATAGAGGGCGCGATGGGGATTCCGCTGCTGGATGCCTGGGGCATGACGGAAATCGGCCTGCTGACAGGCAATTCGATCCGGCCAGGTGAACGCAAGGCGGGTACGGTTGGGTGTGCATTTCCGGAGGAGGTCGCGATTGCGGCCCCGGACGGGAGGTTATGCGGGGCAGGAGAGACAGGCGAAGTCGTGGTCCGTGGTCCATCCGTGCTGAGTGCTTACATCGCGGACGACGAGATGAACCGGACCGCCTTCAAAGGCGGCTGGTTTCACAGTGGGGATCTCGGGTCCATCGATGCGGACGGGTTTCTAACGATCACCGGGCGCATCAAGGAAATCATCAACCGCGGCGGGGAGAAGATTTCGCCGGAGTTGGTGGAGCGCGCGCTTTGCCTCCATCCGGCTGTGCGGCAGGCGGCCGCGTTCGCCATTCCCCACGCACGGCTCGGCGAAGATGTGGCAGCGGCGGTTGTGCTTGAGCCGGGCACCAATCCGACGGCCGCAGACCTGCAAACGTTTCTGAGCGCCAGCCTGCCGCATCAGGCCATTCCGCGAAGCATCTTTTTCCTGTCGGCGCTCCCGAAGGGGCCAACCGGCAAGATCCTCCGGAAGGAACTCAGTGCGTCCTGCCGGCCGCCCGGCGATCGGAGTGCGGCGCTTCCGGAAAATGAGCTCCAGACCGGCATTGCTGCCCTCTGGCAGCGACTGCTGCAGCGGCCGGATATCGGGATCGAGGACGATTTCTTCGAGGCAGGAGGCGATTCCCTGCTTGCGGCACAAATGCTTCTCGATGCCGAGAGGATCACGCGAAAGCTGCTGCGGGGCCGGATTCTGCCTGTGCCCGCGACCATACGCGCGTTCGAAAGGATCATCGCGGATGCACCGTCGCTCGGTGAGGAGGCGCTGGTTACAAAGGTGCGAGACGGCCGCTCCGGCACGGCATTTTTCTACTGCCACGGCGATTACATGTTTGGCGGCCGATACGCATACAAGCTGGCCGATTTGCTGGGCACGGATCACTCATTTTATCTGCTCAACAATTACGACCTTTCAAGCCGCAAGACCGTGCCATCGATTGAAGAACTCGCCAGCGGCTACGTGCCGGCGGTGCTTGCGGCGCAGCCTGCCGGAGCGATCCGTCTGGGAGGGCACTGCAATGGCGGATTGATGGCGATCGAGTTGGCGCGCCAGCTTTGCGCAAAGGGACGCCAGGTCGAGCTCCTGGTGCTCATCGAACCGATTTCGTTGAACGCGCGGCCGGGATTTCGTTTCGCCTCTCGCGTGCTCGCGGCGCTTCCGGCGATCGCGCGAGCCGCCTTCATGTTCCACCTCTGGAGAACCTTCCGTTGGACTTGCGAGCGACTTGGGGTCAACAGTCCATCGGAAGACGACCCGGCGACGTGGGCACACGAACCGAGGGAGACGAGGAAGACCTATCAGCGGCTGATGGCGAACTACGCACCACCACGGATCGACGCGCCCATCGTCTGTCTGACCGCAAAGGGGAGCAGCCGGGCTGTGGAGTTCGACTGGAAGCCCTGGCGGCGTCTGAGTCCGGCCGTGACCACGCAGATCATCCCTGGAACTCACATCTCCTGCCTTACGACGCACGTTGGCGCTTTGGCGGACAGCCTGCGTAGAGCGCTTGCCGGAAAGCGGGAATTATGACAGCCGCCGGCCATCGTTTAAAGGCTCTCGACGGAGTGCGCGGTATGGCAATCCTCAGCGTCATCGCCTATCACACTCTTTTGATCGCCGATCAGCCGGCTATCGTTCCGACTCTTTGGTCGGCATTGATGAATTCAACGTGGGCGGGAGTGGATCTTTTCTTTGTACTGTCGGGCTTCCTGATCACCGGGAACCTGATCGACTCGCGCGGCCGGGACGGCTACTTCAGAAATTTCTACGCGCGGCGCACGCTGCGAATCTTTCCGCTTTACTACAGTATTCTTGCGGTCGTCTTTCTGGCAGGGCCGCTTGCGTTTGCAGTCGCGCGCCTGCGTTTGCCCTCCATGTATTCGAATGACGTCGCCAATCAGTGGTGGCTGTGGACTTACCTGCAGAACTATCTACAGTCGGCAGGCCCGCATCAACTGCCCGGATTCGGGCATTTCTGGAGCCTGGCAGTCGAGGAACAATTTTACTGGGTCTGGCCGCTGGTGGTGTTTTTCTCCGGAAACCGGGCCCTGCTGCGCGTCTGCGCCGGCGTATGTGTCCTCAGTCCTTTTCTGCGATTCTTTCTTCTCCACTGCTGCCTGACACCCTGGGCCGTGCGGGAACTGACGTTCACCCGCGCCGACACGCTGTTGTTCGGTGCGCTGGCGGCGGTGCTGGTGCGCGAGTCCGGCATTGTTCCAAAACTGTCGCGCGCGGCCGTGGTTTTGGCTACCGCGGCAATTCTATGCCTGGCAGTCATCCTGGTGCGGTATCACTGGCTGCCATATGAATCGCCGGCTATGGAGGTGGTGGGATATTCGGCGCAGGGGATTCTCTTCGCGGGATTGATCTACCGGATCGTCACGGTCCGGGGGCGTCTTGCGCGCTGGTTCTCCAACCCCGCTTTGCGCTGGTTTGGGAAGTACAGCTATGCCATTTATGTATTCCAGGCTCCGCTCTCGGAAGCCTTCAAGGCGATGATGCGCCGGTTTTTTCCGGATGCCCCGCTCTTTATGAATATCGGCAGTGTATTCGTGTGTACCACTCTCGTAAGTTGCGCGGCGGCGCTCATCAGCTGGAATCTGCTTGAGCGGCGGTTCCTGCGTTTGAAGCGGCATTTCGAAAACGGGGCGCCTGCCGAAGCCCCGGTTGCGGCGTTAAGCCAATCGGCGGCAATGTGATGTACTCACGTTCCACGCTTCATCCCAGCGGGTCGGCAGCCGCGCTACTTTCCTGTGGTCTGGCCATGGTTATACCGCTCCTGCTCGGCATGTATTGGTTCCTCTACTCAATGAATATTGACCTGGCGATCCGGATTCTGCGCCCCGCCATAATTTCCGCGTCGCTCCTGCTTGCTTTAATCTGGACCAAGCCTTCCCTAACCTGGGCTGAATTGCGCCTGGGACGCACCTTGGGCGTGATGTGTGTTGTCCTGATCGCTCCGTCGCTGGCTGCAACCCAGCCGTCCCGGGCACTGGCCGACTGGTTCAAGCTGGTCATACTGTGCGGCGTCGCTCTGCTCTTATCCCGTGCGCTGCGGGACAGCTCGACAGCGGAAGTTTTCGGCCGCGCGCTCATTGTGGGCGCCGTCCTCGCCGCCGTCCTCACGGTCTACGTCTACGTTCGGTTCATGGGATTCACGCTTCCGACGTACGCCTCGGCGCGCGTCCTGAAATCGGTTGCACTGCATGCCGACGTTCCGCTGAATGCGGTCGCGTTCTCCTGCGTGTTCGCCTATATCTGCGGAATGTGCCTCGTGCGCGGAACCCGGGCGCACTTGTGGCTCGGTCTGGCGCTGTTTTTCATTTCCTCCGTGCTCACTGGTTCCCGCGCTCCGCTTGCCATTCTGATCGTCAGCGGGCTGGCTCTGCTGGTCGTCAATGGCCTGGTCACCGGACGTCCGGTCAGGCGGCTGATGACGTGGCTGGTGGTTTTGGGACTGGCCGCCGCGATCGTATGGGGCACGCAGGTGATCACATTCAACCAGATGTCAGCCGTCACGGAAGGGCGCTGGGACTTCTGGTCCGTCGCCTGGCAGAAGTTCACCGAACGTCCGCTGATGGGTTATGGGTTCGACTCCTGGCGCGACGACCTGGTATCACGTCTTCCCGGCGAATACCGCCTGACTTCGTACGACGCCATCAATCTCGCCGGTGGATACCACAACGAATATCTGACACTGCTGGCGGAGCAGGGGCTG
>Ga0209167_10002392_pt1 | contig 10213 bp, 8 predicted proteins | sample Coa_R1_9_FD_187154 | JGI IMG/M metagenome (GOLD analysis project Ga0209167, IMG submission 187154) | Surface soil microbial communities from Centralia Pennsylvania, which are recovering from an underground coalmine fire - Coalmine... | ecosystem: Environmental > Terrestrial > Soil > Unclassified...
CAGCTTCCTGGCTCACGCCGACCGCGAGCCCGGACGGCTGCGGATCGCCCGGATGCTGGCCCACCCGGTCGGTGACGGCACCGTCCACCCGGACTGCGCCGCCGCCTGCGAGGATGCGAGCAACCTGCTGACCAGCCTCGGCCACACGGTGGAGGACGTGGCCCCGCCGTTCGGCGCCGACGTGGTGCCCACCTTCGAGACCCTCTGGTATGCGATGGCGACCCTCGCCCCGGTGCCGCCACAGGACGAGGCGCGGCTGCTGCCGCTGACCAGGTACCTGCGTGAGCGCGGCCGGGCCGTCTCGGCGGCGGACCTGCTGTTCGCCCAGGCCGTCCTGCAGATCATCATGCGGTCGGCGCTGCCCATGCTGAACGCCTACGACGCGATCCTGACCCCGACCCTGGCCGAGCCCCCGGCCGAGATCGGCCACTTCAGCCAGGTCGAGCCCGCCGAGAACTTCGAGCGGCAGAAGCGATTCACCCCGTTCACGGCGCTCTACAACGTCTCCGGCCAGCCCGCGGTCAACGTCCCACTGCACTGGAGCGGCGACGGCTTGCCGATCGGGGTCATGCTGGCGGGCCGGATGGGCAGCGAAGCCACGCTGATCTCGCTGTCCGCGCAGCTCGAAGCCGCCCGGCCATGGAAGGACCGGCACCCGCCGCTGTGGTAAAGGCTCTGCCGGTGGTAACCCAGTGCAACCGGGAGTGGCCGAGCGGCGTCTAAGGAGTTTGAGTCCTATCACTCTCGGTTAGTACGGGGGACATGGTCATGACCAGAATTTCCCGCACCGCCCGGCGGGCCGCCACCCTGGCGGCCGCCGGCTGCGGCGGCGTGTCCATCGCGGTGCTGCTCGCGGCCTGCGGAACGACGGTGCAACCGTCCAGCCAGGCCGGGGCCGCGAGCAGCTCCGCTTCATCCGGGCCGGCCAGCTCACCGCCCAGCGCGCCGCCCTCCACCCAGTCCGGGGGCGCGACCGCGGCCTCGAACCAGTGCCCGGCATCGGCGCTGCATGTGAGCGTGAACCGGACCCGGGGCGGAGCCGCGGCGGGGACCAGCTACGTGGCGCTGGACTTCGCCAACATCTCGCCGCACAGTTGCGTCCTGTTCGGTTTTCCGGGTGTGTCCTGGGTATCGGGGAACCCGGGCAGCCAGCTCGGGAACGCGGCCTCGCGGGTGACGTCGTACCCGTCGGTCAACGTCACCCTTGTCCCCGGCGCGCTCGCGCACGCCTGGCTGGGGATCGCGGACGCTGGCAACTTCCCGGCGTCTGTGTGTCATCCGGTGACGGCGCACCTGCTGCGGGTGATTCCGCCGGACCAGTATGCGTCGCAGTATGTGCCGTTCAGCGCGCAGGTGTGCGCGGCCAAGATCACTGGTGGGAGTACGCCGCTGTCGGTCATGCCGATCCGGGGCGGGGCGGGGACCGCCGGGATCGTGCCCTGAGTGCAGGTGACCCCGCACCGGGTGTGCAAGGGTTGGCCGGGTGAATATCGAGGAGCTGGCCCGGCGGCATGGCGTGGCGGTTTCCTATACCGACTGGCGGGGGCGCGAGGTCAGGGTTGGTGATGACACGCTGGCCGCGATCGTGGCCGCGCTGGGTGACCTGCCTGCGGAACCGGCGGGCGCGGCGGTGCGCGATGCCGCCATGGCGCCGGCCCCGCCCGCGCGGGCGTGGGGGTTTACCGTCCAGCTCTACTCGGTCCGGTCGCGCGGCTCCTGGGGGCATGGCGATCTGCGCGACCTGGCCGGCCTGGCCCGGTGGAGCGCCCGCGACCTGGGGGCGGACTTCGTCCAGTGCAACCCCCTGCACGCCGCCGAGCCCCTTCCCCCGGTCAGCGCCTCCCCCTACCTGGCCATGACCAGGCGATTCATCAGCCCGCTGTACCTGCGCATCGAAGACATCCCCGAGTACGCGCTGCTGGGCACGGCCGGAAAGCAGCAGATAGCCGACCTGGGCGCCCCGCTGCGGGCCAGCAACACCAGCGGCGGGCTGATCGACCGGGACGCGGTGTGGACGGCCAAACGGGCAGCCCTGGAGATCATCTGGACCGCGCCGCACACCTCTGAACGGCTGGCCGGTTTCGAGCGGTTCCGGGCCGGTCAGGGTGCGGCGCTCGGCGACTGGGCGGCCTGGTGCGCGCTGGCCGAACTGCACGGGCCGGACTGGCGTACCTGGCCGCAGTCACTGCGCGATCCCCGGTCCGGCGCGGTCGCCGGGGAGCGGGACAGGCTGGCCGTGAAGATCCGCTTTCACGCCTGGCTGCAATGGCTGGCCAGCGAGCAGCTAGCCGCCGCGCAGGCGACCGCCCGCGCGGCCGGGATGTCGATCGGCATCATCCCCGACCTGGCGATCGGCGCCCACCCCGGCGGCGCGGACGCCTGGTCGAACCGGGACGTGATCGCTCAGGGCGTCAGCGTCGGCGCCCCGCCCGACGAGTTCAACCAGCGCGGCCAGGACTGGTCGCTGCCGCCGTGGCACCCCGGGCGCCTTGCCGCGGAGGCCTACCGCCCGCTCACCGGCCTGATCGCCAGCACCCTGGCCAGTGCGGGCGGCATCCGGGTAGACCACGTCATGGGCCTGCTCCGCCTCTGGTGGATACCGGCCGGGATGTCCCCGGACCGGGGCGCCTACGTCTACTACGACCACAAGGCGATGGTCGGCGCCCTCACCACCGAGGCCGCGCGGTCCAGCGCCCTGGCCATCGGCGAAGACCTGGGCACCGTGGACCCCTGGATCCGTGGCTACCTCTCCGCGTGCGGAGTCCTGGGCACGTCCATGCTCTGGTTCGAGCGCTCCGCCGACGGCAGTCCCCTGCCGCCCGATCGCTGGCGAGCGAACTGCCTGGCCACCGTCGGCACCCACGACGTCCCCCCGGCAGCCGCCTTCTTCACCGGCGACCAGGTGACGCTGCGGGCCAGCCTGGGTCTGCTGACCCGGGACGAGGCCACCGAACGAGCCGATGCCGGCCAGGCCCTGGCCGGCTGGCGCACCGCCCTGGCCGGCCAGGGCCTGCTGCCGGCCGGCGCGGCCGCCACCCCCGGGCAGTTCACCACCGCCCTCTACGGCTACCTGGCCCGCACCCCCGCCGCCCTGATCGGAGTCTCCCTGGCCGAAGCCGCAGGCGAGCGCCGCCCGCAAAACCTCCCCGGCACCAGCACGGAATACCCCAACTGGCAGATCCCGCTGGCGGACGGCACAGGAACCCCGCTACTGGCCGAAGACTTGCCTGCGCACCCAGGCATTCAGGCAACGGCCCAGGCGATCACCCGGTCACCGCGGCGGCCTGCCGGTCCCGCGCCTGGCATCTGAGAGCGCGGACCACGCTATCCCGGTTCTCCAGCAGCAGCCTGCGCAACGCAGGCGGCACATCGTTGGCCGCCAGGTATTCATCCGTAGCCCGGATCGTCGCCTCGCTGCACGCAACCGGATAGGCGTTGTCGGCGAAGAACTGCGCCATGTCCGTAGTCCAGTTCTCCCACACGTCGCCCAGCACCTCGAAGTACCGCTCCCCGTACGGTTCTGTCAGCACTTCCTGGTCACGGCTGAAGAAGCCGGACAGGACGGCCCGGAACATCGCGTTGGGCAGCTTGCCACCGAGGATTTCGTCCCAGGCCGCCTGCTTGGCCGCCGGCGCCGGGATGGCCGCGCGGCAGGTGGCGGCCCGCCGCTCGCCCTTGTCGGTGGCGTCGGCGGCCAGCTCCGCGCTGATCTCCCGCTGGCCCGCGACACCCCGGCTGACCAGGCGTTCGAGCAACGTCCAGCGCAGATCGGCGTCGATCGCCAAGCCCTCGATGGTGGCCGACCCGTCCAGCAGGCCGCGCAGCAGTTCGAGGTGCGCCGGGCTGATCGCGACGCCGCCGAAGGACTGGGCGTAGGCGAGCTGGCGGTCCGAGCCTGGCCCGGCGCTCAGCATCAGGTCGTGCAGCGCGTCCGCGAGCAGTTCGACCCCGGTCATCCGCCAGCCTGGGTCGGCATAGCGGCGCAGCGCCGCCGAGGCCTGCATCAGCAGCGTCTGGACCACCGAGATGTCGGCCACGGAGCCGAGACCGGACAGGACCAGCCGCAGGTAGTCGCGGGTGGCCATCTCGGCGTCCCGGCACATGTCCCAGGTCGCCGCCCAGCAAAGCGCCGCCGGCAGCGAGTCGGCGAAACAGCCGATGCTGTCCGGGCTGCCGATCAGCGTGCGCAGCGAGCGGTCGTCCAGCCTGACCTTGGCGTAGGTGAGATCCTCGTCGTTCACCAGGACGAGGTCGGGCTGCCGGTGGCCGGCCAGTTCGGGCACGTCGGTCAGCTCGCCCTCCAGGTCGGTTTCGGCCTTGTGACGGCGTACCAGCGCGCCCGGGCGCTCCGCGTCCGGGCCGGCCAGGTCGTAGAGGCCGATCGCGATCCGGTGGGTGCGAAGCACCGGGTGGCTGGCCGGGGCCTCCTGGCGGACCGAGAACCGGGTGATCGTCCCGTCGTCACCGGTGCTGTACTCCGGGCGGAGCGTGTTGACGCCGGCGGTCTCCAGCCATTCCTTCGACCAGGACGACAGGTCGCGGCCCGAGGTCTGCTCCAGCGCCGAGAGCAGGTCGCGCAGCGTCGCGTTGCCCCACTCGTGCGCGCTGAAATAGTGGCGCACCCCGGCCAGGAAGTTGTCCCGGCCGACATAGGCGACCAGCTGCTTGAGCACCGAGGCACCCTTGGCATAGGTGATCCCGTCGAAGTTCACCTCGACCGCGTGGATGTCCGGGATGTCGGCCGCGATCGGATGGGTGGACGGGAGCTGGTCCTGACGGCAGGCCCAGGCCTTGTAGAGCTGGGCGAACGTGGTCCATGAGGTGGCCCAGCGGGTCGCCTCGGCCTGGGCCAGCGTGCTCGCCCAGGTCGCGAACGACTCGTTCAGCCACAGGTCGTCCCACCAGCGCATGGTGACCAGGTCGCCGAACCACATGTGCGCCATCTCGTGCAGGATCGTCTCGGCCCGCGACTCGCGGTTGAAGTCGGTGACCCTGGACCGGAACACATATTCCTCGGAGAACGTGACGGCGCCGGCGTTCTCCATCGCGCCTTCCTTGAACTCCGGCACGAAGATCTGGTCGTACTTGGGGAACGGGTACCGCCGGCCGAAAGCGGTGTGGAAGAAGTCCAGGCCCTGCGCGGTCACCTCGAAGATCTCATCCGGGTCCAGGTATCCGGCCAGCGACGCGCGGCAGTAGACGGCTATCGGGATGCCGTCGTGCCGGCTGCGGACCACGTGATACGGGCCCGCCGCCACGGCGGTGATGTAGGTCGGCAGCACCGGTGTCGGCGGGAAATGCCAGCGTCCAGGCCCGTCGCTGGCCGCGCCGTCCGGTGCCACGTCCGGCGGCATGTTCGAGATCACCTGCCAGCCCGCCGGGGCCGTGACCGTCAGCTCGAAGGCCGCCTTGAGGTCGGGCTGATCGAAACAGGCGTAGACCTGGTGGGCATCGTAGGTCTCCAGGTCGGAGTACAGGTACACGCTGCCGTCGGCCGGGTCGGCGAACCTGTGCAGCCCCTCGCCGTGCCGGGAATAGGCGCACTCGGCCGCCACCCGCAGCTCATTGACGGCGGCAAGACCGGTCAGCTCGATCCGGCCGTCGCTGACCGCGGCCGGATCCACCGGGGCGCCGTTCAGCGTGACCTTCGTCACGGCCGGGGCGGCCAGGTCGGCAAAGGTCGAGGCTCCGGGCTTCGAGCAGGTGAACTTGATCACAGCGACCGAGCCGAAGGTGGTCTCGCCACCGGTCAGGTCGAGCTCGACGGCATAGGACTCCACATCGATGAGCTGTGCACGCTGACGCGCCTCGTCGCGCGTGAGGTTTCCCGCCACCTGATGGTCCCTCTCTTGCTTCATTGAGCCGTTCCGGCATCCTGTCATGCTGGCGGCCGGAATGCGTTCCCTGGGTGTAAGGGTTATGCGCTGTATATCCGATAAGAAGGAGTGTGTGAGCATGGCGGACCAAGAGCCCACGGTCGTCGATTTCTGGTTCGACCCCCTGTGCCCCTGGGCTTGGATAACGTCACGGTGGATTCATGAGGTCATGAAGGTACGCCCGGTGCAGCCGCGCTGGCACGTGATGAGCCTGTCCGTGCTCAACGAAAACAAGGAAGATCTGCCCGAGGTGTACAAAGAGCTGATCGCCAAGGGCTGGGGGCCGGTCCGGGTCTGTGCCGCCGCCGAGGCGAAGTTCGGCTCCGAGGTGCTCGGCCCGCTCTACACCGCGCTGGGCACCCGGCACCACAACCAGAAGGAGCCGTTCGAGCGGCCCACCATCGAGGCCGCGCTGGCCGAGGCGGGCCTGCCCACCGAACTGGCCGGCGCGATGGACTCGGCCGAGTACGACGACGCAGTGCGCGCCTCGCACAAGGAAGGCATCGACCGGGTCGGCTATGAGGTCGGCACGCCGGTGATCTCGGTCAATGGCACGTCCATCTTCGGCCCGGTGGTGTCCCCGATCCCGCGGGGTGAGGCCGCGGCCAGGCTCTGGGACGGCGTGCTGGCGGTCGCGGAGACGGACGGGTTCTTCGAGCTCAAGCGCAGCCGCACCCGGGATCCCATTTTCGACTGAGGCTGACGGCTCCGGGTACAGTCACTGCCGGGCCTGATCGGCGCGGCCAGGGTGGAGGGACATTACGTGGCGACGCGGCGTGAATGGGTGGCCGGCGCCCGGCCGCGGACGCTTCCGGCGGCGATCGTCCCGGTGCTCGCGGGCTCGGCCGTGGCGGCCGGGTACGGGAAGTTCTCCGCCTGGCGGGCCGCGCTCGCCCTGTTCGTCGCGCTCGCGCTGCAGATCGGGGTGAACTACGCCAACGACTACAGCGACGGCATCCGCGGCACGGACGAGCACCGGGCCGGTCCGGTGCGGCTGGTGGCGAGCGGCCTCGCCACGCCGCGGCAGGTGCTCGCCGCCGCCTGTGCGGGCCTGGCCGCGGCGTGCGTGGCCGGGTTCGCCCTGACCGCGGTGACCTCCTGGTGGCTGCTCCTGCCCGGCGCCGCCGCGGTGGCCGCGGCCTGGTTCTACACCGGCGGCCGGCGGCCCTACGGGTACCGCGGGTACGGCGAGCTGTCGGTCTTCGCGTTCTTCGGTGTGCTGGCCGTAACCGGCACCGCTTACGTGCAGATGCGCTCGCTGTCCTGGCTGGCGCTGGCCGCGGCGGTGCCGGTCGGGCTGCTGGCCTGTGCCCTGCTCGTGGTCAACAACCTGAGGGACATCGGAACCGACACGACCGCGGGCAAGCGGACGCTCGCGGTCATGCTGGGCGACCAGCGGTCCCGGGTGCTGTACGGGGTGTGCGCGCTGGTTCCGTTCGGCGTCGCGGTCGCGATCGCGCCGGCCAGGCCGCTGGCACTGCTCACGCTGGCCGCGGTGCCGCTGGCGCTGGCGCCGGTCCGGCTGGTCGCCTCGGGTGCGTCAGGACGGGGGCTGATCGCCGTGCTGGGGCAGACCGGGCGGGTACAGCTCGCCTTCGGGGCGCTGCTGGCGATCGGGCTGGCCATTCGGCCATAGCGCGGCCACCCCGGCGTCGCCGGAGCTGCTGTCGAAGGCCGACGCCAGGGTCTTCATCGCCGAGGTGAACTCGCTGGGGATGACCCAGAACGTGCTGCCCTGGCCCTGGGCGAGCTGTGGCAGCGTCTGGAGGTACTGGTAGGCCAGCACCTTCGGGTCCGGGTTGCCGTCGTGGATGGACTGGAACACCTTGCCGATCGCCTGGGCCTGGCCTTCGGCCTTGAGGATCGCGCTCTGCTTCTCCCCCTCGGCCCGCAGGATCGCGCTCTGCTTCTCGCCCTCGGCGGTGAGGATCTTCGCCTGGCGCTGGCCCTCGGCGTTGAGGATGGCGGCGCGCTTCTCCCGTTCGGCGCGCATCTGCTTCTCCATCGCGTCCACCACGCTCTTGGGCGGCTCGATGGCCTTGATCTCGACCCGGGTCACCCGGATGCCCCACTTGCCGGACGCCTCGTCGAGCACCCCGCGCAGCATGTTGTTGATCCGGTCGCGGGAGGTCAGGGTCTGCTCCAGGTCCATGGAGCCGATCACGCTGCGCAGCATGGTCGCGGTGAGCTGCTCGATCGCCTGGATGTAGTCGACGATCTCGTAGTCGGCCGCGCGCGGGTCGGTCACCTGGAAGAACAGTACAGTGTCGATGAGGACGACCAGGTTGTCCTCGGTGATCACCGGCTGGCCGGTGAACGAGACCACCTGCTCGCGCAGGTCGATCAGCGGCTTGACCCGGTCCACGAACGGGATGATGAAGTTCATCCCGGGTTCCAGGGTCTTGCGGTACCTGCCGAGCCGCTCGATGTTGCGGGCCCGGGCCTGCGGCACGATGCGGACCGAGCGCATCACCGTGAGGATAGCCAGGACCACGATGACGATGGCGACGACCGCGCCGGCCAGCTCCATGATCTACTCCCGTGGGTACACGAGGGCGGTGACGCCCTCTATCTGCAGGACGTCCACCTTGGTTCCCACCGGGATCACAAGGTCCTCGTCGTAGGAGCGGGACGTCCACACCTCGCCGCCGATGCGGACCCGGCCGCCGTGCCCGTTGACCTCCTCGATGACGATGGCGGTCTTGCCGACCAGGGCGGCCACCCCGGTGCGCAGCGGCGGCGGCTGCTTGATGTGCCGGATCGCGATGGGCCGGATCAGGCCCAGGCCGGCCGCGGCGACCACGGCGAACGCGCCGAGCTGCAGCGGGAGACCCAGGCCCGCCGCGCCGGCGATCCCGGCGGCCAGCGCCGCCACGGCGAGCAACCCAAGTGCGAGCGTCAGGGTGAGCAGCTCAGCCACGCCGAGCACACCGGCCACGATCAGCCAGATGATCCAGGCACCCATGGGAACTCCGGGTGGGCAGCGCTCGTACGGACAGCCCGCACGCTTACCTCGACAGTAACTCCGCGGTACCCGCGCTCGCACCACCGCCCGCCCGCCCGGGGTCAGCTGATGCCAGAAAGTAACCGTCAGGTGAGGCGGCGGCGCACCCACCAGAAACAGATCCCGGCCAGGGCCAGGGCGGCGGCCAGGAAGATCGCCAGCTCGAGGCCCTGGAAGGCCCAGTAGCGGCTGATCGGCTGGTAGACCAGCTCCTGCCGGATGCCGAGCCGGGTGATGCACGCCTGGAGCAGGCTGCTGGAGTGGGGGTCACGGCCGGGCACGGTGCCGGCCGGGATGTTGGGGCAGCGTCCCACACCGGCCAGCGAGACCCCGCCCGGCCCGGTCGCGAACATGATGCCCTGGGTGCCGTTCACGGTTATCGTGCCGTCCTGCCCGATGACGTGGCCTGCCGCGTTGATGGTGTTGCTGGCCAGCACCCAGTCCTGCGGGTTGAGGGTGGACGCGCTCGCCGGGGCCGCGCCGTTCTTGCCGCCGAGCAGGACCGCCGTGGTGACCCGCAGCGGGGTCATCAGGTGCGGCCGGACCAGGTAGGTCATGCCCAGCCGGGCGGCCAGGTAGGCGACCAGGGTGGCTGCCATGGCCGGGACGGTGCGGCGGATCAGCAGCCCGCCCACAACGCCGAACGCGAAGGCGAAGGCGGCGTAGCCGATCGGCACGATGCCGCGCTCGCCGAACATCGCCGGGGTGAACCGGTTCCCGTTCCACCGGTCGAGCGGGCTGAACCACCAGGTCACCATCAGGCTGAGCAGTCCGGCGGCGGCCATCGCGGCCAGGCCGCCCACACCCATTTTCACCGCCAGCCAGCGGTTCCGGGTCAGGCTCTGGGTCCAGGCCAGCCGGAATGTGCCGGTCTCCAGCTCGTGGGCGAGCAGCGGCGCGCCCCAGAAGATCCCGATGAGCGCGGGCAGGACGAGCAGGACCGGGCCGAGCGAGGCCTGCACGGCGTGGTAGAAGCCGAGGAACGTTTCGGTGACCGCGTTGCAGTTGCCGGCCGCCTGGCAGCCCACGACGTGCGCGTCGTAGTAGTGGGCGAGCCGCGGGCCGGTGACGGCCAGGACGATGGCGATCACGGCCATCGCCGCGTAGGCGGTGGCGGCCGAGGCCCGGAACTGGCGCAGGGTGAACCGGATCATCGCACGGCCTCCAGCCCGGAGCGGGAAGCCTGTCCCGCGCAGTTTGCCTGGCTCATGTAGGCGAGCACCACGTCCTCCAGGCTGAGCTGGCCGACCGTCCAGGCGGGGTCGTGGATGGGGCCCTCGCTGCGCACGATCAGCGTGCTCTGCCGGTCGGTGTGGCTGGCCTCGATGACCTG
>Ga0209167_10002393_pt1 | contig 10211 bp, 8 predicted proteins | sample Coa_R1_9_FD_187154 | JGI IMG/M metagenome (GOLD analysis project Ga0209167, IMG submission 187154) | Surface soil microbial communities from Centralia Pennsylvania, which are recovering from an underground coalmine fire - Coalmine... | ecosystem: Environmental > Terrestrial > Soil > Unclassified...
CCTGGGGGCCGAGGGCGTAGTCATTGTAAGGGCGGGGGCAGGGCGGATGCGGGGCGGAGACCCTTGCGGTCGCCCTCGTCCTTATCCCCGGTGGCCCTGGCTCGTGCGGTCACCCTCACCCCCGGTGAGCTGGAGTCAGTGGAGGGGCGATCCCTGGCGTATAGTGATCGTACCGACGTCGGTGCGCAGTTTCAGGGAAGGGCGAGGAGAAAATCCGATATCGCAGCGTGCTTTGCCGCCGGGGAAATCACGCTGGATGTCGAGGGGGAAGTCGCTGTTGATCGTGCCCACGTCGGTTTTCGCGTCCAGGTGGAAAGAAGCATCTTCCGGCAAAGTAACGTTGACGTTGCCCGCGTCGGTCGTCATCTGATAGGAGCCGGTTGGGTCGAGCGCGCCGGAGAAGGTGACGGAACCGGCATCGGTCTTGAGTTTCGAGTGGCCGCGCAGCCATACACCGGTGGCCTTCACGGACCCGGCGTCGGTGGCGCAGGAAAGCTGGCCGCAGATCCCGTCAACCGAAATGCTGCCAGCGTCGGATTTGAGTTCCAGGTCGGTCAAACGAGGGACGGTAATGTCGAAATCCACCCATTTCTTGCCAAAGAGTGACCAGCCATTGTTTGCTTTGACAGTAATCGAATTTCGGGCGGTATTTTGATCATAACTCACTTTGATATCGCCACCCAGCAGGATATGGCTGCGTCTGGTAGCCTGGATAACGACCTGGCGCTCTTCACCGCCGGCATGCACGCGAATAGTGCCAACATCCTCTTTGAGTATAATTTTCGGCTGCGCACCAACGGAGAAAGTGTGTGTTTCGGTTGAACTGGCGCTGTGGCGGCGGCGGCTGAAAGCGATGAAGAACATGACGACGAGGGAGATGATACCGCAAGCGACAACAATTTCTAACAGCGCGCCCCAGAAGGCGAGGAAGTCTTCTCCCAAAAGGCTGAAGAACAGGATGAGAAGCGCTATAGCCGCCAGGATCACCCAGAAGCGTGGCCTGCGCCAGCGGTGCGGCCGCTGCGCCGGTTGCTCCTGAGCATATTGATATCCAGGCTGCTCCGCGCGATAGCCCCTGCTATAGTCGGGGTCAGCCGTTTCTTCACTCTCTTTGCTGGCAGCAGTCTGATCGCCCGTCTGCTGGCGAGGTGGATCATTGGCCGCGACCGGGATGAATGGCGCCTGCTTGTAGGTATAACGACGCTGCCGGGGCGGCTGCCACTCCGGATCGGCAAATTGCATTTCCTGGTCGCTCATGGCTCATCTCCCTACAACCGTCTGTTCGGGATACGCGCGGGCGCGGGCAAGCCCGGCCCCTACGGATACGCCCGTTTCATTCTAGTACGAACGAGGGAAGTGATGAGTTGTAAAACTGGGTTTACGAGACCAGGTCGAGCTGGGGGACATTCAGCACGCGCGCCAACAAGCGCAGCTGATAGGGCTGGGGGTCTGCGCGTCCAGTCTCCAGGTGAGTCAGGGTGTCGCGGCGAATGCCGGTCATGTCGGCCAGTTGTCCGAGGCTGAGTCCTTTGCGCTGGCGCAATACGCGCAGATGGGGCAAACCATGAGGCTTCAAGCCTCTTTCTTTCGAGGCATACGATTTCAATTTTCCTCTCCTTTGAGGTCTGGCGCCAATCTTTCCACCACCGTTGCTGGAAGAGCGCCGGGTAGAAATCCGGGTTACAGCCTACTCAATACGTCGTTTATATTTTGTATGATAGCAGAACATCGGGCAAACGTCCAGTGCTATAGGACTGTCTAGCTACTCGTAGGACGGAGATATGCATTCGTCAGGGCGACCCTTCATGCCTGGTATGAATCACCCACTAACCCACCAGTCAGCGATGTTCCAATTGTTAGTAAAAGCATCAGGATTGGGCAATACATCCTGCACGCGGTCGCTCACGAGGATGATATTCTCCTCGATATACAGCGGGATGAGGTAGACCTGGCTGGCCAGTTGTTCTAGAAAGCGGTGGTAATCCTGGACGCGCTGCGCGAATGGCACCGTGTAGCGGCCCATAGTCAGAGCTTGATCGATGACCGGGTCTTTGATGCGTCCATAGTTGCCCAGGTTGGGCTGCGCGGGAGTCGGAATTTGCGAAGAGTCGAAGACGCCGTACTCGTCGTCCGGTTCCGGGCTGTTCTGGTAGCCGAACATCGCCAGGTCAAAGGCTCCGGTTGCCAGTATGCCGCCTCTGCTATAAATCGCGAAGAAAGAATTCAGGGGATAAGTTTGTACATCAACCTGGATGCCCACTGCCTGTAGATCGCGCTGGATGAGCGCGGCGGCGGCGGCGCGCAGGGGATTATCAGCCGTCGTCACAAGATGAAGCACGAAAGGCTTCGCTTGCTTTATGAGTATTCCACGCGGGCCGGGGAGCCATCCCGCCTGCGCCAGCAGTTTTCTGGCGGCAACCGGATCATACGCGCCCGGCGAAACAGCGGCGTCGTTGTAGAGCGACGGAGGAGGCTCTACCTGGTCGGCGGCGCGGGCACAGCCGGACATATGCAGAACTTCACGCGCGATGGCGCATTTGTCGATAGCCATCTGGATAGCGCGGCGCGCATTGATATCCTGAAAGATAGGGTTGGCAAGATTGAAATCCAGGTGCTCGTAGGACGCGGCGGGGGTTTCAAGTATATGCATAGCGGCGGGCAGATGCGTGAGGTCGGCTAGTTCGTATTCCATGTAGCCCTCAGCGACATCCACCTGTCCCGCCTGGATAGCGGCGCGCAGGGATGCGCTGCTGTCGTAGGCGCGAAAAACGAGTTGCGATAGGAATGGCCCATGAAAGGTAGTCGAGTGATAATCAGGGTTGGGAATCATGGTATAACTTTGCCCGTTGACGAAGCTCGCCAGTTTATAAGGGCCATCTGTCACGGTGGGCGCGAGAAAGACATCCTGCCGGTTCTGCAAGTCGATGGCGCGCAGGTATCCCCAGGCATGCAGCGGCGCTGCCATGGGCAAATAGGACAGATAGGGGCCGTATGCCTGCTTCATATGCAGGATGACGGTGTAGTTATCGGGCGTATCGATACTGGCGATCTGGTCGTAGCCGCTGACGTTGAGCGCACCGCTATCGGGATTTTGATCGAGCTGCCACCAGTATTGAAAGTCACGCGCCAGGATAGGCTGGCCATCCGACCAGCGCAGATCATGGCGCAGGCGCATGATGATGGTTTTGCCGTTGTCGCGCACATCGCCATTTTCGGGCAAAGGCACCTCGGTCAACTGGTCGGGCTGCGCGTGAAAATGATTATCTTCGACCACGGGAAATGCCCAGAGGGATTCTTCCATCTCTAAATCGACGGCAGAGCCGCCAAAGAGAGGATTGACGGTATCAGGAAACTGCCGGGCCGCGAAGACGACGCTTCCATTACGGGTGGGAGCAGCAGGCGGTGTCGAAGCATACGGACCGAGCAGAGGAGACACCACATGTTGATTGGGTTGTACCGGGGTAGTATCACATGCCGCGAGTATCACCAGTAGAAGACAGCAAAAACACAGGGAATTATAGCGCATCCTCAAGCATCATCGCCCGTGAGATACAGTCTTTGAAGCAGCCGGTTTTCCTGAGATGTAGGAACTCAAGGTAACGTAATACTGCCCGCCGGGACTGCTATCTGAGGAAACGGACAGGATATCGTTGGAGAACGGGCCATTGACCGGGTTATCCACCTGCAAAATGGTCACTTCGTCTTTCAGCATCGCAGGGCGCATAAAGGATATGACATGCAAGGATTGAGCTATGTCCCATAATACTTTTTGGGTAACGCCATCGCGCTGATCCCCCGCAATCCAGAAAACTACGCCATCTTGCTGGTAGATCACTTCGCTGCGACCGACATTACTCCACTTATGCTGTTGCATTTTGTCGGTCGGCAGCCACTGACCATCGACATAGATAGCACTCGGATTACCATACTGGTCGGGATCAATAGCATAGGCATTGCCATCTTGCACTACCTGGAGTACCTGTTCGAGAGGCATAAATTCGCGAACAACAATTTGTCCCGTCCCCTTTGGAGGGGAGCCAGCAGAATTAAGATCATAGACCAGGTCCACAATGGGACCACTGGCCCAGGTATTGGTTGAGTCCTCATAGATATTGATAGCAGACAATAAATAGTTTGCTGGCATCGATTGTGGCCAGTAGATATTGAAGTCTAATAGCTGCCGCGCCTGAAGCAGATTGACTTGCTCTGGATGAGTGTTAAAGCTATAAAAATATTTGTGGTTATGACGCACCTTACCATTAAAGTGCTTGACCTGTAACACGCCACTGCGCGAGCCATGCAGCAGCATGGAGACGCCCTGTTCAAACGATGGGGCGGTAAAGGCAACGGTGAACATCATGAAAAGCGTTAGCGCGGCTGCCCATGCCAGCAGCGATTTGCGCATAGTGATTTCGCGCAAAGCTTCCCCGACCGTGCTCATTTTTGAAATTCTTTTAGAGAAAATACTGCGGCGCAGTCTAAGAGAACGGAAAACCCGCACGCTCGTCTTCTGCGCGAAAGCAGTGTCAACCGCCGTGTAGCGAGCATCCTCGACTTCCAGCAACGTCTGCGCGAAATAGGGCGGTAGTATCTCTTCTTCTGGAGAAAAGAGCGTGCTTAACTCTTGCGCGAAAGCAACATCTTCCTCGCTGAAATCCTCAGGGAGCGCCAGCTCTATTGCGGATGGAAAGAGATCATCCCCTTCCATCCTATGATTTTCTCTCTCGAACTCGTTCGTACTCATTCGCGTGCTCCTTGAGCACCTCGCGTAAGCGAGTCCGCGCTCGCCAGAGCCGGGTATCAACAGCATGGCGTGTCAGGCCAGTTTTCGCTGCCAGTTCCTCGGTACTGGCGTACTTGTAGTAGCGCTGATAGATTAGATAACGGTCAAGCTCAGGCAACATCGCCAATGCCAGGCGCAACTCCTCGCGTCTCTCGCTTTGTTCCAGCAACAATTCCATACTGGCTTCAGGGTATGGCGGCAGCGCGACACGGGCATCCTCGTAACCACCCAATCCTGACATCTTACGCCTGCTTCCGCCTCCATGTCCCTCTGATGCCGACCACTGGCGGTATTCATCCGCCGATTGCACATGCAGGGCCTGGCGCCGGCATAATTGGCGACGCCGGTCGAGGGCGATATACTTCGCCCGCATTGTTAACCACGTCCTGAGAGTGCCTCGCTCAGGATCAAAGGTATCGATCTCTTGCCAGACAGTGACGAAGAGATCACTCACGCATTCTTCGGCATCCTGCGCAACGCCGATACCATCCAGTACTAGCCGTACAAAATAGTAGATCTCACGCGAATACCGCGAGATGAGCGTTTCAAATGCGTCCAGGTCACGTTCTTGTAACAATTTGGTCAAATCGTCATCTGACCAGCTCTGTCGCACCATGATGGCTCCTTGAAGACCCGGAGACATCCCTCCACCATCTTAACACGCTGACCACCTCTCCAGCGTTACAATTCTGTTAAGAGTTGGTAAATAATTCCTCAGTAGAGAGACGTACCCGATCGGTGGCGCACTCGCCTTCGCCTTGAAAGATATACGTTCGTTAAAACATCAATCTCTCAAAAGTACTATCGCCCGGATAACCAATGAAAAAATACGAAGGCTTCTTATCATTGTGCGTGATAGCCGGGTAAAAGTCAAGCTTTGGGGTGCTGGAGCACAGGGAGAGAGGGATGAGGGCGACCGCAAGGTGGAGACCCTTGCGGTCGCCCTCGTCCTGCATCATCCCTGGCTTCATGCCTTATTTAATGTTGAGGACGGGAATCTTCGAGACGGTCCAGCGATCATTGGGACTGGCAACCTCGAACTGCACCATTGAGATAGCATCGGTGGGACAGCGCACAATACACAGCCCACAGCGGATGCACTTCTCTTCGTCGATAATCATGTCAGCGCCGCCACGCCAGTTTTCGGTGCCCTGGTGCATGGGATCGCCCTTGACTACGCGCGAAAGGCCTTCCATACTGATACAGTCGTAGGGGCAGATGTCTACGCAGCCAGAGCAGAGAATACAGATGGAGGGATCGATCATGATATTCAACTGGCATTGCAGGCAGCGCCGCGCCTGCTCGACCGCCTCTTCAGCCGTGTAGCCTGTTTCCGTTTCGCGGGTATTGCTGTAGCGGTCCTTGAGCGGTAAGCCAGGCATCATCTGGAATGGAATAGACTCGTAATCGTCCACCATGCCGCGCCGGTAGTCCGGCAGTTCGATTTCTTCCGCAGGCTCGGCAGGCTTATCCTCACCGCCAAGATAGAGGTTGATAGAGATTGCGGCATCGCGGCCATCGCCAATAGCCGAGATCAGGTTACGCGAACCCTCGGTATAGTCGCCGCCGGCGAACAGGCCGGGATAACTGGTCATCCAGGTTTCGCGATCGACCAGTGGGACGCCGCTGCGCCGGTTGACATCCAGTTTGAGTTCTTTGGCCTGAATCCAGGATGGGTCGCTATACTGACCAAAGGCAGGTATGACGGTATCCGCTTCAATCACAAACTCGCTGCCCGGAATAGGGACCGGGCGGCGGCGGCCACTGGCATCGGGATCACCCAGTTTGTTGCGAATGACCTTCAAGCCGCTGACATGCACACCATCATTGCTCAATACCTCGGTGGCTGAAACGAGATATATGAACTCGACATGCTCAAGTTCTGCTTCATCTACTTCATACTCGTCGGAACCCATCTCTTCTTTCGAGCGGCGATAGAGCACATAGACTTTGTCCGCGCCGAAACGTATAGAAGTGCGGCAGCAGTCCATCGCGGTAAAACCACCGCCGAGCACGACAACTTTTTTGCCAATGTAGGCGGGTTCGCCAAAATTTGTTTTAGCCAGCAGCTTAATGCCGTGTTCGACGCCTTTGAGTTCAGCGCCGGGGACGATTTTGTTATCAGGGCCGGTCAGGTCATTGGAAATGTAGCAGCCACCGGCCAGGTATACCGCTGCATACTCTTCTAGCAAATCGGTTAGCATGATATCACGACCGACGCGCGTATTATAAATGACTTCGACGCCCATATCGGCCATATATTGAGTGGTTTCCTCGTAGGTAACTTGGCGCGGCAGGCGCCAGACAGGAATGCCATTGACCATCACACCGCCGGCGACAGCATCGGCCTCGTAGATAGTGACAGGATAGCCCATATCGCGCAGGTCACGCGCGCAAGCAAGGCCGGCAGAACCGGCGCCCACTACCGCGACCTTCTTATCTTTAGTGATCGGCGGCTTCTCAGCGCGGTGGCTATATTCGCGATGATCGGCGGCGGCGCGCTTTAGCCAGCAGATAGCGATGGGTTTCCCATCGATTTTATTGCGGCGACATACCGGCTCGCAGGGTCGAGCGCAGGTGCGCCCAAGCACACCAGGGACAATATTGCATTTGCGATTCAAAAGATATGCTTCATCGAAGCGCGCCTGCGAAATCAGCCCGATATAGGTTGAAACGTCGGTATGGGCCGGACATCCTACCTGGCAAGGAATATTCGTCTGATACCAATCAGGCGTGGTCACAATTGATTGGTATCGCGCTTCCAACTCGCTATCAGGATCAAACATGGAGAAATTCCTTTAGTAATACATTTTCTGTACGCTCATGACACAGCTTCATCACAGATTATAGCACAGAGGCTAGAGTGGGACAAGTTTCCAGGGAGTTCATAGTTCCTGCCCGGTAAAGGCAATCAGCCCGGCAAGCAAAGCGGCGCGGGGCGCGACACTGTCGAGCGCCAGGTATTCATATGGACTGTGATCGCGCCCGCCGATGGGGCCAAGACCATCGAGCGAGGGAACGCCATAGCCGGATGTATAACTGGCATCGGACGCGCCCCCCGTCAGCACGTGATTGACGGAAAAGCCTAGCATGCGCGCGATCTCCTGCGCCTGCCCCGCCAATTTCAGACTCTCCGTTGTGCGCGCCATCGGCTCTTTGATGTCTGGAGCATGTTCAAGCGTCAATTCCACATCCGGGACGAGTTTGCGCTGCATCGACTCGCGAAACAGCTCTTCCGTTGCCAGCCGGTCTTCTTGTTTGAGGAAACGCAGGTCGAACTGTGCCTGGGCAAAGTCGGGTACGACATTAGCAACGGTACCCCCAGAAATGACCCCCGCGCTGATGTTCAGTCCCTCGCGCCAGCCATTGAGAGCCTGGAATTCCAGCAACTGGTGCGCCAGTTCCACGATGGCGTTGCGTCCTTTCTCCGGCTCGACGCCAGCGTGCGCGGAACGACCGCGAGCCGTGAGAGTACACACAGTATTGCCCTTACGCGCGCTCACGATATCGCCGTTGGAACGCGCTGCCTCCAGGATCAACGCGCCCTGGCAATCCTGGCACACTTTCTGCATGACATCCTGGCAATGACGTATGTTTATCTCTTCATCCGAGACACACAGAAAGCGCAGCTCGCCATAATCGTAAAAGCCCATCGCCTGCAGCGCCTCAACGGCATAGATGGCCATCAGAATACAGCCCTTCATATCGCATACACCTGGGCCATAGACGATATTCTCCTCGACTCGCAGTGGGCGAGCAGCGGCGGTGCCTGGCGGATAGACGGTATCAATATGGCCGAGCAAAAGGATGTTTCTACCTCCCGTGCCGCGCAGCACGCCGAGTAGATCATTACCCCATTTCTCGCGCTCGATGATATTCACATCCATTCCCAGGCCGCGCATGCGCTCGCCCAGGCGCGCCGCCAGCGCATCCAGCCCCGCTTTGTTGTAACTATCCGAGTCGATGGCGCACAGTTCGCGCAACTCCTCAATGTAATGTGGTAAGCGTTGCTGTGTATATTGCTCTACCGCGAGAACGAGAGGTGGTAAATCCATGCAAAAAGACCTCCAATAATTCCATGCAAAAAAGAATTAGATATACAGACTATACAATAAAATATGCCTTGACATCCTCTCACTGCTGAGATATGCTGCTAAGCAGCAATTCCCGCGGTTCTTCATCAACGAGCCTGGGGAGGTTTCTATGCCCTGGACACCGTGCCGTATCAGATACGCCACTCTTCACGACGCCAGGTCGATCAGCAGCATCTACCAGCAGTCAACACAGAGCGCCTATCAGGATGTCATGCCCGAAGCTCCAATCTACGCGCGCCTGCTCAACCGCCTGGAGCCGTTCTGGGAACAGAAACTGGCACTTCCTCCGGCCAAAGAGCAACGCCTCCTGGTAGCCGAATACGAGGGCCAGGTGGTCGGCTTCGTGGAGGTTGGTACAGCCACCTATCCTGAAGAGGTAGCCATAGAGGATACGGGAGAGCTCCATTTTCTTTTCGTCGCCCCAGATTTCATGGGAGGTGGGATTGGATATCGCCTCCTGGCACGAGCCACTGAACTTTTACACGAGGATGGCTATCGCAAGGCCATTCTCTGGGTATTTAGCAGAAATCTCCAGGCCCGTCGCTTCTATGAAAGCCAGGGATGGAGCACCAATGGGGTAGAGCGTCCCGACCCTGCCCTGTCCTTTCTGGCAACTCCCCCTCTCGAAGTCTGTTACACGCTGACCCTCCGCTGATGCGGTCATAGAAATTTTGCTCTATCACGAGATCAGTGCCAATTGGAAGACGGGTGGTCTAGAGGCATTCCTGAGAGCTCATGAGGTATACTCAAATACGAAAGTGCTGTTTATTTATTGAGGATAAAGGAGCAACGCAGCTATGCCTCACAACGATACACCTACGAGCGGAAGTGGGCCGCGCCCCGTGCGCGCGCCGCATGGCACGACACTCACCGCCAAAAGCTGGCTCACGGAAGCGCCCATGCGCATGATCATGAACAACCTCGACCCGGACGTGGCCGAGAAACCAGACGAGCTTATTGTTTACGGCGGCATCGGCAAGGCAGCGCGCAACTGGGAATGTTTCGACCGTATCGTCGAGACGCTCAAAAACCTGGACGAAGACGAAACCCTGCTCGTGCAATCGGGCAAGCCGGTCGGCGTGTTCAAAACCCATCCTGACGCGCCGCGCGTGCTTATCGCCAACTCTAACCTCGTACCACATTGGGCGACCTGGGAGTATTTCCGCGAACTCGACCGCAAGGGGCTGATGATGTATGGCCAGATGACTGCCGGCTCGTGGATTTACATCGGTAGCCAGGGCATCGTGCAGGGGACGTATGAAACCTTCGTGGAAATGGGCCGCCAGCATTTTGGCGGTGACTTATCCGGTAAATGGATACTGACTGCGGGTTTG
>Ga0209167_10002397_pt1 | contig 10199 bp, 7 predicted proteins | sample Coa_R1_9_FD_187154 | JGI IMG/M metagenome (GOLD analysis project Ga0209167, IMG submission 187154) | Surface soil microbial communities from Centralia Pennsylvania, which are recovering from an underground coalmine fire - Coalmine... | ecosystem: Environmental > Terrestrial > Soil > Unclassified...
CACGGCAACCCGTGATCCGTGTCACTGGAGAGCTGAATGAAAGAGCTTATTTTGAGGTTGTGATTCTTCCTTTGGTGAGCTGACCTATGGAGGAGTCGCATAAGCCGACCTCATATGGCTGATCGAAAGGAGAACTTTTATGGCAGCCCCATGCATTGCTCCACAAGTGGAACCACCTGTCGAAAGGGAAACATTGCAGGTGCGTCAGACGAAGCTGGTGGCCCCTCAGCAACCGCCGGGGAGTATTCTGGCCGAGATCTTCGAGGGACATGAAGACTTTCTTGGCTGTACTCCCGACTAGTTTTCTTGGTTGGAGTACTAGGCTCGTGAGCTTCGTTGGAGATGGCTTCTCACTGAAATGTGAGGAGCCATTTTTTTCAGAGCATTGGCTTGCTCGGGCCGTTTAGTAAATCGGAGGAATGCTCAGCGCACGTACCGACGATGCTGGGCGTGGACTGCATTCAGACACCTTCGTACAATCAAATTGAGCAGGGCCCGCAGGAGCCTGCCGCACAGGGGGAGTCTTGTGAAGGAACACCTGGCTGGGCTCGCACCGCGAGTGCAGGATCCGTCGCACGACGTCCTGCGTTCGGAGCCGCGGCCGCTCGACTCGCTTTTCAAGCCGGACAGCGTTGCCGTCATCGGTGCGACAGAGCGCGAGGGAAGCGTTGGCCGCGCCATCCTCTCCAATCTTCAGATCCCCGCATTTCGAAGCACCATCTATCCGGTTAATCCCCAACATTCAAGCATTCTCGGGATCGCGGCATATCCGTCGATCAGTGATGTGCCTGAGGCCGTCGATCTTGCCGTGATCGTGACTCCAGCGATCACTCTTCCCGCGATTGTCAGGGAATGCGTGAGTGCGGGTGTGGCGTCAGCAATTGTCATCTCGGCGGGATTTCGCGAACGCGGAGTTGAAGGGCAAGCGCTCGAAAAACAAATCGCAGACGAGCTGAAAGACAGCGACATGCGATTGCTCGGACCTAACTGTCTCGGCGTGATGAACCCGAGATTCGGTTTGAATGCGACCTTTGCGCAGACCATCGCGCGCCCCGGCAACGTCGCGTTCTTGAGTCAGAGCGGTGCGCTGCAGACGGCGATTCTCGATTGGAGTCTCCGCGAACAGGTGGGTTTCAGCGGGTTCGTTTCCACGGGATCGATGCTCGATATCAGTTGGGGCGACCTCATTGATTATTTCGGCGATGATCCTGGCACCCAAAGCATTCTTATTTACATGGAGTCGATTGGCGATGCGCGGGCGTTCCTGTCGGCAGCGCGCGAGGTAACGCTCACCAAGCCCATTATTGTTTTGAAAGCGGGGCGATCGGAAGCGGCGTCGAAAGCCGCCGCCTCGCATACGGGCGCTCTCACGGGCAGCGATGACGTTCTCGAAGCAGCCTTTCGGCGGGCCGGTGTGCTGCGCGTAAGCAGCATTGCCGATCTCTTTTACATGGCGGAGGTGTTGAGTAAACAGCCGCGGCCGCGGGGTCCGAAGCTGACTGTCCTCACGAATGCCGGCGGGCCGGGCGTGCTGGCCACGGATACGCTGATTGCCACTGGCGGTGAACTGGCTGCGCTTTCTCCGGAATCTCTGGAAGCACTCAACAGTTTCCTGCCCAAGCACTGGAGCCATGGCAATCCGATTGACATACTTGGTGATGCCGATCCTGAGCGCTATCAGCGTGCGGCCGAGGTGGCGCTCGCGGATCCGAACAGCGATGGCCTGCTTATCATCCTCGCTCCACAAGGAATGACGAGCCCGGCGGATGTTGCCGAACGACTAAAGCCACATGCCCACGCTCACGGCAAACCACTGCTAGCGAGTTGGATGGGGGGCGCAACTGTTGCCGGCGGCGAAGTCATTCTGAATACCGTGGGAATTCCAACCTTTGCTTATCCGGACACCGCCGCTCGAATCTTTACCCTGATGTGGCGCTACACCTACAACCTTCGTGGGATTTATGAAACCCCAGTCCTGGCTGAGGGCCCGGAAGACGAGAGTGAAGCGCGGCGTCAGATCCGCGCAATGATCGAGCAAGCGCGCAGCCGTGGGCGCACTTTGCTCACAGAGTACGAATCCAAACAACTGCTTGCTTTGTGCGGAATTCCGGCCGTGGAAACGCGAATCGCGCATAACGAGGACGAAGCAGCAGCGGTAGCCGCGGCAATCGGGTTTCCTGTCGTCGTGAAATTGCATTCTGAGACCGTCACGCATAAAAGCGATGTTGGCGGCGTCAAGTTGAATCTTGCCGATGCAGCCGCGGTGCGCCAAGCATACCGCGCGATTGAATTGTCCGTCACCGAGCGCGCGGGCCGCGAAAGCTTCCAGGGTGTGACGGTGCAACCCATGTTGAAAACGGGCGGCTACGAGTTGATTGTTGGCAGCACCACGGATGCGCAATTCGGCCCGGTTGTCGTGTTTGGCTCGGGCGGAGAGCTGGTGGAGGTGTATCGCGACCGCGCGTTAGCGTTGCCGCCGCTCAACTCTACTCTGGCGCATCGCTTACTCGAACAAACCCGGATTTTCAAAGCACTATCCGGCGTGCGTGGCCGCAGGCCGGTAGACGTCCCCGCGCTCGAAGGCTTATTGGTGAGGTTCAGCCGCCTCATTGTGGAAAATCCTGCGATCAAAGAGGCCGACATCAATCCTCTGGTCGCTTCTTCTGATCAGATCATCGCACTCGATGCCCGCTTCGTGCTGCACGATAAGAGCGTCACGACCAACGACCTTCCCAAATCTGCGATCCGACCCTACCCAGTGCAATATGTTTCACCTTGGATGATGAAAGATGGCACCGCCGTCACTCTGCGGCCAATTCGCCCTGAGGATGAGCCACTCATGGTGAAGTTTCATGAAGCGCTTTCCGAACGCAGCGTATTTCTTCGCTATTTTCAGTTGTCCAAGCTCAGCCAGCGAGTGGCCCACGACCGGCTGAGGCGAATCTGTTTTCTCGACTACGATCGCGAAATTGCGATCGTCGCCGATCACACAGTGCCGCATACCGGCGAGCACGAAATTCTGGCCATCGGACGACTGAGCAAGCTTCATGGGAGAAGCGCTGGCGAGGTCGCACTACTGGTGCGGGATGAGTATCAGCACCGCGGTTTAGGAATCGAGTTGCTTCGGCGGCTGATCCAGGTGGCGCGCGACGAACACTTGGACTCGGTACAGGCCTACATGCTTCGGGAGAACACGGAGATGCGGGGTCTCATTGAGAAGCTCGGTTTTATGGTCGAGCCTGCGGACGAGACGGGAGTGCACCTCACTTCGCTTAGCTTGAATGGCAGGTAAATTCTCGGTGGCGTCTCTTGCGGCCGCAAAATCAGATTTCCGAACGCGAAAAGTTTACCGGGTCGACTCAGCGGTCGCCGCTTTCTTCGCTCTTTCCGCTTCTATCCGACGAATCGTCGACCGTAGCCAGTCGCCGAGCGCTTCTTCAAGTTCCTGCTGGGTCCCGGTGCGATACAACGATGCAATGGTCTCTCCCGCCGGGGACAATGGGATGTGAATGCAAGGCGTTTGTTCCGTGCGCGCTTCTTGTGGAACGAACTGCATAAGAAGGCATTCTTCGCACGGTTCGCGGTCCTTGGAATTAAAGTTCATGCAGGTAGGGGAATCCTCGAAGACAAACCGCGGCCGCCAGGCCTCACGCGGCAATCGCCCGTAGCCGCCCTGTTCCAGGAACTGCAATTCGAACTTCAATACCTCAAGCAGGTCGCGACTATCGTTTGGCATAAGGCTCACCTTGGTTATTAGTTTGCGCCGACTCTCGATAGCACGCCGTGACCTAAATCACACTTTGTGGTGAGGGCGATCACCTCGTTTGTGCCTGCACTGAATGCAAAGGGCTTACAATCACATGCATATGTGACCGGGGTCACGGACTCATCAGCCTCGGAAAGTTCAATATTGCATTTTGCAACGATGTTCGTGGCACATGGTTGAACCAATAAACTCGAATGGAGCCTGAAGATGAAGAGAATCGACGTCAGAGTGTTGATAATCGCAACAGCATTTGCTGTTGTTCTCAGCTTTTCCTCATCCGTACATGCGCAAGACGCGTCCGCACTCTTTAAATCGAAATGTGCAGCCTGCCATGGCGCGGACGGAACCGGTTCGTCGATGGGTAAGAAAATGGGCGCCCACGACTTCACCACCGCCGACGTCCAGAAAATGTCGGACACTGAGCTAGCGGATATCATCACCAACGGCAAGAACAAGATGCCCAAGTACGCATCGCTGAAGCCAGAGGAAATTAAGGGGTTGGTGGCTTACATCCGCACTCTGAAAAAGTAATTTCGGATTCCAGCGTTCAAGATCAGGGATATTGTCCACCGCGGCAGACCACCCGCGGCGATGCTTAGGGTGTGTCTACGCGGCAGCGCGTGAAAGATAAGGAGAGTGGCGGTCTCAATGAATGTGCGAGAGCGTTTCCGAGACTGGGCGCAACCAATTTACTTCCTGGGGCAGAATCCAATCACCCTTGCAGGGGCTGTGATCACCACAAGCACGGCCCTCACCACCATCGCCTTCTGGTTCTATGACATCTTCTTGCCCGGACCGCCGCATCCTTACATTGGCCTTCTGGTCTTTCTGATCCTCCCGGGCATTTTTGTATTTGGCCTGCTGTTAATCCCTCTTGGCATCTTGTTGCGGAGACGAAACCTGCTCGGAAGCGGGACTCTTCCCAGGCTTTACCCTGCGATCGATCTAAGCTTGCCCGTGGTTCGAAGGACCCTGGAATGGGTGATCTTCGCTACCGTACTAAACCTTCTCATTATCGGGACCGCGTCGTATCGCGGAGTCGAATACATGGATTCGGTGAGTTTCTGCGGGACGACTTGTCATACGGTAATGGCGCCCGAATATGCGACGTATCAAAATTCACCGCACTCGCGGGTCGAGTGCGTTGAATGCCACATCGGACCCGGGGCGGGATGGTTTGTGCGGTCGAAGCTCTCTGGCCTGCGCCAGGTCTTTGCCGTAACCTTCCACACTTACTCGCGGCCCATTCCGTCGCCGGTGAAATATCTCCGCCCCGCACGTGAAACCTGCGAGCAGTGTCACTGGCCGCAGCGCTTTACTGGCGATAAATTTCTGGTGAATACGAGTTACAAGGACGACGAGAAAAACACGCCGCAGACGGACGTGCTGCTGCTGAAAGTGGGCGGACGCACCTGGCAGGGTTCGGTTGGAATCCACGGGCATCACCTCGCCGACAACGCGCGCATCCGCTACATTTCTACCGACCCTGAGCGGCAGACGATTCCAGTCGTGTATTACACCGACGACCAGGGGAAGACGACTGAATTCATTTCCTCTGACGCGAAACCTACCCAACAGCAATTGGATAAGGGCGAACATCGTGTGATGGATTGTGTGGATTGCCACAACCGGCCCACTCACGTCTTCGAACTGCCCGAAAATGCGGTGGACAAGCAGATGTCGCTCGGGCGTATCAGTCCAGATCTTCCGTACATCAGGAAGAAGGCGGTCGAGGTTCTGAAGGTGAACTACCCCACCCGCGACATCGCGAAGCAAAGTATCAGGGACGAAATCAACAATTTCTATCGGACGAATTACGCGACCCTCTATGAGACCCGACGCACGCTGGTGCAGCAGGCGGGCGAGGAAGTATCGGCCATCTACCTCCGGAACATCTTTCCCGACATGCGTCTGACTTGGGGAAGCCATCCCAATAATCTTGGGCACAACGATTCGCCGGGTTGCTTTCGCTGCCACGACGGCAGCCACACCAGTGCTGACGGGCAGACCATCACCAACGATTGTTCCGCGTGTCATCAGGTGCTAGCGGCGGGAGAAGAGAATCCCAAAGTTCTGACCGACCTGGGAATGAAGTAGGAGTGACTTTGTTGAAAGAAATGCAAGCCGCGACGGGGATTATCAAGCGATTGAATCAGGGCTATTTCCTCGTGCTTCTTCTTTCAGCCTGCACTTTGATTCCTGGTCAAGTTCAAGCCCAATCGAAAACGGTGCCTCCGCTCAAGCAGGATGAAAGCTGTCTCGCCTGCCACGGCCAGGCGGGGATGACGTCGGGCAGCGGCAAGAGCATCGCGATCGATCCTGCCAAACATGCAGCCAGTGTGCACGGCATTTTAGGATGCACCGACTGCCACACGACCATCAAGGATTTCCCCCATCCTGACAAAATAGCCAAAGTGCAATGCTCGACCTGCCACACTGAAGAAGCGTCCCATGTGGCGGGCAGCATTCATGGCGCGCTCGGCGCCGGAGCTTGCCAATCCTGTCACGGCGATCCGCACGAAGTGGCGGCTGCGGCTCAGACGGCGCCGACGAAGTGCGCGCAATGCCATGCCGACGAAGTGAAGGATTTCCGGCAAAGCATTCACGGGCAAGCGGCGGCAGGGGGCGATCCGGATGCACCGAACTGCGGGTCATGCCACGGTTCCGTGCATCAGATTCAAGTCTCGAGCGATGCGACCTCGCCAGTAGCGAAGAAAAACCTGCCGGACACTTGCGCTTCGTGTCACAGCAACCAGCAGTTCCTCTCGCGGCACAAAATTCCATTCGCGCATCCGGTGGAACTCTATCGGCAAAGTGTGCATGGACGAGCCGTGGCCGATGGAGACGGAGCTGCTGCAACCTGCTCGGACTGTCACGGAAGCCACGGAATTCTTCCTCCACAAGATCCGCGTTCCAAAATCAATCACTGGAATATCGCAGCCACATGCGGACAATGTCATACCGACATCGCTAAGACATATCTCGCAAGTGTGCATGGCCAGGCCATGAAGTCCGGTGTCGTGGCTGCGCCGGTGTGCAGCGACTGCCACGGGGAGCACTTGATTCTGGCTCCGAAAGAAGCGGGATCGCTGGTCAACGCTGGACGCGTCTCGATGGTGACTTGCGGGCGTTGCCACAGCGATGAACGCCTGGCGTTGCGTTACAACCTGCCCGCCGACCGCGTTCCTTCCTACGCCGACAGCTATCACGGCCTGGCCCAGCGGGGCGGTTCTCAAAGTGTTGCCAACTGTGCTTCCTGCCACGGAGTGCACAATATTTTCCCCTCGGCCGACCCGCGCTCAACGGTGAATGCCGCGAACCTTCCAAAGACGTGCGGAAACTGCCATGCTGGCGCGGGCAATCATTTCGTTATCGGCCCGGTGCACGTGCAAACCGGGAGTGGTCCCGCGCATCCCGTCGTAAAGTGGATTCGTTGGACTTACTGGCTGCTGATCCCGTTGACCCTTGGCTTCATGATTGCGCACAACCTGATCGACTTTCTATCGAAGCTGATCCGGCGGCAGCCACGACATGAAACCGGCGCGCAAGTGACGCGGATGAATCGAAACTTCCGCATTGCTCACTGGGGCGTGATTCTAAGCTTCCCGACTCTGGTGTTCACGGGCTTTGCGCTGAAGTACCCGGAGGCATGGTGGGCGCGTCCTCTATTGATTTGGGAAGGCCACTTCGCGTTTCGCGGGTTAGTGCATCGCAGCGCGGCTGTCGTCCTGCTCGCTTCTACCGTCTATCACGTAATTCACCTCAGTTTCATCAATCGGCGAGACGGCGCCTTATTCCTGAAAGCCATGTTCCCCGATGTGAGAGACGTAACCGATCTGCTGAAGGTCTTCTCCTACAACCTCGGACTCACGAAAGTCGAACCGCGCTTCGCGAAATTCAACTACGCGGAGAAGGTCGAATACTGGGCCTTCATGTGGGGCACAGTGGTGATGACGGTCTCGGGCTTCCTACTATGGTTTAACAATTTCACTCTGCGCTATTTCCCCAAGTGGGTGTCGGATGCGGCCACCGCCATCCATTATTACGAGGCGCTGCTCGCGACCTTCTCCATCCTGCTTTGGCATTTCTACATGGTGATCTTCGATCCGCTCGTCTATCCGATGGATACGGCATGGCTGAACGGGAAAGTCCCAGCCGATCACTACCGCCATACTCGCCCTGAATATTTGCGCGCCCTAGAACGGGCCCACCTGGTCGAACTGCCGAACGATCCGGCCGACTACGTGGAAGAGCAGAAAGCGGCGGACGCTACAAGTGACAACCCATCCGTGAAGCCCGGAACGCCTGCATAAGAGCGTGGACAAAATCGCAGCCGCTTCCAACTGCATGTAATAGTTTTGTAATTGTGCCCCGGATCACTGCGACAAACTCAACCAGCCAATACCCTCAGAGCAACCTATGAAAACCCATCCTAAGGGCAGTCGCGCTCGCATCCTATTGAGTTCAGTCTTCGGGCCTTACGCGCAAGACGATGAATTTGGCAGTCGTTCCATCAATCCGATGGAGCTCTATCACAACCAGGTAACCCGCGCCCAAGGCAGCTTCTCGCTGCGCATGTTCCATCGCTCCTGGGGCATCATGCTGATCCAGGAAAATATTTCGGCGCCGTGCAGTGTGTTGGATTTTCCCACGCGGGAAGCTTTTGCTCATGAACTAACCAAAAACCAGTACGACATTGTTGGTATTTCTTCCATCATTGTGAATGTTTTGAAGGTGCGGGAGATGTGCCGCATCGTGCGAGAGCTGTCGCCGAATTCGGTCATCGTGGTGGGCGGACACGTCGCCGCCATTCCTGGCATCGAGGCGATGATCGACGCCGACCACATCGTACGCGGAGAAGGTATTTCCTGGATGCGCCGCTACCTGGGAGAAGACGAGACTGCAACGATCCGCCATCCGGCCATCGTTTCCGGCCTGCAGACTCGCATCCTGGGAGTGCGTCTGCCACAGCGGAAGGGCGGGACGGCGGCAACCATCATTCCTTCGGTGGGTTGCCCCATGGGATGCAACTTCTGCACCACGTCTGCTTTTTTTGGCGGCAAAGGAAAGTTTGTCAACTTCTTCGAGAGCGGCGATGAGCTGTTTGATGTGATGTGCCGGATCGAATCTGAACTCGAAGTGCAGTCCTTCTTCGTGATGGACGAAAACTTCCTGCTGAATCGCACACGCGCCATGCGCTTGCTGGAGCGTATGAAGGAAGCAGGGAAGAGTTGGGAGCTTTCGGTTTTCTCTTCCGCCAATGCGATTCGCAAGTACACCATGCTCGAATTGGTCGAACTCGGTATTTCTTGGGTGTGGATGGGTTTGGAATCTCCCAAGTCCAGCTATAACAAGCTGCAAGGCACCCACATCGGGCAACTCACTCGCGAACTTCGCGAACATGGTATTCGGGTGCAGGGCTCGACGATTATAGGACTTGAGCACCACACGCAGGACAATATCGTGCAGGAAATAGAATCGGCGGTCGACTACCAGACCGACTTCCATCAGTTCATGCTCTATACCCCGGTTCCCGGCACGCCGCTTTACCAGGAAATGGCCGAGCAGGGCCGTCTGCTGACGGACGTTGACTTCGCCGATATCCACGGACAGTACAAATTCAATTTCCGGCACGGCGCAATCTCCCGCGAGGATTCCAAGCGGTTTCTCGATTGGGCGTTCTGGCGCGATTTCGAGCGCAATGGACCCAGTCTTTATCGTATGTGTCAGACCATGCTTCAAGGATGGCGACGTTATAAGGACTATCCCGATCCGCGCGTGCGCGAGCGATTTGCACGAGAAGTGAAGAAGCTCAGCAGCGCCTACAACGCGGCGCTTTGGGTGATGGAGCGAGAATTCAGGATCGTCAATCGAAGCGTAAGTGATCAGATCCACAAACTGCGCCGCGAAGTCGAACGGGAGTTCCCGGTCATCGCCCGCTTCACTGCGGCATCGTTGGGTCCTATCTTGCTGTGGTCCGCGCGCCGAGAGGAAAATCGATTGGCCGCGGGACGGACGTACGAACCTCCTACCCTGATCGAGCGCCGCAATTGGGTTTCGGCTTCATAGCCGGCTGCATCCAGACCGAATAGCTGTGAGATGGCAACAGATTTTTATGAGGGACAGGGCCGGCGGAGGCGAACCGGCCCATCGAACGATTTCTTCTAGGCTGTGATGAGGTTTTCCAAAGCAATTCGGTTGGGAATCACAAGCGTACAGCCATTCTGCTGGATGAGGTGTTGCTTCTTGAAGCCCGCGAAAAGCCGGCTAACGGTCTCGCGCGAAGTCCCAATCATCTGCCCGATCTCTTCGTGAGTCAAAGCCATTTTCATTTGGCTGGGGTTTTGAGCTTCGGTATTCTGGTCAAGCCAGCCCACCAATAATCGAGCAAGCTTTTCGCTGGCGGAGTCAGAAAGGATCAGGTCACGGATTT
>Ga0209167_10002398_pt1 | contig 10197 bp, 10 predicted proteins | sample Coa_R1_9_FD_187154 | JGI IMG/M metagenome (GOLD analysis project Ga0209167, IMG submission 187154) | Surface soil microbial communities from Centralia Pennsylvania, which are recovering from an underground coalmine fire - Coalmine... | ecosystem: Environmental > Terrestrial > Soil >...
CCACAGCAGCCCTGCTTGACCGCATCGAGGAAATCTTCTTTCAAATCCTCGCTGACCAGCATGATTACCCGAGTATGGAGCTTGGCATCCTGAATGGTTGAGAATACTTTGTGGCTGTTGACCGAACTGGCTGCCCACCCGATCAGAGCGATATCGGGACGCGCTTTGCGAAGCGTGTCGACGGCGGCGACCGCCGTGTCCGCGCATCCGACTACTTCAATTCCCGCCTGAGTGCTCAGGAGGTTAGCGATGCCGTCCCGGAAAAGGTTTTGATCGTCCGCGATAAGAACACGAATAACGGATGTCGCGGCCGCTTCATCCGGCGATGCATCCAGTCCCCTCAAAGTCGACACAGCCCCACCGTTGACCTCACGTTTTAAGTAATCTTCATGACAATTTTAGGGTTCTAGTACCAGGAAGTCAATATCTGGTGTTGAAAACACAAGGATTAGAGTTTCTCTGTATTCATTCTGCAATGCCATTTTACTTCGTATAGAGTTATTAAGGCCATGAAACAGGATTTGGCGGAGGTCGAATATCAGCGCTTTTGGAAGGCGCTTCAACAGCTCGGGCTCAACGCCTACGAAGCACGGTCGTATCTCGTGCTGCTGGGGCATTCCCGGTTCAAGGCGCTCGAATTGGCGCCGCGCGCACACGTTCCGCGGCAGAAGATCTATGAGGTGCTGGACAGCCTGCTGGAAAAGGGCTTCGCCAGCGTGGTGCAGGACCGCACAAAGCTTTTTTCTGCCGTGGAACCCAACCTCGCCATACCGGCTTATCTGGCGCGTAAGCGGCAAATCGCGGAGCAGGAGCTGACGGACCAGGCGCGCTACGCGAGCAACCTGATGGAAGACCTGAGCGGGCTGTACTCGGAGGGCAAGGGCGGCCGCGGGACGCTGGATTTTCTGCGCATTGTTTCCGAGCCCACGCAAACCGCGGCCGAATATCGCCGGATGCTGGCGGAAGTCAAGGCGGAGTATTTGGAGTTTTCGCGCCCTCCCTACGCAGTGGATCCGCTGGACGAGATGCTCGTCAAGCAGGCGCGCGGGAAGGGCGTGTCATGCCGTCTGCTGATCGAATCCGGAACGCTCGACGAGCATCACAAGCACAGGCTGGCGGAGTACGCGGCGGCGGGAGTGGAAATTCGCCAGGCGCGGTCGCTACCGTTGAAACTGGCATTGTTCGACTGCAGAAGCGGCCTGATCGCGCTGCTGGATCCGGTGATCAGCAAACCCACCTGGACGTCGCTGGTGTTCGATCATTTGGGATTGGGGGAGGCGATGAAGCATCTGTTCGAGGATCGCTGGCTGCGGGCGACGGAGTTCGGCGAGCCCAGCGCCGCGGCGGCGGATTGACAGGATCGCAGTATCGTCAGTCCCCGCCACTGAAGGTGATCCGGCTCGGAGGAAGCCCTGCCAGAAGCCGCCACGCTTCCTGCCAGGCGAACACCGATTCGGGAGCGCGCGGCTGGCGGTTCACAAAATACCGGAAATGCGCGATTGCGGCTGAGCGTTCGCGATCCATCGCCGTCTGGCTCAAACCGAGGAATTCGTATCCCGCGAGGTCGCCTCCCGGGTAGGCAAATTCCAGCTTTGTTGCATGCGCCCCAGCCAGTGCGAAGTGAACGGAGGGGGTCCAGCGACTGTCGGGAAAGGCCTTCAGCATTCCTTCACCTTTCTCGATGACAACGTCGGGCCACGATCTGCTGCCGGCGAGAAAGCACCGATCCGCCAAGCTGATCAGCCCTGCCAATTCTCCCGCGGGACCATGCGGATCGAGCCTCTCCGCCTGCCCGCGAAAGTTGTGCAGGTACTCGGGGCCGGCGGGGTCGAACCGTGTCTCATATTTTGCGCCGAGCCCGGCAAGGCGCTTCCGCACCGGGTCCGAATCGTCGGCCACGCCCGCGCAGGTAATAAAGAAGTCGGCCATCAGGAGAGCTGCCGCGCGGCGAGCCGGCGCCAGCGCTCTGGCCGCTTCGAGCCATCGGGCAAGCGTTTCGATCGCCCCGGCGTCACTCTTGAGCGGTCCTGCGCCGCAATGCAAACTGCCCAACATGCGCGACGTCAACCCCGCGTCGAGAGCCGCGATGCGAGCTGTCGCATCCGCAAACTGAGCCGGGCTCTCTTCCAGCACGTTGGTCGACCAGTGATACACATCCCAGTCGCGGGGCATTTCCCTTCCTGCATAAACGATGAGCCCGCGCCCCGTGTGCGCGACCCAGACGCCGATACCTGAACGACGCCACTTCAGGACGTTTTCCCAGAGGGCGGAACCCTGGATATCGGGTTTATCGGACACTTCCGGCTTGCCTAACGCGGCTGACAGGTCGCGGACGACGCTGTCGCGTAAAGCCTCGTTTGGCGTCTCATACCACAACGCGTCGAGCTCACAGGCGCGGACGAGTGCGGGGTCTTCGTGGTACGGAAGCGGCGCGTGGGGGGAGGGAACATAAAAGAGCGCGGCGCGCGTCATTCCCTGCGGAGTATCGGCAACCGACGCCGCGCACCAACGGTTTAACCGCAGGTAATCGACTTCGTATTCGTCCTTCGAGGTGTCGTAGTGCGCCCGATCCAAGCGCTCGCCGGGATGAGTCTTCTGCCAGGCGGCGAGGGATGGGCGAGCAGCCAAAGCCGTGATATCGGCCTGCAGTTGCGCGAAAGCGGGGAGAGCGATCAGGATGGCGGGAAGAAGACGGAGCACCTCAGCGCCGCTCGTCCACTCTTTCGCGGCGTTTCTGCGTCAGGATCTCGCGCACGGCGTAGATGCGCCGGTTCTGGGTCTCGAAGTAAGTCCGGATGACCAGTTCGCCGATCAGCCCTGTTGAAAACATCATCAGTCCCGCCAGTAACAAAAGCGCGCCGGCGAGTAACAGAGGGCCATGCTCCCGGATGATGTCGAGGTTCCACCACAGGACTTTGACAACCATGCAATACGCCAGTAGTGCGGTGCCCGAAACCGTCCCCGCCAGGCCGATCACGCCGAAGAAATGCATCGGGCGAGTGAAGTATTTCAGCAGGAACCGGATGGTCAGGATGTCGAACAGCACGCGGAAGGTCCGGCCGAGACCGTAGTGCGACTCTCCGGCGACACGCGCCGTATTCTGAATCGGCACCTCTGCTACGCGCGCTCCATAGAAGCTCGCCAGCGCCGGGATGAAGCGGTGCAGGTCGCCGTACAAGTGGACATCTTTGAGAACCTCGGCGCGGTAGGCCTTGAAGGTGGTGCCGAAATCGCGCAGGTCGATCCCGGATGCTTTGGACATCAGCCAGTTGGCCACTTGGGAAGGAATCTTGCGGGTGATCGGATTATCGACGCGTTCTTTGCGCCAACCGCTGGCGATGTCGTAGCCTTCGTCGATTTTGCGCAGCAGGGCCGGAATGTCTTCGGGGGCATGCTGCAGATCGCCATCCATGGCAATGATGACCTGGCCGCGCGCTTCATGGAAGCCGGCGGCGAGAGCGGCAGTCTGCCCGAAATTCCGACGCAGCCGGATCACTTTGAGGCGAGGATCGGTCTGCACCAGATTGGCCAGGAGTTCGTAACTGCGGTCGTTGGAGGCGTCGTCGACAAACAGGATCTCATATGGCCTGCCGATGGCAAAAAGCACCGAAGTCAGACGGTCATAAAGAGGGAGAATGGAATGCTCTTCGTTATGGATCGGCACGACGATGGTTAACATTTCCAACTCTTTATCTATCTTAGCGGAAGCGCGGTCAATATAACGTTTAATAACGTTTGTTTCAGCGTTTGTCGTACCGGGATTGATAGAAGTCGAGTTGTGGCTGGGTGAGGCCGGGACCGACCTCTACCTTGTCGCCCAGAATCATGCGTTGGTCGCTCTTATATGCGGGCCAAGCTGGTAATCCTTTGCCGTTGGGGTTCCCATTGGCCGCGAAGTTGACCCAGTAAGAGGAGATGGTGTCCGCGAGCCGGCGATCGAGATCGGTCCACGGACGGGGTCCGAGGAGGTTCTCGAACACGTAGGCGGCTTCGGCTCCGTGGGTTGCACCCGATCCGAATCCACCGCGCGGTGAGGCGGTCTGGGACGCGGGCGGTTCATGCGTGAAGTAATACAGATACGCTTTCGACTTACCGGTTTTGGTTTGCAGGGCGGCCCAGTTATGCATCACCCAGCCCAATTCGTCGCGGAAGGCCGCCAGTTGCGAAGCATTGGCTTCTTCGTCGGAACCGGCGGGATACAGCTTGAGATAAGCGTCGGCGAGATCGCCGTAGCGCCGGTGGGCCTGCTCGATGAATTTGGCGGCGGTGGTCGGCTGCATGAAGAATGTTCCTTCGTCTTTGTTGGATCCGAGCAGCACCGGCACGTCGTTTTGCCTGCCTTCGGCGAAGACCTTGCCGACATCTTCGGGGAGGAAGTAGCCATCGACGATCGGTCCGCCTCCACGGCCGCCTTTCAGCACATCGGCGGCGGGTTTGGCGCGCAGGTCGGCCAACGTGGGAGCACCCAGCGTTTCGGCGGTCTTCAGGCCGGCCTGCTCGGCTTCGGAGAGCGTCATGGTGTGGCCCACTGAAAGGCCCAGCCATGCGCCGCTTTCCGCGATAGCTCGCTGAAACAGTCCTTTGGTGCGGGGAGAGCCCATGAGGTTGCCGATGCTGGCGGCGCCGGCGGAATCGCCATCCACAGTGACACGCTTGGGATCGCCGCCGAATCCGGCGATGTTTTTCTGAACCCATTCGAGGGCCGCGGTCTGGTCCATGAGGGCGTAATTGCCGGAGGCGCGGCGGTCGGATTCTTTGGTGAGTTCGGGGAGCGCGAAAAATCCGAGGACGCCGAGACGATAGTTGATGGTTACGACCACGACCCCCTTCTTTGCGAGGGCTTCGCCGTCGGTGGCGGGGGAAGAGCCGGAGCCGCTGGTGTATCCGCCGGGATGTATCCAGAGGAGCACGGGATGGCGCTCGGTGGGGGCTTTGGCGGCTGTCCAGACGTTCAGGTAGAGGCAGTCCTCGCTCATTTTCGTTGACGCACCACCGCGTCCGGCGGCCTGCATGCAGACGGGCCCGAATTCATCGCCTTTGCGAACACCGTCCCAGTGGGCGACGGGTTGCGGGGCCTTCCAGCGAAGATTCCCAACGGGGGGCGCGGCGAAGGGGATGCCTTTGAAAACGCGGATCTCGGGATTCGTGCCGGCGATGCCGGAGATCAGGCCGCTATCGAGTTTCACGGGGGCGTCGATGGCGGCTTGCAGGGAGGCGGCGAGGATAACAAAGCCGAGGGCCAGGGGCAGGCGAGGGTTCATTGTGACTCCTGGGCGTTTATCGTATCAGGTGCCAGGTTGAAGGTGTCAGGTTGAAACCCACCGGCGACAAGATCGCCGGCGCTACCGCTCGGCTGATAGCTTCTTATTATGCTCTTGATGAAAGCTCTGGTGAAGAGCAAGGCAGAACCGGGGCTGTGGCTGGAAGAGGTGCCGGTGCCGGAGATCGGCATCAACGATGTGCTGATCCGGGTGAGAAAGGCTTCGATTTGCGGCACGGACGTCCATATCCTCAAGTGGGACGATTGGGCGAAGCGCACCATTCCGGTCCCCATGGTGATCGGGCACGAATTCATGGGCGAGATCGTGGGGGTGGGGTCGAATGTGCTCGACTTCTTCCCCGGCCAGATGGTGAGCGGCGAAGGGCACGTGGTCTGCGGACGCTGCAGAAACTGCCTCGCGGGACGCCGTCATCTATGTGCTCGCACCAGCGGGGTGGGGGTGAATCGCCCAGGCGCGTTCGCCGAGTACATCGCGCTGCCGATGACGAACGTCTGGGTGCACAAGAACGCTATAGATCCCGAAATCGCGTGTATTTTCGATCCGTTCGGCAACGCCGTCCATACGGCGCTGGCATTTCCGGTGCTTGGCGAAGACGTGCTGATCACGGGCGCGGGTCCGATCGGGATCATGGCGGCCGCGGTGGCGAACCATGCGGGTGCGCGGCATGTGGTGATTACGGATTTGAATCCTTACCGGCTGGAATTGGCGAGGAAGGCCGGGGTCAGCATGGCGGTGGATACGCGCGAGAAGAGTTTGAGCGCTGTCCAGAAGGAACTGGGGCTGACAGAAGGGTTCGACGTGGGCCTCGAGATGTCGGGCAACGCCGCGGCTTTCCGGGACATGCTGGCGAACATGGCGCACGGCGGCAGGATCGCCATGCTGGGTATCCCGCCGAACGAAATCGCCATCGACTGGAATATTGTGATCTTCAATATGCTCACGATTCACGGCATCTATGGCCGGGAGATGTACGAAACCTGGTACAAGATGACCGTGATGCTGGAATCGGGCCTCGATATCAGCCCGGTGATCACGCATCGTTTCGCGTTCGGGGATTTTCAGGAGGCGTTCGATTTGATGCAGTCGGGAAACGCGGGGAAAATCATTCTGGATCTGGAAAAGTTATGATGCTATCGTGCGTTCGCAGATCAAGTTAGGGAAGATATTCGGCATCGAAATCGGCCTGCACTACAGCTGGTTTCTGATCGCTCTTCTGATCGTTACCTCGCTCTACGCGCAGTTTCACAAGAGCAATCCCTCCTGGGGAGACGGCGTGATCCTAGCGATGGCGATCGGGACGGGCCTTCTGTTCTTCGCGTCGCTGCTGACGCATGAGCTGTCGCACTCGGTGTTTGCGAGGGCGCACGGAATCCCGGTGAAGGAGATTACTCTGTTCGCGCTGGGCGGGGTTTCGCAACTGGAAAAAGAGCCTGAGAGCGCGACGGTTGAATTCTGGATGGCGTTTGCCGGGCCGCTGACCAGCGCGGCGATCGGGCTGATTTGTTACTTGATAAAGCTGGCGGCAGGGCCGGAGTCGGCGCCGCTGGCGGCGATGCTCTCGTGGCTCAGCTACATCAATCTGGCGCTGGCGGGTTTCAATATGATTCCCGGCTACCCGCTGGACGGGGGCCGCATGCTGCGCGCGATCCTGTGGTGGAAGACGGGCGATATGGACCGCGCGACCCGCATGGCTTCGAAGGCGGGGCAGTCGGTCGGTTTGCTGTTTATCGTCTTCGGCATTTACCAGTTCTTCAACGGCGCGGGTGTCGGCGGCCTTTGGATTTCGTTCATTGGCTGGTTCCTGTTGACGGCGGCGGGGGAGAGTTATGCGCGGGTTGGCATGGCGCGGGCATTCGAAGGCGTGACGGCGGGCGATGTGATGACGAACGATTGTCCGGCGTTGGATGGCAACCTGAACATCGAGCACTTCGTACACGACGAGCTTCTGCGCACGGGCCGGAGATGCTTTGTGATTACGCAGAATGGCCACATAGCGGGTTTGCTGACGCCGCATGAGGTGAAGGAAATCGATCGCGCGCGATGGCCTTACACCACGTTGTCCGACGTGATGCGGCCGCTGGAGGATCTGCACACGGTTCCTCCGGAAACGCCGCTGAAAAACGCGCTGGAGATCATGGGCCGGGAGGATCTGAACCAGCTTCCGGTGGTGACGAACGGACGCCTGGAGGGGATTTTGTCGCGTGCGCAGATTTTGGATTATCTGCGGACCCGGGCGGAATTGAAGGTTTGACGGGTGCGTGTGCGATCTCGTACGCGCACAGTCCCGATTCGTGTGGGCCAACTAACAATGGTGTAGTCTTTGCACGTCCCTCCGGCGGAGAGTTCCGCTATGCTGTTGGCATTGAGCGAAACGCGGGGGAGACACGAAGCGCTGGAACGCTTCAGGGAAATCAGTTTTTGCGAAACCAAGCAAGGACTGTTGAACGACTTCCTGGAGGCGGTTCGCGAAATCACCCTGCTGCAAAGGCAGCAAGCTCAAGCAGTGATTGAGGACGACCCGAACTTCTCCCGTTTCGATGTTTTGCTCCATTTCGCGCAGGAAGCCAAAGACACGGCGAAATATGCGTGGATTGCGCATGTCGAAACTCATGGCTGTTGAGAGGAGAAAGACATGGCACTTACTCGGCTCGAAAAAGAACAGATCAGCGACAGCAGGCTGAAGCTCCAATCGGCAGCCAACACACTCAGCCACGTCGACCTCGGGAAGATTCCGGACTTTGAAGAAATTCGGGACTGTCTGGAAGACGCCGAAAAAAGTCTTGGAAGCGCGCTCCGATTGTCAAAAAGCGCGCCCAAAGAGCAAAAAATCGATTAAGGCACAGCCGTTCGCCGAGCAAGAAGGGACAGGCCCGGCGTTTCGCAACTACGGGGAAATTCGCGGGCGGTCCCCCGTTTGCAGATTTTTACTGCGGCGGGGCTGTTGCCGGAGGCGCGGCGGGCGCCGACGGCGACTGCTGCTGTTGCTGCGTCTCGCCGAGAAGCGGGTCGTTCGCGGTGGCCGGCTCGGGACCGTTGTGCTGGTGAATGCTCATGCTCTGGTCCGAGAAATAGGTGTGGGTGCCGCCGGTGCCGAACGCGACGGGGTTCACATTCAGTGCGTAGCCGGTAGCGGTTTGCTGCAGGACAAACTTGAATCCGCCCTTTTCGCCGCTGGCGAGATCCTTGTCGATCAGTTCGGCGCCGGCGGGGCCGGGGGTGCCGCTGGCTGGGGGGCCGAGCTGCAGAAGCGACGTCGCGTATTGGCCGTATTGCGAATAATATTGGGTCTCAGCGGTATGGACGGTTGTTATCGCCTTTGCGGCCGCCATTTCCTGGGCGTAGCGCCGCGCGCTGGTGAGCTTGGGCAGCGCGACCGCCAGAATGATCAGGATGATCGCGATCACGATCAGAAGCTCGATCAGGGAGAAGCCGGCATTTGGATTCGCGCGGCTGGGCTTGCGATTATTTCGGACTGGGAACATGGTCTATCTAAGTTTATGACGCGGCGGAAGGCTGGTGTGTTTAGAGCAAGAAATGCGGCTGAACGCCGGGTGTCCCTATACGGCGCGGCGGGCTTCGTCGATCAGGCGGATCTTGCGCAGGAATTTGGGCAACAAGCTGAGCCGCAAGGCGTTGGGGCCGTCGGAGAGGGCCTTTTCCGGGTTATCGTGCACTTCGACAAAGATGCCTGAAACGCCCGTGGCTACGGCGGCGGCGGCTAATGGCTCGATGAATTGTGGCTGTCCGTCGGAAACGCCGCCAGCGCCGCTGGGCAGCTGGACGCTGTGCGTCGCGTCGAAAACAACCGGCCATCCGGCGTCCGCCATGATCCGCAGGCCGCGCATGTCGACTACCAGATTGTTGTAGCCGAAAGACGATCCGCGTTCCGTCAGGACCACCCGGCGATTGCCGGTCGATGCCACCTTGTCGGCTGCGTGGTGGATGTCGTGGGGGCCGACGAACTGGCCTTTCTTGACGTTCACAATTTTCCCCGTGTAACCGGCTTCGAGCAGCAGATCGGTCTGGCGGCAGAGGAACGCCGGGATCTGCAGGATGTCGACCACTTCCGCGGCCGGTCCGGCTTGGGCGGGTTCGTGAATGTCGGTCAGGACGGAAAAGCCGCGCTTGTGCAGGCGTCCCAGGATTTTAAGCCCCTCGGTCGGGCCGGGACCTCGATAGCCCTGCAGGCTGGTGCGGTTGGCCTTGTCGAAAGAAGCTTTGAAAACCCAGGGAAACCCGGCTTCCGTGGCGATGGGCCCGATGGCGTCGGCCATCCTGTTGACGTGATCTTCGCTCTCGATGACGCAAGGGCCGGCGATCAGGACGAGCTTGGCTCCGTTCTGAAAGTCGCTGTATTGAATGCTCATTCAGGTGTGTACGGCGGTTCGGGCAGCAGAGGCGCTTCCTGCGCGGCGATCCGATGGGCGCGGAAGCGGCACGCGGCCCCGATGAACGAGCTGAACAGCGGATGCGGCTCGAGCGGCCTGGATTTGAACTCGGGGTGAAACTGGCAGCCGAGGTACCAGGGGTGGTCCTCTATTTCGCAAATTTCCACGTAGGTGCCATCCGGCGTTTCGCCGGTGATCCTGAGGCCGTGCGAGGTCAATACTTCCTCGAATTCGCGGTTAAATTCGTAGCGATGCCGATGGCGCTCGCTGACAGAGGTTACCTCGTACGCCTTAGCGGCGAAGGTGCAGGGTTTCAGCACGCAAGGCCACGCGCCGAGGCGCATCGTCCCGCCCAGTTCGTCGATCCCTTTCAGCTCGCGGAGTTTGTAGATCACGCGCTGGGGCGTGGCCGGGTTGAATTCCGTTGAGTTGGCTTCGGTGAGGCCACAGATATTGCGCGCGTATTCGATCACCATGGTCTGCATGCCGAGACAGATGCCGAAGTAAGGCACCTTTTTCACGCGCGC
>Ga0209167_10002400_pt1 | contig 10193 bp, 6 predicted proteins | sample Coa_R1_9_FD_187154 | JGI IMG/M metagenome (GOLD analysis project Ga0209167, IMG submission 187154) | Surface soil microbial communities from Centralia Pennsylvania, which are recovering from an underground coalmine fire - Coalmine... | ecosystem: Environmental > Terrestrial > Soil > Unclassified...
ATTTCCTTCTGTCCAGAGCGCTGCGCCAAGTCGCCGCCTCCGCTCGGCCGCGTCCCAATAACGCCGAGCCAGTTCAGATTTCCGAGGCTTGATTGGAGTCACTCAATATGTTCTTGAAACTGTATTGCATCGCTCTGCCAATATTTTTTGGCCTGGATATGATCTGGCTCGGCGTAGCGGCCAAGAACTTCTACACGAAACAGATCGGATTCCTGATGACGCCCAAGGTCAATTGGCCGGCCGCCATCCTCTTTTACCTCCTCTTCCTGGCAGGCTTGGTGGTTTTCGTCATCGCTCCAGCTGTAGAAAAAGATTCTTGGGTACGTGCCCTCTTGCTCGGAGCCTTGTTCGGTCTGGTTAGCTATGCGACTTACGATCTCACCAATCTCGCGACCCTCAGGGATTGGCCGCTGGCGTTGACCGTGGTGGACCTGATTTGGGGAACGATATTGGCCGGCTCGGTGTCTGTCGGAACCTACCTCATCGAGCACAAGTTCGGCATATGACTTACTACGCGACATTGGGTTTCGTGCTTTGGGGATACATGACCGTGTGGTTCCTGGTCTCGTTGATCAGGAAGAGAAACGATGTGGCCGATGTTGCGTGGGGTTTGGGCTTTGTCCTGCTGACCTGGACATCCTTTTTCCTGTCTGGCAGGCCGGGAGCGCGAGGCCTGGTGGCAGGCATCTTGGTCAGCATCTGGGGGCTGCGCCTGGCATGGCACATCCATGCGCGCCATCGCGGCAAGCCGGAAGATTTTCGCTACCTGGCCTGGAGACGCGAATGGGGCAAGTGGTTTTATGCCCGCTCTTACGCCCAGGTGTACTTGTTGCAAGGCGTGCTTCTATTCGTCGTCGCATTACCGGCACTCAAGATTAACCGCAACCCCGGAGGCAGGCTCGGCCTTCTCGAAATCCTGGGCGTTTGCATGTGGCTGCTTGGGTTTCTTTTCGAGTCTGTGGGAGATGCGGAACTCGCGCGATTCGCAAAAGATCCGCTCAATCGGGGCAAGATACTGCAGACTGGCCTTTGGCGATATACGCGACACCCCAACTATTTCGGAGAGATTGTCCAATGGTGGGGCATTTGGCTGCTGGCGGTTGCCGTTCCGGGCGGCGGATTCAGCATTGTCGGGCCCCTCACCATCACCGTCCTTATCTTGAAGGTTTCCGGGATTCCAATGCTTGAAAGGAAGATGGCCGAGAATCCTGGTTTCGCAGAGTACAGACGAAGAACAAGCCTGCTCGTTCCTTGGATTCCAAAGCCGCGAATCTCTCCCAAGACCCAGGTTGTGCAGGACAATTGCCCCGATCCGGCTTCACTCCGGCCAGCACAGAGGCAGGAATCGCAGGCGAGAAGCACCGATGCGAGCTAAAGATCTTGACCGAGAAGTGTGCGCTCTGCGTACCTGGTGAGAGCGAGTCCACTTCGGATCAGGAGGGATCGCACATCTTCGCCGAAGCACTGCAAGACTTGAGCGCACTATAGACACACCGAAACTTTTAGGGGATGAACCAAATCGATTTCTTACCTGGACGCAACGACACAAATCCCTGGATCAACTGGAGTTAAGCTGGTGCCGGGAGGGGGAGTCGAACCCCCAAGGTACTAAGTACCGGCGGATTTTGAGAGCGCAGCCCTACCATTCATAAGGTATTGATTCTTAATGTTTTCAATCTCTTACGTCTCGTTTGATGGCGTGTGATCGTGTAGTCCGGCGCTGGTCCGTGAAGGTCTGTTGAGCACAGTTTAGACACACTAGCCGTGGCGTTCTCGACCGCTTTCTAGAACGCCGCAGGCAGTCAGAAAAGAGGCTAACTGGAGTTTTTGTAGCAGCTGACAGTGGAGGGTCAAATTGGTGCCCACCGCCAGTACGACGGCTCAGCAAAAAGACCGCTCTCGCCGCCGCGTGGTAAAGGAGTTGCTCTCGGATCAGATGCTCTCACTTGGAGTCAGAGGTTCTCATTCGGCAATTAGTGTGCTGCCTTTTGTGCTCAAATATCCAAGGTTCAGCGGAACGCACAGAGTGCAGTTTTGCAAATCGTCCCCGTTCCATATTTCCCTTCTCTCAATAACACTCCAACATGACCGAGTTCTCGTCGGATTGGATCACACTCATTGAGGTGCAAAAGGGACCAGAACCCGGTCAATCAACATAATCGCGATTTTCAACAGCCAAGACCTCCAAAAACGCCGCGCGGTGGAGCGCACCACACCCTGTCGGTCTCAGACTTCCATTCCCAAAGCGGGCGGCTCTGTTCTTAAACGGGGGCAAGTCGGGCCTTTAGGGCGCTCTTTCCACAATCAGACTGTTCACATATCACAGACAAGCGCCCTCGAGCCGTGACAATACTGGCATCGGAAGCGGCACTGTCTAGTAAGTCCTTCAGTAATGAGCCATGCGGGCGTTCTGGCCCTCCGAGCGCATGGCTGGATATTGGAGGAACCACAATGAAGAAACCGAGGTTGACGCTAGCAGAGGCAATCTCTAAAGGGAGTGAGTATGGGCCGCTGGTAGTGGCAGGGGAATGCCAGCTGGTTACGCGTGCGTTGCAGGCGGTGGACATGCTTCCGCCGAATCCAGACGACTTCCGACGCTATAAACCCGAGCAGCTCAGAACACTGGGCTATGAGAACGACACATTGGTCCGATTGTATCCCTGGCTGAAGCAAAGGCTATTCTGCCCTTGGTGCGCAGCGCGAATGGATGGCACGAATATCATTTGCCATCCATTCGTTGAGCATGTCTGCCAGGAAGAAACCTCCCTCGTGGAAGAATGTCAGTGGCTAGAGGAAGTCGAAGAAGTAGCAGAGGAGCAAGACCCGCTGATTAGCGTGGCAATTTTCTTCAGGACGGAGGTCGAGCGTTTCCGGGTGCTCCGGGCGGCGCGGCAACAAGGGCTAACGCTAAACGCGTTTTTGGCGGCATCAGTGCGGATGGTTGTCGAGCATCAGCTCGTGCTGACTGAGTTCGCCTGTCCCGAATTCGCCCCAGACTCCGGTTCAGAACCATGAGGGAAGCGAATGAAAACAGACATCACTCCGCAAAGAGCCATTCAGGTTGAATCGGACACAAACAACCAGAAACTGGAACTGGCAGCCGCGATCTACGAATTGTACAGCCAAGGGCTGATCGCAGAAGAAATTGATGCGAACGGAACGCCGCGCTTTCGACCCACGAGGAAACACCCTTAAGGCCGAAGAGAACATCATCCCGACATCAACATTCTGCGTATTCATATCCCCGCTGATCAACCCTTAACGAAGCCGCAGAGGGCGTCGCTCGCTCGAGCCGACTGCCGCACCAGACTCGTTGGTTCAAGCTTTCATTTCAGCCGTACCACAAACACTTCTCCCCGGCAATTGCCCGGCCCCAGATCCTGCCAGGTCGCTCCACCGTCGGTGATCTGATTTCCCAAACTCGAACCTGCCCACACCGGCGCACTGCTTCCGCTCGTTCCCCCGCTGATCGCCTGAAAGACGTGGTAGATCGTTCCGCCGCCCGATGTACCCTGAATCGGATGGATCAAAGTGCCCTGCGCATACGCATACGAAGGCCGCCACGGCAGTCCGCCCAGACACGTCACACTCGAATTCGCCACCGGCAGGGTCGGCGCCGATCCCGTCGTTGACCCCAGTTGCGAATTCCAGTCCGACGAGAACGCCACAAACCGCCCGTCCTGCGATACCTCGCTGATCTGGAACTGCGCGTCGAAGTTGCTGATCGTTCCTGTCCCAAACGTGTGCGTAAACCGCCACTGCTTCTGTTGCGTACTCGGGCTCGCCAGGTTCGTCCAGGTCGGCGACGTTGTCTGGCACAGGATTTCACCCTGCCACGCGTCGAACGCAATCGGCGACAGTGTCGCGTAGTTGTACATCGCCCCGCACACCGGATAGGTATCCGTGCCGCCGGGGTTGTACGCTGCGCTCATGTGATCGTCCACAATCGAATGTGCGCACGACGGCGGATCGTAGACTCCCTCCGTCTCAGCCGTGGAGCAGGGCTTTACCTGCCATGATATGAGCGGGTCGGCGGTAAGATTCTCGCCCGGATAAATCACATTCCACACGCCCGAAGTCGCCCCGTACCCGCCGTCATTGATGTCAATGATCGAGTGATCCATCGCCACCGGATGGTTGAAACCTTCCACCGTCAGTTGGATCTGTGTGTCCGCGTTAAAGGGAGTCTGCGTGGGCAACCATACGAAGGCCGAGTTCGGGCATCCTGAACTGGCCTGATCGTAGGCCAGATTCACATACATTCCGTCCTGCGTCGCCGTGGTGCTGTGTGCAGTAAAGTTGCAATTATTAAAAGCCGCCACCTGTCCCAGGGTAACGAACGATCTTGTCCCTTCCGCACAGTTGTAGCCCGTCCCGCCCGCGCAGATTACGTCCGATAGAATCCCAGTCGCCGAATTCACCAGGTGATAGATATTCGAGGTTGCGTCATACTCCGCGAACCAGATGCCTGTGTTCTGGTCTCCCACGTCCGCCGCATACTCTCCTACGTACCCGTAAAAGGTACTGCTCATGGCCATCACAAATTTCGTCGCAGTCCGGTCCACGCTCCTCGACGCTTCCCAGCCGATCGCCGAGTTCGGATTCACGTTCGTCCATGTGCAGCTGTTATCCGTGACCTCCGTGAACTGATCAGGGTGCGCTTTTGTCGGAACAAACACCGGAGTGCTCGCCCCGCTCGTGCAAGTGCCCGTAGCCGGCGCCGTCAACTGAAAGACGAACACGGCCTTGCCCCCCAAGGGATGCCATTGCGCAGTTCCATCCGTGATCGGAGCAAATGACGTGCACGCGCTTGTGTTCCACATTGGCTCCGTGCTTCCTGTGGTCCCTGTGGCGATCAGTTTGAATGCGCAGTTCCCCGGATTATTAACGCTGGGCACCATCAGATCGCCCAGAATGAAGCTCGACCAACTCGCCGTCCAGTCGTAGTACTCCGCCGCCGACAGCGTGTGGTAGATGTAGTTTCCGTAAGAGTAGCTGTGGCTAGCCTGCCACTCGCTTACTCCTCCATTGCCCGCCAGCGGCACCGCATACTGAAAGTCCGCCATCACCGGCCCCACCGTGTAGTCACCGTTCGAGGGGTTGATCGTGTACTTCACCACCTGCGACGACAGCGCCCCATCCTGCACCGATTCCGTGTTGTACCAGACCGTCGGATCGGTCAACGAAAACTGGCCACCCGTTCCGAATATCGAGACCGCGCTTGCGCTCCCAGGATTTGTCAGATCGTGATCCTTGGTGATCACGTATCCATTCGCGTCCCCGCACGCCATCGTCAACGGATTGAAAAGGCTGATCTCGCCCGCACCTCCATTCCCGAAGAACAGCAGCGTCGAATTCGTGTTGAACAGAATTCCGTTCCCCGTCCCGCCTTGCCCCGCCGAATGGCTGATCTTGTACTTCGGTCCGCCGGGTTCGGTATTTACGTCCGTGCACCGGACCACCGGTGCCAGATTCTCACTCTGTTCTCCATACGCGACATACGATGTGTCATAGACCGGCGTCCCCTTCCTCGCGTACGTGCCCACGTTCGGCACTGGATTCGGCCACTGAATGATGTCCTGGCCGGAATAGGCGCAGTAATTGGGAGGCACGCATGGCTTCATGCCGCGAAAGATGAGCCCTCCTCCTCCTCCTCCGGGCTTTGGTGCCATGTGGGTATGCTGCTCGATCTCCCCGGCCGTTCGGTAGCTGTTTGGGTTGACTCCGTTGATGTCGGTAGCATATTCCACTCCAAGATTCTGCCCCGCATCCACTGGGAACATCTTGAGGAGATCCTTACCATCGTCAATGCCCCCGATGTCCAGCTTGCCATCATTGGGGTCTCCGGTGGCCACGCTATAGGCGTAGCGGGTTTGGTCAAGGCTGTTCGGGAGAATATACGTGGAAGCCGCCGCCCGGAAGGTGCCGTCCCCGTAGTTCTGCAGGTATACGAAGTTGTACCGGCCGTCAGACTCGACCATGTCCGGTATGCTGGCGTCCGGGTGCTTCACAAAACGCACTTGGTTGGCCGTGTACTTATCATTCCGTCGTGTGAGAGGCAGCGCTGCGCCGCGCCGCCAGTGCGTATCTGTCTTGCCGCTTCCCTCACTTGAGAGGGCAGATGTTTTAATCTGAAATGGGCTGGACCGAACGGGCTGATTCTGCGAATGAAAGCTATGCTCGGAAAAGCTCTGCGAGCCAAAGCTCGGCATCGATGTCAGGAGCAGGGTTGCGAAAACTAGGTACTTTCTCAATGAATCTTCCTTTCCCGAAGCTAGTGATCGGCAGCCGCCGGCTGGCCTGATCTCCTCGAGGGTCGCTTGTTCGCTGAGTGCGCCAACGACTCACGCGCGACTACGACAAAACGATCTTTGAGGACGCTCTAGGCCCCGCGTCATAACTGAGGTGCATAAAGTTTTTGGGGAGAGTCCCGATGCGGAATAGTTCGAGTTTGAAACTCAAGTGCGGCAATACCAGGCAGGGGAGACTACGAAGTTCAAGACGAATAAATGGGAGGACGAGGAATCTAACGGTTCAAGCTGAAGTCGGGCCGCGACTGCTCGGAGTGTCGCCAGGTTTGCAGGTTAGAGGTCTCTGAGGGACATCCAGGCGATTGGGGGAGTATCGGAGAAGTACGGGTCGTCGTGCTCAGCTGGCGGTTCTTGATTTGGTACCGTCTGTAGATTGTCTCGCCAGGCTTGGAACGTTCGGAACTGATGGAAACGAGCCTTGTGCCTTCGTCCTCAGATCTCCCGATCCGCGAACGCCTTCCCGGTCTGGCACAGGCGTCTCCCATAAGCGAACCAAAGTTGTCGAGACGACCAAAGCGCTAACGCCGGCCGTGCGCATTTCGTTACGGAATTACTGCACTCTGTATGTGATCTCTCTTCAACAATCATGTGCCGAGATTGGCGCGGGGAAACCGTGGACGATATTTGAGGTAGTGTCCTAACAGTTAAATGAATCCTAGCAACAACACACCGTTAGGGCGGCATACGGTCTATACCGGACACCGCAGACAGGATGGGGAGGGTATAGAAGCGGAGTTTGGGGCAAGCGGTTATAGAGTACGGACCGCTCTCTCGGATAGCCCCTCAGAGCAGCGGTTCATTACCTCTGGCCGTTTGCCCTTTGGTGTAAAAATGGGGCGACAGACCTCTAAGGCGCATAAGAACACGCCAGTGGTCAAGGCCTTGTAGCCTCGTCAGCAATCGCCTGGGAATCAGTGCATGTTCCCGAAACGGCGATGCACTTGAATTCAGAAAAGTAGGATTCCACGACGGCAACATACTGGCCTGAATTCAGCTCAAGGCCACGCCGCAGCTCTTCAGCAGTATTCCCGTGAAAGTAGTTCCTATCGAAGACGACCTTATATGCACCATCCATTTGTGCGAAAGACACCAACGGGTTTCCAGGTTCCTTGTACCACTCAATACCTATAAAGCGGAGATGATCACCGAAGGTAGAGGCAGCCCCGCTGGGCTTGTAAACAATCTGTGCCATCTGCGGTTCTTGCGCGGGCGCAATCCGCACTCCTTCTGGGGGCAAGGCACCGTCCGTCATAATCGTGATGAAGTGTTGATCGTCGCAGTGCTTCGCAGCGAATGTCACAGGACCGGAAAACGGCACCCCATGAGTCAGCAAGAGCGTCTGTCCGCAAACCAACGAATCATAAGCTGTCTGTAGGCTTCCAGATGCGAGTTTCACTACAGAACCGGGCGATGGGGTATTCGCGATCGCGGTATTGATGCACGCTCTAGGAAGTGCAGCGGGGCCGTCAGACATGCCGCCCGTCCAAACATTCTGATCAGAGCAGTACGTGTTATCGGTTAGCACTAGTGGCTCAACCTCTGCATACACGGTCGCGCTCTTCGATGGGTCCGCCTCGCTGATGGCATAGATGCAAACCGATTGAGGTTTCCTGACAATGGGCGCCGTGAACAGCCCCTTTGCTGAAATCGCATCCGATGCACAGCTATACCAGCTTACGGCTGTGTTTGTCGTGTTCAGCACCGTGGCTGTGTATTGCACCGATTGACCCGATGTCACTTTCACATAATTCGGGCTGACATTGATGATTACTGGCATGGCCTGGGAAATACCCGACCCGCTCAGCGCGACGACTTGGGAACTGCCGCCGGCCGAGTCAAGAAATTGCAGCGTCCCGGTGAGGGGGCCAGGAACTCCAGGGACGAAGCTCACCTGCACCGTACACGAGGCGCCGGGGACCACCGTTCCACAGTCATTTCCTGTGGCCGCGAAATTAGGGCTCACGCGGATTCCCTGCACCACGACGGCCGAACTGCCATGGTTCACAAAAGTGATCGGTTTTGAGGGGCTGGCCGAGCCCACCGAAGAAGCCGCAAAACGCAGGTTTTGCGGGCTGACGATGACAAATTGCGCTCCGGTGCCGGTGCCAGACAAGGAGAGCGACTGCGGACTGTCCGCGGCGTTGTCTGTGAGTACGAAAGAGCCGGAGAGAGATCCCGTGGTCGTGGGGGTGAAGGTGATCATCAAGGTACATGAGGATGCCGGCCCAACCGAGCCCCCGCAATTGTCGGTTTCGGCGAAATCAGCGTCAGTCATCGTTTCGGAGCTGATGTTAAGCGAGGCGGAGCCCATATTGCGCAACACGACGGTCTGGGGCGCGCTCGTGGTAGCTACGATTTGAGAACCGAACTGCAGGGAGAAAGGAGACATCGATACTGCCGGAGCGCTGGTCACGGGATCAATCTTCGCCAGGAAGGCATCGGATGAACCGCCAAACGAGGTTTGCAGCCCTGATTGAGTAACCGGGAAGTCGGATGATTCAGTCACGCCGGTTATATAAACGAAACCACTGCCGTCCAATGCAAGGCTTGAGGATCCGTCCGGAAAATCCAACGTCGAGCCTCCAAGAAAGGTTGCCATCAAGAGCGTGGTCGCGTTGGGATTGATTTCAGCCAGGACAACATTACCGTTTCCCCCCGCGTAGGTTTCAATCGGGTTTGCCAAATCAAAGGCGACGTCGGAGCCCACAATATAGGCATTCCCGCTGCCGTCAACTTGGATGGCCGCTCCTGCCATGTTGTTGGAAGTGCCGAGAAATGTGGAATAGACTAATGACGCTCCGGTCGGGTCAAGTTTTGCAATCACGGCCCCGTTGCAGGCAACGGTCGAAGGATCGCAGATGCTCGTCGTGACAATGGGAAAGCCATCGTTCGCAATGTCATATCCGGTAACGTATGCCGAGCCGGCAGAGTCCACAGCGATGGCATCGAGATAACTCGACGTACTGCCTCCGAGATATGTGGAGTATGCCATGCCGCCCGCGCTGGTGAATTTGGAGACGAACCCAACATCACTCTGGTAGTACCCGGGGTAACTGGTTGCGAACGCTCCGGACGTCACCGGGAAGTTCGTCGTGCTGGTATACCCTGTGACATAGGCGTTCCCAGAACTGTCGGTGACAACGTCGAGGGGTTCACTGTCCGGAAAGGTGCATCCGGCGCAGGAAGGGGTGTTCAGAGTGTTGCCCCCAAGATAGGTGGAGTAGACCAGGGAGCTGCCGCTGGCTGCAAACTTGGTGACAAAACCATACTCGCCCCAATTTCCAAAGGCGTCCGGTGCAACCGAAGATTGGTACGGACTAACCAGCGGGAAGTCCGTCGAAAACGTGGTTCCTACGACCACGGCTTCGTTGGCTGGATCCACCGAAACCGAGTACCCAATCTGTGAATTCGAACCACCTAAAAAGGTCGAATAGACGACGGAGGCGCCATTCGAAGACAGCTTTGTCAAAAATGCGTCTTCACTCCCGGTGAAGGTTGCCTGGTAGGCGCTCGCCACGGGAAAGTCGGAGGATATCGTAGATCCCGAAAGATATACATTCCCGGACGAATCAAGCGCGATCGAACTCGGACTGTCCCCCCCGTTCGTGCTCCCAAGATAATCCGCAAACACCAGCGCTGAACCGCTCGAATCAAACTTGGCGACAAACATACGATACTGCGTCGGGCTATACGATCCGAGCGTGGCCTTAGGGAAATCGGGCGAGTCCGTAAGCCCGAGTACATAGGCTTCGCCGGTTGAATCTACGGCCACGCCAACGCCATAGTCATCGCTGCTTCCGCCCAGAAAAGTCGAATAGACCAGGACCGGGTCAATCACCATGGGCTTGGTCTCGTCGTGTGGAGCGACGGTGAAGCCCACAT
>Ga0209167_10002401_pt1 | contig 10192 bp, 6 predicted proteins | sample Coa_R1_9_FD_187154 | JGI IMG/M metagenome (GOLD analysis project Ga0209167, IMG submission 187154) | Surface soil microbial communities from Centralia Pennsylvania, which are recovering from an underground coalmine fire - Coalmine... | ecosystem: Environmental > Terrestrial > Soil > Unclassified...
GCTTCCGTAAACGCGGGTGACTGGCATCTCCTGAGAAGGAAGCCGTTCTTGATGCGCCTCATGGGCTTTGGGCTTCTCAAACCAAAAAACACGATACTCGGATCTGACATTGCAGGACGGGTTGAAGCAGTTGGCAGAAATGTAACGCAGTTCCAACCAGGTGATGAGGTATTCGGAAACACAGCTAAGTATGGTTTTGGCGGTTTTGCCGAATATGTATCTGTTCCTGAAAATGCAGTGGTCCTGAAACCGACCACTATATCGTTTGAGGAAGCAGCAGCCGTACCTCAAGCGGCAGTTGTCGCCCTGCAGGGCCTTCGCGACAAAGGGCAGATTCAGAAAGGGCAAAAGGTTTTGATTAATGGTGCATCTGGTGGTATAGGTATATTTGCAGTGCAGATTGCCAAATCGTCCGGGGCTGAAGTCACCGCCGTGTGCAGCACGAGGAATCTGGACATAGTGCGCTCGATTGGTGCAGACCATGTGATTGATTACACGCAAGAAGATTTCACCCGCAATGGGCAGCAGTATGACCTGATTCTTGCTGCTAATGGATATCATTCGATTTCAGATTACAAGCGAGCATTAAGTCCTACGGGAACGTATGTCACGACCGGAGGTTCCGATGCTCAAATGTTTCAAACCATGCTCCTGGGACCATTTATTTCCAGGACTGGGAGACAGAAAATGGGTAACTCGGCTCATAAACCTAACCAAAAGGATTTGGTTCTTTTGAAAGAGCTGATTGAAACCGGCAAAGTGACACCTGTTATCGATCGCCGTTTCCCGTTGCGTGATGTTGCAGACGCTATCCGGTATCTTGAAGCAGGACATGCTCAAGGAAAAGTCGTCATTACTGTGGAACAGAACAACAACACCTCACTGTAAATCCCAACATTAAATAGTTCATCCCACTTTGGGGAAGAAAAGAAGGAGTAACATGGAAGCCCTTTTTTATCAGACACAGGACCTCGACCTTGCGGCAATTGCTCAGGCGCTGGAGCTTGAGTACCAGGCGAAAGGATTTACGACACAACAATTTGGCGATAGGAACAACGTCACCGTGCAATTAAAGCACGAAAGCACCTTGAGGGCGATTACCGGCTTTAACAAAGCGCTGGCGATCTCTCTGCAGCGTGTCCAGAGCGGCACATTTGTGAAAGTAGGGGCGCAGGACTGGGTAGATCAGATCGCAGTTGGAGCGGTTGGCCTGGTCCTCCATCCTCTCCTGATTACCGCCGCAATAGGAGCGCTCCAGCAAAATAACGCCTTACACGAGGTGCTCAGATCGATTGACTATCAAGTCCGGCGGCAGCAGCCACAAGTCATGGCCAGCATGCCTCCCGGCAATCTTTGGATGCCTCCCACTTATCCTGGGATGCCGCCTACACAGATGTAGTGAAGAGAGCGGCGACCTGCCTCAAGTAGGAAGCTGGTTCTCTCACGTCAGACAAAGCGAAAGGCCCTCTGAACATTGGGGGTCTTTCGCTAAAAGTGAGGATGATCCGTTTTTCTAGTCGATCAATATGCACCCTGTTCGTCATCTGGTGAGAAGCGCTGTAAGAACGAAGTATAGTTCTCATATACAATCTTTGTCTCGGCATGCTCCCGTCCCATTTGTTGCTCATAGATCGCCAACGCTCGCTGGTAGAGCAGCTTCGCCTCCGCATATTTCCCCTGCACCTCATAGAGCGCCGCCAGATTGTTCAGGCTGGTAGCCGTGTCGGAATGTGTTGGGCCCAATTGTTGTTCATTGATCGCCAGCGCTCGCCGGAGGAGCGGTTCCGCCTCCGCATATTTCTCCTGTTCTTTGTAGAGCGCCGCCAGGTTGTTCAGGCTGCTTGCTGTTTTCGGATGTGTTGGTCCCAACTGTTGCTCAAAGATCGTCAATGCTCGCTGGAGGAGCGGCTCCGCCTCCACATTCTTCCCCTGCTCTTCATAGAGCCATCCCAGTGTCACCAAACTATGAGCTGTGTCCAGATGCTCTCTCCCCTGGTGCTGCTCAAAGAGCACGAGTGCCTGCTGCAGGAGCGGCTCTGCCTCAGCGTACTGACCCCGAATCCCCAGGTACCATCCGGTGAGACGCAGAAGTTGCGCCGCTTCAGGGAAAAGGAACTGTGCGTGCTGGAGATGTGCCACACACGCCAGCGCGTGAGGCAGCAAACGCTCCCACTCGGCCCATGCCGTAAAGGTGACTTCAGGAAGCGCAGCGCGCACGAGACGCGTGGCGCGCTCGACCCATGCCTGTACGCTCTCAGAGCTCATGGCGTCGATGAGTACCGCCTGGACCAGTCGATGGATGCTAAGGGTATGTGTGGAGAGGTCGCGGCGCAGCAGCGAATAGTCTTCCAACGTTCTCATAGCTTCATGAAACGCCAGGTCGTCCATTCCTGACGCCCGCATCTGTGTCACTCCCTGGCGCAGCAGGCGCTCCGGAATGGCATCCGGGTGCAGGAAGGCACACACGCGCAAGAGATCGGCTGCCGCCGGATGTGTCTGCTCGACCGAGGCAAACGCCAGAGAACAGGTGGTGGTCACCGATGCCGGATAATCTTTGATCATCCACCCGCTCCGGTTGAGGAACATAGTTCGCCGAAGGCGATACAGGCGCAGATACTCCTCGACGCCACATAGGGTTTCTTGCATATAGGCTCCTGCCTGCTCTAAGGCGAGTGGCAGCCCTCCCAACTCTTGCACCAACTCATAAGTCTGCTCGCTTTCCTTTAATGGGACATGCTCCAGTGAGGTATCAGGGGCGATGAGGCCTGCTCGACGCAGTAAGAAGAGAACGCTGATCTCCTCCAGTATGGCGTCTACCTCCATGCGTTGGTCGAGCCGACCCATTGCTTGAGCCCGCGTGGTCAAAAGCAACTGCCCACCATACATTGAAGGAATGAACTCCCTGGCGAGTGCCAGGTCATCGGCATTGTCCAGGATGAGGAGCCAGTCGTGATGCGACTGGAGCCACACTTGCGCGGCGAACACGGTCTGCCGCACGTCCCGCGCGCCACGTTCCGGCAGCTTGAGTTCCTCTGCCATCGCGAGGAAGTCTGAGATCAGATTCTCCCGCGTATCAGCGCGCATCCAGAACACGGCCCGGTAGTCCTGGCGGTGCTGATAAGCATATTCCACTGCGAGCTGCGTTTTGCCAATCCCTCCCAACCCGCTGAGCGCAAACGGCTGGCTCAAGGCAACCGCTTGACCTGTTTGCAGTGTTACAGAAAGATGAGCCAGCAGTTCTTCCCGTCCCATGAACAAGGGATTGCGCGCATAGGGAACGTTCCAGAGCGTTCCCGGCTGCATCCCCACAGCGGAGGAAGAGGCGATCTGTGCTGCCCTCGCCAGGTTATTGATGGCGGCCCGAATTCCTTGCATCACATGCGCTAACGCTCCATTAAGCGTCGGCCACATTACGACCGGTTTCCCATCCCTGGGCAGCACCTGCAGGACTGCAAACGGAGCACCTTGCCAATCCGCCGGACGCAGGAGAATCGGGATGACGCGGGCCTCATCGGCCTGATGCCGTTCGAGGGCGCGGGCCATCTCGGCGCTGTAACTGAAGTCGGAGGCCATGAAATCAGCGCTGACGAGGAGAAGGATGATCTGGGCCGTGTTGAGGTGCTGACGGATGTGCCATTCCCACTCCGCTCCAGAAAGAAGAGCTCCATCAGACCAGGAAGAAATAATGCCCTGCCGTTTCAGCTCGCTCAGGTGTTTCCCTAACGCGTCACACAGCTCCGTATCCTGGTGCGAGTACGCGATGAACACCTCCAGGGACATGACATCGTCCTCCTCATCCGCGCTCGAAAGCACATGGATTTTCAACAATCGCTACCTATCTACAAATCCACGCGCGAACTCCATAAACCTGTAGACATCTGCGAAGTTGCTCACCAGGCCCAGGGAGATACGCACCGCTCCGGTACTTTTCCCGTCAATGCACAGGCGGAAATCGTCAATGGTCAGACGATCATGGTGCAAAGGCTGGCGGAAGCAGGAATTTAATTCCCCCGCGTCAAGTTCCAGCGCAATCTCGCCGCCGCCCGGATTGCAGAAGCACCCGGTGCGCAGGGAGATGTTGACCTTGTTGGCTTCCTGTTCGATTAAGCGATGGTCTATAGCCCCATCATCGGCGCGGTAGAAATTGAGGGTTATTGTCCCGCCGCGCTGTTCAATAGTAGCCGGGCCATAGAGACGCACAAGCGGCCGGCCGTTCTGGTGCCGCAGAGTCAGCAAGTTGTCGAGCAGCCACCCGGTCAGCGAGCACACTCTTTCATGGATGTTCCCTAACCCGATAGCCTCCAGGTGCTTCAAGCCAATTTCCACAGCGGGGAGGCTCAGGTAGTTGAGCGTGCCATCCTCAAAGGCCGCCTCGCCTTGCGCCAGGTAATAACGGTCACCCTGCACCGAGGCAACGGTGATCGTGCCGCCCGCAAACCAGGGGCGGCGCAGTCGAGCGAGGGCCTCGCGGCGAGCCAGCAGGCAGCCAACGCCGGTGGGATAGCCGAACATTTTGTAGTAAGAGATCGGCACAAAATCTGGATGCCAGCGACCGAGATCGAGGCGGTTCGTCGCGACAAAGGCGGCGGCATCGAGCAGCACATCCCACCCCTTCGCCTGCGCCTGACCGATCCATTCGAGAGAATGCTGCACACCCGAAAAATTGGACTGCGCTGGATAGGCGAACAGGTTGTGACCGCCAGGACGGCCACACTCAAGCACCTCCAACAAATCGTTCCCATCAACGCGCATGTCGGGCAAGACCACCGGAACGTAGGTAATGGTCGCGCCACGAGAACGAGCGAATTCGCGAATACCGTTAACGGAGTTATGATTATCGAATGTCAACGCGTAGCAATCGCCCGGCTCAAAGGGGTACGACTCGCCCACAAGCTTGAGGGCAGCGCTGGCGTTCTGCGTGAAGATGGCGAGATACTCTTCTGGATCGGCGTTGAAATAGCGCAAAATATACTCGCGAGTCTGCTCAACCAGCCTCGTCATGGCTGCCGAGGTTGGATTTGATGAATGGGGATTGCCGAAGACGTTTTCAGCCAGCAGATCATCGTGCGCCCGCACCTGCGACGCCGCGTACAAGCTCCCACCGGTGTAATCGAGATAGATTTGCCTGCCAACGTCCAACCGGGCATACTCACGCGCGCGTAAATCATCCAACAACGCGGTTGCTTGATAAGCGGGATAGCTGTGCAGGAACAGCTCATATGCCGTCTCAAAAGTTGTAGCCATGGTCATCGTCCATTCACTCCATTGTAATCAATCATGCAGCCACAGCATACAACACAAACAAAATCCAGGACAAGCCCTGCTCGTATACAGAAAATACCTCCTGTACAAGTTGTGGATACCTCCCTATAATAGATACGAAAGCCGAACGATGGCAAGCGGAAAAGTTAGAAAAGTGAACCAAAAGTGGAGGGAAAATGGCAAGGCCAATCTACGTCATAGGACATAAGAACTCTGACCTGGACTCCATCGCCTCGGCCTATGCCTATGCGCGCCTGCTCCAAATCCAGGGAGAGGAAGAGGCAATCGCGGCCCGCAATGGTAACTTGAAGCCAGAGGTGCGCTTCGTGCTAGAGCGCTACAAAGTTGAGCCGCCAGAAGCCATCGACGATGTATACCTCCAGGTACGCGATGTCATGAGGCGCGGAGTTATATCGGCCCGCCTCGATCAACCATTATTGGAGGCCGGACAATCATTACAAGAGCATGACCGGCGTTCTATGCCTGTTGTTGACGACGAAAACAAAGTGCATGGCATTATCGCCACCGAAGATTTCGCTAAATTATTCTTTAATGATCTCGATCCACGCGCCGTCAACCGTGTCACACTCAATCGTGAAAACCTGGTGCGCGTGCTCAAGGGACGCGTGCTGGTCGAGGGCAGGCGCAAACTGGGCAACCGCGTGCTGGTGGGGGCAATGCAAGCTGATACTATGGCCGATTACATCGAGCCTGGCTGCCTGGTCGTGCTTGGCGATCGCGAGGATGCTCAGCTCAAAGCCATCGAAAGCGGCGCGGCAGCCCTGGTGATCACCGGCGATCTGCTGGTTTCAGAGCGCGCCCTGGCGGCGGCGCGCCAAAGCGGCGTACTGGTCATCAGCACCGCGCATCATACCTTCACGGCGGTGCGCCTGATAAATCTCAGCAGCAGCACTCAAGAATACATGAATCGCCAGTTTGACTCCTGCCATCCCGAAGATCTGATGAGCGAGGTGCAGCATACGCTGGCCCGCAGGCGTTCAATGCCGGTCGTCAATAACGAGGGGAAACTGGTTGGCTACCTCTCGCGCACCGACCTCATCAACGCTCGCCCCCGGCGCATTATACTCGTCGATCATAATGAGCAGTCGCAGGCCGTGGACGGCATCGAAGAGGCCGAGCTACTGGGCATTATTGACCATCACCGCATTGCCGATGTGCATACCAACAGGCCGATCATGTTTCGCGCAGACCCGGTAGGCTGCACAGGCACCATTATCGCCGGCCTGTACCACGAAGCCAACATCCCCATTCCGCGCGAGGTGGCCGGCCTGCTGCTGGCGGGACTGCTCTACGATACGCTGATCCTGCGTTCTCCAACCTGCACGCCGCGTGATGAGCGCATCGCCGCCGAACTGGCTGAAATCGCCGGAGAAGACATCGAGCAGTACGGCCCGGAGATTTTCGCGGCGGCTGCGGCTGATCTCAACTCGCGCAGCGCCGAGGCATTGCTGACCGCCGACTTCAAGGAATTTAGTGTGCGCGACTCAAAGTTCGCTATAGGCACGGTTGAGACTACCAGCCCTGCCACAATCGAGAAGCGCAGCGCTGAACTGCTGCAAAGCATGCATCGTCTCGCGCAGGAACGCAGCTACACTTCCTTTCTTTTCATGATAGTTGATATAATCAATATGCAGTGCAAATTACTCGTCTACGGTGGAGAACGTGCCGTCACGGAAGTGCTGGGAAGTCACCTCGAAGCTGATGGGCATTCGCTGATGGTGGATGGGCTTGTCTCGCGCAAAAAGCAGCTCGTGCCGCTACTGACGCGCATCCAGGCGCTGCTCTAGATGAACTGAGTGTAACAACTGTTCAACCATCCAGGTAGGTGACGAACACAGGCGGCTTTTTCGTGTTTACTTTCTGTTACAGAAAAATACTTGTCAGAGTACAAACACTATGTTACACTAGGGCGTAATCCGAACAACTCTAGTTTAAGAGTAGGGAGGGCAGTTTTTGTAATTGCCAGGACCAGTTGCTTTTCGGCTTTACAAGGATGAGCATATTCTCTACTTCGGGTCAATGCTGACCCGCTGATACTTTTATCTTTTGCCTAAGGAGGGCGCAACCTAACGTGAGCAACTATATCTTCGTACCTTTTATTGTAGGAGTGCTTGCTGTGGCTTTCGCAGCATACCTTGCATCCTATGTGCTACGCAAAGACAGAGGCACCCCTGAAATGCAGAAAGTCGCAAACGCCATATTTCAAGGCGCCAGGGCTTTCCTCAACCGCCAGTATCGTACCATCGCTATTCTCGCCATTTTTGCCGCCATCATCGTTGGTGTAGTGCTTGCCTTGCTCGGCCAGGGCGACTCGGCAGCCAGATTCAGCCTGGCCTGGCATACTTCACTGGCATTCCTGATCGGTGCTATATGCTCTGGTATTTCAGGCTACATCGGCATGGACGTTGCAGTGCGCTCCAATATTCGCACCGCCAGTGCTGCTACCCGCAGCCTGGGCGAGGCGTTGATGGTTTCCCTGCGAGGCGGCGCAGTCTCTGGTTTTCTGGTGGTCTCACTCTCACTGTTGGGCGTGTCACTGGTTTTCACCGCGTATGGCGGTCTGACTAATCCGGCAGTGGCTCCATCTCTAATCGTAGGCTTTGGTTTCGGCGCGAGCTTTGTAGCGCTCTTCGCTCAACTCGGCGGCGGTATTTATACCAAAGCCGCCGATGTAGGCGCTGACCTTGTCGGTAAAGTTGAAGCCGGCATCCCTGAAGATGACCCACGCAATCCCGCCGTCATCGCTGACCTCGTAGGCGACAACGTGGGTGACTGCGCCGGTCGTGGCGCAGACCTCTTCGAGTCCACCGCCGCTGAAAACATCGGTGCCATGATCCTGGGTGTCGCGCTCTATACATTCACCCATAACCTGGGTTGGATTCTCTTCCCACTGGTGGTGCGCGCCTTCGGCCTGATCGCCTCGGCCATCGGTTTGCTCTGGATACGTCCCTCCGTCGTCACCGAGCCTGACAAAGCTGCCGGCAAAGATCCCGGTGAAATTGCCATGAACCAGCTTAACATTGGCTACTTCATCACATGTGGCATCTCTATTATTGGCGTCTTCCTGGGCAGCTATCTGCTGTTGGGGGGCACAGGCGTTACCGCTAATGGCAACCTTCCAGGCTGGGTATGGTTCGGTTTCGCAGGTACCACTGGTATCCTGCTCAGCGTCGCCTTCGTCTATATCACACAGTACTACACGGCTGGCACATGGCGCCCGGTGCGTGAAATTGCAGCCTCGACGCTAACCGGCCCGGCCACAACTATCATTACCGGCGTCGCGGTCGGCTTCGAGTGCGTGGCGCTGCCAGTCCTGGCAATCTCCGCAGCGTTAGGTCTCTCCTATTTCTTTGGCAGCCAGGTACATATCCCATCTAACGCCGCCACTATCAGCGCAGGCGGCATCTTTGGCACAGCCGTAGCTACTATGGGCATGCTAATGAGCTGCGCATACATCCTGGCTATGGACACTTTCGGTCCCATCACCGACAATGCCGGTGGCATCGCCGAAATGAGCGGACAGGCCGAGTCTGTCCGTGATATTACCGACGCAATGGACGGTGTAGGCAACACTACCAAAGCATTGACAAAGGGCTATGGCATAGGTTCGGCAGCTCTGGCAGCGTTCTTGCTGTTCAGCGCCTACCTGGATCAGCTGTTCAATTTCAGCCACAAAGCGTCGGTTTACACGGTTGACCTGTCAAATATCACAGTCTTCATCGCGGCTCTGATCGGCATCACGCTTATCTTCTTCTTCAGCTCGCTGGCCATCCGCGCCGTCGGCGCAGCCGCCAAGCGTATGATCGAAGAAGTACGCCGCCAGTTCCGCGCCAATCCCAAGATCATGGCCGAAGATCCCGCCGATCGCGTCGACCCCGATTACGCTCGTTGCGTAGACATCAGCACACGCGGTGCGCTGCGCGCCATGATCCTGCCTGGTGTGGTAGCCGTGTTGACGCCCATCGCCGTTGGCGCCATTCTTGGTCCGGAAGCCGAAGCCGGCATGTTGATGGTCGGCACTATGGGCGGTATCGTGCTGGCGCTCTTCCTCAACAACAGTGGTGGCGCCTGGGACAACGCCAAGAAGTACATCGAGGCCGGCTATCTGAAGGTCAATGCGGAAGGCGAGATGGTTGACCGCCTCGATCCAAATGGCACCGTTCTCGGCAAGAAGAGCGAGCCGCACAAAGCGGGCGTCGTCGGTGACACCGTTGGCGATCCATTTAAGGACACCGCAGGACCATCGCTCCACGTGCTCATCAAGTTGCTCAGCACCATCACCCTGGTACTGGCTCCCCTGTACGTCTTCTTGCACCCGTTGTAGGTGACTTAGCGGGACAATCAACGACAAACTCGTCCGGCCATTACAAGTTGAGTAAGGCCGGGCGTTTTATTTTCCTAATCTTGTTCGCCTTTCGCTTTCGCCTTAATTCATATGGCTGATATCAAAAGGTCTAAGCTCCATAGTTTGCAGGCATTCGATTATACACGGCGATCCAGTTTGTGGCAATTTCCGTTTGCGCCTCTTTTAACGACATCGTCCCTGAACACACTTGATCATGCAGATAGTTCTCTACTTGATCTTTCTGGTGAAAACCCGGCGTGGGATTGGCCGCCTCCGGCCAGAGATTCGCGATGTCATTTGAACCACCTAACTCTAGCGGGACAAGATGATCGACTTCATACTGGCCCGAATAATGATGGTAAATGCCATACTCAGCGTAGGCTTGATCTGCTTCGCTGAATGGTACGTTGCGAACTGAACTTGCATATCCTGGTGTGCAAATCTGCTGTACCGTTGCATTTGTGAATATCGCACCAGGAGTACAGGCAGAATCGGGCAGCCCTCCATGAACCACACAGCCCGATGTTTTCGTTTGCTTACCCAGGGAAGCAGAGCCAGTCGAGC
>Ga0209167_10002405_pt1 | contig 10179 bp, 8 predicted proteins | sample Coa_R1_9_FD_187154 | JGI IMG/M metagenome (GOLD analysis project Ga0209167, IMG submission 187154) | Surface soil microbial communities from Centralia Pennsylvania, which are recovering from an underground coalmine fire - Coalmine... | ecosystem: Environmental > Terrestrial > Soil > Unclassified...
CACTTGATTACTAACATGTACTTTGATCTTTCTGGAAAATTAATTACAACAACTTCAAGAGATAAGAATATACATATATTTAATATAAAAACAGATGAAAGAAGTCCTTTTCTTGAATATCATCACTTGATTAATGGTATTGGTTTTGACCTTTCTGAAAAATTAATTGCTATAATATCAAATAATAAAAAAGTGCATGTATTCGATATACAAACAAAAGAAAAAAAATTTTCTTTTACATATGATGAATATAATAACATTAAACTTGCCGTTGCAGAAAAACTATTCGCTATAACATCTGATCGGGATAATAAAAAAATACATATATTTACTCGATATGATAATTACACCATAAAGCAACTGATCCTCAAAAACGCACTGCTCACGTGGCTTCTTATTGAAAAACCAGATAAAAAAATAGACTCACTCGAAAAACTGATAAAAAATATAGCATCAAAATTTGAAATTCCTTACGATGAATTATTTAAAATATATGCTACATTTCCTGAAAACATGCAAAAAGCTTTATTAAATACCATGCTCTACAAAATTAAAAAACATGGAAAAATGTAGAACAATTCTGATGGTAAAATATGCATTTTTATAAAAGAAGAAAAAAAAATGACTATAAAACAAACTATTTTTTCAATCATATGCTTCACCACAATTACTAACAATAATCTTCTTGCAATGAACAATGAAAATACTCTTGTGAGAGACATACAAGGATATTGGACTCCAAACGTAAAAAGTTATTTAACAACAGCAACTTCTCCAGACCACCAACGAGAAGATTGGTACACTCAAACAAAATATATCGCTGAACCTTGGTGTGCAATATCTAATATTGGATTTTTAATAACAGCTCATTCTCTTAAAAATTCTCATCCAGCTTCATCAGCTGCTCTTGCTTTTGCAGGATCGGCGTCTGCTATCAGTCATGTTATTCCTTACCACTCTCTTAATATTCTAGATAGGATTGGAGCTTGGACAGCTATGACAACCGTTGCTTACGATGCAAAATTATATAAAATGGCTAGTCTTTCTGCGGCATTAAAGAACCCTATGGTTCTGACATCTTTACTTGCTACAGGAGTTACCGTTTTAACTGATCACTATGTTGCACACAGTAAATATTTTGTTGAAAAAAGCAATGGACGTATTTCATCAACAGGAATTATCGAACGAAAAAGTGAACACAAATGGATACATGTTTTATGGCATATTTTAGCTGCCTGGACAGTATATGCATTACTCAAATCATGCTAATCAAAAAAAAGGGTTGGAATTTCTTCCAACCCTTTTAAATATAATTAATTATTATACTCGTCCAGCACGTACGGTAATAATTTTATCTGATAAAAGAATATTTTTCACTGCCTGTTTCATATCATCAAGCGTAATTTTTTCTACTTGTGCCGCACGTTTATCAAAATAATCAACAGGGAACTTAAAGCGATCAATATACAAGAACGTATTTGCAATATCACTGTTGGATACAAAATTATCAACAAGTGTATTAACCACTGCACGTTTTGCTTCTTCAAGTTCTTCTTCTGTTAACGTATCGATAACAGTATCGATGGTTTCTTTAATCACTTTTTCTGCTTCTGCAAGTCTATCGAGTGAAACAATGGTACGGACCTGAAACATTCCTGGTTGCTCATCAGCGCCTGCAACTAATGACCCTCGAATGGTGTAAAATAATCCCGTTTGCTCACGTAAATCAAAAAGACGAGAACTCATAGACCCTAATACTCCACCGCCAAATATTTGATCAAACAACAGATATTTATCATAGTCAGGATGTTTGCGATCAATAGATAATTGCGCTAAACAAAGCACAACCTGATCGCGATTAATTGGATAATTTATTTCTTGTTGCTCTGCAGGAGACAATTGAGGATAATGTATATCTTTAACAACTGGTCCCTGCCAATCACCAATAACTGTTTCTAATATATCTTGTAAATCATACCCTTCTAAATCACCCACTATTGCTATGTGAGCTCCGGAAGGAGAAATATATTGTTTATAAAAATCTATTAAATCTTGTCGTGTAATTGATGAAATTGTGCTTTCAGTACCAATGCTTTGTTTGCTGTACGGATGACCTTTATAAAGAGCTTTGCGTACTAAATCACTGACAAAAGAGCGTGGTTCATCCCAATACTGTTTTATATCGGTTAATAATTGATCACGTACTTTTTCTATTTCATCTTCAGGGAATGTTGCATTAATCAAAATTTCTTTAAGCAGTTCAAGTCCAAAAATAAAATCACTATGAAGCATTTTCAGAGCGATACCACCAGGATACACATTCAGTGACATTCCTCGTGATTCAATTGCATCTGCAAGCTCTTCACTCGTATAATTTTTTGTACCTTCAGTCATCATATCAGCAACAAATGTATACAACCCTTGTTTATCTTGAGGATCAAAATGTGAGCGAGCTTTAAATTCGAGAATAATATTAATTTTAGGAGTCATATCATTGTTATGATACAACACTTTTAATCCATTGGATAAAATCATTGTCGCTGGTTTAGGAAAATGGAATTGTGTTGGTAGTTGAATAGCAATGGTATTCGCGTAAACTGCCGGTTCCACAACTGTTGTGCGCTCACGTGCAGCAAGAATTTTTTCATCTTCCCTATCAGATTCTTCTTGTAATAGTTCCCACTCCTTTTTTTCAGACTGTGGCAAAGGCAACACAAAACCCTTGTGCATAACTGTCGGACGAAAACATAAAACAATAATATTCCGTATCTGTTGATGGAGCAATTCTTCTGGTTGCTCTAACGCAGTAAATACATAGTTTTCATCACCAGTTGCTAAATAGGTATGCCCAATTGCATATGCTTGATCTTCAATTGCCTCAAGAAGACTGTAAAATGCCATCTGCGTCTTTTTGTATCCTCTTTCAAACTCATCAGCATCAATACCATTTTTGACAAGATCATCAAGCTCTTCTAAAATAATACGTTCAATTTCTGGTGCATCTTCCAAATCCTTTGGCTCTACCATAATGAAAAAAACACCATAGTCAAAAAGATTATAATTCCCCGTTGATACACTCGTAGCCAACTGAGAATTATTAACTAATTTTTTATATAAACGTGAACTTTTACCTTTACCAAGAATCCACTCAAAAATATCAATTGCTGTATCTTTTTTTGCAATAGATCCTGGTACAAGAAATGCATAAGCTAATGTTGGTTGTGCAACATCACGGTAGATTGTTAATGATTTTGATGCAATATCACGATGGAAAAAATTTTCTTTTTTTACATATGTTGGATCTTTTGGAATTGAACCAAAATATTGATTTGCAAGCTCTACCACTTCATCAGCGTTCACATCACCAACAATGACCAACGTAGCATTATTAGGCTTATAATGCTTTTTATAAAACGATAATAAATCTTTTCCTGCAACGCTCCATAAATCCTGTTTATAACCAATGATAGGAAAATGATATGGATGATCTGCAAAAATCATACCAATCATTTCTTCCATGAGAGAACGCTCATACTGATCTTTGTATAATTTGAGCTCCTGAATAACTGCCTTCATTTCAGAATTAAGCATATCATCATTAAACAAGCAGTTAGTCATACAATCAGCAACAACAGGAAACGCTTCTCTCCAATGATGTGTGGGAAAGTTAAAGAGATATCCGGTATAATCATATGAAGTGAATGCATTACAACTACCAGAAAGTTTGTGTACAAGAACATTAATATCTGATTCAGATAAAGTATTAGTACCCTTAAAAATCATATGCTCAATAAGATGAGCAATGCCTTTTTCCCCCGTCAATTCATCTTTTGATCCAACGTTATACCAAATCTGAAAAGAAACTTTTGGTATCTCATGTGATTCACGAATTAAAATGTTCAATCCGTTGTCTAATACTCTTTTTATAACATGCTGATGAACCGACGTTACTTCTGACTGCATCATACTTTTTTCATCTGACATGGAAATTCCTGATTCTGTTTTGAGTGTCTCATTGCCCGCTAATGGAACATATGTTATGAATAACCCTATAAGAGTTATATGATACCCAAGAACTGATAATTTAACAAGATAAGAACGCATAGCCACCTCATTAGAAAAACTTTTTTCTCACTATTTTTTAATAAAAATAGCATAACGAGAAACAGCAGCTATTGCAAAAATCAATAAAAAAAAGGTCTCGTTACTCACTCGCACGTATCGGATCAGATAACAAAAGTCCGATTTTTTCGTATGTCTGCATTAATTTCTCATCTCCATTGTAATAAATGGTTCGACGGTCAAAAAAACCCAATTTATTGAGTCTTTCATGAACATAACATTTAGCCGTTTTTCCATCTTTGTCTTTTGATGAGACATTTGCTCCCACTTGGCTCAGCATATTTATAATTGATAATAAAGATTCAATTTTTTCATCACAAAGCTGTTCACTGGGGAAAAGTACCGCTTCCATGATAGGAGTTCTTCCATTTTTATTAAGAGCATTTTCATGTGCTCCACGATGAAGTAATTCTTCAACTCCTTTTAAATTAAGAGATTTTGTAGCAAGATGTAATGCTGTATTGCCTTCTTCATCACATGGTTCTATGATGTGAAAAAAATTTTTCATTTTAACAATTTTATAACATGGAATAACATTACGTGAAAACATCATTCCGTTCATCATTTGACCACTCAACATCAACGTTATTATCATCATATTATTTTTCATTACTACCCTTTACGTTTATCTACATTGCTCACTATTTAAATATATGTTATTGTATACAAAGCAATTCATAAAAACAACAAAAGTCTTAACAGAAATTAAACAATATGCACCTCATGCATTTCTTCACTAACAACTTCTCTACCATTAACATTCCACCACTTTTTACCGTTACATTATTTCTCATTATTGGTATCATCTGGTATACATCACTCACTCTATTTTTAACTATTTTTATGCTATTACTCTGTTACACTTTATATACATACATCAAACAACTACCTTTACCAAAACAGCTCATTCTTTATTCTTTTTTCATGTGCATTGGTGCATGGTTGCATCACAAAGAACTGCATGATTATAATGATTTTTATACATTCATTAACAACAAAAAATGTACTATTACCGGAACAGTAATAGACAAAGCTGATGTACTCGTACAGTACAAAAAATCGACATTAATCACCCTCGCCATTGACACAATCGCCGTAGAACATTGCACAAAAAAAAGCAACAAAACACTCATTTTTTATACAAAAAGCAACAATAATGCCAATGTTGGCGACACAATCACTCTTGTTGATATTCAATGCAAAAAACCATCCAGTGAATCTTTTCAACGTTATCAAATGAAAGAGCAGATTGTTGCAACAATTTTTGATACAACTGCAACATACACCATTAACAATCATCCAACATGGTCATTACGCTATTGGATATGGAATCAAAAAAAAAGACTTTTAGACAGTTTAGCAGGCAAACTTTCTGAAAATGGATTTCGATTTTTTTCATCACTTTTTTTGGGGAACCGTGCATGTATAAAAACATCTTTAGAAGAGACAAATGAACAGTTCAAAATATGGGGGATCTCACATTTTCTTGCACGCTCAGGACTACACTTAGCACTGTTTATATTAATCTGGCAAGCTATTTTTTGTATTATTCCATTACCAATGATCATAAAACAGGCAATAATATCACTACTCAGTTGTATTTATTTTATACTCACATGGACGTCAGCACCATTTACCCGTTCGTTTGCACTTTTTATACTTAACCGAACATGTTTATTAACAAAAAAATCATTTCATCTATTACACTATCTCACCATGGTTTGTCTTGGATTTTTACTGTATTGCCCTTTGTACCTATTTTTTCTCGATTTTCAGTTAAGCTTCTCTTTAACATTTGCCTTAGCCTGGTTTAGCCAACTATCAGCCCGTCACGAGATGAAATAATCAAAATATTGATTCTTCTGTCCTATCTTACCTAGTATAAAAACATTAGCTGAGCTACAAATCAAAAAAAGGAGACTCATGATGTTGTCACAAATTATTACGACACCTCATAAAATAATAAGTAAATCTATTCTTGTTATTCTGTGTCTAACACCAGGAATAATTCAAACAAAAACAGATAACAAAACACACTCAACTAAGAGTAATAAACTTGACCAATCATGCTATTGTGATTTTTGTGATGAACTTCGCCAAACAAGCTCAATCAAAACATATAAGGTAGGAATTCCAAATAAAACAAAAAAACCAGAAAAAATAAGCAAAAACAATCAACAAAAAAGAACCATCATGATTTATATGGCTGCAGACAATGATTTACGTCCTTTTGCAGCACGCAACATTCAACAAATGTCTAACATCGGATCCAATCAGAATATCACCATAGTTGTGCATTTAGATATTCGAATCTCAGGAAATAAAAAAATAACTCGCCGCTACCTTATTGAAAAAGATCAAGTGCTTCATATTGATCCATATAACCCTCTTACACAACAAATGGATAGTGGAAATCCTGCTACATTGATTTCTTTTTGTGAATGGGCTATTAAAAACTACGTTGCTGATGAATACGATCTTATTCTATGGAATCATGGTACTGGAATTCTTGAGCCACCTCATGGAAAAATTGTCAATCCAATGGATCTCTTTGTATTTAACCCTGCTACTCATCGCCTTGATCTTGATAGATCAATTGGATTTATGGATGCTATCAATCATTTACAACCAAGTCAGCGAGGAGTCTGTTGGGATGATACCACAGGAAATTATCTCTCAAATAGAAAAATGGAAATAGCTCTACAAACAATATGCCAAAATTACCTTGGAGGTAAAAAATTTGGCATCATTGGTTTCGACGCATGTCTCATGTCGATGATAGAAGTGAGTAGTTTTATAAAAAAATATGCACATGTGATGGTAAGTTCAGAGGAAGTTGAACTTGGAATGGGATGGAAATACGATGAGGTACTGTTCCCATTCATCAAAGATAAGTTAAATACCTTTACATTCGCTCGTCATATCGTCGCTGCTTATGATAGAACGTATCAATCAATAACTAACGATTATACATTATCGGCGATAAATCTTGATTCAATTCAATTGCTAGAACAAAATATTGATCAAGTTTCTAGGATACTCATTGAAGGTCTTGATAAACAAAAAAATATTCTCGTGCCAATAATAAAAGAAAGTAGAAATAAATTACTTTGCACGCACTTTGATGAACCAACATATATAGATCTTCATCATTTTTATAAAAACTTGTCAAATAACATAAAAAGAGCTGCCGCAGACAGTACCCAACTCAATCCTTTAATCAAAAACAACTTATTACTAAAACTTGATGAAGGTACACAATTAATTGAACAACTTGTCATAGCTAACACCGCTGGTAAAAACCTGAAAAACGCACAAGGCATTGCTATATATTTCCCTGAACGTGGCATTCACAACTCATATCAAGAAGCTGCCTTCCTTACCTCCAATTCTTGGGGAATATTATTAACTCGTTATATTTTTGGTTAAAAAAGTACAACAATGCATCATTTGATATATACTGAATGATGCATTGTTTCCCCAACATATCAGGATAAACAGAAAAAAATGAACCAAAAAAAATCAAAATCAGCTCTATTAGAAAAATTATACGAGCCTTATAAAAAATGCATTTCTTGTCCATTAGGAACACTCGGCAGACAAACTGTTGTATTTGGGCAAGGAAATCCCGATGCACGATTGATGATTATTGGAGAAGCTCCCGGAAGAGATGAAGATGAACAAGGAGTTCCCTTTATTGGGAGATCTGGCAAGTTTCTTACAAAAATCCTCACCTCGCTTGGTATAGACAGAAAAGAACTGTTTATCACCAATAGCGTAAAATGTCGCCCTCCACAAAATCGCAAACCGACCTTCTTAGAAAGCAAAACATGCAAAGATCTTTTGCTTATCAATCAAATTAATATTATAAAACCCAAAGTTATCTGTACTCTTGGCTCAGCTGCTATTGAGACATTACTCGAAAAACCGGTCAAAATAAATACAATTCATGGAACTCAGCTCTCTTTTGGCTCAATTACCATTATTCCAACGTATCACCCAGCTTACGTTATGAGAAATCAAAAAAAATTAGATTTATTTATGAAAGATCTTTATACGGCTTATTCAATTTGTAATCTATAAGCCAAAAAATGAAATAGCTAATAAACACAGCAAAATACAGGCTGGATCTTTCAGGGGTGGTGCATAAGTGGTGCATAAGTGGTTGATAAGTGGTGCATAACTTGTTCATAACTTTTTTTCTATCATTTTTTTAATCATCGAATATGGCGAACAGATAGAAGTATTAAAACATTTTTCTCTCAAAATAATGATTAGATGATTGTTTTCAGAGTTATGAACAAGTTATGCACCACTTATGCACCACCCATTTTAAAAAAATTATACTGATCAGATCGACATATCGGAAGAAAAAAGGGCTAGTTATGCACCACTAACCCCTTCGCCTATTATCTTAAGAGAATATATCTATTCTTTTTAAGATAATAATAATAGGCTCTCCATTATTTTTTTTTAAAAATTTATTTTATTATTCCCCTTTTTCCTAAAAAATGACTGATTTTGTGGTTTACTATTGCCAGAAAAAAATAATTGTAATAAGCTTGAGGAATGAGGCTTGATAACGCAATTCCAGCACATCTCCTTTTGCTGTGGCGAAATTTAAGCATAAAAAACAGTTATATTTTATATTATCGTTGCAGCTAATGCACAATGATCATCACTTGAGGAATGGCGTGAAACTTTCGGATGTAATAGAAGAACTAGTTGAAGAACGTGGACTAAACAGAAATACCTTAAGTTCTATCGTATGTGATGGCATGTTGGCAGCATATGAACGGAAGTATCCTGAGCTGAGCCTAAAAGTTGAAGAAAATGCTGAAACAGGCGATTTGACCCACAAGTAAAAAACGCGTCACTCCTCGTTTGCGCGATCAGGTCGGCGATGATTTTTTCGACATTCTCCACCGCGCTGGTGCCGTCGGTATCGAGCACGCTGACGACATCGCCGGCCTCGCGGAAGAAGGTATCGGCCATGACGAAGTCGGCGTCGCGCGCGGACAGGATCGCGGTGACGCCGACGTCGCTCTCGCGCGCGAGCTGCGAGATCGGGCCGAGTGTGGCGATGCCGACGCCGCGGCCGAGCACCACGATATGGCGCCAGGCCGGATCGAGATGGAAGCCGACGCCGAGCGGGCCGACCATGTTGAGGCTGTCGCCCTTCTGCAGCGTCGAAAGCCCGCGCGTGCCGCGGCCGACGCATTTGTACAGAAACTCGATGCGGCCGCGCTTCCTATTGACGCGATAGACGCTTTGCGGCCGGCGGAAGAACAATTCGCCGACGTCGGGCGACGGGCACAGCAGGTTAAAGAACTGCCCCGGCGTGACCGAGAGCGCCTTTGGCGAAGCTTCGACGATCAGATGCTTGTATTCGGAGTTCACCCAGTCGTGGAACACCACCGGGCACAATGACTCTTCGGCCGGTAGGTGCGGCGGCTCGACCGGCGGCGCGCTTTTGCCGACGACATAGGGATCGGAGGCAAACGGCTCACTCATCATCGATTCATTCCCTGTTCTGCCACGGCATCCGTCGTCCCCAGGGATCAATGAACCGGCCTCGTCCCAAAATCAAGATTTGTTCCAATTTTTGAACACATCTAAGATTAATTCAATAAATCCAAAGACTTAGATGACCACCCAATGATCGGCAGAGCGCTCTGGCGTTCGAGCATAGCGAGCGAGCCGCACTGGTCGGCTAGCTACGCCGCCACCGCCGCGGCGGCGGCTTCCGCGTCGGGCTGCTTATAGGCCTTGAGCCGCGGCAAAACCTCGCGAGAAAACAGCGTGAGATTGTCGACGGTCTGCTCGTGGGTGAGGAAGCCGGCCTGGCCCATCATCAACAGATTGCCCATGCCGCCGCAGTGCTCGCAGAAGGCGACGATCTGCTCATAGACCTCGTCGGGCGTGCCACAGAACAGGATTCCGGCATCGATCAGCTCTTCGACGCTCGCGGCGTGAATGTTGATGGCGCGGCCATCCTTGGTGAAGCCGCGCGGCGGCTGTTCGCCGCGCAGCATGCGCGCATTGTCCTCGGCCGGC
>Ga0209167_10002406_pt1 | contig 10176 bp, 12 predicted proteins | sample Coa_R1_9_FD_187154 | JGI IMG/M metagenome (GOLD analysis project Ga0209167, IMG submission 187154) | Surface soil microbial communities from Centralia Pennsylvania, which are recovering from an underground coalmine fire - Coalmine... | ecosystem: Environmental > Terrestrial > Soil >...
GCGGCCATCGGCCCGGGCCGCCGCGGCCATCCAGTCGCTCACGTTCCGGGCGGCGAGGCGGTCTGGCCGGCGAGCAGTTCCGGGCGGCGGCACGGTGCGGTGGCTGGACCAATGAGGTCGCCACCCCGCGGGCTCTCGCGCGGTTACGTTGCGCGGGCTTACACTCGCCGCGAGGTGATTGCATGGATGACTCCGCCGAACGGTTCCTCGACCTCATCCACCAGCTCGAGGATGTCGCGAACGCCATCACCCCAGAACAGGCGCACGCAAAGTTCGACGAGACAACGCTTCAGGTGTTCTGGAAAAGATGGCCGCTAATCTCCGCCTGGACCGGCTCGCTGTGGCGAATGCTGTCCGAAGAGCTTGCCGGGCCGGCTCAGCCACACCGCGATCACGAGCTGGATGAGGTCGGGGAAAGTGGCTGAGGGCGTGGCGCAGCGGGGGAAGGCCACGACTGCCGTGCTGCGCGACCTGATGACCGAGCGTGTGGTGACCACGACGCCGGAGACGTCGGTGACCGAGGCCGCGGCGGCCATGGTGGCGAGCCGGGTGGGCTCGGCGATCGTCATGCAGGGCTCGTTCCTGGCCGGCATCCTGACCGAGCGGGACGTGATGCGGGCGGTCGCCTCCGCCGAAGACCTGCAGCGGTCCCCGGTGTCGGCCTGGATGACCCCGGATCCGCAGTCGGCGACGCCGGACACCACGGCCGAGGACGCCGCGCAGATGATGCTGCTGAACGGGTTCCGGCACCTGCCGGTGGTCGAAGGCCGCAGGGTGCTGGGCGTGGTCAGCCTGCGCGAGCTGTTCGGCGCCCGGATCCGCCGCCCGGCAGGCTGACCCGGCCGGCTGGTGCGATAACACTGGAAGCGATGAACCACGTCCAGTGCGGGGTCGCACTCTCCGGGTACACCACGCTTGGCCTCGGCGGCCCGGCCAGCAGGTTCGTGGTGGCCGGAACCGATGATGAGCTGGTATCCCAGGTGCGGGCGGCCGACGAGCGCGGCGAGCCGCTGCTCGTGCTCGGTGGCGGCAGCAACCTGGTCATCTCCGACGACGGGTTCGACGGGACGGTCGTGCGGGTGGCCACCCGGGGGGTCGTCGTGGCCGGCGACCGCAGGACGCTGACCGTGGCGGCTGGTGAGGACTGGGACTCGCTGGTGCGGCGGTGTGTGACCGCCGGGCTGGCCGGGCTGGAGTGCTTGTCCGGCATTCCCGGGCTGACCGGCGCCACACCGATCCAGAACGTCGGCGCCTACGGTCAGGAGGTCGCCGAGACGATCATCGCGGTGCGGACCTACGACAGGCTGCGCCGCGAGATGGCCGAGCTGACCGCTCCGCAATGCGGGTTCGGGTACCGGACCAGCATGTTCAAGCGTGATCCTGGGCGGCACGTGGTGCTGGGCGTCACCTTCGGGCTGGCCCGGGAGAGGCTGTCGCGGCCGGTCGGGTATGCCGAACTGGCCACCCGGCTCGGGGTGACGGCCGGTGATCGCGTTCCGCTGGAAGATGCACGCTCGGCCGTTCTGGGGCTGCGGCGGGGCAAGGGGATGGTGCTCGACCCTGGTGACCCGGACACCCGGAGCGCGGGGTCGTTCTTCACCAATCCGGTGATCACGAAGGAGCAGTTCGCCGGGGTTGAGCGGGTGGCTTCGGGGCTTTTCGGCGACGAGATCAGGGTGCCCTGGTATCCAGCGCACGATGGGCTGGTGAAGGTGCCAGCGGCGTGGCTCATCGAGCGGGCCGGGTTCGGGAAGGGCTACCAGAGCGGGGACGCGAGGATTTCTTCCAAGCACACGCTGGCGCTGGTCAATCCGGGTGGGGGGAGCACCAAGGGGCTGCTCGGGCTGGCCGCGGAGATCCGGGATGGGGTGCTTGCGGCCTTCGGCGTGCGGTTGACGCCGGAGCCGGTGCTGGTTGGTGTCACGCTCTGACGGCCAGCCAGGTGTCTATGCCTGCCAGCAGGGTGGCGCGGACCGCCTCGGGGGCTACCGAGCCGCGGACGGACATCCGGGCGAGTTCGGCCAGCTCGGGGTCGCTGAGGCTGAAGGTGGTCCTGGCCAGGTCGTATTGGGCGGTCAGCCGGGAGCCGAACAGGAGGGGGTCATCGGCGCCGAGAGCTACCTGGACGCCCGCGTCCAGCAGGTCCAGGAGTGGGACGTCGGCTGGCTTGGGGAAGACGCCGAGGGAGACGTTGGAGGAAGGGCAGACCTCCAGCGTGATCTTGCTGCTGGCCAGGCGCCGGGTCAGGGCGGGATCCCGGGCTGAGGTTATGCCGTGGCCGATGCGGTCGGCGTGAAGATCGTCAAGGCAGGCCAGGACGTTGGCCGGGCCGCAGAGTTCGCCGCCGTGCGGGTCGGACAGAAGGCCGGCCCGGGTGGCGATGCGGAAGGCGGGGGCGAAGTCGGCGGTGTTGCCACGGCGTTCGTCGTTGCTGAGGCCGAAGCCGATGACGCCGCGGCCGGCGTACTGGGCGGCCAGCCGAGCCAGGGTGCGGGCGTCCAGGGGGTGCTTGGTGCGGTTGGCGGCGATGATGACGCCGATGCCGACACCGGTGGCGGCGCTGGCGTCGGCTGCCGCGTCCAGGACCAGCTCGACGGTGGGGGTGAGACCGCCGAAGCGGGCGGCATAGCCGGACGGGTCTACCTGGATCTCCAGCCACCGTGAGCCGTCGGCCGCTTCGTCCTGGGCGGTTTCCAGGAGCAGCCGGCGGACGTCGTGCTCGGTGCGCAGGACGGACCTGGCGATGTCGTACAGGCGCTGGAAGCGGAACCAGCCGCGCTCGTCGCTGGTCTCGGTCAGGTGCAGCGGCCACTCGCCCGCCAGCGCCGGTGGCAGCGCGACCCCGTGCACGGCGGCCAGTTCCACCAGGGTCGAGTGGCGCATCGAGCCGGTGAGGTGCAGATGCAGGTGCGCCTTGGGGAGCGAGCGAAGCGGCCGTGCCATCGACATATTTTGCCGTGCTGATGACAAGGCCGCGGACTTGACTCCCGGCTAGGCGGCGGTGCCGGCCAGCTTGGCGAACCTGGTCAGGCCCTCTTCCAGGTCGGTATCGGCCAGGGCGCAGGACATGCGGAAGTAGCCGGGGGTGCCGAAGGCTTCGCCGGGGACCACGGCGATCTCGGCCTCTTCCAGGAGGATGCCGGCCAGTTCCACCGAGGTCGCGGCGGTGCGGCCGGCGATCTCCCGGCCAAGCAGGCCCTTGACCGAGGGGTAGCAGTAGAAGGCGCCCTCGGGCTCCGGGCAGATCACCCCGGGGATATCGTTCAGCATCCTGGTCATCGTGGTCTTGCGCCGGCTGAACGCCTCTCGCATCATCGCGACCGCGGACAGGTCGCCGCTCACCGCGGCGAGCGCGGCCCGCTGCGCCACATTGCAGACGTTCGAGGTCGCATGCGACTGCAGGTTCCCGGCCGCCTTGATCACGTCGGCCGGGCCGATCATCCAGCCCACCCGCCAGCCGGTCATGGCGTAGGTCTTGGCCACGCCGTTCAGCACCACGCAACGATCGGTTGTCTCCGGCGCCACCACCGGCATGGAGACGAACCTGGCGTCGCCGTAGACCAGATGCTCGTAGATCTCGTCGGTGACCACCCACAGGCCGTTGGCGGCGGCCCAGCGGCCGATCTCGGCGACCTGCCCGGGCGGGTAGACCGCGCCGGTGGGGTTGGACGGGGAGACGAACAGCAGCGCCTTGGTTCGGTCGGTGCGGGCCGCCTCGAGGTCGGCGACCGAGGCCCGGTAACCGGACCGCTCGTCGGTCAGCACCGGCACCATCTTGCCGCCGGCCAGAGCGATGACCTCCGGGTAGGTCGTCCAGTACGGCGCCGGCACCAGCACCTCGTCGCCCGGGTCGATCAGCGTGGTGAACGCCTGGAAGACCGCGTGCTTGCCACCGTTGGTGACCAGCACCTGGCCCGGCTTGACCTGGAAACCCGAGTCCCTGGCCGTCTTCGCCGCGATCGCCTCGCGCAACTCGGGCAGCCCGCCGGTCGCCGAGTACTTGTGGTTCTTCGGGTCGAGGCAGGCCCTGGCCGCCGCCTCGGCGATGTAGTCAGGAGTGGGAAAATCGGGCTCGCCGACGCCGAACCCGATGATGGGCCGGCCCTCCGCCCGCAGCGCTCTCGCCTTGGCGTCCACCGCCAGCGTTGCCGATTCGCTGATCGCTGACACACGGGCGGAGATGCGAGGATGTGACGTGGACATGGCCTCTATGGTGGCATCTCCTGAGGACTCTCGCGGCCACGGTTCGACGGACGGGCCATGGCGTCGTAGACTTTCGAGGCTGGTGGCGGTTCCACCCTGCCAAAGCATGCCCGTAAAGCGGATGTGCGGGCCGGCTGGGTGGTGGACACTGGTTACAAAGAAGGAAGCACAGGGCAGTAGCTCAATTGGAAGAGTCCCGGTCTCCAAAACCGGTGGTTGGGGGTTCGAGTCCCTCCTGCCCTGCGAGTGTCGCCCGTTGCTGGTGGGCACACCCGCTGATCACCCGGTGAGACCTTCAGCGCAGTTCAGGTGAGGATATGGCGACTCAGACCGATCAGGCCCCCGCAGAGCGGCCGACCAGGCCAGGGCGTCCGGCCAAGGGCAGCCGGACGACGCCAGTCGTGTTCGTTCGGCAGGTCGTCGCCGAACTGCGCAAGGTGATTTGGCCGACCCGGCACGAGCTGGTCACCTACACGACTGTCGCGCTGATATTCATCGTCGTCATGGTGGCGATAGTCACCGGCCTCGACGCGCTGCTCGGCAAGATCGTGCTGGAGGTGTTCGGGTAGGAGGGCGGACCGGGCGGTCCACTGTGCTCGTCGGCCTGTGGCCGACTTCGCCGTGGCCCGGCCCGTGGTGCTAGTCCGGGGGGACGACCCCCCGGACCCCCCGGTGCCAGGCTTCGCCTGGCCCTGTGGTGCTAGCCCGGGGACGACCCCCGGATGCCCGGTGCCAGGCTTCGCTTGGCGGGGCCGGGGGGTGGCAGTCGCAGTTCGCGGATGCCAGGAGAGAAGCAAAGAGGAAGAGTTATTGTGTCCGAACCAAGCGATGCCGACCCGGCGCTGACCGACGACGAACTCCTGCCGTCCGATGACGAGGCGGATGACGCCGAGGATGAACTGACGGACGAGACGGAAGCGGTGTCTGGTGCGGAGGCCGGCGGTGAGCTGGTGGATGAGCCGCAGGCTGCGGCCGGCGAGGACGGAGCCGAGGCTGAGGCTGAGGCTGAGGTAGAGACCGACCCGGCTGCTGAGTTCGCTCGCAAGCTCCGGGCGCTGCCTGGTGACTGGTATGTGGTGCACTCCTATGCCGGGTACGAGAACCGGGTCAAGGCGAACCTGGAGAGCCGTACCCAGTCGCTGAACATGGAGGATTACATCTTCCAGATCGAGGTTCCGGTCCACCAGGTCACCGAGATCAAGGGCGGCAAGCGCCAGCAGGTCGCGGAAAAGGTGCTGCCCGGCTACATCCTGGTCCGGATGGACCTCACCGACCAGTCCTGGGCCGCGGTGCGCAACACCCCGGGCGTGACCGGTTTCGTCGGGCTGTCCAGCAGGCCGTCGCCGCTCAGCCTGGACGAGGTCGCCTCGCTGCTCGCTCCCGAGCCTGAAGTTCAGGCGAAGGAGGCGGAGGCCAAGCGCGTGGTTGTGGAATACGCGGCTGGCGATTCCGTTACCGTCATGGACGGGCCGTTCGCCACCCTGCCGGCGACGGTGAACGAGATCAACCCCGACACCCAGAAACTCAAGGTTCTGGTGTCGATCTTCGGCCGGGAGACGCCGGTCGAGCTCTCCTTCGACCAGGTCGCCAAGATCTGACCCAGCCGGCGTACGAAATTTTCAAGGTAAGGAACCGTAAGGAACATGCCGCCCAGGAAGAAGAAGATCGCCGCGGTTGTAAAGGTCCAGCTGCAGGCGGGCGCGGCCACCCCGGCGCCGCCGGTCGGCACTGCGCTTGGCCCGCACGGCGTCAACATCATGGACTTCTGCAAGATGTACAACGCGGCGACCGAGTCGCAGCGTGGGAACATCGTGCCCGCGGAGATCACGATCTACGAGGACAGGACGTTCTCGTTCATCACCAAGACGCCGCCCGCCCCCGAGCTGATCAAGAAGGCCGCCGGGGTGGAGAAGGGCAGCGGTGAGCCGCACACGAACAAGGTCGGCAAGATCACCGCGGCGCAGGTCCGGGACATCGCCAACGTCAAGATGCCCGACCTGAACGCCACCACCATCGAGGCCGCCGAGAAGATCATCGCGGGCACCGCCCGCTCGATGGGCATCACGGTCGAGGGCTGAGAAACCCTACGTGGCAGGGCCGGGCGCGGTCCGGGGACCACGAACTCCATGACAGGGGAGTACGCAATGCAGCGCAGTAAGGCATATCGTCAGGCGGCCGGGCAGGTCGACCGGAGCCGGGTGTACAGCCCGGTCGAGGCGGCCCGGCTGGCCAAGAAGACGTCGGTCACAAAGTTCGACGCGACCGTCGAGGTGGCCCTGCGGCTCGGGGTTGACCCGCGCAAGGCCGACCAGATGGTCCGCGGCACGGTCAACCTGCCGAACGGTACCGGCAAGACCGCAAGGGTCCTGGTCTTCGCCACCGGCGACCGGGCCGAGGAAGCCCGCGCGGCCGGCGCCGAGTACGTCGGCTCCGATGACCTGATCGAGCGAATCCAGGGCGGCTTCCTCGACTTCGACGCCGTCGTGGCCACCCCGGACCTGATGGGCAAGGTCGGCCGGATCGGGCGGGTGCTTGGCCCGCGCGGCCTGATGCCCAACCCGAAGACCGGGACCGTCACCCCGGACGTGGGCAAGGCCGTGACCGACATCAAGGGCGGCAAGATCGAGTTCCGGGTGGACAAGAACGGGAACCTGCACTTCGTGATCGGCAAGGTGTCCTTCACCGACCGGGCACTCACCGAGAACTACGCCGCCGCGCTGGACGAGGTGATCAGGCTCAAGCCCGCCGCGGCCAAGGGCCGTTACCTCAAGCGGATCACGATGACCACGTCCATGGGCCCGGGCATCCCGGTCGACCCGAACAAGACCCACGGCGTGCTCGACGAGCTCGAGGAAGCCGCCGCAAGCTGACGGCCCGGAGCGTTATGCAAACCGCATCGCGAGCGATCGGGCGGGACATGGCCACGGTCACCATGGCAGGCATGTGGGCAGCGCGGCCTTGAACGAAGCACGGCCGACGGCGAACGAAGCACGGCCGGCGGCGCAGCCACCAGGCGAGTAATTCGCCTAACGCGGCCTTGTTTCAGGCACGGCGGCGATGACCGCGCCGAGTTCACGGCTCGGCGCGGTCATCGCTTCTGCACACTGAGATCCCCGGTCAGGAAGCGCTGCAGGTTCGGGCCGATCGCGGCCACCAGTTCGTCGATGCTGGCCGCGGCCAGCGGCTCCAGCTTGAGCAGGTACCTGGTGAAGCCGAGCCCGACGACCTGGCTGGCGACCAGCCCGGCCCGGTAGCGCCGCTCGGCCGCGTCCGCGCTGGCGGCGCCCTTGCCCAGGATCTCACTGAAGGCCGCCATGATCGTATTGGTGACGAACTCACGCAGCATCGTCAGCGCCTGGTCGTTGGTGGGCGCGGACCGCAGCAGCCCGAGCAGGGCGGAGCCCATGTAGCCGGTCTCCCACACGGTCAGCATGTTCCGCACCAGGATCTCCCCGGCGTGCTTGCTGAACTCCTCGCCCAGCCGGAGGCGCTCGCCGCCGAGGACGGCGATGATCGCCTCACTGGGCACCACCGGCAGCCGCATGGCGGCCACGAACAAGCGTTCCTTCGTGCCGTAGAAGTGATGCACGAGTGCGGGATCCACCTCGGCGTCGGCCGCGATGCCGCGGATGGTCGCGCCGTCATACCCGTACCGCCCGAACCGGTTCCTGGCCGCTTCCAGGATGCTCTCCCGGGTCCGGCTCTCCCCGGCGCGCCGCCCGCTTCGCCCCACAGTCACAGCAGCATCATCCGGCATCGTCCACTCCGCCTCAGCAATCCCAGGAATCTCTCAGAGAACCGGCGGCGAGCGGGCCACACCGATATGTTCCAATTTAGCGCCCTTGATGTCGGATCGACCGAATCATCTTCTGCGTCATGGCCGCATCGGTCGCTGGGCGGCCACCTTGCCCGCGTCTTCACCGCGGGCAGGCACTGGTGGGCCCAGGCGGTGAGGTGCGGATCCAGGCCCCTTCACTCCGGTCCCGGAGTGTCGATGCGGCAGACATCGACCGCCATCTGATGGTGTCGATGCCGCATTGACACCCCTGGTGGTGTGGCTTGGGCTGGCCGGGCACCCGGGCCTTGTGCGTGAGCGGTGCTTATTTCAGGTACTGTGTTTCTGCCAAAGACCGTCGGCCGTCGCCGGGCAGTCCGTTGCCCGGTGACCGAAGGTCCCGCGAAGGCGGGCGGCCCGCGCAGGCGAACCGAGCAGATCCGCTGTGATCCAATGCCGCTGACCGCGGCACGGGAACGGTGGCTCGCCCCGGAGCGTCCGCGCCCGGGGCGTTCGTGTTTCGCGGGCCTTCCCTGAACCTGAGAGGAGGCCCATGGCGAAGGCGGAAAAGGTGGCCGCGGTCGCCGAACTCACCGAGCGATTCCAGAACTCGGCGGGTGCAGTGCTGACCGAATACCGCGGGCTCACCGTGGCGCAGCTGCGCGAACTGCGCGGCTCGCTGGGTGAGGGAGCCACATTCGCCGTGGTGAAGAACACGCTGACCAAGATCGCGGTTGAGCGGGCGGGGCTGGAGAAGGAACTCTCCTCGCTGCTCAGCGGCCCATCGGCGGTCGCATTCGTGACCGGTGACGTGGTCGAGACCGCCAAGGGCCTGCGTGACTTCGCCAAGGCGAACCCGCTTCTGGTGATCAAGGGTGGTGTTCTCGACGGCAAGGCCCTGACCCCCGACGAGATCACCAGGCTGGCCGATCTCGAGTCGCGCGAAGTGCTGCTGGCCAAGCTCGCGGGCGCGATGAAGGCATCCCAGGCCAAGGCGGCCGGCACGTTCGCCGCGCTGCCGGTCCAGATGGCACGGCTCGCCGATGCCCTGCGGCTCAAGCTGGAGGCGGCGGCCGGCGAAGCCCCGGCCCCGGCCAGTGAGCCAGAACCGGCCGGCGCACCGGCCGCGGACTAACCCACCAGGCAACGAGACTTATTCAACCGGCACTGAAGTTTGCTTCGCGTGCAGGACCAGCGGTCACGTGACCAGCCGGAGGGTTCCGAATAAGCCTCGGACGTAAATCAGTACGACGGAGGAAACCACCACCATGGCGAAGCTCAGCACCGCCGACCTGCTCGACGCGTTCAAGGAAATGACCCTGCTCGAGCTGTCGGAGTTCGTGAAGCAGTTCGAGGAGACGTTTGACGTCAAGGCCGCCGCCCCGGTGGCCGTCGCCGCGGCGCCCGGCGCCGGCGGCGGCGCGGCCGAGGAAGCCGCCGAGGAACAGGACGAGTTCGACGTCATCCTCGAGGCGGCAGGCGACAAGAAGATCCAGGTCATCAAGGAGGTCCGCACCCTCACCAGCCTCGGCCTGAAGGAGGCCAAGGACCTGGTCGACGGCGCGCCCAAGACCGTCCTGGAGAAGGTCAACAAGGAGAGCGCCGAGAAGGCCCGGGCCGCCCTGGAGGGCGCCGGCGCCACGGTCACGGTCAAGTAACAACTCGCGCTATATCAAGATCAAATCGGTGGGCGGCCCCGGATGCCAGGGCCGCCCACCGCTGGCTTTTCACACTGGGGATCGTCCCACCGTCAATGGCAAACTCCAGCCGCCGGGCTGGGAAAGCAGCAGCTCACGGCCCGGAGCGGCGTGGCCTGTGACGGCGCAGCCCTCACATCGGGGGGTTCCGGGGGGTGTCCGTCCCCCCGCAAGTGGCAAATCTCCAATGGCAAGCCAACGTCGCCCAAGCGCCACCGGCCACAGCCAGAGCCGGGTGCCACAACAGAGACCCGGCACCGTGGGAGTCCGGGGGCCGTCCCACCGCCAGTGGCAAAACCAACCCGAGCCCCGATCGTGGGGGTCCGGGGGCCGTCCCGCCGCCAGTGGCAAAACCAACCCCAGCCCCGATCGTGGGGGTCCGGGGGCCGTCCCGCCGCCAGTGGCAAAACCAACCCCAGCCCCGATCGTGGGGGTCCAGGGGTCGTCCCGCCGCCAGTGGCAAAACCAACCCCAGCCCCGATCGTGGGGGTCCGGGGGGTC
>Ga0209167_10002408_pt1 | contig 10174 bp, 8 predicted proteins | sample Coa_R1_9_FD_187154 | JGI IMG/M metagenome (GOLD analysis project Ga0209167, IMG submission 187154) | Surface soil microbial communities from Centralia Pennsylvania, which are recovering from an underground coalmine fire - Coalmine... | ecosystem: Environmental > Terrestrial > Soil > Unclassified...
GCTAGTCGGCGTATCGGGCGGCATATGCGGCGGGTTGTTCGGAGTTTCGTCAGCGGTTCCGGCGACGTGGCTGTCGGCCTGCGGTCTCGACAAGATGCGTCAGCGCGCCATCATCCAGCCCTACATCATCGCGGCGCAATGTATCTCGCTGACCTTGCTTTGCCTTCATGATACGCTAACGGTCGCCATCGTCCGGGCGATTGCGGTTTATATCGTACCCCTGGTCGCGGGCGTTGCAATTGGCGCAGCAGGATTCCGGATCATATCAAGCGGGCTTTACTCGCGCGCGGTCCTCGGAATTACCCTCCTGTCCGGTCTGATGCTGCTCTTTCGCTGATTTTGCCGTCATTGCCGGGCATAGCCGTCCAAAGGACGGCGTCGCTTCCGCTCGCCTATGCCCGGCACCGGCCGGGGGTCCCTTGGATCGTCCCCCGGCGCCCTCCGGCCGGCCTTCAGCGGCCGCCAAGACCCGATCCGGCTGGCCCCCTTTGGCGCGATAAAGCCCTTCTTCTTGCGCATTGACGGCGCGCGCCGGGCGGGGGACAAGCCCGGCAAATAGTGATATTCGAGCGCTTGGAAACGTTACTCCCCGGAAGGACGCCGATGACCCTGCATACTGGAAGGCATTTTCTACAGATTCCGGGCCCGACCAACATCCCCGACCGGGTGCTGCGGGCCATGGACATGCCTGCCCTTGATCATCGCGGCCCGGAATTTGCCGAACTCGGCTACGCGGTCCTTGCCGGGATCCAGCGCATCTTCCGCACCAAGCAGCCGGTCATCATCTTTCCGTCCTCCGGTACCGGCGCCTGGGAAGCCGCGCTGGTCAACACGCTGTCGCCCGGCGACAAGGTGATTTTGGCCGAGACCGGCCAGTTCGCCGTGCTCTGGCGCGGCATTGCCGAAAAATTCAAGCTCGACGTCGAATTCTTAGCCACCGATTGGCGGCGCGGCGCCGATGTCAGCGAGATCGAGACGAGGCTCGCCGCCGACCGCGCGCACAAGATCAAGGCGGTGATGGTCATCCACAACGAGACCTCGACCGGCTGCGTCACCCATCCGTTCGAGGTGCGAAAAGCCCTCAACCGCACCAATCACCCGGCGCTGTTGATGGTCGATACCATCTCCGGCCTTGCCTCGATGGAATACGAGCACGACGCCTGGGGCATCGACGTTGCCGTCGGCGGATCGCAGAAGGGCATGATGCTGCCGCCGGGCTTGAGCTTCAACGCGGTGTCGGAGAGGGCGCTCGCGGCCTCCAAGGCGAACGGCTCGCTCCGTTCCTATTGGGACTGGCACGACATGCTCGAGATCAATAAACAAGGGACCTTCCCCTATACGCCCGCGATCAACCTGTTGTTCGCGTTGCGCGAAGCTATCGCGATGCTGGAGGAGGAGGGCCTCGAGAACGTCTTCGCCCGGCACAAGCGCCATGGCGCCGCGACCCGCGCGGCGATCAAGGCCTGGGGGCTGGAGCCCGTCTGCCTCGACCCGCATGCTTATTCGCCGTCGCTGACCGCGGTCATGGTTCCCGAGGGCTGCGACGCCGATGCCTTCCGCAAGGTGGTGCTGGAGAACTTCGACATGTCGCTCGGCACGGGCCTTGGCAAGATCAAGGGCAAGGCGTTCCGGATCGGCCATATCGGGCACTTCAACGATCTGATGCTGATGGGGACGCTATCCGGCGTCGAGATGGGGTTGGACCTTGCCAAGGTGCCGCACCGCGCCGGCGGCGTGATCGCCGCCATGGAGGTCCTCAAACGCCGCGACGTGGTGGCGATGCCGAAATCGAAAGCGGCCGTCGCCTGATCGGCGGTTGCGGCATCCAACCACAAGAACAGAAAGAGCGCGCAATGAACGCCCCCGCAGCCGCGAGCGAAGACCTCATCTACACCGTCGAAGACGGTATCGCGCGGCTGACCTTCAACCGTCCGCAGGCGCGCAATGCGCTGACCTTTGCGATGTATGAGCAGATGGCGGCGATCTGCGAGAGCGTCAACGCCGACCGTTCGATCAAGGCGATGATCCTCACAGGCGCAGGCGACAAGGCGTTCGCCTCCGGCACCGACATCTCGCAATTCCGCGCGTTTAAGACCGCGCAGGATTCGCTCGATTACGAGGCGCGGATCGATCGCGTGCTGGGCACGCTGGAGCAGGTGCGGGTGCCCGTGATCGCGGCGATTGCCGGCGCCTGCACCGGCGGCGGTGCGGGGATTGCGGCCTGTTGCGACATCAGGATCGGCACGGCCTCCGCTAGAATCGGCTTTCCGATCGCGCGCACGCTCGGCAATTGCCTCTCGATGTCCAATATCTCAAGGCTGGTATCCCTGATCGGGCCGGCGCGGACCAAGGATCTGATCTTCAAGGCGCGGCTGGTCGAAGCCCCCGAGGCTCTCGCGCTCGGCCTGCTCAACGAGGTCGTGCCCGACGTCGAGACGTTGCAGCGCCGCGCCGATGAGACCGCCAAGCTATTGGCGGGTCATGCGCCGATCACAATGGAAGTGACCAAGGAGGCGGTGCGCCGCATCCGGCGGACGTTGACGCGCGACGAGGGCGAGGATCTGATCCTGCGCGCCTATATGAGCGAGGATTTCCGGGAAGGCATGGACGCCTTCCTCAACAAGCGCACGCCGAACTGGAAGGGCAAGTAGGCTCCGCTTCGGATGATGAACTCCGCGAAACCATCAACTGATAGCGGCCTACGGTTGCTGATGAACCGACCTTGCCCGCGTTCCCCGGATGCTGCGCAATACGCCGCTTTTGCGGCGTGGTGCGCTGCTGATCCGGGGTCCATCGGTGTGGGTCCCGGCCTCTGCGGAGCAGCGTTACACGCTGCACCGCGTCCGGGACACGAGAAGGCTCCGGACAAACGAAAGCCCGGCGCAAGGCCGGGCTTTTAAGTTTGACTTGAGGAGCGTTGAGCTCAGTACCTCGCCACGACGGGGCTGTCGAACTTGTAATTGACGCCGACGCGCAGGATGTTGTCGGTGAAATGCGAGGAGTAGGAAGCCCCGGCATTGGTGCGGATAGGCACCAGAATGTTGGTTGCGAGCGGGCCGAAACTGGCGGTGCCGAGGTCCATGTAGAGATATTCGAGCTTGGCGGTCCAGTTGCCGCCGATCGCGCCCTCGATGCCGGCGCCCGCCGTCCAACCCACCCTGGTCGAGTTGAGATTGGGGAAAACGGCCGACCCCGCCCCCTGCAACGTCGGTCCGGAGATGCTGCCGGCTGTGTCCAATTCGCCGTAAGCAAGACCGCCGGTTCCGTATAGCAGGACCGCCGGAGTGACAAGAAAGCCGGCGCGGCCGCGCACCGTGCCAAACCAGGCCAGATGCTGGGTCAAGGTCGAGGTAATGTTGCTGGGGCCGTCGCCGCAGCCCGTGCAAACCAGCGTCGCAAATCCGCGCTCGCGGCTGCCCTGAATGTCGCCCTCCAAGCCTGCCACCCATCTGGACATCTGCCAATTGTAGCCGAACTGGCCACCGCCGATGAAGCCGTTGACGTTATCGCGGGCCGCGCCGGCCACGCTCGCTCCGGTAAGGGAGTTGGAGATGGTCTCGGTATTGGAGGAGCTGCCCAGGCTGTAGCCGAGGTTGCCGCCGATGTAGAATCCCGTCCAGTTGAACAGCGGCTCGGCAAAGACCGGCGCCTTTGTGTAGTAGCTCCGCATCGGCAGATCGGCCGCGAACGCGCTTGTCGCGAGCAGCGAGGCAACCGTGGTCATTCCAATCAAGATGCGCTTCATGACGACTCCCCAGCGTGAAAACTTGGCCGGAGAATACCGCCTCCTGGTTGCTTTCGTCCTTCACGCCAAAGCACAAACCGACGATGGTTGATGTTGTGGTGAAAATTTGACTAATGCGGCGAACGATTGATTCACCAAAAATTTCTCGTGATGCCGGCTGGCTGACCGCGGTCCATGCCCGCATTCCCCCGGATGCTGCGCAGTACGCCGCTTTTGCGGCGTGGTGCGCTGCTGATCCGGGGTCCATCGGTGTGGGTCCCGGCTCTGCGGAGCAGCGTTACACGCTGCACCGCGTCCGGGACACGAGAAGCGAGGGCTCGACCCATCATACGGGCTGGCGATGCGATATGGCTCCAGACAAACGAAAGCCCGGCGCACGGCCGGGCTTTTAAGTTCATAGGCCTAATAGTTCAGAACTTCGCCACCACGGGGCCATCGAACTTGTAGTTGATGCCGACCCGCAGGATGTTGTCAGTAATGCGCGAGTTGTAGGAAATGACATTCGTGCTTGGCAATGTGAACGATCCGGATACCGTTCCGAGATCGACATAGAGATATTCGAGCTTGGCGGTCCAGTTGCCGCCGATCACGCCTTCGATGCCGGCGCCGACGGTCCAGCCCACATTGGTGTTGGAGGCGGAAAACGCCGACGGCACTGCCGTTGCGACAGTCTCGCTGGAGTTGACCTCGCCGTAGGCAAGACCGCCGGTGGCGTACAGCAGCACCTTCGGCGTCACGAGAACGCCGGCCCGGGCACGCACCGTCCCGAACCAGTCGATCTTCTGGGTCAAAGCGAACGGGACGGGGGTGCTGGGGATGAAGGCAAGGTTGGTGTTGAAAGTCGGCGCCGGCGTGAACGTAAATGCACGGGTGCCCTTCTCATCGGTGCCCTGGATGTCGGCCTCGAAGCCCCACACCCAACCCTGCATCTGCCAATTATAGCCGATCTGGCCACCGCCGACGATGCCGTTCAAATCCGTCTTGTCGGCGCTGGTGAAGAGGACCGTGCCGGCCGTGTTGGTCAGCGTGGAAGTGTCGTCCGACCTTCCCCAGCTATAGCCAATGTTGCCGCCGATGTAGAAACCGGTCCAGTTGTAAACCGGCTCGACGAAAACCGGCGCCTTTGTGTAGGTCCTCGCCGGCAGGTCGGCAGCGAACGCGCCCGTCGCGAGCAACGAGGCGGCCGCGGCAATTCCAACCAAAATACGCTTCATGGCAAATCTCCAGCTCAAATGATTGCTATCATAGTACTGCTCGGCGGGGGCTCGCGTCTGTTACGTGAAAAGCACAGACGCGGATAATCGGTCGTGGCCTCAACTGTGGCCAAAATCTGGCCGAAGCGACAAACGGTTGGCCAATCGAAGGTTTCCAGCAAATCGGGCTACGCCATCAATAGAATGGCTAACCAGCCGCGGCCGGGCGAAGTTCAAGCTCGGGTTAGAGCTAACTCCCTCAGCAAGCGGCGGAGCGAGTTTGTTGGATCAACAGGTCGGCAGCGAGATCCAGCGCATTGAATTGCGCATAGCGTGCTCGGACGTATTCTGGATCCAGGTGCTTGGCGAATGGCGACGAAAAGTGCCAAACCGCGCCATGAGGATTGACCTCAAGCACATAAAGTCGTCCGCTTTGGATTTCCCGAACAATGTCGACGCCGATCACGGGGCATTCGGGGAATGCCTGGTGAGCGCGCTGGCCAAGTGCAATGATCTCCGCGTCATTACAGATTGAGCGTATGTGTCCACCCATCGTTTTGTTGTTCGATGCGATAACACCAAGCGGATCAGCGGCAATTTCAGCAAGCGGCGGGCGCTTATTTCCCCAGCGGTTACGAGCGCAATACAGGGCGCGTCCAAACATACTCAAGACGCGATAGTCGGTCGGATAACCATCCTCGGAATGGTCGACGTATGACTCAACGAGAAATTGATCATTGGCAGTTGCGGTCAATTCATGATAGCGCGCCGAAAGGTCGATGGTGCGAACGAGCTTTACACCGACGCCTGAATTCAGATTATTCGGCTTGACTATAACGTATTCGCCCCATTCCTCGGGATCGAACAAGCATTCGGACGAAAGCGTTGCTGTCTTTGGCGTCAGGATTCCAATTGACGACAGCCGACGCAGCTGTTCGTCCTTGCCTAAAACATGGCCGCAATATACAGCGCCACCGCGAGGGACAAATTCGATCAAGCGGACGGGTGAGAATACCAACGACGGACGGCGCACCTGCCAGCGCGCGGTCGCTGAGTTGCGTTGCCCATTGATGGCGATGCGAACTTCGATGTCAGGCGCCTTGCGTTCTATTTTTTGTTTTATGGCAATCCAATCGGCCGGATCTTGATCAGGCGCAGATTGAACGATCAACAAATTGCGGGTAGGCGTACGTTCCTGCATCGCTCTTCGCTCGGTATTGCCTATCGTTACTATTGATCCCGTCCGCTTCGGTCTAAAGCGGCCGGTTCGGCGACGTCGATTTCACTTCGCTTTATCCCAAAGAGCGGCAGTAGAGCGGACGTCGCGGCATGTTTCAAAGGCGCCCAACAACGGACATCGATACTGTATTCGTCGCTGTTCAACCCAGGGGCTGCAGCGCATGTTGAATGTGCGTTAGAGCTAATTCCCTCAGCAAGCATCGGTGCGAGTTTGTTGGATCAACAGGTCGGCAGCGAGATCCAGCGCGTTGAATTGCGCGTAGCGTGCTCGGACGTGCTCTGGATCCATTTTCCTTGCGAGTCTCGACGAGAGGTGCCAAACGGCGCCATGGGGATTAACCTCCAGCACATAAAGTAGTCCGCTTTGGGTTTCCCGAATAATGTCGACGCCGATCACGGGGCAATCGGGGAATGCCTGGTGAGCGCGCTGGCCAAGCGAAATGATCTCCGGGTCATTACAGATTGAGCCTATGTATCCACCCATCGTTTCGTTGTTCGACGCGATAACACCAAGCGGATCGGCCGCGATTTCAGCAAGCGGCAGGCGTTCATTAGCCCATCGATCGCAGACGCAATAAAGGGCACGCCCAAACAAACTCAAGACTCGATATGCGGTTGGATAACCATCCTCGGAATGGTCGATGTATGACTCAACGAGAAATCGATCGTCGGCGATAGCCGTCAATTCTTCGTAGCGCGCCGAAAGGTCGATGGTGCGAACGAGCTTTACACCGACGCCTGAATTCAGATTATTCGGCTTGACAATAACATATTCGCCCCATTCCTCCGGATCGAACGAGCTTGCGGACGAAAGCGTTGCAGTCTTTGGTGTCAGGATTCCAATTGACGACAGCCGACGCAGCTGTTCGTCCTTTCCTAAAATATGGCCGCAATATACAGCGCCACGGCGAGGGACAAATTCGATCAAGCGCACCGGTGAGAATACCAACGACGGACGGCGCACCTGCCAGCGCGCGGTCGCCGAGTTGCGTTGCCCATTGATGGCGATGCGAACTTCGATGTCAGGCGCCTTGCGTTCTATTATTTGTCTTATGGCAATCCAATCGGCCGGATCTTGTTCAGGCGGCGATTGTACGATCAATAAATTGCGCGTCGGCGTGCGTTCCTGCATTCGCTTTTCGCTTGCTGTATTGCCTATCGTTATTGTCGCATACAGCTCGATCCGGTAAAACCTTTTTCCAACTGAATCACGCCTGTCCGGCCGTGTCGAGCCATCGCGGGCCGCATTCCAACACGGCAAAGTATCTGCGCTGCATCTGCCACCAAGCCAGAACTCGTGGGGCGCAGCATTTCTTCTGGTACGTTGTCGGCGCAGCCGGCACGTTGAGTCCGTCCGCGTAACCTCTTATACTTTCTTCGAGGAAGAGTTTCACTGAGGGCAAACATGGCTGGGGCATGATCTGGGCAATCACCTCTTATTTCAATCCAGTGCGCTACAAGCGGCGGCTGTTGAATTATCGCGCCTTTCGATCCCGGCTGCGTGTTCCACTTGTCGCGGTCGAACTGTCTTTCGACGGACAATTCGAGCTTACAAAAAGTGACGCCGATATTCTAATTCAGGTCTCTGGCGGTGCTGTGCTCTGGCAAAAAGAACGCCTTCTCAACGTCGCACTGGAATCGGTCCCGCCCGATGTTGAAAATGTAGCGCTCCTTGATTGCGATGTTGTGTTCGATCGCAAGGATTGGGCGGAAGATGCGGAAGCAAAGCTCAATGAGCGCTGCGATATAATCCAGCTTTTCTCTGAAGCGCTTTATTTGAAGAAAGACAGCCCACTCAATGACGTCAGCGCCATCAACGCCGGGATTTCGGCGCCTGGGATTGTGCACACCGGCGACCCATCGCTCCTGAGCCGGGGAACACATTTGATGAGCGGACAGGTGCGAGCACTGTATCAGCCGGGACTCGCGTGGGCGGTGAACCGAACCATTCTTCGGGAGCATCAACTATATGATGCGGCGATTGTCGGTTCCGGGGACAATTTGATGGTGGCATCGATCTATGGTCATTTCGAGCGAATAACAGGCCGTTATGGTTTCAATGCTCGGCGCAAACAACATTACCTGCAATGGGCCCTTCCCTTTAACGAGCGCATCGCCGGGCGAATTGGATGTCTGCCGGGGACGATTTATCATCTGTGGCATGGTGATCTGAATGACCGCGATTATCGTAACAGGCAGAAGTTGCTGGAAAATTTTGATCCATATGCGGACATTCAGGTCGGCAGCAACGGTGCCTGGCAATGGACCAGACCGAACGTCGACTTTGAAGAACGACTGCGAGCCTATTTTCTGAACAGGCGTGAAGACGGATGATCGCGGCTACGCCTCCTGCCTCGCCGTTAGAATCGGACCGCTAGAATGCAATCCAGCTTCAGAAACCGTATTCAGAACGTAAATGGATACGCCGATCAAGCATTCACCTTTCTCGATCCGGACGCGCACAATTGCATGGCCCATATTGCATCGATCGACCTGATAGAAAACGGCGACAGACTGGCGCGAGAGAACTGGCAGAAGAAGCAACTTGGCAATCTTGTCAATCATGCGTATGTGCGGTCCAACTTTTGGCGTGAGAGAATTCCATCGGGATTGGGTCGGCAGGACATCTTGCAGAATCTGCCGATCCTGACCCGAAAAGACACCGCCATGCAGGTGCAAAAGGAGGGTTCGCTTTTCGTCGATAAAAAACAGGGACCCGTTTCGAGTTACGAAACAACCGGGTCGACGGGCTCGCCGTTAAAGGTGTTCTTGTGTGAACAGAATACCTATTACAACACCGTACGCAGCCTTGCACAGTTCTTCTTCGATAATCTGAGCCTTGCAGAGAATCGCGTTCAAATTTCACCAATTATTCGCTTCGAAGATTTGAAGAAGCGTTCAAGGCTCAAAAGCTCCGGAGAACATTGGGCAGGCCCGCTCAGCAAAATCTACCGGAATGGGTCAAATAGGAAACTAAGTTTTAATAGGGATATTGATGGCCTCGTGGAGGAGCTGTCAAAAGACAGCGTTGGCTATCTCGTGTGTCACAGCCGAGTGCTTGAGCAGCTGCTGGATCACGGCGGCGCAGATCTGATCAAGAAGCTTGGTATCAAAGTCTGGATACACGTCTCGGACTATCGTAGCCGAGAGGCCGTCGAACAACTGAAGGCGATTGGAATTCCGTCATTGTCGAATTATTCCGCAGGAGAAATAGGACCGATCGCTTGCGAGTGCACGATGCATGAAGGATATTATCATGTGGTCCATACCAACGTCATTGTCGAGTGCGATGACAGGCTAACAACCACAATTGATGGCGAGGTTGTCGGGCGGTTATTGATTACGTATCTGCACTCCTATGCAACGCCGCTCATTCGCTACGACATCGGAGATTTCGGCAAACTGCACAATCAATGCCTCTGCGGACATGACGGTCCAACGATTTCTCACATCTATGGAAGGGGAAAGCACTTCTTGCGGCACCCCGATGGAAGGTATCTGCCGTTTTATCTGTCCACCCGGTTACTGCGTGAAGCTGTTGAGTTTAGAGAATGCCGGTTTCGACAGCAGACCCTGGACACCATCACGGTACAAATCGGCGGCCGGGAGTCTCTTAGCCGGGAAGAAGAGGAGAAACTCAGGGCAACTATTCTCGCCGTGACTGATCCGGTATTCAAGGTGATGATCGAGCCCGTTAAGGAAATCGACTGGTCTGACAATCCGAAACAGTTGTTTTTCTCAAGTTCGGTGGTTTGAGCAAATGGCTGAACCGGCCGTCGTCAATTTTGAATAGGCGGTTAATTCCGTAAAAATTGACGAGCGCAGTTCTCGCCAACAAGAAACCCCGGGACATCGCCCGGGGTTCTCTGCATTTCGGTTGACCGGAAGATCAGAACTTCGCAGTCACCGGGAGAGGGGCCCAATCGAACTTGTAGTTCACCCCGAACTTGAAGATTTGCTTGTCCGCACCCAAGGGGGTGTTTCCGGAGGATTGCCC
>Ga0209167_10002410_pt1 | contig 10170 bp, 5 predicted proteins | sample Coa_R1_9_FD_187154 | JGI IMG/M metagenome (GOLD analysis project Ga0209167, IMG submission 187154) | Surface soil microbial communities from Centralia Pennsylvania, which are recovering from an underground coalmine fire - Coalmine... | ecosystem: Environmental > Terrestrial > Soil > Unclassified...
ACGCTCTTCCCGACAGTGGGATCGGTAAGGGTCCAGGTGAGTTTCGTGCCGTCATAGGTCATGTGCACGTTCATCACATCACCGCTATGAAGGTTGACCCCGGAGGCTGTGGTGTCGGTCCCCGGGTTTAGCGACGGCGAGGCCCCATTTGTCCAATAACCGCTTAGGCTGACTTCTTTCGCCAAGAGCTTGCTGTACAATTGAAATCCCACCGCGATGCTGTTGCCAATCCCTTGAATCGTGCCCGCGGTGTTTTGACCATAGCCAAGGCCGCTGCCTGGGGCTCCCAAAGCATTCGGACCAATGCCTTGAATCGTAAAGGTCAACCCGTCGGCCTGACTCGTTTTGGTGATTACGAAGGTAAAGTCGTTGGTAAAAGACTGCACGTTGACCGGCGTGCTGAAGAAGGCGCTTCTTCCTTCGTTTGCACCGCCATCCGTTAGCCGCAAATGCGTACCGCTGAATGCGGCGGCCGCGCCGAAACCGTTGAGCGTCAAACCAGAAGAGGTAAAGCCGCCCCAGTAGCTCGGAGCCCCACCGCCTCCTGCCGGCTGAATGGTATAGAGCGCCGCCGCAACGGAGCTATTGGTCATACCGTTTGCCGCAGCCATGGATTTGATTGTCATCGTGCTGCTGACCGAAATCGGCACCGTGAATTGTGCTGACGACGTCGTGGGTGTGCTGCTGTCCGTCGTGTAGTAGATGGTTGATCCGGCGGTCGTGTCGAGAATCGAGACCATCTGAGTGGAGCTGTACGTACCCGCAATCGGATTGAACGTCGGCGTCGCTACCTGCTGTGGCGGTGGGCCGCCGTTTCCCGGCGTATAGGTCCAGGTGCGAATGTCCTGAATCGCCGTCAGCGCGCCAGTGCCGCCGGTGAACCCCACATACGCGGTGTTTCCCGCAAAGGAAGGAATGTTGACCGTTACTGATTTAGTAAAACTCTTCCCCACAGTGGAATCGGTGATGGTCCACGTGAGAGTCGTGCCGTCGTAGGTCATGTGCACGCTCATCACGTCGCCGCTATGAAGGTTGACCCCGGAAGCAGTGGTATTGCTCCCCGGTGTTGCCGAGGGCGCGGCCCCATTGGTCCAATCGCCCGTGAGGCTGACTTCGATGTTCCCCAAGACCTTGCTGTACAACTGACATCCCACCGCGACGCTGCTGCCAATGCCCAAAACCGTGCCCGCGCTGTTGGCTCCATATCCAAGAGCGCCTCCTGGGGCTCCCAAAGCAGTCGGACCGATGCCTTGAATTGTGAACGTGAACCCGTCCGCGCTCGCTTTGGTCAGTAGGAAGGTGAAATCGTTAGTAAAAGACTGCACGTTGACCGGCGTGCTGAAGAAGACACTCCTCGCTTCGTATGCCCCTCCATCCGTTAGCCGCAAGTGGCTACTGTTGGTTGCGGCGGCCGAGCCAAACCCGTTGAGCGTCAGTCCGGTGGTCGAGGCGAAACCGCTACCGTAGTTCGGAGCCTGTCCGAAGGCTGAGAGGCAGGGTACGAACATCATAATAAACAAAGACAGCAGAAATCTCTTCATGACAATCTCGCTGTTGGTGCACACCACAGCATTGTGACTCCAATATGCCCTCGGATGGCTATAGATACACTTCGTCCCAGTGCTTTGGGCAATTGCCTTGCCAGACTGTGACAGCACTCGCTGATGCAGCTTAACTGATTTTCCGACAATGAGCTACAAGCTGTCCAGGAATGCCTGCGTGACGCGATGAGGCAGTGGGTAGGGAGCACTCCAAGGAACTATTATTTCGTTCGCATCCAGAGTTTTGCGCACATTTGTAGACACATGAATGGAAACCTGAAGGGGCTGCGGAACGGAAACAAAAGCCCTTGGAACCGAGCCACCGTATCGCCGCGCTGTCCTGGTCGACTGCTCGAGTCGAGAGGCGCCGTACGGTACCTACTTGGCCATTGGGGAGTGCGGTTGTTGTGATTACCAGTGAGTTAATGTAAGAACGTTGAATTGGACCATCCGGTCGACGGGCCATGGCCTGAGGGTTCGGCACAGGAATTTGCTGAACTAAAATAGTGGTTCGATGGCAAATAGAATTCGTTGAAGCCATTCTGGCTTCCCAAGCTTACATATCGCTGTCCGTTCCAAATCTTCGCTTTGGGCGTGCAATTCCCGAAGGTTTGATTCCAGCTGATGAGGTTGGTGCTCGATGACGGCCCCGCTTGTATAGTCAGTCCTGAAGTGCTGGCTCCTGAGACTAGCAGTTGAGTGGCCGCGGGGTCTGTCGTCACGGTCGTCGAGCCACCCGCAATCCACCCGGATATGGGCGCGTTATCGTTCGGTAGGTAAATCTGATACCAAGATCCACTGGTCGCAAAAGCAACGAATTCCTGTCCGGGTGCGACGGTAGCCAGCGATGCAAAACTTGTTTTCGGTCCTGTGAAGACAGTTTGGGATGAAGCTGCTACGACTTTTACGGCAATGGGTGTGAGTGGTGAAGGCAAGAACGGATTGATATAGATTCTGGCGTCTTGATAGCCATAACCATCCGGAAGATCGGAAGTATATCCCGAGTAACCTTCGTTGGTGGAATCCCCAGTAACCGCTCTGTCCTTCATCTCAAAATGAGTGTGCGGGACGAAAGTGCGGTCACGGTCGCCATCGCCCGAATGGCCCATGTTGCCAATCCTAGTTCCTGCGGCTACCACCAGACCAGGCACAACTCCAGGCCAGATACAGTCCAAGTGCCCGTATAGGGTAAATTTTCCGTTGGGATGCGCGATCACGATCAGATTCCCAAGATTCGAACTGCTTGGATTAATTTGATAGCCGGTCGGGGAAGTCCCATTGCACAGCGTTTGAGTTTTGTCGGACACCACGAGTGCCAACTCCACGATGCCACTGCTGGAGGCCGACACGGGGTTGCCTATGGCGCAGCCTGGAGACTCGGGGCAGACATCAATGCCGGTGTGATACTGGCCGAAAATCGGGGTCTCTGCACAGTAAAAGGAGTAATCATTCGCGGGTCCGCAATTCGAAGGAGCGTAAGTGATTGGCGTCGACACCGGCCAAGTGAAGGCCGTCGGCTGAACCGGGTTGTAAGTCCAGGTTAGGATGTCCTGGGTTGCTGTCTCCCCGCCAGTGCCGGCAGTGAACCCGACATAGGCAGAATTACCGCCAACGGTGCCCGGTATATTGAGCGGGGAGGCGGTGCTGCCCCAGGTGGTACTGAAACTCGCCTTTGTTGAGGTGTCCGTAATGATCAACGTTAGCGTCGTCCCGTCGTACGCGAGATGAGCGCTCATCACGTGACCGCTGTGCAGGCTGACGCCTCCAGAAATGGTGGTCGCAGGAATCGTCGGAATCGCCCCGTCCGCGTACTGGCCGGTCGAATTAGTTCCTTCGCCCGCGTTGTTATACAAATCAAACTTCACCGCTACGCTGTTGCCAATCCCGTTTATGCCGGTGGTAGGACCATATCCAAGAGCGCCACCTGGGGCTCCCAAGGCCGTCGGACCGATGCCTTGAATGGCGAATGTGAACCCGTCGGCGCTTGCATTGGTCAGCTCGAACTTGAAGTCGGTGATAAACCACTGGACGTTAACAAGCGTACTGAAGAAGGCGCTCCTCCCCTCGGTTGTCCCTCCGTCCGTGAGCCGCAAACGGGTACCGCTAATTGTGGCACCTCCGTTGAGAGTCAGTCCCGTCGAGGTGAAACCGCTGCCATAGTTCGGCGCATGTGCAAAGGCAGAAAGGCTGGACAGGAACAAGACAAGCAAAGACAGCAGAAGTTTTTTCATGACACGACCCGCGCTGTTTGAGCACACCACTCCATCATCCTGACTCAAGAAAGCTGGGTTGGCTATACACTTCGCCACGGCATTTTTGGCAATTGCACTGCCAGAGTCTGACACCAATCCGCTGATCTGACTTAACCTATTTACCGACAGTGAGCTACGAGCTGCGCAGGCATGCCCGAGAGGGGCGACGAGGCAGTCGAGTGGGGCACTCCAAGGAACTTTGGTTACGCTCATGTCCAGAGTTTTGCGCACATTTGTGGACGCATGAATCAAGACCTGAGGGGCTGCGGAACGAACCCGATAACCCTGTCGCCGCGCGGTACTGGTTGACTGCTCGAGTCGAGAACAGCCGATGTTGTTATTAAATTAGGTGCACAACCATTACACCTTGACTTCTCCAGGACGAGAAGAGCAGCCTTGAGCACCGGCAGGGGCCCGTGGTAGCTGCCGGATTCGAGAAAAAACAAATGCGCAGGAGCTTCATCGACCGGTTATTGTTGCCGGCCATTCTAGGCGTAACCACAGTATTGGCCGCGCTAATTCTGTGGCAGCGGCTCCTCAATGAGCAACGCGTTACTATTCAAGCCGCGACGAAAGCTCAGACCTTGTTTGTGAAAAACAAACTGGAGTCAGAACTGAACGCTAGAATTCTGCTGTTGAACCGGTTGGCCGGACGTTGGCAAGCCCGTGTCCTGTCTGGTGATGGGGACGAAGAATCCGACGCGGCGCTCTTGATCAGTGGCTACGGCGGCTGCCAGGCCATCGAGTGGGTAGACCCTACATATCACGTGCGGTGGGTGGCGTCGGAGAGTTGGAATGAAGCCGACGTGGGCACGGATTTGAGTGCCGATGCGCGATGGCGCGAGCTCCTCCAACGCGGCGAGGACAGCGGTCGCGTGATGGTTACGCGGCCGGTGGATCTGCGAGGGGGTGGCCGCGGGCTCTTAATTTTTGTGCCCGTCTTTGCGGAGAACAAACTCGTTGGCTTTCTGCTAGGCGCATTTCGTTATCAAGATCTGTTTTCCTCGATCCTCCAAGACGTTGGACAGCACTACCAGGTGGCGGTGTACGACGGCGACGAGGAAATCTACGCTAGCTCCGGGTCCGACCTGCGCGGTTCGGAGGTATTGTCCCAGGAAACGGATATCGAGTTTCGGCAGTTAACTTGGCGAGCTCGTATCTGGCCGAAACCCGAAACACTTGCCACCGCGCGATCCTCTTTGCCCAACGTTGCCTTTCTCGGCGGAATTCTGATGGCAGGTCTATTGGCATTCGCTGTCTACATGGCGGAAACCGCGCATTTTCACGCTGAAGTACTGAAAAGAGAAACGGCTGGACGTGAGCAAGCCGAGGAGGCTTTGCGGCAGGCGCAAAAGATGGAAGCGGTCGGGCGACTGGCGGGTGGCGTCGCGCATGACTTTAATAACCTGCTCACCGTCATTCGTGGCCAAGCCGCTCTTTCGTTGTCCTCCTTCGGCTCTGATGATCCATTGCGACAGGGGCTGAACGAGATCCTGATGGCCGCGGTTAAAGCCTCCTCATTGACGCGGCAGCTCTTAGCCTTCAGCCGCAAACAGGTACTTCAACCGAGGGTCCTAGATCTCAACTCCGTTGTCACTCAAGCGGCGGAATTGTTGCGCCCGGCTCTTGGCGACGACATTAAACTGTTTTTGAATCTCGATTCCAACTTGGGGCGGGTAAAGGCCGACGTCGGCCAGATCGAGCAGGTCATCATGAATCTGGCGTTCAACGCGCGGGACGCCATGCCTAATGGCGGCAAGTTAACAATCCAGACCGTCAACAGCTCTCTCGACGAGAGCTCGGCCCGTCGTTATCCGGAGATTCGACCAGGACCGTACGTGATGCTGGCGGTGCACGATTGTGGACACGGGATGGACAAGGAGACGCAGTTGCATATCTTTGAACCATTCTTCACCACCAAGGAGCGAGACACAGGAACAGGGCTAGGTCTGGCAACTGTCTATGGGACAGTAATCCAGAGCGGTGGATGCGTCACCGTTTTGAGCAACTTGGGCGAAGGAACATCAATTCAAATCTATCTTCCGCGGGTTGAGGAAGCGATCGACGTGTCTAAGACACCTAAGGCGCTCCCAGGGTCATTGCAGGGCAATGAGACCATCCTCCTGGTGGAAGATGACGGCGCGGTACGACGCATGACACGCATGTTTCTCGAACTGAAAGGCTATACCGTAGTTGAGGCTGGGAACGCTGCTGAGGCCATTCAGTTCGTGGAACGCAACACGGGATCCATCGAAATGGTGCTCACAGACGTAGCCATGCCCGGAATGAAGGGTGGAGAGTTGGTCGAACGGTTGCTGAAACTGCGCTCTGGTTTGAAGGTGCTCTTCATGTCGGCCTATACAGAAGATGCCGCGATCCGTTCCGGCATTGTCGGCCCGGGAAGTGCCTTCATCGAGAAACCTTTCAATGCAGAGGAACTAGCTTGCAAGGTTCGCGACGTGCTGGACACACGTATCGTAGCTTAGGTCACGTTAGGGCTCCGCTGCTTCACAGTTCGCGAAACGTGTTGCATATCAGTGGTTGATATTGATCGGATTTTGCGGCGAACGCAAGCATGGCCGAGCGAATTGGTTGCATTCGAAGAGATTGTGCCCGGTTGGGTACGTCTGCCGAGCAGCTCGGTTTGGAGTGCGACTTGCAAATCGAAAGGTTAGGGCGTAGATTGTGTGCGTGCAGGTACCCCCGCTTTTCCGAGTGGGCGGCAGGGAAGTTGCTAAGAAAAATACTTTTATGACTTACCGCGCCTGTCAAAATACCGTCTTGATCGGTAGCTTTGTCCTGCTATTTGGCATTGTTTTTTACCCTTTCTATCCTTTTCTTCCTGCGCTCGTTAAGAAATGGGGAGCTGCGGATCGGGTGTCTCGGCTAGCTCCGCTGGACACGCCGACTGTAGCTGCGGCAACGATTGTAAAGGTCTGGACTTATAAAAAGACCGGGGTGTACTACTGTCCTGACAGTAAGCTGTACGGAAAGGTGAAGCCCGGCGATTATATGACCCAAGAGAAGGCGCTGGAGCGTGGGTATCGACCCGCCGGTCAGGAGTCGTGCCGGTAGGCTCGAGCGTCTACTCGCCGAGCGGCACGCGAACCTTCGGATACAAAATTGGTTTGATGAGTTCCAGTACGGTGCTGCGTAAGGACTTGGGGACAGCGAAATAAACGACGCTGCTGTCAGCAATCGCTGATGCAATCAGTTCGTGCTCAGAACCAGTCCGAGCGGTATGCGATCCACCATGAAACCGCGAGAATGGGAAACGTCGCAGCCACCGCCCACCACAGCGGCAGCGTGAAATCCGCAATCAGTCCGAGAATCGCGAACGTCAGCCAGAATATTTTTCGTTGCATGATTCCAGCTTACTCGGAAAACCGCTCCGATCTTGTGGCGCGTGCTGAACGGTCACTAACACAAGGTCCCTTACGAGCATCCTGCGCCGAAAACTTCGATCACTCAAAACACCAAGCGGGACACGGTGTTCACCATGTCCCGCTTGCTCCAATCGAATTACCGCAACCTCTGGGTGTCTTAGTGCACAGCGCGAGGCAAATCCGCTCCGCCCGCTGGTTTCGATTTCGGTCCCGCCGACGGAACCACCGGCGGCGCGATCGGCTCTTTTTCAAGCGCATTCTGTAACACATCATCTAGCGTGCGCACGAATGTAATCTTCAGGTCTCCGAGCAGTTCCGGCGGAAGATCCGCCTTCGCGTTCGGCTCGTTGTCGGCCGGAAGGAGCACTTCCTTCACGCCCGCGCGCTTTGCGCCCAGCACTTTTTCCTTGATGCCGCCAACTGGCAGCACCACACCGGACAGCGTCATCTCGCCGGTCATCGCCAGACGGTTCCGAATCGGCCGGTTGGTTAACAAACTCACCAGCGAAGTGACCATCGCCGCGCCCGCCGACGGTCCATCTTTCGGCACCGCGCCCGACGGCACGTGAATGTGAATGTCCTGCTTGCGGAAAAAGTCCGGATCGATTCCGTATTTCTCCGCATTGGAACGAACCCAGGTCAGCGCCGCGGTCATGGACTCCTGCATCACCTCGCCCAAATGTCCGGTCGTCGTGAACTGCTTTCCGCCGCGCATCCGGCTGGCTTCGATGAACACGATGTCTCCGCCAACCGGAGTCCACACCAGGCCCACCGCAACTCCCGGCTGCTTTACGCGCTCGTCAATTTCCCGCTCCGTGCGGAATTTTGGGACTCCCAGGAATTCCCGAACCACTTCCGGCGTCACGATCATTTTTTCGGTCTGGCCTTCGGCAAGCCGCCGCGCTTGTTTCCGCGTGATCGTACCGATCTCGCGTTCCAGATTGCGCACTCCGGCTTCCCGCGTGAAGTTGTGAATGATTTCCTGCAAGCCCGCCTCGGTGAACTCGATCTGCTCGCCGAGCTTTATGCCGTGTTCGGTCGCTTGCTTGGGGATCAGGTAGCGGTGCGCGATGTGGATCTTCTCTTCGCCGGTGTAGCCGGGCAATTCGATGATCTCCATGCGGTCGCGCAGCGGCTCCGGAATGGGGTCCATCCAGTTCGCCGTGGCGATAAAAATCACCTTGGACAAATCGAACGGCACATCCAGGTAGTGATCGCGGAACGTCGAGTTCTGTTCCGGATCCAACACTTCCATCAAGGCCGCCGAAGGATCGCCCCGGAAATCGCGCCCCAGTTTATCGACCTCGTCCAGCATGCAGACTGGGTCGTTTGATTCCGCGCGCTTCAGCCCTTGAATGATCTGTCCAGGCAACGCGCCGATGTACGTCCGGCGGTGCCCGCGGATTTCCGCTTCATCGTGCATACCGCCGAGTGAAATGCGCACAAACTTGCGCCCCATCGCCCGAGCGATCGATTTTCCCAGCGAAGTTTTGCCCACGCCCGGAGGCCCGACGAAGCAAAGAATCGGCCCCTTCATTCCCGGTTGCAGTTTTTTCACCGCCAGGTAATCCAGGATACGTTCCTTCACTTTTTCCAGATCGTAGTGATCTTCGTTCAAGATGCCGTGCGCTTTCTTGATGTCGATCTCTTCCGCTTGAGTGCCGGAAGATTTCGTCCATGGCAGCGAGGTCATCCATTCGAGATAGGTGCGCGACACCATGTACTCCGCCGATGCCGGCGTCATCTTCGCCAGCCGCTTCAGTTCGCGATCGCACTCTTTCTTGGCTTCCGCCGTCATCCCGGCTTCTTCGACCTTTTTGCGCAGTTCGTCGATCTCCGCCTGGCTGTCGTCGTGTTCTCCCAGTTCCTTCTGAATCGCTTTCATCTGCTCGCGCAAAAGGTATTCGCGCTGGTTCTGGCTGACCTGCTCCTGCACCTGCTCGTGAATCTTCGAGCGCAGCTCCAGCACTTCCAGCTCTTTCGAAAGTTCGCGGATCAGCGATTCCAGCCGCTTCCGCACGCTCGCGGTTTCCAGCAGCTCCTGGCGCACCAGCGTGGATAGCGACGGCAATGTGCCGGCGATAAAGTCCGCCAGCCGTCCCGGATCGTCAATATTTGCCGCAACCTGTTGCAGGTCGTCCGACAATTGCGGCGAATGTCCCACCACGTCACGGAACAAGTCCGACGCATTCCGGTGCAGCGCTTCCAGTTCGTTGTCCTGTTCGCCCAGAATGTCCGGCATCGCTTCGACCTGCGCCGTCAGGAAAGGCTTCAATCCAAGCAGGTCGTTAATCTGGAAGCGCTGCAAGCCTTCCAGAAAAATCACCACGTTGCCGTTCGGCATTTTTACGGTCTTGTGCACTTTGGCGAACGTGCCAACTTTATGCAGATCGGCGGCCGCCGGATCCTCGACCCGCGGATCATGCTGCGCAACCACCCCTAATACCTTGTCTTCCCCTTGCAACGAATTAATCAGCGCCAGCGAACTCTCCCGGCCAACCGTCAGCGGCAGCACCGCGCCCGGAAACAGCACCGTGTCCCGCACCGGCAGAATCGGCAACTGATTGGGTATAGCAATCTTCTCAGCCATGGGTTCCTCAGTTCCGAGGCGGCGCCAACAATAGAAAGCCGCCTGTAAAAAACTTAGATGCAGCCCTAATAAAAAGGATACCGTAAATGCAGTGTTCTAAATCACAAAATCTCAGTCTGTTACGCTAATATATTACCATTATACCCGAAATTGCTCCAAATCAATCGCTAACAAATTTGTTTTCTTATACTTACACCGAATCACGAATCTCTCGAAACTCCATCGGCTAGGCCTTGGACTTCTTTAACCTTTGCCCATTCGCCGGGAACCTCTTCTCAATAAAGGACATAGCCTCATCTCTGGTGCTGATCTCGCTGTTTAGCTGTGCCTCCTCAACGGCCGCCAGAATCTCTCCCACCACTGGCCCAGGCTCATATCCCATGCCCAAGACGTCCTCGCCG
>Ga0209167_10002413_pt1 | contig 10161 bp, 8 predicted proteins | sample Coa_R1_9_FD_187154 | JGI IMG/M metagenome (GOLD analysis project Ga0209167, IMG submission 187154) | Surface soil microbial communities from Centralia Pennsylvania, which are recovering from an underground coalmine fire - Coalmine... | ecosystem: Environmental > Terrestrial > Soil > Unclassified...
AGAAGGCCCCGCGATCGAGCTCAGGGCAAGCGTAAGTACCGCAAGGAACAAGACTTAGGATAAAGGTTGAGCGGCGGGAGTGTCAAGAAAAGCGGATCGATTTTTGCCTAGGGGAGTGCTAGACTTTCCATAGGAGTTACCTATGGCTACGCTCTACGTGGAAAACGTCCCGGACGAAATCTACAAAGCCCTCCGGAAGCGCGCTCGCGCCAATCGTAAATCGATTGCGGCCGAGGTGATTGCAATCCTGGAGTGGCACGTCCCGACCGAGGAGGAACTAAAGCGGCGGCGCAAAGCTTTCGAGGGACTTGCCCGTCTTCGTGCGATGGAGCCACTCGGCCCCGGACCATTTCCTTCCGCGGAGGAAATGATTCGCGAGGATCGTGAGCGGTGACAATCGTTGTCGTCGACGCCAGCGTCGCCGTGAAATGGTGCCTGCCTTCGGTGCGGGAAGAACTTGTGCAGGAAGCCGAGGAACTACTGGAATCGAGCCGGCGTGATCAAGTACGGTTTCTCGTGCCCGATCTGTTCTGGGTGGAAGTGGCGAACGCCCTGTGGAAGGCGGTCCGAAGAAACGAAATCTCATCGAACAACGCTGCCGCCGCGATGTCCTTCCTCCGCGATCTTGACATCGCGACTCTTCCCTCTCTCGATATCGTGCCGCAAGCTTTGGACTTGGCGATCACTCACGGCCGCACAGTTTACGGCAGCCTCTACGTCGCCTTGGCCATGCAATCCAAAAGTAGTCTCATCACCGCCGACGAGCGCCTGGCCAACGCCCTCGCTGCCCGCTTCCCGGTGAAGTGGCTGGGCGCTTTGTGAGTCGCTAGCGGCCGTAAATCTCCGAACTGCCGCGTCGCGGAGAAATGCGCTAACGATGGAGCGAAATTGATTTCCGCTTAGACACCGTCGCAAGAAGATAAGTTCCGTCGAAAGTTTTCTCGAGCGCTGCGATTCATCTGGCATTTCGATGAGCGGAAGATATGATTTGGGCGTGCGCTCTCGAACGTTTCTCCGGTCAGCTTCCGTGTTCCTCGTCGTCATTGTCTTGGCGATTGCCATTCCCCGCGCAATCGATGCTGCCGCTCAGGCTTCTTCTCCTGCTTCTGAAACGACCGTGGCCCGTCTAGTCGGCGAAGTTCGAGCCCGAGCCAAGGTGCTGGAGAGTAGTTCCGGAATGCGCAACAGCTTCCAGTCCTTCACTTCTGCCTACAAAATTGCGCCCAGCAGCATCCGCTATTCCGATTTTGTTATTGTGCGGCTGCTCTACGAGGCCACGCGCGACGCCGGCTTCTGGAACATGCATTGGACCATCACCAACATGCCGCCGAATTCGGATCGGGTCTGGAGCCAGTGGAAAGCCGTGAAAGTTGTTTCGCCGCTGACGCCGACAGCCTCCGCGGAATGCGATGAACTCTCAGCCCTGTTTGCGTTCCTGGTGGAACGCGCAGGAGTGCGGAGCGTTGGATTGTTCTGGCCCTACGCCAATCACACCGTGGCGGTGTGGCTGCTGCATCCCGCTGGCGGTACCGAGGTCCGAGTGGTTGTTCCCACTTCGCAGATATTTCTGGAAGTGACAGACTCGTTTGCCACCAGGAAATTCAACCCGTGGCACCAGAAAACAATTTTCGAGTATACGCGCCGCGACGCACCGGACAGTTTCGAATTGCCAAAACCGCTATTCGATTATTTCTTCCGGCAAATGGACAAATATGCCGGCGCTTCGGATTCCACACTGCAACAGATCCGGTATCTGCGCGAGGGCGTTTTTCTGAAATTCTGGACGCCGGAAGCCGCCGCTCTCGACGCGCTCACGAGGAAGAAGGATTTAGGTTCCGGACCGGCCGAGGACCTCGAGGCGTTTCAGAATTTTGCTCAGGATATGCGGTCGCAAGTTCTTCAGTGAGTAAATAAATCGTCTGCTAGTCATTGTCCGGCGGGCATCTTCAATCCCAGCGCTCGAACTGTGACCTCATCGGGCGTGGCCTTTCCGTTTTCTTTCGTTGCCACGCCGAAGTTTCCCGAGTAATCCCACATCGCCCAGCCGATATTGTGGCGTTCCAGCGCGCTGCGCACGTCGTTGATCCATCGCGCGCGGTCCTGCGGATCGGCAAAATCGCGGAATACTCCGAATTCGTTGCAGATGAGCGGCACTCCGCGCTGCTTCGCCCATTCGTCCGCCTGATTGATTTCGGCCTCGATGCGGGCTGCGTCCCAGTGATCCTGCCCGTAGCGGATGACCTCATACCGATCGCGCGCTTCCGGAAGCGCTGCCGCAACCTTCATGGCATTCTCCGGCGATGATGGATAGTGCAGGTTCCTCAGAAACGTCCAATAGTAAGATCCCCAGGTCGCGCCTTGATGCGTAAAAATGTGCGGCTCATAGAAATGAAAAACATAAATCACGTTGGTATCGGGGAGGGGTTCGAGAAAAACCATATCGTTATCGTCGTCCCATCGCGCTCCCGCAGCGATGATGGTGTTCGCAGGCGCGCCGCGCCGGATGGCCGCTGCGAGCTTCGCTTCCACCCCGTACCAGCGATAGGCGTCGAGCATCTCCGGCTCGTTCAGAATTTCGAAAAACACGCGATCGCGATCCCATGAAGCATAGTGCTTCGCCACCATGTTCCAGTAATCGGCGAAGCGTTCGACGAATTCGTCTTCCTTGGCCAGCCGTGCCTTGAAGTCGGAGTCGGGATGCATGTCGAGTTCGACCGCCAGACCTGCATCGAGAATCATTTTGACCGCAGCGTCGAGATAGCCGAAATATTCTTCGGTGCCACCGCGGCGGCGTCCCGCATCGATCATCGGCTGCGGATTCACGCCGAGGCGCACATGATCGAATCCTGCCGATTTGATCAGCGCTATGTCGGCGGAAGTCGTCCAGGCCTGGAGGTGCTCTTTCGTGTATCCCCTGGGATCGTAAACCTGCGCAAACCACGCACTCAAATTCACGCCGTGGCGAATATGCCCCAGGCGGGACGCGGGAACGGACGACGAGGGAGCCTGTGCGAGTGCGGCAGTAGCAAGGAAGAAAAGAAAAAGGTTAGCAAACACGCGGCGCATAGAATGCTCCTCGATGTCGAAGTAAAGCAGTGAATATGTGGGGGCAGCCGCCCTCGGCTGTCCGCCGCGCGAGAGCGCGGGTTTGTGCCCCGGCTAACTCAGAATCGGCAGCGCGCGAATTCTCTTTTTGGTCGCCGCGTAAATCGCATTGCACAACGCCGGAGCGATCGGCGGCACCGACGGCTCCCCGATTCCCGTTGGCACCTCCGCGCTGGGAACGGCATAAACTTCGACCGCCGGGGTTTCTTCCATGCGAAGCGGAGCGTAGTCGTCAAAGTTGCCCTGCACCACGCGGCCTTTTTCAATCGTGATCTTCGCCCGCAGCGCGTTCGCTAGTCCGTATACGATCCCACCCTGAATCTGCTGTTCCAGAATACTGGGGTTGATCACCTGACCGCAGTCAACCGCCGCCACCACGCGATGCACGCGCGGCTGATCGTTCTCCATCGTGATCTCGACCACCTCGGCCATGTACGATGCGAAACAACCGAAGCAGGCGACTCCTCGAAAATGTCCGGCGGGAAGCGGCTTGTCCCATCCAGCCTTCTCCGCTGCAAGTTTCAGCACGCCACGCATGCGCGCAGTTTTCCACGTCGTCGTGAAGTATTGCAGGTCTTGATCTTTTTCAAGCAAATGGAGCCGGTACTGCACCGGATCTTTTCCCGCCGCAACCGCCAGTTCATCGATGAAACTCTCCAGCGCAAACGCGGCTTGCAGCGCGTAGACCGACCGCATCCACCCGAGAGGCACCGGAGTTTCGGTCACCGTGTATTGGAGCAAATAATTTGGGATTCCATATACTGGTCCGGCCTCGTCTGGCAAATCAGGATCGACGTTGCCCGGCGTCGGCTGCCCTTTCTGTCCGCTGATCGAAGGAGCGACCAGGTTATGCATAAGAGCGGCGGGGAAACCCAAGCCATCAAGTGTAGCGCTAAGCTGGTGCAAGCTTGCCGGACGGTACGTCGAGAAGCGCATGTCATCTTCGCGCGTCCAAATCACCTTCACCGGAGCGTTGATCGCTTTCGACACCAGCGCTGCTTCAACTGCGTAGTCGTGCTCCAGACGGCGGCCGAAACCTCCGCCCATTAGTGTCACGTTGACTTTGACTTGATCGGGATCGAGATCACTTGCCGTCGCGACCGAATCGCGGCAATCCTGCGGAACTTGAGTCGGCGCCCAGAGTTCGCACTTCGTACCCTGATAGTGCGCCGTGCAGTTGCCCGGTTCCATCGGCGCGTGCGTCATGAACGGCAACAAGTACTCTGCGGAGATGCGACGTCCTGTGATTCTTGCCACGTCGCCCGCCGAGTATAAGCTTGCCACCTTCGGTGTTGCCGAAACTAGTCTCATTGCCGCAATCGCCGCCGTGCTATTGAAATCCTTATTCGGCCCTTCATCCCAAGCAACGTTGAGCACCCGGCGCCCTTCCATCGCTCCCCACACGCTGTCGGCGACCACGGCTACGGCCGAGTCTCCGACCTTGCCCACATAACTTACGCCGGAAATCTTCTTCGAATCTCTATCGTCGAAGCTCGACACTTTTCCACCGATCACTGGACTGCGTGAGAGCACCGCGAATTTCATTCCCGGCACGCGATAGTCGATTCCGAAGACTGCTTCGCCTTTGACCTTGGCGAGCGAGTCGACGCGCGGCAGGCGCTGGCCGACAATCTTGTAGTCTTTGCTTTGCTTCAATGGCACGTCTGTCGGAATTGGCAACGTCGAGGCTTTGCCGGCGAGTGCTCCATAGCTCAGACTTCGGTTCGACGCAGCGTGCTTGATGTGACTGCTTTCCGCGGTACAAGAAGATCGAGGAACGTTCCAGATCAAGGCTGCAGCCGAAATCAGCATCTCGCGCGCGGTTGCCCCGGCTTTGCGCATCGGGTCCCATGTACTCCGAATACTCGCGCTTCCTCCCGTGGTCTGGTCGCCGAAGAGAGTGCTCGCTCCCGCCTGCTCGATTTCAATCTGCTTCCAGTCGGCCTCAAGTTCTTCGGCCAGAATCATGGGCAGCGCGGTGCGGACGCCTTGTCCCATCTCCGATCGCGCGACCACGATGGTGACTTTGTTGTCAGGCGTAATGCGCAAGTAGGCGTTGGGCGAGAACACTTCGTTCGCCGAACCTCGATGCGGCAAGTAGAAGCCGATCACAAGTCCAGCGCCGGCCGCCACTCCAGCGGCCACAAATTCGCGGCGGGAAAGTGGACTCATTGCGCCCCTCCATTCCCGCGCTTCTTTCCCTGGTCGATCGTCGCGATTTCCCGTGGTCGTTCGACTGTTCCCGCGGCACGATGAATCGCTTTGCGAATCCGCTCGTAGGTTCCGCAGCGGCACAGGTTGCCGTTCATGGCTTTGGTGATCTGCTCGTCGGTAGGGTTCGGAGTCTTCGCCAGCAGCGCCGCGGCCGACATGATCTGTCCAGTCTGGCAATAGCCGCATTGCGGAACTTCTTCCGCGATCCATGCGGCTTGCAGGATATGCAACTGTCCAGCCGCGAGGCCATTGCTGGCAGCCAGGCCCTCGATAGTCGTTACGCTCTTGCCCGCAACCTGCGAAACGGGAGTCGAGCAGGAGCGAATCGGGTTGCCTTCGACGTGGACCGTACAAGCGCCGCACAATCCCGCCCCGCATCCGAATTTTGTGCCTGTAAGTTCGAGCGCGTCGCGCAGAACCCAGAGCAGAGGCGTCTCAGGCGAGACGCTGACCTTTTTTTCGCTGCCGTTAACGCGGAGTGTGATGTCGGCCATGTCGATCCAGTGGAGGAGTTCTTGAGACTTCTTGAGACTCGCACATCATATCAAGGAGGCAGGGGTAAGGGATCAGGGTTAGCGACCAGGGGCTAGAGGTCCGAACGAGTCGGAGAGGTTTCAAGCCGGTGCGAATAAGAGCAGTAATTGAAGAAACTGCCGAACCTGTTTCTATACCGGCCGACTGAACCCTAGCCTCTAGCCTCTGCTTTACTTCAGTTCGGCGAGTTTCTGCGTGGCTAGTTGGCCGGCCTCGTTGCCGGGATTATCTTTCTTGATCTGTTCGTAGAGGCGCTTGGCGTCGAGGGGCTGGTTGGAATTCTGGTAGAGCTCAGCCAATTGCAGCTGCGCCGTCACTTTGCTGACCGACGCGGTGGGCTTGCCGATCAATTCCTGGTAGAGCGCAGCGGCTTCTTTGGTGCGCTTGGTCTGGCCGTACAGTGACGCCAGAGCGGACTTGGCAAGCGCTGCCAGATCGCGGTTTCCGACCGACGCCGCAACCTTAAAATTCTGTTCCGCGGTGGCGTTGTCCGAAGACTCGGCCGCGATCACTCCCAGAAAGTAGTGGGCCAAGTCGCTGGTGCGGGTGTGCGGATATTTATCGACGATGGCCTGAAACTGCTTCTTGGCTGAGTCGGCGCGTTCCTTGGCGGATGTGAAAGTCGGAAAATCCGGCTGCTCCGGCGCGCCCGCGGGACGCAGCGGCGTGCTCATGGTGCGAACCGCCTGCGACAAATCCAGGCTGGCCTTTTCGTCCTGGGTGCTCAGGTAATACCAGCCGCCAGCAACCGCGGCTACGACGAGTGCGACCACGACTACAGACGTGATCACAGTGGAGCGATGTTCGACCGTCCAATGCGCCGTTTTCTCGGCGGCGTCGATGGTTACACGGCTGAAGGCATCCTGTTTGAGTTGACGGCGGGTCTCTGCGCGCACGAACTTCCCTTCTAGTAGTAACGATGGCTGGCTGAACTAAATGGCAAGCTAGCAGTTTAGCAGGGGCAAAACGAGGCGTCAAAATGGGTGGTGTCTTAACTCGGTGTCGCTGGGGTTTTGGTACAGGAAGTGCGACATCAGCACACTCAGGCACGAAGCTTTAGAACGTAGCACTCTTCGTGAACCGACTCGCCAAATTCATCCGTTTTACTGGTCGTAAGGTCCACGGAATATCGGCAAATGGAACAAACCGGAAAAGGGGACAGGCTTACGCTGCGGCGTCTTTCGACGGGTCGTGCTTTGGCAAGATTATCAGCCACCATTCGCCTCAGCCGGACCGTGTGTTCCTGGAGAGCAGACTTGAGTTCTGAAAAAACTGGTTCGAGTTCGGCCTCGCGTGCCGCGACAATTGAGGCACACAGCTCACGAATGCGATCTTCGAGGCGACGAGAGGGCACGCCGAGACGGTACTACAAGGCAAAGCAAAGACGTAATACAGAATTTTACCTAGCACGAAAGTGCCATAGCCAAGAAAGGCCAGTGCAGAGGGTTCTGCCCGATTTCTAGCGCAATCCGGCCGGTCTGCTTCAGTTGAGACCGGTGCAATAGAAGATCAATCTCGACAACCGCACGGGAAAAGTTCGCGGCAATTTATTTGCAGCAGAATGCATCGGTTGGCCCTACGTTCCAGCAGTGTTACCGCGGAAGCCGCTGCCGCATCCGGAGTTGGAGCAGCAGCAGAGAGCTCCGTCCCACGATAATTTCGCGCATGGGAATCCGATTTGCGCATGCAAACCCTATTGCGGTAGCCTCGTCTAACGAAAAAACCTCCGCTGCTGGAGTCTCCCTATGGCTGCGATTCATCTGGTGGTTAACGATAGCCCACGTGACGTCGAGATTTCCCCGGACACTCCTCTCTTGTGGGTACTGCGCGACAAGCTTAACCTGACTGGCACGAAATATGGCTGCGGCATGGGACTGTGCGGCGCGTGCACGGTTCATCTGGATGGCGAGGCGGTGCGCGCGTGCCAGACTCCCGTTTCCTCCGTGGGCGCGAAGAAAGTCACGACGATCGAAGGGCTGTCGGCGGACAACTCGCATCCGGTGCAGGAGGCGTGGATCGCCGAGCAGGTGCCGCAGTGCGGATACTGTCAGTGCGGCCAAATCATGTCGGCGGCGGCGCTGCTGGCGAAGACTCCCCTGCCGACCGACGATCAGATCGAGGCAGCGATGGTTGGTAATTTGTGCCGGTGCGGCATGTATCAGAGAATTCGGAGGGCGATTCATCGCGCTGCCGAAGGGAAAGGAGCTTAGCTATGCCACGCCTTCCCATGCAAATCAACCGACGACAGTTCGTAGTTCGAAGCGCCGCTGCCGGAGCCGGGCTGGTGATCGGCGTAAGATTTGCCGCGCCGTTCGCGGCCGCGCAGGAAAACTCGCGCGCCAAAAAGAAATCCGGACCGAATCCCTTTGACGCTTACATTCACATCAAGCCCAACGGCCAGATCTCACTGATCGTGGCCAAGTCGGAGATGGGACAAGGAATCAAGACCGGGCTGGCGATGCTTCTGGCCGAAGAGGCCGCGGTCGATTGGAAATCCGTGACGGTCGAGCAGGCGGAGACGCGTCCCGACCTTTACGCGCACATGGGAACTGGCGGCAGCGGCAGCACCATGGAGAGTTTCACGCCGCTGCGCCAGGCGGGCGCGACCGTGCGCGAGTTAATGATCACCGCCGCGGCGACGCAGTGGAAGACGCCGAAGGCCGAATGTGAGGCGAACAACGGATCGGTACGACATGCGAAATCGTCGCGCACCGCAAGCTATGGCGAGCTGATCGACGCCGCCGCGAAACTGCCACTGCCCGATCCCGAGAAAGTGAAGCTCAAGGACGAGGAGGATTTCGTTCTGATCGGCCACGCAACTCCGCGCGTGGATATTCCGTCGAAAGTCAACGGCAGCGCGCAGTTTGGCATTGATGTGCGAGTGCCGGACATGGTGTTTGCAGTGGTGGCGCGCTGCCCCACGTTCGGCGGCAAGGTGGCGCACTTCGACGCGGCTAAAACCAAGGCGGTCTCCGGCGTGCTTGACGTTTTCGAAATTCCCGCGCTCGGAAAAGACATGTTCACTGCCGGCGGAATCGCGGTGGTCGCGGACTCCACCTGGTCGGCGATGAAGGGCCGCGACGCGCTCGAAATCACATGGAACCATGGCGCGGCCACTTCGGAATCCAGTGACGGTTTGTACGAGTCATTAAGAGCCGCGGCAGCCAAGCCGGGCAAGCGCATACGCAACGATGGCAACGTGGACCTCACTTTGCCCGCTAGCTCGAAGCGCGTCGAGGCCATGTACGAGTTTCCTTATCTCGCGCACGCCACCATGGAGCCGATGAACATTACGGCCCACGCGCGTAATGGCGAAGCGGAGGTCTGGGCGCCGACGCAGTCTCCCGACTGGGTGCAGCGAACGGTGGCGCAGATTCTGGGCTTCAAGCCGCAGAAAGTCATCGTCCACACCACGCTGATGGGCGGAGGCTTTGGCCGCCGCTACATGGCCGACTATCCGGCCGAAGTCGCGCAGATCGCGAAAGTTGTCGGCAAACCGGTGCAGCTGGTGTGGTCGCGCGAAGACGACATGACGCACGATTTCTATCGTCCCGCGGCATGCCACCACATGCGCGGAGCGGTGGATCAGGCGGGCAAACCGCTTGTCTGGTCGCATGGCCTGGCTTCGACCTCGATCGCAAGATTCTGGAATTCTCCCGACAAAGCCGAGGAATCGGAAGTCGGCGGCGCCGAGCAGATGCCCTACGCGATCCCGAACGTGCGCCTCGAATACAACGCGGTAGCGAGTTACGTGCCGCCGCTGTGGTGGCGCTCGGTGGAGCATTCGTTCAACGGATTCGTGGTGGAAAGTTTCATCGACGAACTGGCGGCCGCCGCTGGGAAAGATCCCGTCGAATTTCGCCGCAGTCTTCTGGTGAAGCGGGCTGGCTGGAAGCCGAAGAACGACGAAGATCCCGATCCCGCGCGGCTCCGCGGCGTTCTCGACCTGGCCGTGGAGAAATCAGGATGGGACACGCCGCTCCCGAAAGGCAAAGGCCGCGGCATCGCTTCGTATCACTCTTTCGGAAGTTATATCGCCGAAGTCGCGGAAGTCACGGTGACCGGCAACGGCTTCAAAATCGACCGCATGGTGGCGGCGATCGATTGCGGGCAGATCGTGAATCCGGAGTCAGTGCGCGCGCAAACCGAGAGTGCAATCGTATACGGCCTGAGCGCCGCTCTGAAAAATGAAATCACGATCAAACATGGCGCGGTCGAGCAGACGAATTTTGACGGCTACGATCCGCTGCGCATCAACGAAGCCCCGCTGATCGAAGTGCATTTGATGAACAGCAAAGAAGATCCCGG
>Ga0209167_10002418_pt1 | contig 10146 bp, 10 predicted proteins | sample Coa_R1_9_FD_187154 | JGI IMG/M metagenome (GOLD analysis project Ga0209167, IMG submission 187154) | Surface soil microbial communities from Centralia Pennsylvania, which are recovering from an underground coalmine fire - Coalmine... | ecosystem: Environmental > Terrestrial > Soil >...
CAGCAGTCGATCAGCGGCTGCGTCGAGACGATCATCCCGCCGGGGTGCTGAGAGATGTGGCGCGGCAGGCCGATCGCCTCCGCCGCGAGCCGCTCGAGCCACTCCCAGCGGCTGCCCTGGGCGCGGCGGCCGAGGGCGCTTGAGACCTCGCGGTCGATCGCGCGCGAGAAGGAGTCGGCGCCGCGGGCGACGCGCTCGATCTCGCCGGGCGGGAGGCCGAGCGCCTTGCCTAGCTCGCGGATCGCGCCGCGGGTGCGAAAGCTCGGGAAGGTTGCGACGAGCGCGGCGCGGTCGCGGCCGTAGCGCTCGTGGACGCGGCGGATCAGGACCTCGCGGATGTCGCGCGGAAAGTCGATGTCGATGTCCGGAAGCGAGGTCAGCTCGGGGTTCAGGAAACGCCCCATCGAGAGGCCGCCGGCGAGCGGGTCGATGTGCGAGAGGCCGGTCAGGTAGCAGACGATCGAGGAGACCGAGGAGCCGCGGCCGCGGCCGGGGGGGAGCAGCGCGCGGGGCGAGTCGCGGCCGCGCACCTCCAGCGCCACCTCGCGCGAGAGCTCGAGGATCTCGTGGTGGAGGAGGAAGAAGCCGGCCAGCGACAGCGTTTCGATCACCGCGAGCTCGGACTGAAGGCGCGAGCGGGCCTCGCCGAGCGCGACGCCGCCGTAGCGGTCGTGGAGCAGCTCGCCGCAGAGCTCGGCGAGGCGCCGCTGCGCGCTCTGATCCTCAACGCCCGGGTAGCGGTAGCCGAGGTCGCCGGTCAGGTCGAAGTCGAGCCGCTCGGCGAGGGCTGCGCTCTCGCGGACGGCGTCGGGGTGATCCTCGAAGCGAGCGGCCATCGCGGCGGGGGAGGCGAGGACGTGGGAGCCGTTCGGCCGCCGCTGCGGCTCGCTTGACTCGAGCGTCAGGTGGTGGCGGGCGGCGACGAAGGCGTCCTGGAGCGGCACCCGCGCCGGAGTATGAGCGTGGACGTCGCCGGTCGCCACGCAGCGCAGCTCCAGACGAGCGGCGAGTGCGGCGAGAGCGCCGTTGCGGGCTCGGTCGCCGGCGAGAAACGGGCGCTGGAGCTCGACGCGCAGGCGCTCCGTGCCGAACGCCTCGCGCAGCCCGCGGACCCCCGGCTCATCGTGCACGCCGCGCTCGGCGCAGCCGGTCAGGCAGACGAGACCCTCAGAGCGGGCGCGGACATCGTCGAGTGAGACCGACGGCGGGGTCGGCTCGCGCGGTCGCTCGCGGGTGCCGGCGTGGGCGTCCGTCAGAAGCCGGCAGAGGTTGCGCCAGCCGCGTTCGCTCTCGACCAGCAGCGTCAGGTGGCGGCCGTCTGCGAGGCTCAGCTCGGCGCCGTGGATCGGGCGCAGGCCGAGCGCGCGGGCGGAGTGGGCGAACTCCATCGAGCCGTAGACGCCGTCGTGGTCGGTCAGGGCGAGCGCGGTGTGGCCCAGCTCGAGCGCCGCCGCCGCGAGCTCCTCGGGGAGGGAGGTCCCGTCCAGGAAGGAGTAGGCGGAGTGGCAGTGGAGCTCGGTGTATTGAGGGGTCATCGCTCGTCGGCAAATCGGCGGGGGAGCTCATCGCTGGCGAAACCAGCGGCCGTCGGTGAGGTCGTGAAAGACGACGAGGTCGCGGCCGCGCTCGCTGATCAGCTCCCAGTAGCGGCGGCGAAGCGGCTGGTTGGTCCACCAGCGATCCTCGACCAGCCAGGACTCGCGGACGTGGGCGACCGGCTGCCCATCGACGGCGAGCGGGCGCCCGCCGGGGCCGGCCCGCACCCGCGCGCCGCGCGGCAGAGACAGGCTGCGTGGCCCGCTCACGACTCAAACGGGGTGAGCATCACGCGCCGCTCGGGGACGCGCGAGTCGAGCTGGAGGCAGTGCACGCGCAGGGCGGCGTCGGCGCCGGCCGCGCTTCGCATCTGCGCGACCGCCTCGCGCAGCCTGGCGCGGCGCTGCTCGCCGGACTGGTCGAGCAGCTCTCGCTGCTCTCCGGCGGGCGGTCCGAAGCGCTCGGCGGCGAGCGCCAGGACACGCGCGGGGGAGGGCAGTCCCTGCAGGCGCGGGGCGAGTACGAGGCGCATCCGCTCGCGGCCGGCGAGGGCCTCGCGGAAGGTGACGTCGCAGCTCCAGCTGCCGCCGTCGATGAGGCGGGCGGCGAGCGTCGCCGCCCGCAGCGTGCGACCGCGCCGCTCGGGGCGAGCGAGCAGGCGGTCGATCAGGACGTCGAGAGCGCGCTCGAGCGCCGGGCCTCCCGCGGCCTCCGGCAGCTCGAGCGACTCCCGCAACGGCACCTCGACCCGCCGGGGCCGAGGTGGATCGTCCTCGCCGCAGGCCAGTCCGTGCGCCTCGACGCCGGCCGGCCCGAAACGGTCAGACAGCGAGCCGCGCGCCATCGCAGCAAGCTCGCCAAGGGTCGCTATTCCGAGCCGCTCGAGCGTCGCGACGAGCGGGGCGGTGCGCTCGCGCGAACGAAGCAGCGACACCGGCAGCGGCGCCAGGTGGGCGCGCGCGTCGCCGCGGACGATCGGCGTCCGCCGCGGCCGCGAGGTGCTCGCCGCCGCGAGGGCGCAAAAGCGCGTGGGGGCGGCCGCCAGTCGTGCGGGCCGGTCGAGGGCACGCCGGGCGGCGGCGAGGACGAGCTCGTCGCTTCCGCCGTGCAGACGGCGCAGGCCGTCGATGGTGAAGCAGGCGAGGCCGGGGCCCTGCGACTCGACGCCGGCGCCGATCCCTTCGAGCGTGCGAATCGTGAGCTCCCAGGCGGCGGCGACCGCCATCGGGTCGGCGGGGAGCAGCTCCAGGTCAGGGCAGCGGGCGAGCGCCTCGCCGAGCGACATGCCGCTTCGCACGCCGTAGGCCTGAGCCGCACCGGAGGTCTCGCCGATCGCGCCCTGGCCGCCGCCGCGGTGGGGAGCGATCGCGACCGCCCTCCCGGCGAGCGCCTCGTGACCGCCGGCGGCGACGACGAGCTCGAAGCGGGGGATGAGGACGCAGGCAACCATCATACGAACATATGTTCCCACAAATGGATGAGAACATACGTTCGTCTAACACGGCCCTAACGTCCCTGCTGGCTGGCTCCTACGTTACGAGCCCCGCGAAGGTCACTGCTGGTAGCCCTCGACCGTCGAAGCCGAGCGCATCCGCGTCTGTTCGGGGTCCAGGCCGAACTCCTCCTCGGCCCGCCGCTGGCGCAGCAGATCCCAGTAGCGGTCGAGTGAGACGCGGATCTGCGCCAGGCGCTCGCGCTCATCCGCGGAGAGACCGCCCTCGCGCTGCGCGGCCTCGAAGAGGCGGTGCTCCTCGGCCACGAGCTCCTCGATGTGGCCCTGAACCTCGCTGTCGTTCATCTCAAGCTCCTTTTGTCGGCCCACGCCGAGCTTACTCGCCGCCACTGCAACGATTCTTTCCGCTCAATAGGGCAGGATCCGTAACACTGTTGGTGCCATGTGCCACGAACGCGAGTGGGAGGGTGGCTGATGGCTGAGCCGCCGGAAGGCACGGGGGACGACCCGCGCGAGCCGCCCGAGGAACCGCACTTCCCCGAGGAAGGGCTGGGGTATGGCTCGGAGGAGGAGGACGAGGGGCTGTTCGACGAGCCCGCTGGCGAGGATGAGCCGCCCGAGGGCGATCGCGAGCAGCATCTCTTCGAGGAGCCGCAGATCGCCGACCCGCTCGAGCCCCACACCGAGGAGACAGCGGTCACGCCTTCGCATCCCGCCGATGAGGATGGCGAGGAGTTCGAGCAGGAGGCGAAGGAGTCAGACGGCGACGAGGGGGCCGAGGACCTCGGCCCGTCGACCGAGCTTCACCTGATCGGCGCCGACGGCGAGGACGAGGAGTTCACGGAGCTTCGCTACCAGAACATCGAGGAGACCGACTACCAGTCACTCGAGGAGGCCGTCCACAGCCCTGAGGAGATCCGCCAGCGCCGCGCGGCGGACAAGGCCGCGCGAAAGCGCGCGGGCCGCCAGCGCCTCGGCGTGCTGTTCGTCGCCGTAGCCGTGATCGTCGTGATCATCGTGCTCGCGACGGGCGGCGGCGGCGGCGGCAAGTCGCCGGGCTCGACGAGCCCGCACGCTTCGCCGATTGCCGCCCTCGGCACCGGCCCGAGCTATCTAGCTTCGGGTTCGTCAACCGCCCTAGCCTCAAACATCCTGATCGCCGACCGCAGCAACCATCGATTGGTCGTCGTCTCGCCGAAGGGGCAGCAGATCTGGTCGAGCCCGATCGACTCCCCGAGCGACGCCTACATCTCAGGCAGCGGCCGCTCGATTACCGTCACCGAGCACAGCCGGATGCAGGTGCTCGTGCTTGGCATCGTCAGCCACAAGATCGACTTCCACTACGGGCACCCGAATATCGCCGGCTCGGGCATCAACCGGCTCCACGACCCGGCCACCGCCCAGTTCATGCCCGACGGGCGCCTGGCGATCGCCGACAAGTCGAATTGCCGGATCGTCTTCGTCAAGCCGCCGTCCCACCATCGGGTCAGCTACCTCGGCAAGCCGAGGGCCTGCGTCCACAACCCGCCGCACAACTTCGGCTTCCCCGACGCGGTGTTCCCGATGGCCGACGGCGGGCTGGTCGTCACCGAGCTCTCGCCGGCGTGGGTCGACATCCTCGGCAAGGACGACGCCCTCGTCGCGGAGATGCAGCCGCAGGGGCTGTCGGCCCCGTATGACGCCAACGAGTACGCGCCCGGCAAGCTGATCGCCACCAACTACTCAGATCCTGGAGCGGTCGAGGAGTTCGACAGCTCGGGCAGGGTGAGCTGGAGCTACGACCCAAAGACCGGACCGGGCGTGCTCGACTACCCGACGCTCGCGCAGGTTCTCCCGGACGGCAACGTGCTCGTCTCCGACACGCGCAACGACCGCGTGGTTGTGATCGATGCCTCGACCAAGAAGATCATCTGGCAGTACGGCCACACGCATGCCAACGGCAACGGCCCGGGCTTCCTGCACACGCCCGACAGCGCCGTGCTCGTTCCGAGCGCCGGCTAGCGGCAGCGCAGAGTCTCTTCATCCGAACCTGCTAGAACGCAGGATCGGACAACACTCTGCAAACGCCGTACAAACGAGGTCTTAATGAAAGTGATCGGCGCCGGGCTGCCGCGTACCGCCACCACGACCACGCTGGTCGCCTTCGAGCAGCTTGGCTTCGCCCCCTGCTACCACATGCGCGACGTGTTCGCCGACATGGACCGCGGCCTGACGCTGTGGGAGGCGGTCGCCGACGGCAACCCCGATTGGGAGGCGATCTTCGGCGACGCGCAATCGACCTGCGACTACCCCTCGGCGCGCTACTACCGCGAGATCCTCGACCACTACCCCGACGCCAAGGTCGTGATGAGCGTGCGCACCGCCGACGGCTGGGTGCGCAGCATGCGCGAGACGATCTGGCCGATGTACTGGGGGGACTCGGTCATGTACCACGTCTGCCAGGCGCGCCGCCACCTCGACCGCGACTGGGACCGCTTCATTCGCCTGATGTACCGGATGACGTGGGACGAGGGCAGCGGCGGGATCGCCGGCGACCATGAAAGCGACGAGGGGCTCGCGGCGATCATGGACCGCTGGAACGCGCAGGTGATCGCCGATGTCCCGGCTGAGAAGCTGCTCGTCTGGAATCCCGCCGACGGCTGGGAGCCGCTCTGCGAGTTTCTCGAGGTCGGGGTGCCGGACGGCCCCGTGCCCCACGTCAACGACACAGCCGCTTTCCTCGAGGGAATCCTCGGCGGCGGGATGCGCGTGCTCAACGACTGGTGGGACCAGCGCGAGGCGTCGGCCGAGGGCCTGCACGGCGCCACCGCGTAGCCGCTAGATTTCCGCCGGACCGGATCTGGTCGATCCGGCGCTGCCGCCCACCGAGACGAGGATCGTGATGACGCGTAGAACGTCGCTGGCCGCAATCGCCGCCACCCTGATCGCCGCCGGATCGCTGGCGCTCGCCGTGCTGCCCGGCGCAGCCGCGATCGCCGCGACCGCGTGCACGAACGGCTCGCTGAGCCTCGTCCACAAGGGCCAGCTCACGGTCGCGACCGACGCGCCCGCCTACCCGCCGTACTTCGAGAACAACAAGCCGGCGAACGGCCAGGGATTCGAAAGCGCCATCGCCTACGGGGTCGGGCACGAGCTCGGCTTCTCGAGCTCGCAGGTCAAGTGGACGGTCGAGCCGTTCGACGACTCCTACGCTCCCGGGCCGAAGTCGTTCGACTTCGACATCAACGAGATCTCGATCACGACCGCTCGCGCCAAGGCGGTTGACTTCTCGACCTCCTACTTCGACAACCCGCAGGCGATAGTCGTCGTCAAGGGCTCGAAGTACCAGCACGTGACCTCGCTCGCCCAGCTGCGCGGCGCCCTCTTCGGCGTTCAGGTCGGCACCACCAGCCTGAGTGCGGTCACCGCGGAGATCCACCCCACCCAGCAGCCGCAGGTCTTCAACGGCTCGAACGACGTGATCACCGCGCTGCGCCAGCACAAGGTCGACGCAATCGTCGTCGACCTCGCGACCGGGTTCTATCTGACCTCGGGCGAGATTCCCCACGGCATCGTCGTCGGCCAGTTCAACGCGCCGGGCGGCGACAACTGGGGCCTGCTGCTCGCGAAGCACTCGAAGCTCACACCGTGCGTTGATGACGCGCTCGCGAAGCTGCGCTCGAGCGGCGAGCTGTCCGCGATCACCAAGCGCTGGATGCAGTCAGGCGCCGGCGTGCCAGTGCTGAAGTAGCCGCCGATGCATGCGACGCCGACGACCCGCGCCGCGCGCGAGCAGGCGCGGCGCCAGCGGGCGCGCAAATCGATTGCCGTATCGGCAACCGCGACGGCCGTGGTGATCGTCGGAGTCGCGCTCGCGATCGTCTTCAGCCCCGGCTGGCGGACCGTGCGCGAGACGTACCTGTCGTGGCATTACTTCAAGCAGGTCCTGCCTTCGCTGCCGGGCGGCTTCTGGCTCGATGTGCGGATCTTTCTGATCGTCGAGGTTGTCGTCCTCGCGCTCGGCCTGGCGATCGCGTTGATCCGCACGATGCGCGCGCCCGTGCTCTACCCGGTGCGGGTCGTCGCCGCTGTCTTCGTCGACGTCATGCGCGGGGTGCCTCTGCTGATCCTGCTTTACCTGTTCGCGTTCGGGCTTTCCGCGCTCGGCTTCTCATTCATCCCGGGTAGTTACACGATCCTCGGTGCTGCGGCGCTGGCATGCTGCTACTCGGCCTACGTCAGCGAGGTGTTTCGCGCGGGCATCCAGTCGGTTCATCCGAGCCAGCCGGCTGCCGGGCTTGCGCTCGGACTCACGCGAACCCAAACGCTGCGCCACGTGGTCCTTCCGCAGGCTGTCCGCGCAGTAGTTCCGCCACTCCTTAACGACTTCATCGGTCTGACCAAGGACGTTGCGCTCGTCTCGATCCTCGGCCCCCAGGAGATCGCGCGGATCGCGCAGATCAATGCCGACCTGTACTTCAACTACACCCCGTATGTCGCCGCCGCGGCGTTCTACCTCGTCATCACGCTGCCGCTGATCCGGATCGTCGATCGCATGCGCTCGCGGGGTCTCGAGCGCCAGAACGCGCTGGTGCTGATGTGAGCGCGCCGCCTGTCCTCGAGCTGCGCGCGGTCACCAAGTACTACGGCGAGCGGGAGGTGCTCGGCGGGATCGACCTGAGCGTCGAGGAGGGCTGCGCCGTGGCGCTGATCGGCTCCTCGGGCTCGGGCAAGTCGACGCTGCTTCGCTGTGTCGACCTGCTCGAGGAGATCGACGACGGCGACATCTACCTCGACGGTGCACCGATCACCGATCCGGGCACCGACCCGATCCCGATCCGCCGCCGCCTCGGGCTCGTCTTTCAGGCCTACAACCTCTTCCCGCACAAGTCGGTGATCGAGAACGTCGTGCTGGGTGCGGTGCGGGCGCAGGGAATGCCGCACGAGCAGGCGCTCGTCGCCGGTCACGCGCTGCTCGAGCGTTTCGGCCTCGCCGGCCGCGAGCGCGACTACCCCGACCGCCTCTCCGGCGGCCAGCAGCAGCGGGTCGCGATCGTCCGCGCGCTGATGACCAAGCCGCGGGCGCTGCTGCTGGATGAGGTCACGAGCGCGCTTGACCCCGAGCTCGTGGGGGAGGTGCTGGGGATCATCGCCGAGCTCAAGCGCGACGGAATGACGATGCTGATCGCCACGCACGAGATGACCTTCGCGCGCGAGTTCGCCGACGAGGTCTGCTACCTCGACGGCGGAAAGATCGTCGAGCGGGGGCGGCCCGAGCAGATCTTCAGCGAGCCGGAGCATCCGGCCACGCGGCGCTTTCTGGCACGTCTTTTGCAGGGAGCGCGGGGCTAGGCCCTTTAGACTGACCGTCTGCGCGGTCTGAGCCTTTCAAGCCTTCTCGCCGCGGTGGTCGCGGCGTTCACGCTTGCCGCCGGCGCCGACGCGGCACCGCTGAACCCGGCGACGAACATCCCGCTCGCGGCGCTGCCGGCGGCGTGTGGGAAGCAGCCGCGAGGCGGCGACTGCGAGAAGGCCGTGGTCCGGGCGCTCGACGGCGCTCGAGCCCGGCTCGGCCTGGGTCCCTACGTGCTGCCGCGCGGCTTCGTGTCGCTCGTGCCCGCGCGCCAGTGGCTGGTGCTCGCCGACCTCGACCGCCGCGCCTATGGCCTTCGGCCGATCCTCGGCCTGAGCGCCGGGCTCAACGCCGTCGCCCACCAGGGCGCGGCGGCCAACACGGATCCCAACCCCGGTCCCTACCTTCAAAGCGTGGGCGCGCCGGCGCTCGGTTTCGCCTCCAACTGGGCCGGCGGCCAGCAGAACGCGCTGATCGCCTACTACGGCTGGATGTACGACGACGGCTACGGCGGGCCCAACATCGACTGCCGCTCGCCGACCGACCAGGGCTGCTGGGGTCACCGCGAGGACATCCTGTCCTTCCGCGGCGTGCGCAACGTCGTGATGGGTGCGGGGTCGGTGGGCGCGCGGAGCTGGGCGCTCACTGTCGTTGCCACCGCCACCAACTATTTCCACCTCACGTACACCTGGGCGCAGGCCGAGGCAGCCGGCGCCGGGAGGTCGGGGGGCGGCTAGCAGGCGCGGCTCGAAGCGCGGCCTTGAAGTGCCGATACTCGAGAAGTGCTGTCGGGCCCTTGGATCGCGGTCATCGCCGTCGTCATCGTTCTGGCCCTGGCGTGGCTGTGGCGCTGGCTCTGGGCGGCGGAGCGCGCAGGTGAGGCGACGCCATACGCCCGCCGCCGCGCGCTGATCGGGTTCACGGTCCTGGTTATCTTCGTCGTCGTGAGAAACGTCGCGATCTGGGGATGGCCGTAGGCGCTCAGACGGCGACGGCGGCGGATCGCTAGCCGGAGCCCGCGAGCGCGCGCAGGACCTCGAGTCCGTCCCACAGCTCGGTGAAGCTCGTGGTCAGCGGCGAGAGCCCGGCGCGGACGACGTCGGGGGCGCGGTAGTCGGCGAGCACGCCGTGGAGCGTCAGGCGCGCGCAGAGCTCGGCCGCGTCGGCGCGGGCCAGCGCGACGTGTGAGCCGCGGCGCGATGATTCGCGCGGCGAGGCGACCGCGATCCCGTGCTCGGCGAGGCGCTCGTCGGCGATCTGGATCGCGAGCTCGGTGAGGGCCGCGGCCTTCGCGCGGATCCGCTGCAGGCCGGCGCGCTCGACGATCTCGATGCCCGCCTCGAGCGCGTGAAGCGCCACGATCGGCGGCGTTCCGGAGAGGAATGCGCGGATGCCGGCGACCGGTTCGTAGCCGGGGTCCATGCGGAATGGATCGCGGCGGCCGAGCCAGCCCCAGACCGGCTGGCGAAGCTCCTCCTGGAGGTCGCTTCGAACGTAGATGAAAGCCGGCGAGCCGGGGCCGCCGCAGAGGTACTTGTAGGTGCAGCCGACCGCCAGATCGGCGCCGTCTGCGTCGAGCGAGACCTCTACGAGGCCGACGCTGTGTGAGAGATCCCAGACGGTCAGCGCGCCAGCGGCGTGGGCGGCGGCGGTGATCGCGGCCATGTCGAGGATCGCGGCGGTGCGGTAATCGACGTGGGTGAAGGTGACAAGCGCCGTGCGCTGGTTGACGAGCTCCGCGACCTCCGCGGCGTTTGGGCCGTGAACGGGGTCGGCCGGCGTCAGCCAGCGGATCGTCAGCCCGCGCTGGGCGGCAAGACTCTCG
>Ga0209167_10002421_pt1 | contig 10134 bp, 7 predicted proteins | sample Coa_R1_9_FD_187154 | JGI IMG/M metagenome (GOLD analysis project Ga0209167, IMG submission 187154) | Surface soil microbial communities from Centralia Pennsylvania, which are recovering from an underground coalmine fire - Coalmine... | ecosystem: Environmental > Terrestrial > Soil > Unclassified...
GAACGTCGACCGTCCAGCGCCCCGGTGAGCCGTCCGCCGCCGCCACCGCGGCGGCCACCGCGCCCGTCCCGCAGGACCGGGTCTGCCCGCTCCCCCGCTCGTACACCCGCATCTCGACCTGGGCGTCCCCGGTGAACCGCACCAGCTCCAGGTTGGCACCACCGGGGAAGAGCCCGGCGTCCAGCAGCGGCGGGCGCGACAGGTCGAAGCCGTCCAGCGGCTCGTCCACCACGCAGGCCAGGTGCGGGTTCCCCACCGATACGGCCAGCCCGGCCAGCGCCCGCCCGGCCAGGGTCGCCCGGCCGGGCCCGACGACCAGCGGCGCCCCCATGTCCACCGTGATGACGCCGTCCGGTTCCACCCGCAGCAGCCGCGTCCCGCCGCGCGTGGCGACGGTGAACTCCGGGCCGCTGACCAGTCCGTGGTCAAGCAGGTACCGGCCGAACACCCGGATCCCGTTCCCGCACATCTCGGCCAGGCTGCCGTCGGCGTTCCGGTAGTCCATGAACCACCCGCCGGTTGCGGGATCCGGCACCACCCGCAGCACTCCGTCGCCACCCACCCCGGCGCGCCGGTCACACAGCCGGGCGGCCAGCTCTGGCGTCAGCTCGATCTCGCCGTCCGGATCGGGCAGGATCACGAAGTCGTTTTCGGTGCCGTGCCCCTTGGCAAACCGCATGTGCCGATCGTATTCAACGCGGCGGCCCGCAGGTCCGCGGCGCCCCGGGTGCCGTCCAGCCAGTGCACCCGGGGATCGCGGCGGAACCAGGACTCCTGGCGCCGGGCGAACTTCCTGGTCCCCCGCACCGTGTCCTGCAGCGCGTCCTCCAGCGAGCACTCCCCGGCCAGGTACCGCAGCACCTCCCGGTAGCCGAGGGCGCGGCTGGCGGTCAGGCCGTCCCGCAGGCCGCGCTGCTCCAGCTCGCGTACCTCGGCCACGAATCCGGCCTGCCACATCCGCTCGGCCCGGGCGGCGATCCGCGCATCCAGCGTCTCGCGATCGACCCGGATCCCGGTCTGCACCGCCGGGTAGAGCGACTCGTACCCGGGCAGGGTGGCACTGAACGGCTCACCGGACAGCTCGATCACTTCGAGGGCACGGACGATCCGGCGGCCGTTGCTGGGCAGGATGGCCGCGGCGGCCTCGGGGTCCAGCCTGGCCAGCCGTTCGTGCAGCGGCCCCGGGCCGGTCTCCGCCAGCTCGGCCTCCAGCCGGGCCCGGCACTCCGGGTCCGTCCGTGGAAAGCTCAGCTTGTCGAGCGCGCCGCGGATGTAGAGGCCGGATCCGCCGACCAGGATCGGCACCAGCCCGCGTGCCTGGATGTCATCGATCGCGGCGCGGGCCAGCAGCTGGTACTCGGCCACGCTGGCCGGCTGCTTGACGTCCCAGATGTCGAGCAGGTGGTGCGGCACACCGCCGCGCTCGGCCGCAGGCAGCTTGGCGGTCCCGATATCCATGCCGCGGTAGAGCTGCATCGAGTCGGCGTTGATCACCTCGCCGCCGAGCGCCTGGGCCAAGCCGATCCCGAGGCCCGACTTCCCGGTGGCGGTCGCCCCGACCACCGCGACGACGTAACCCCCCATCGGCCCGGTTAACCCCCGGGCCGACGGCGGGCCGGCATGCCGAGCAGCACCGAACCCGCCGGGGCACCCTGCCCGGGCTGGCGGGCTTCCCAGGCGTCGCCGCCCCGGGTCCGGCGCACCGAGACGGGCGCCCCGTCCGCGATCAGGTGGTGCGGCGCGGCGCTGGTCACCACGGTGGTGACCAGGTCGCCGGGACGCGGCGCGGTTCCGGCCGGGGCGAAGTGCACCAGCCTGTTGTCCCGGGCCCGGCCGGACATCCGGTGCGTCACGCCGTCCTTGCGTCCCTCGCCCTCGGCCACCAGCACCTCGACCTCGCGGCCGGTCTGCCGCTGGTTCTCGGCCAGGCTGATCTCCTCGACCAGGGCCACGAGCCGGCCGTACCGTTCCCGTACCACCTCGGGCGGCACCTGGCCGTCCATGCTGGCCGCCGGGGTGCCCGGACGCTGCGAATACTGGAACGTGAACGCCCCGGCGAACCGCGCCTGCGCGACCAGGTCCAGGGTGCCGGCGAAGTCGGACTCGGTCTCCCCGGGGAAGCCCACGATGATGTCGGTGGTGATGGCGGCCTCGGGCATCGCCGACCGCACCCGGTCCAGGATCGCCAGGTATTTCTCCCGCCGGTAGGCGCGCCGCATCGCCCGCAGCACCGCGTCCGACCCGGACTGCAGCGGCATGTGGAGGCTCGGCATGACATTGGGGGTCCCGGCCATCGCGTCGATCACGTCGTCGGTGAAGTCGCGGGGATGGGGTGAGGTGAACCGCACCCGCTCCAGCCCATCGATACTGCCGCAACTGCGCAGCAGCTTGCCGAACGCCTGCCGGTCACCGAACTCGGCGCCGTAGGAGTTCACGTTCTGGCCGAGCAGGGTAACCTCCAGCACCCCGCCTGCGACCAGCGCCTGAATCTCGGCCAGCACGTCGCCGGGCCGCCGGTCCTTCTCCCGCCCGCGCAGACTCGGCACGATGCAGAACGTGCAGGTGTTGTTGCAGCCCACCGAGATGGCAACCCAGGCCGCATAGGCGGACTCGCGCCGGGTGGGCAGCGTCGAGGGGAACCGCTCCAGCGACTCGGCGATCTCGACCTGCGCCTCGTCCAGCACCCGGGCCCGGTCGAGCAGGGCGGGCAGCGAGCCGATGTTGTGCGTCCCGAACACGACATCCACCCAGGGTGCCCGCCGCAGGATCTCGCCCCGGTCCTTCTGCGCCAGGCAACCGCCCACCGCGATCTGCATTCCCCGGTGCGAGTTCTTCACCGGCAGCAGTTGCCCCAGGTTGCCGTAGAGCCGGTTGTCCGCGTTCTCCCGCACCGCGCAGGTGTTGAAGACCACCACATCGGGCACCGCGCCGTCGTCGGCCCGCAGGTAACCGGCATCTTCGAGCAGCCCGGCAAGCCGCTCGGAGTCGTGCATGTTCATCTGGCACCCGTGGGTGCGCACCTGGTAAGTACGGGAAGCAGACATGTCGACGTAAGCGTACGCGTCCACGCCGGGTCGACGGGGCAGGCTTCTGGGCCGGGTAGCTGGCGCCGAAGCTGACCTGTGCGGCCGGGACTCCGTAAGGGAGCCCAGGGCGTGCCACGGAGTGGGCGGTCAGCGGGCGTATTCGGTAGCGCGGGACTCGCGGACGACGGTGATGCGGATCTGGCCGGGGTAGGCGAGTTCCTCTTCCACCTGCTTGGCGACGTCGCGGGCGATCACCTGGGCGTGGATGTCGTCGACCTGATCGGGCTTGACCATGACCCTGATCTCGCGGCCGGCCTGCATGGCAAAGACCTTCTCCACGCCTTCGTGGGCGGAGGCGATCTGCTCGAGCCGTTCCAGGCGCTTGACGTAGGCCTCCAGCGACTCGCGGCGGGCGCCCGGCCTGCCGCCGCTGATCGCGTCGGCGGCCTGGGTGAGGACCGCCTCTACCGTGCGTACCTCGACCTCGTTGTGGTGCGCCTCGATGGCGTGCACCACGTCCTCCGGCTCGCCGTAGCGGCGGGCGATCTCCGCGCCGATCAGCGCGTGGCTGCCCTCGACCTCGTGGGTCAGGGCCTTGCCGATGTCGTGCAGCAGGGTGCCACGCTTGAGCAGGGTGGGGTCCAGGCCGAGTTCGTGGGCCATGATGCCGGCGATGTGCGCCGATTCGATCAGGTGCTTGAGCACATTCTGGCCATAGGAGGTGCGGTAGCGGAGCCGGCCGAGCAGGGTCACCAGTTCCGGGTGCATCTCGGTGATGGCGAGCTCGACCAGGGCATCCTCGCCGGCCCGGACGCAGAGCTGCTCGACGTCGGCCTTGCTCCGTTCGTGCGCTTCTTCGATCCGCTGCGGGTGGATGCGGCCGTCGAGCACCAGGCGCTCCAGGGTGAGCCTGCCGACCTCACGGCGCACCGGGTCGAAACAGGAGAGCAGAACGGCCTCGGGGGTGTCGTCGATGATCAGGTTGACCCCGGTGACCGACTCGAAGGCGCGGATGTTGCGGCCTTCGCGGCCGATGATGCGGCCCTTCATCTCGTCGCCCGGCAGGTGCAGCACCGAGACCACGGACTCGCTGGTCTGCTCGCTGGCCACCCGCTGGATGGCCAGGGTGACGATCTTGCGGGCCCGCTCGTCGCCTTCCCGGCGGGCGTCGTGCTCGATCTCCCGGACGGCCAGCGCGGCCTCCCGCTTGGCCTGGCCCTCGATGCTGGCAACCAGCTCGGCCTTGGCCTGGGCGGCGCTGAGCCCGGCGGTCTGCTCCAGCACCTGCCGACGCTGTTCGCTGAGCCGGTCCAGGTCGGCGCGTTCGCGTTCGAGCTCACCGCGCAACTGCTCCAGCGAGGATGACCGCTCCTCGAGCTTGCGAATCTCCTCGTCGAGCCGTTGCTCGCGTTCGGCCAGCCGGGCTTCGCGGCGCTCCAGGTCGCCGCGCTGGCTGACTGCCTCGTCCCGTGCCGTGCGGATCTCGTCGTCCAGCAGGCGGCGGCTGCGTTCGGCTTGTTCAGCGGCCTCCTTGGCCTGGCTCAGGATGGTGGCGGCCTGGGACTCCGCCGCGGCGCGGATCTTCTCCGCTTCTCTGGTGGCCTCGGCGGGGCCGATCTGGGCGGCGGCCGGGTTCGCGGCGGGGCGCTGCTGGTCGGCGGCGGTGAGGACGGGCGCGGGGTCGGTGGTCCTTCTCAGCACGCGCAGCACATAGCCCAGCAACAGCAAGATGGCGAGCAGGAGGATCCCGATCAGCGTCACCGCGACTGTGCTGCTCACCGCGCGCCCCTCTCTGCTTCGCAGCTTCCTGCTATCCAGGAGGTATCCCCTGGCGCGAGGGTTCATGCGCGCGCTGACCTATGGCCAGTTCCCGGGGGGACCCGGCCGGATGCCCGGCGCCGGTCCCGTTCCGGCCCGGTCTCCGGGACGGCTGGGTCACTGGTGATGTGGATCTATGGTCATCCGCGTAGCGCGGAGTAACACCTCGCCTGCCGCGAGGTTAAGCGCAGATAACGATTTGGGCAAGCAAACCTGCGCTCTCTTCGCAAAGTTCGCCTCTCACCACGAATCAGGTCACAACGAAAGAAACGATTGCTGTGGTTGGAGTGTCATAGCCGCGAACCAGACCCATGAGACGCTGCCGTCGAGTGGACGATGAGCCTCGCGCCCGCGCGTTTGGGTACCCCGCAGCTCACTGGGCGCAGACGGCCCAGACGACCTTCCCGCCCTGCCGCTCCGGGGGTAGCAGTCCCACTGTGCGCTGAGCGCCTCCACGATAAGCAGGCCCCGCTCGGCTTCGGCGTTGGGTCCGCCGTCTTGGCGTCACTTCCGCCAGCTGACCGGCCTGGATCGCGCGATCAGCCTTCCCCGGCCGCTGACCCCGGCCGGTCCGAACCGGTGGACGGGAGCCAGTGCACCCAGGTTCCGTGCGAGTCGGCGAAGGCCAGGGGTGTGCGGCCGTCCCGGGCGAGCAGAAACGGTATGCCCTGATACGACGGCGCGGCCAGGCCGGGCACGACGCCGGGTGCCTCGCTGGACAGCCACACCGCGGGCAGCCCGCGGACGGTTGCGGCGAACTGCTGCCGGTCGCCGGGGACAAGGTAGGCAAGCACGGCAGAGTGATACACCACCAGGGTCGCGCCGGCCGGCGCCTGGGCGGCGAGGGCAGGCAGGTCGGTGCGCAGGTCACCCCGGTAGACGGCCGGCGGATTGCGGCGGGCGGTGGCGACCGCGGCGGCCAGCCGCTGCTCCCGGTCCCCTTCACCCGGCCACACCAGGCACGACAGCCAGCGGACGTCGTCGTCGCTGGTGACGTCCAGCGGGTTGAGGTCCAGCCCGGCCCGCCAGACGATCTCGGGTACCCCGCCGGGCAGGGGCACCGGACCGCGCGGCTCGCAGCGCAGCACCGGCGCGCCCGGATCCCGGCCGGTGATCCGGTGCCCGGCATAGTCATAGGAGTAGGCGTCGGGCAGCAGGGTGAGCCCGGCGCTGGCGCCCACCTCGATCAGCGCCAGCGGCGCCGGCAACTGGGCCAGCGCTGGCAGCAGCGTCGCACACCGGGCTGGCTCGTTGGTCTGCGTCCGGCGGGCCAGCATCACCCCGGCCAGGTCATCCGGGCGCTGGCTGACCAGCTCACGAAGCTGGCCGATCTCGGCCGGCCCGCCCAGCAGGTAACGGGCCGCCGCGAACAGCAGGTTGGGCTGGCGCTTCTCCGGCGGCAGCGACCCGAGGAAGCCAAGGATGGCCGCGTCCTCGGCGACCGCCATAGCCAGCGACTCGTAGGCCGGGCTGCGGTTCCTGGCCTCCTCGGCGAACGCCCGGTAGTTCTCCGCCGTGCTCAGATCAAGATCATGACCATGCATCCACACACACCGGACGCTACCCGCTGCCCCGGGCGATCAGATGGAGTCCTCCTCTGTCAGCGGTTCGTCTTCCGGGACGGCCTGGGCGTCGATGATCGCCTCTATGTCCATTCCGTCCATTCCGGAGTCGCCGGTGTCGGTCTTCTCTTGTTCCAAGGCTTCGCGGACCACCCGGTAAGCCATCCCCGGTGGGTATCCCTTGCGGGCGAGCAGGCCCACGAGGCGGCGTACCCGGGTGTCGAGCGGGCGGCCCCTGGTGGTGGCCAGCTTCGCCGTGACCAGGCGGCGGGCCGCCGCTTCCTCCTGTTCGGGGCTCAGCTCGGCGATCGCATCCCGGACGTCATCGTCGGCCACGCCGCGCTGCCGCAGCTCGGCCGTGAGGGCCCGCCGGGCGAGCCCCCTGCCGTGGTGCCTGGATTCCACCCAGGCCTTGGCGAACACCGTGTCGTTGATCAGGCCTGCCCTGGCGAGCCGGCCGAGGACGGCGTCGGCGGCCTGCTGCGGCACCTGGCGGCGGCGCAGCGCCTGGTCGAGCTGCGCCCGGGTGCGTGGCGCCGCGGTCAGCAGCCGGAGGCACGTCTCCATCGCCGCAGCCTCCGGGCTGCTGTGCCGCTCGTCACCCTGCCCGTCCTCGTGGTCGCCGGACGTGTGGTGACGCTGTCCGCTATCTCGCACCGCCAGGCCGTCCGGCGCTGTCATCGGCCTTGACGCTGGATGCCGCGGCCTTCACTCCGCCCCGGCTGCTGGCGGGACCAGCCTTGGTACCGAGCGCGGTCACGGTGGCACCGGGAGCGTCGGCCTCCGCATCGACCCGCGGGCCGATCCCCAGCTTCTCCTTGATCTTCTTCTCGATGGCGTTGGAGATGTCGGGGTTCTCGCGCAGGAAGTTCCGCGCGTTCTCCTTGCCCTGGCCCAACTGGTCGCCCTCGTAGGTGTACCAGGCACCGGACTTGCGCACGATCCCCTGCTCCACGCCGAGGTCGATCAGACCGCCTTCGCGGCTGATCCCGCCCCCGAACAGCAGGTCCATCTCGGCCTGGCGGAAGGGCGGTGACACCTTGTTCTTCACGACCTTCACGCGGATCCGGTTGCCCACCGCCTCGGTGCCGTCCTTGAGCGTCTCGATCCGCCGCACGTCAAGCCGGACGGACGCATAGAACTTCAGCGCCCGCCCACCGCTGGTCGTCTCCGGGCTGTTGTGGACGATGATGCCATCGGCAAGATAGTTGTGAGAGCCTTCCACCTCGATGTCGAATCGGCTCATGTTCTGGAGGTTGGGCTTGCGCTTGATGTCGAGGACACGCGCGGGAGCCGGGTGAATCGCCGGCTCCTTGAATTCAGGCTCGACCGAGAATTGTCCACGGAACTTCGGAAGAAGCTTGTAGTCCATGGACGGGTGCACGTACGGCCCGACAAGCTTCTGGAACTTCTCCGACGCAGCCGTCGTGAACTGCAGCACATTGATCTTCCGCACTCCACGGACGGTGAGCTTCACATCCAGCCCATGAGTGTCTCTGAGGTACTCGGCGAGCCGCTCCCGCGAGCCGGAGCTCATCGCCTCGACGCAGATCTCCACTCGTCCAGTACCGCCCCTGGTCCGTTCCTGGACGCCTTTCGAGCGGACCGTGAAGCCGCCGTCGTCCATGTACCAGACCGCCAGCGCCAGCGGTGTGAGGGCCTTGAGGTACTCCCAGGTGAGGTGCTTCTTGCCGTCGCCGAAATAGACGACTTCGCGCAGCTCAGCCAACTCGGCAAGCGGGGTGAAGTCGGCGAAGACAGCACCCTTGGCGTTGACCGTTCTGGCGTGCGGGATGTTCTCCAGCAGCGACACCTTCCAGTCCAGGTAGGCGGCCTGCTTTGCACCATGGCCCATCCGGAAGCGAGCGCTCTCGTCATCTCGACGAACCGGTTTCGAGAGGTTCCCGTCACCCATGAGTGCACCGAGGATCACCTGTACCTGCTGGTCGCTGAGGAAACGGGGCTGAGCAAGCAAGACGCGGTCGCCCACCGCGATCTCCTGTGCTTCCCGCCATCCGCCAGGAGTCCGGACCAGGTGGTTGCGCGTGAGATCCATGATCGCGCGACCATGACCCGTGCCACCCCCGGAGCGCTCCACCACGAAATGGAGGAACTCGTCAGCCTTACCATTGTTGAACCAGTTGACGACCTTCTTCGGGACGATCCTCCCAAGTGCCGGATCGTAGGAGAGGACTTCGACCGGCATCTTCTGGTTGACGATCTTGCCGATCCGCTCTCGGGTCCCGTCCGCAAGGGTGACCCACGTATACCAGGACGCACATCCGAACATCACCCCTACCTTCTCGCGGAGCTGGTTGATGAAGATGGCGGTGGTCTTGGTCTGGTTGATCGCTCCGGTCAGCTTCCGCAGGGCCTGGGACATCAGCCTGGCCTGGAGGCCGACGTGGCTGTCGCCCATCTCGCCCTCGATCTCGGCGCGCGGGACGAGGGCCGCGACGGAGTCGACGACGACGATGTCGATCGCGCCGGAGCGGATCAGCATGTCGGTGATCTCAAGCGCCTGCTCTCCCGTGTCGGGCTGGGAGACGAGCAGCGCGTCGGTGTTGACGCCGAGTTTCTTCGCGTAGTCGGGGTCGAGCGCGTGCTCGGCGTCGACGAACGCCGCTATCCCGCCGGCCGCCTGCGCGTTCGCGATCGCGTGCAGAGCCAGCGAGGTTTTGCCGCTGGATTCCGGACCGTATATCTCGACAACGCGGCCGCGCGGCAGGCCGCCGATGCCCAACGCCACATCGAGCGCGATCGACCCGGTCGGGATCACCTCAACGGGTGCCCTGACCTCGTCGCCGAGCCGCATGACTGATCCCTTGCCGAACTGCCGCTCGATCTGGACGAGGGCGGCTTCCAGGGCCTTCTCCCGGTCCCCGGACTTGTCGATGCCCGTCCTGTCGATGCCTGCCATATGGACTCCCTGTCGGGGTGAAGGGCCTGCGCCGGCGGTAACTCCCGCCGGTGCCGGCCACGCCGGCGAGCCCGTTGCTGCCTCTGGTGTTCCGGGCTGCCTGTGACTGTCGGCACCGACCGTATGCGGCACCACCGACAGTTTCGCCAGGCGTGCGTCCGGCGTGGCGCCATCGGGGGTATCCCCCGGGTGCGCTGCGCCGGATGGCGGGTCGCCGGACGGTGTTGAGCCCATGCCCATACTCTAGGCGAACAACTGTTCGATCATGAAGGAGACACGCCGATTGATGCCCGCCAGATCGGCATTCGCAACCTGAGGATTGCCCTGCCGGCTAGCGGAGGGATTGCCCCGCCGGCTAGCGGAGATTGTCTGGCACGTCAAAGGCGTCGCAGACGGCCTGCCAGATGGTCTTCACGTCCTCGCCATCGGCCAGGGCCTGGTTGACGGTGCGCCCGCCGATACCGGCGAGAACGTAGTCCCTGGCCACGCTGGCCGCATAGGCCTCACCGAACTGGAGGTTCATCCGGTCCCAGAATACGGTCAGCCGCACCGGGCCAGGTTACCCGGCCCGCGCGGCACCGCTGCGTCCTCTCCGAGAGTCGCGTTATGCAAATTTCCTGCCTGGTTACCGTACCGCCGACCGTGCTCGATCCGGTCCGCGCGGTCCGATGAACTGCCGGGCAGCCCCGGGCGTGAGCTTGCCCGATCGCTCGCGCGGGCCCCTCCGGAGCCCGCACTCGCGATGCGGACCGGGCAGCGCTCCTGGGCCCGATCGCTCGCGCAAGCGCTCCGGAGCCCGCACTCGCGA
>Ga0209167_10002422_pt1 | contig 10127 bp, 11 predicted proteins | sample Coa_R1_9_FD_187154 | JGI IMG/M metagenome (GOLD analysis project Ga0209167, IMG submission 187154) | Surface soil microbial communities from Centralia Pennsylvania, which are recovering from an underground coalmine fire - Coalmine... | ecosystem: Environmental > Terrestrial > Soil >...
CACCAGGATGAGGAACACCGTGATCGGCACGAAGAACATGGTGAATGTCACGACGGTGTCATAGGGGTCGTCCTGCCATGGACTGCCGCTCCGAACCGGCGTCACCTGGGTAGTGACCACGGCGAAGATCACAAAGGCGAGCGCGTTCAATGTTGTGCTGACGATCGCCGTCCGGAGGGCCGGCCGGGACGGGTGGCCCACGGGAAGTGTCCGGCCGCTGGTGACTGTCACCACAAGCGTGCCGTGGCCCGGTATGCCACGAGCTTCTGGTCCTGCCATACCTCTGAATAATACACTTCGCGTAGCACTCATCCCGTAGTATTCATACAGGCACGGTGGCGCTGAGTATAGGGGAGGCCTGATGCAGAACCACCATGACGCGCAGACCCTGGTTCTATGCGCGCTGTGCGACGGGCCGCTCCACGGCTACGCCATCAATGTGGCCATCGAGAAGATGACGGGCAGGCGGCTCGGGGTCGGCAGCCTCTACGGCGCACTGACCCGCCTGGAGGCGAAGGGGCTCATCGAATCACTCGAAGAGGTGGCGCGTACCCGGCCCGTCCAGCTCACCTCCAAGGGACGCCAGGTGGTCGAACAGGAACTACGGGCTATGGCCCGGGTCGCCGAGGTGGGCCTGCGGGGCCTGGGGATTGAACCGGCATGAGGATCACGCAGAGCCTGCTTCGCCTGTATCCGGCCTCCGTCCGGGACTACTGGGGGTCCATGCTGGAGACGGACGCGCAAACCGCTGGCTGGCGGTCGTGGCCGAACCTCGTTGCCGCCGCCGTCGACATGTGGCTGCATCCGGTGATCTGGCCGGCCGCGTCCATCCGCGATCGCCGCCACCGGGCGGCGGCGATGGCACTCGTGGTTACCGTGACGATCGGCATCATCGGGCGGGTGGCGGCGGCCACCGACAGCACGTTGACCCGGCACCAGCGCGCGTGGACTCTCACCGACTGCGCCGTGCTGCTGGCGTTCGGCGTGGCCCTGATCCTGCCGCTGCCCCGTCCCAGCCGCGACGCCGTTGCTCAACTGCTCCGCAGCGCGGCCCGAACGCTTGCCGTTCCGCTGTTAATCGCGGTCGGCGCGGCGGCCTTCGCCCAAGGCGCCGGGCCTGCAGAGCTGTCCTCCGCACGGCCCTGGGTGGCGGCCTGCTTCTGGCTCGCACTGGCAGTGGCGGCGGTCCAAGCCAGCCGCATCGTCTGGACGACCGTCGGCTCTGTGGTCCTGACACCGCCGAACTCGGCGCGGCTCCATCTCGGCTTCGCGGTGCTCATCGCAGGGGGGACGCTCGCCTCCTGGATCACCATCAGCGCGGCGGTGGCGGGCGGCGGGTTCGACCCCTTGTCGGCTCTAGCCGGCGCCGGCTTGCTGACCTCGACTCTCACCCTTGTCCTGACCCTGCGCGACCTGCGGCGGTGCTGAGGACACCGCCACCACCAACGAACAAGGAGCGATTCATGAGCGACACCGTCGCCGTAGCCGCCCACGAGCTGAGCAAAAGCTACGGGCGACACCGCGCTATCGAAGACGTGAGTTTTGAGGTGCGGCGTGGGCAGATATGTGGGTTGCTCGGGCCTAACGGTGCCGGGAAGACCAGCACGATGCGCGTGCTGGTCGGCCTGTCGCGGCCCGATCACGGCACGGCGCAGCTACTCGGTGAGCCGAGCCAGCTTGCCGCCACAGTGCTGGCCCGCGTCGGTGTGGCCATCGACGGTCCCGCCTTCGTCCCGCACCTGAGTGGACATCGCAACCTGGAGCTGCTGTGGCGGGCGGGCAAGCGGCGCTGGCCTCCTCCCGCGCTCGAGCCAAGCCTGGAACTAGCTGGCCTAGGCGACGCCCTCGACCGGAAGGTCAAGAGCTATTCAATGGGTATGCGGCAGCGGCTCATGCTCGCCCAGGCGCTCATGGGTGCCCCCGAGGTGCTCATCCTTGACGAGCCCGCCAATGGGCTCGACCCCGGCGAGGTCCGGAAGCTGCGTGAGCACCTCAGACGGCTCGCGGCCGACGGCACCGCTGTTCTCATTTCGAGTCATCTGCTCGCCGAGATCGAGATGCTGGCGACGCACTGCGTCGTTTTGAAGGAAGGCACCCTGGTCACCGCGGGAAAGCTGGAGGACCTGCTCGGCACTGGCGCATACGAGTTCGAGGTAGAGGATGCCGGCCGGGCCGAAGAGGCACTGCGCGCGATGGACGGCGTGAAATCGGTTGAGACACGCGGCGACCGGCTCATAGTTTACGCGCCGGACCGCACCGCGACCGAGCTCAACCAGGCGCTGGTAATGGCGGGCGTGGGCGTCAAAGCCGTGCGGTCAACCCGAAGTCTCGAAGACGTATTCCTCGGATTGGTGGAGCGGAACAGTGCTGCAAATTGAGCTGACCACGCAGCTACGGCGGCTGCGGAGCCTGCTGGTGTACGGCGGTCTCGCCGCCATCATCATCATCGCCGGGCTGACCGAAGCGTCCAAAGCCGGCGGGAAGGGCGGCCCGGCGACGTTCTCTGCGCTGAACTTCACCGAGGCCGGCCTGAACTTCCTGGATCCCGTGCTGCTCGGCCTCGTCATTGCCCTGCTCGGCAGCGTCATCGGAGGTTCCGACCGCGACTGGGGAACGCTGCGGTACCTGTACGTGCGGCCGGTGAGCCGGGCACGGCTCGTCACGGGCAAGTGGTGGGCGCTCGTGGTGTGCTGTGCCCTGGCCATGATCGTATACCTCGGCTTCTCGCTGGTCACCGGGTTGGTTGTCTTCGGCTGGCATCCTTATCACCGGGCCGGCAGCACTGCCCTGTCTGCCGCCACGGCCTTCGTGGGAGTGCTCGAGGCGGGCGGCTACGTGATGGCTTGCATGCTGAGCATCGGAGTCCTTGCCCTTGCCCTTGGCCTGCTCATGCCCCGGTCCGCCGAGGCTCTGGCGATCGCCCTCGCCTTCCTCGTAGGCTCTGTCATCATCGATAATTTCAAGTCCTTGCACGACCTCGTCGTGATTCTGCCGGTTCACTACTGGCCGCGGTACGCGGACCTTTTCCAGAGCGGGAGTAGCGGAGGCGGCGCGCTCGGTCTCGGCCTGGCCGTGCAGGCCGCCACCATCGTCGTCGTCCTGGGGGCCGCCTACGCGATCCTCGCCCGTCGCGATCCAGCCGCGTGAATCCCACGGACGCGGCCGTCGGAGCCGGCAGTACCTACGTGGAGGGCACCACGGGGGGTGACTTCACCCAGCCCACTGGCGGCAGAGTGGAAATTCAGCCCGGGCAGGAAGCCTGGGGTTCTGCCGGGGGGTCAGGCTCGGCCATAGCTCAGGACCCCGCACCTGCTGGTGCGAGGCCCTGCTGCCGGCAGTGTTACCCGGCTGGGCGGACGATGATGGTGCCGATCATGCCTTCTTGCGCGTGGCCGGGCACCGGGCACAGGTAGTGGTAGGTGCCCGGGATGCTGGCGGTGAACCGCAGGGTCCCGGCGTGCATCCCGGCGGCGGCCGGGTTGCCGAGGAACCACAGCGCCGAGCCGGGGAACGCCGGGGAGGCGGTCATCATCGGCATCCACGAGGACCGGGCGTTGCCGGTGGTGACGACCAGCCCGTGCGCCATGTCGTTATCGGCGTTGATGAGCTCCGCGCTGACGTGCGCCCCGGCGGGCATGATCACGGTCGGGCTGGTCAGGCCGGCTATGCGGAAAAACTCGCCGGGCATGGCCGGGCTGGCCAGCACCACCAGGTGAACCGTCGGGGTGGTGAACGTGATGGTGCGGGCAGCGCGGTTGACCTCGGCGCCCGCCGGGACCTGGCTGCCGAGGCGGGCCGCGCTGGCGGGACCGACCCGCGGGCCTGGGGCGTTCGCCCACAGACGGCCCATGATCTTGCTCATGTCACCGCCGGTGCCCATCATGAAGCCCGGCAGGGTGCCGCCGCGCATCCAGCCAGGTGCGCTGGCCCCGCCCATCATCCACCGGTAACCGGTCCCGCCCATCATCCAGCCGTAGCCCGTGCCGCCCATCATGGAGCCGTTGTCCAGGCTGCCCATCATCGACCGGTACCAGGCATAGCCCGGCCCGGTGGCTGTCGCGGCCGCCGGGGAAGCCGGGGTCGCCGGCAAGCTGGTTCCGCTGGCGGCCAGCGCCAGCCCCGTCCCGGTGCCGCCGGCGATCAGGACGGCGGCGGCGGCGGCGAGTCCTGCGTGCTTGCGGTTCACGATGCCCTCCCTGGGTGTAGATTCCGGTTTCCGTTGTCAGTTGCTGCCTAGGCGGCCTGGTGGTGCCCGGCGCCTGCCGCAGCGGCGGGCGCGCGGGCCTGCAGGCCGGCCGCCGGCTCGGCGGGAGCGGGCGGTGCCTGGACCGGCTCGGCCTGGGCCGGGCGGCGCATCTCGGCAACCCGCCACCACCAGCCGATCTTCTTCTCCAGGTAGTAGTCCACGCTGTAGCGGGCCGGGCCGGCGTAGTAGGACAGGGCGAGCAGCCCGGCGAAGACGACCGCGTAAATGATCGCGGTGCCGATGTCGGAGGACCCGGAGGTGTATGGGCCGCCGAACCCCTCGGCGGTCGCCCAGATCACCAGGCTGAACAGCGCGGCGGAGATGTAGGCGAGCTTGCGGGCGAACCCGGCGATCAGCGCCACCGCGATGAGTGTCTCCACGGCCGCCACCAGATAGGCGAAGAACATCACCCGCGGGTGCTGCAGGTTGATCCAGAAGTCGAACCAGCCCCTGAGCCAGCCCGGCTGCCCCTGGGCCTGACCCATGATGGTGCCCATGTAGGCCGACCGGAACCCCGGCAGCCACTTCAGCACGGCGTCGATCAGCCAGATCACCCCGAAGGTGATCCGCAGCGCGGCGGGATCGCCGCGGCGGCCGGCGCCGATCACCAGCCTGGAGCCGCCCCGCCGCCCGGCCAGGACTCCGGCGAGCGCGTCCCCGACCACGGCGGTGCGTCCCGGGCCGGCCCCCAGACGGGCGGCGGCCTCCAGGTAGGCGGCGGTCCGGCGCGGCGGCGGCCTGGCCGTCTACCGAAACCTAGCGAGCCAGGAGCAAGCGACGCCGGTCAGGGCACATGTTCCCTGCGCGGCACACACTGCCACGTTCTCCCCGCCGCATGGCGTGCGTTCTCACCGGTGTGACGCCAGCACCGCGTGGTGATCATCGCCCTGCTGGGGCTGCGGGTCGGCGTGCACCAGCACGGCGGCCAGCCGCGGCAGCGCATGCAGGAGATTGTGCTCGGCGCTGACCGCGACCTGGTGAGCCTGGACCGCACTGGCAGCGGCGTCGACGATCACCTCGCATTCGGCGCGCAGACGGTGCCCGATCCAGCGCAGCCGGATCTGGCCGACGCCCAGCACCCCCGGCGTCGCGTGCAACGTCTGCTCAACCTGATCAACCAGAGCGGGATCAACCGCATCCATCAGCCGCCGGTAGATCTCGCGGGCCGCCTGCCGGAGCACGGCCAGGATCGCCACCGTGATCAGCAGGCCAACGACCGGATCGGCCCAGTCCCAGCCGATTGCCACACCCCCCACGCCCAGCAGGACCGCCAGTGAGGTGAACCCGTCGGTGCGGGCATGCAGCCCGTCGGCGACCAGCGCCGCCGAGCCGATCTTGCGCCCGACCCGGATCCGGTACCGGGCGACCACCTCGTTGCCGGTAAACCCGATCACCGCCGCCACCGCGACCGCGATCAGATTCGACACTGGACGCGGGTGCGCCAGCCGGGTGACCGCCTCATAGGCGGCCACCGCCGAGGACGCCGCAATGAACACGACGATCACAATCCCAGCCAGGTCCTCCGCCCGCCCGTAGCCGTAGGTGTAGCGGCGGTTGGGCGGCCGCCTGCCCATCACGAACGCGATACCCAGCGGCACCGCGGTCAGCGCGTCCGCGGCGTTATGCAGCGTGTCGCCCAGCAACGCAACCGAGCCCGAGATGCCCACCACGGCTGCCTGGAGGAGCGCGGTGCCACCGAGCACGGCAAGTGAGATCCACACCGCCCGGATGCCCTCGGCGCTGGCCTCCATCGCCGCATCCACCTTGCCGGTGGCATCGTGGGAATGCGGGCGCAGCACATGCCGAAGCCGTCCGATTGCTCCTGGCCTGCTGGCATGAGCATGGCCGTGGGTGTGATCCGGGCCGCCGTGGCCAGTCTGCTGATCGCTCACAACCCCAGGATGCGCGAAGAATCCGCTTGCAGCACATCAACAACAACCACCTTGACGCGGCTGCGAAAGACTCGCGGACTCCGTACTCCGGTATTGCAGCGTACGAGCGGACTCATGCGCTGCGAAAACTTGGCTGCTCTTGTTGGGGCCACCCCCGCGACTCCGCTAACGATGGCCGCCGCCCGGCATCTGGCCAGGGGCCGGGCCTGCTCGATGCCAGGATCCCGCCGCGGCCCGGCGGTGCCAAGGGCCTGACCCGTGGGTGGGGCGGACAGACCAGCGCCCCGTTCACCGGCCATCCCCCCGTGGCCGCGGTCCCGGCCGCGCGCTCCACCTGAGACGCTGGGCCGACCCGGCTGGCCAGAGCCAATGACGCCTTCGGGCACGCAGAACGGCCCGTTCTGGCGCATCCCCGACACCAGTCAGCCCACCGGGACCGGCCTGCATAACGAACGGACATGAACCCGCTTCGCAGCGGGCCTGGCCGTACCGGAAGCTATCACGCGCTGCCTGTTCGTGCACGTCACCGCGAATTGCCGTACGTCATGTGCCGGGCTCTGACGGGCCGTGCCGGGGCAGCCGGGCAAACGACGAGCAAACACAGCCGGCTGAGTTTGCCAGTGCCGGGGCGATCGGGGCGGTTCGCGGGCCCGCGGAGGAGCAGTCCGGGCGTATCGGGCGCGGTTTTCTGAGAGCGTGCCGGATGTGCAGGTGATTGGTGGGCGATTCTGCCGGCCTGGCCGTGTCCTAGCGGGCGGCGAGGCGGCGCAGGGTCCGGGTGGTGAACGCGATCCGGATGAGGCTGAAGGCCATGGCGATGACGAGCGCCTCGCTCAGGGTGGGTGCTGCGGCCAGGACGCAGGCGACGGCCGATGCGTCCAGGGCGATGATGACCGGGCTGGCAAGCATGGCGAGCCTGGTCCGCTGGTAGCTGCGCCGGGCGGTCGCGGCGACGAGCAGCGCCAGCACCGCCAGCAGCAGGACCGCGCCGAATGTAACCCGGGCAGCGTCGGGTACCGGCCAGTTCCATGGGCGGCTGCTGATCAGCGCGGCGGCCCAGCAGCAGCCTGCGACCGGGCCCGTCGCCAGCAGCAGCCGGGCGGCGCGCCGGCCCGGTGCCTGGCGGGTGAACTCGCCCACGACGGTAGCCAGGTCCCCGAACTCCGCCAGCGCAGCGCGCGCGGCTTGCTGGTCGCCCGCTCCAGCGGCGAGGTGATGCTGGTAGGCCTCGGCCAGGCCGTCGGCGGCCTCATCGGCGATGGCGGCGGGAAGTTTCTGGTGCAGGCCGGTCACGTAGCCGGTGATCAGCGGGCTTGTCATGGCGCTGGCTCCAGGATGGCGGTGACCACGGACGCGAAGTCCCGCCAGGCCACCCGGTCACCGGCCAGGCGCCGCCGCCCGGCTGGGGTGAGCTCGTAGATGCGGCGGCGGCGCTGCCCGTCAGGCTCGGCCCAGGTGCCCTTGACCAGCCCCGCCGCCTCCAGTCGCCGCAGAGCGGGGTAGATGGTCCCGGTCGGCAGGTCGAACCGGGCGCCGCCGCGTTGCCGCAGCGCCTCCCTGACCGCGTACCCGTGCCGGGGCCCGGTCTCCAGGCTCGCCAGCAGCAGCGTGTCCAGGTGGCCCTTGAGCGCTTGCGCGTCCGCCCTCATAGGTAGGTATGCTACCCTCAGTGCCATAGGTAGTTATCCTACCTAGCTGGGGCGGACAGGGTAGCCGGCTGGAGGCAGGCGATGACGGACGCGGCGGTCGTGGCCGAGGGGCTTGGCAAGCGGTTCGGGCCGGTGGTTGCGCTGGACGGCGTTGACCTGGAGCTGCCGGCGCGCAGCGTGCTGGGCCTGCTGGGCCCGAACGGCGCGGGGAAGACGACCCTGGTGCGCATCCTGGCCACCCTGCTCAAGCCCGACCGCGGCCGCGCGCGGGTCGCCGGGTTCGACGTGACCGGGCAGCCGCGGGCGGTGCGGCGGCGGATCGGCCTGTCCGGGCAGTACGCGGCCGTGGACCCGTTCCTGACCGGAGCGGAGAACCTGGTCATGATCGGCCGGCTTTACGGCCTGCCCGGCCGCATCGCGCGCCGCCGTGCCGGGGAGCTGACCGGCCAGCTCGGCCTGGCTAGCGTGGCCGGCCGGCTGGTGCGCACCTATTCCGGGGGCATGCGGCGCCGGCTGGATGTCGCCGCCAGCCTGCTGGCCGCGCCGCCGGTCCTGTTCCTCGATGAGCCGACCACTGGCCTGGATCCTGGCGGCCGGCTGGCGTTGTGGCAGGTGCTCGGGGATCTGACCGCAGAGGGAGCCAGCCTGCTGCTGACCACCCAGTACATCGAGGAGGCCGAACGACTCGCCGCCACGATCGTCATTATCGACCACGGCCAGGTCGTCGCCACCGGCACGCCCGATCAGCTCAGAGCCAGAGCGGGGGGAGACCGCCTGGATCTGCGAGCCAGGCCGGGCCAGGACACCCGCCGCCTCGCGGGTGCACTGGGCGGGCTGGGCTCGGCAGAACCGGCCGTCGATGAGGCAGCGGGCCGGGTCGTCCTGCCTGTGGCCGACGGCGCGGCGGTCCTTCCCGCCGTAGCCGGGCGGCTGGCCGCAGCCGGGCTGACTATCAGCGCGCTGGCGCTGCGCCGGCCGACGCTGGAAGAAGCCTTCCTGGCCCTGACCGGGCAGGCAGCCGGCAGCCCGCAACCGCGCGACGCAGAGACTGGCGGCGTGCATGCCGCCCAGGCGCAGCCAGCCCGGAACGCGCGGCGCATGCGATGACCGCCATCATGACCAGCGGCGCTGCGTGCCACGGCAGGCCAGCCAGTGCGCTCACCGGCATCGCCGTGATCACCGGGCGCAACCTGCGGCGGCTGATCCGCGTGCCCACGCTGCTGGCATTGGCCACCGTGCAGCCGGTCCTGTTCGTGCTGCTGTTCACCTACGCCTTCAGCGGTGCCGTCCACGTGCCCGGCATCTCCCGTTACATCGACTACCTGCTGCCGGGTGTCTTCGTGCTGGCGATCGGGTTCGGCGCGTCCCAGACTGGCGTGGCCATCGCCGAAGACCTCAACACCGGGATGATCGACCGGTTCCGCTCCCTGCCCATCACCGGCAGCGCCGTCCTCGCGGGCCGGGTCGCCGCCGACGCGCTGCGCAACCTGTTCGTCCTCGCCCTGATGATCGGCACCGGGGCGGCGGCAGGGTTCAGGTTCCACGCCGGGCCTGCTCCCGCTCTCGCTGCGGTCGGCCTGGCCGTCGCGGTCAGCGTGGCGTTCTCCTGGATCAACCTGCTGCTCGGCCTGGCCGTCCGCGATCCCGAGACAGCCGGGCTGGCCGGGCTGTTCCCGGTTGTCATCTTGTTCTTCACCAGCTCTGTCCTGGTGCCGGTCGCCACCATGCCCGGCTGGCTGCAGGCCTTCGCCAAAGCCAACCCCGTCACCGTCATCACCGGCGCCCTGCGCGCGCTGTGCCTCGGCGGCCCCACCGCCCGCCCGGCCATCGAGGCCACCGCCTGGCTCGCCGGGCTGCTCGCCGTCACCATCCCGGCCGCCATCGCCCGCTACCGCCATGCGACCAGCAGCTGAACCGCCCCCGGCCCCCGCCCTGGACCGTGCCGCCGTCCAGGCGGAGATGGAACAGGTAAGGACCGACCTGCGGCAGCTCATCCGGCTGCGGGACGGCGAGCGGGACGAGACCCCGCAGTGGTGGGCACCGGACGACGCTGACGAGGACGAGGCCGGCTTGTCAAAGGGCTTGGTGGGTTCCGCCCGGCCCGGAGGACGACCGCCGGGTGTTCTACGCCACCGGGGCGAAGGGGGCGAGCCACCAGCACAGCAGGGTCGAGGACGCCAAGTTGACCGGGCATGCCACGGCCAAGGCACCAGACGGCGAGATCAACGGAGGCTCGGCCGCCTGGAACCCGACCTTGCTGGAGATCACGGTCGCGGGCTGCGCAGCCGGGGACAGGCCGGTCGACTGGGCGATGTGGGTGCAGCAGCAACGCTTCCCCGA
>Ga0209167_10002423_pt1 | contig 10122 bp, 13 predicted proteins | sample Coa_R1_9_FD_187154 | JGI IMG/M metagenome (GOLD analysis project Ga0209167, IMG submission 187154) | Surface soil microbial communities from Centralia Pennsylvania, which are recovering from an underground coalmine fire - Coalmine... | ecosystem: Environmental > Terrestrial > Soil >...
AAGTCTCCTTCTTTTCGAAATGGAACCGCAGCTTGAAACGCTCCGTCAGGATATTCTGCAACATGATGTGAAGCTCTTCGATGTTGGTGGGCTTTTCCGCCTCGGCGTTCAAGTCGTAAAGCTCGGTATCGGCCCACGCCGGACCACCCGCGATTTGCTCCTCCTTGACTTGGTAGGCCACGTAGAGATAACTCCTGAGCGGGACGCCGGTGCCGACATAGCGCTGGCCGCCCGGCGCGGGACGTACGCCGCCCGCAGGTGTGCCGGGCTGGCTGGGCTTGACGGATGCGACTTCGAACTTCAGCGAACCGGTGGGCGCAAAGGCTTGCCCCACGGCGAGTCCCGCGATGGTGAACGCGAGCCCCAGGACCCGGCGCATGGCGTTAATCCCAGCCCGAGCCGGCGCTCGCGGGCATCACTCGCATGAAGGCTTCGACGGCGTGGATCTGGCCGCCGAAGACCTTGAAGGCTTCCCACACGATCAGCGCGTTGCCCGCTCCATAAGAACCCGTATCGCCGAAGTTCATGCGCAGGAGCACGATTCCCAACTCCTCATCCACAGCGACAACGCGAGTGGTGATGGCGGGGTGCTTCATGATGGTCTGGGTTTTGATGTCCTGGCAGCCGGCGCGCGCGCACCCCGGGCCGGCGGTGACCGATCCGTTCTCGATGCGATATGCATCCGGGGCGAACGGCGCATTCACTTCCACAAAGCTCCCGATCTTGAGACCGGCAGGATAGAAGAGCGCGGCTTTGATGGCGTCTTCGCGAGGCGTGAGCTGCGCCCGCTCGGGGACGAGGTTCATGGCCTTGCCTGCGGTCTGAAGAGCGTCGATAGTAAAAATGGCTCCGTCGGCGCGGCTGCGAGTGGTCTGCGTCTCGACCTCGGTGATCTTCTTGTCGGCGACCTTCAACCGCAGCACCAGCATGACCGGCATACCGGCCTCCTCGACGACAACCTGCGACGCGGCGACGCCCTGACGAACATCGAGAATGTCCTGACGGTAGTTGCGCAGGCCGGACGCGGTTTTCCAGAGGCCGTCGCCGAGGGGTTTCTCGACGGTGTCTTCGGTGAACCTGACTTTAGCGGCAACCGGCAGCGCGGAGGGCTTGTGAGCCACCATCGCATCCAGGTATTGCGTGAGCATGCCGCGCAGGCATTCGCGATCGCAATCGGCGGCGCGGGCGGCGGGCATCGAGGCAGCCAGAATCAAAATCAGAGCAGCGTGTTTCATGTTTGTATCCTTAACAGGTTGGTTCCATTCTCCCAGGCAATCTTGCGAAACACCGCGGTTCTGGCCGACCTTTCCACAATCGCCAGTGTATCGCGTGCGACGCACTTGCCGGTCAACCGCGCGGCCACTCCGTTGGGCGTATCGCGAGCTGGATCGGTGGCGGAGGGCTGCCCCTTCCCATTGCCGTCCAGGCAATTGCAATCGCTGCCGAACATGAGTTTGTCCTGATGGCGAGCCAAAAATTCGGCGGTAAACTCCGGGCTGCGCGAGAGTGCGTTGTTGCCGGAGTTCGCGGAGAGATCCGCGTACAGATTGGCGTAGTCGGCGAGCAATCGATCCGACAACCCTCCCCGCTGGATGGGGCCCACGGGATAGGCGGCATCGCCGGCGTAGTCGGCACTGATGTTGGCCCAGAATTCGTCGGCATGTCCGATGAACTTGGTTTTGGGATAGGCCTTGAGGATGGCCTCGAAGCGCTTGAAGCCGGAGGCGAACACGCCTTCGTTGGCGTAGTGGGGCACGTCCTGGAAGTGAACCAGAATGGGCACGCCCAGCTCGGCGGCAAGATCGTACATGCGGCGAAGCTCGGGGCCGTCGGCGGCAACGTGATCCTTGAGCTCACCCAGCATCAGCGCGCCATCCTTGATGGCCTTGGTGAGCTGATCGGCGGCATCGGGACGGGTCAGGTTTGCACTGGCGGAGCGCACGAAGCGGCCCGGATATTTCTCGATCAAGCCCTTGGCGCGATCCTCCTGCTGCACGGCCGTCAGCAGAACCGCGCGAGTGACGCCGCAGCCTTCGATGTGCTCGAAATTCGATTCGGGATTCCCGCGCAGGTGCAGATGCGTGTCGAGAACCGGGGAAGGCCACTGCGGTTTCGCGGTTTGCCCGCGTAGCCCTGCTGCTCCGGTAACTGCGGCTGTCGCGGTCATGGAGCCGAGGAATTCGCGCCGATTGATCATAGCCGTAGGATATTCTATATCTCTATGGCAGACGAATCGTTAGCTGGAGTTTACGAAATCCTGAAGCGCCACGAAGAGACGCTACGCGATCTGGTCGTCGAGGCGAGGCTGCTGTACCACAATCTTCCGGACAAGGACAAGCAGCGGCTGGAGCGGTCGCGGGCGCGCACGACCGAGGAAGTCGGCGAGTTATTTGCCGGCAAGATTCGTTTGCTCGATGAGGCCATCACGCGGCTGCGAGGGACTCAATAGACCCGGCGCCAGGACGGTCCCTCAGCCGGCGCTCCGAACGAGCATCCGTGCAGGATCTCTGCGATGATTTCGGCGGTGCGCGAAACGGTCATACCGGAGCGGTTGAAAAACAAGTTGCCGTCGGCGAACGCCACCTTACCTTCGCGAACAGCGCGCAATTGCGGCCACCACGAATGCCGTTCGAGCACCGCCTGTTCCCGCAGGGCTCGATCGAGATTGAAACCGCAGGGCGCGACGATCAGATATTCGGGATCGGCGTCGCGAAGAAGTTCGGCGGGGATGGCGATTGAGTGTTCCCCGGCGAGTCCGAGCAGAGCCTGGCCGTTGGCGATGTCGATCAGCTCCGGACCCCAGTTCCCCATCGCGAAGAAGGGATCGGCCCACTCCAGCATCACGACCGTGGGACGGCGAAAACGCGCGGCGGTGTCGCGGACTACCTTGAGACGCTTGCGCTCCGCGGCGACCAGGTCGCGGCCGCGCTCCTCCAGGCCGAGGCTGGTGGCGATGCCAAGCATTCCGTCGAAGATCTCGTCGAGCGTCGAGGCGGAGATGGCGAGCTGACGGGCGAGAATGAGGCAAACGCCGTTGCGTTCCAGGTCCGCGGGAGTGACGGCGCAAACCTCGCAGTGCGACTGCGTGATGACCAGATCGGGCCGCAATTCGCGGATGGTTTCCAAATGGATGTGATAGAGCGGCTCGCAGGAGCGGAGGCGGCGGCGGACCTCGGCGTCGATTGCGGCGCTGGATACCGAGACATCGAAGGCCGGTTCGCTGCACCGGGGAAGACGCGCGACCCAGGAGGGGTTGTCGCATTCGTGCGAACGGCCGACCAGCATCTCGCCGGCGTCCAAGGCGCAGACGATTTCAGTGGCGCTGGCGAGTAGCGAGACAACTCGCACGTTACGCGGCCTGGCGAGTTGGTTCCAGACGGGAGCGGAGAAGCGCGAATCCGCCGAACAATGCGAGCGTGTAGCAGGCGTCGCCCAAGAACTGGTTGCGGTAAAACGGAATGGCCGCGACGAAGCACTCGGTCAGACCCGCGGAAGTGTGCGGATACAGGTGACCTCCGGCCCAAACCATGAAGTTCGTGATCGCGAAAAAGGATAGGCTGGAGGCAAGCGCGGCCAGACCGATGGACCTGGCGCCCGCCCGGCTGCCAATGAGCCTGCCGAGAAACACCGGAACAAGCGCCGCGCCGTAGACATACCAGAAACCATGATAGAAGCCCATGACGGCGTCGCTGAGGGCCAAGGCGGTGAGGGTGACGAGAACGCCTGTCGCGGCCTTCCGGGCCTGGGATCCCGAAAATAGCGCCAGCGCGATCAGAGGCGTGAAGTTCCAGGGATGCGGCACAAGCCTGGCGCACGCCAACAAAACCACCATTCCAATCCACAATCGTTTGGGCATGTGAGGCAGCCTCCTTGGATATTGTACGCCGATCCTCGTATATAATTCCGTAAGCGGACTCACGCGACTGGAGGATCAAAAATGTTGGATGAATTTAAGAAATTCGTAGCCAAGGGCAACGTTTTGGACCTGGGCGTCGCGGTGATTATGGGAGCAGCGTTCGGAGCCATCGTCACGTCACTGGTGAACGACGTGGTGATGCCGCCGATCGGCCTGGTTCTGGGCCATGTGGATTTCAAGGAGTTGTTCCTGCCGCTGAACGGGCAGTCGTATCCGTCGCTCGCAGCGGCGAAAACGGCCGCGGCTCCGGTGATCGCCTACGGCGCGTTCCTGAACACCGTGATCAATTTCCTGATCATCGCCTTCGTGATCTTCCTGGTGGTGCGCTCGGCTTCGAAGCTACAGCGCAAGCCGGAACCCGCGCCGGCGGCGCCGACTACGAAGGATTGCGCCTACTGCTGCACGGCTATTCCGATCCAGGCCAAGCGCTGCCCGAATTGCACTTCGCAACTGGGGGCGTAGAGCTCGCGCGAATCAACGTACCGAGAGGATCGTCGGAACCGAGGATTGTCCGTTCACGGTGATGACCAGCGAAAGATCGCCAGTAAGGTTCGCCGGAAGGCAGAAATCGGCTTGCACCAGCGCGGTGTAGCCGGGAGCATACCCGAGGAAATTATACGGACACGTGGACGGCGCCGGTTGGCCGTTGAGCGTGATCGAATAAGGGTAATTCACCACCGCCAGAGGCGCGGAGGTAGGCGCGGAGGCGGCAGTCGCCAGAGGCGGATTGGAAACGCCGATGCCCGAAAGATACACCACCTCGACGTCGCCGGGATGGGCGGGCGTCGTGGGTGTGTTCAGGGAATATCCTTCGCTCGCATTCTGCGCCACAGCTTGCGTGCCGCCGTTCTGAGCGAGCACGTCGGGAGAGGCCGCCACTACCGGGAAGGTGATTTGAGCCGCCAGTGAACCGTTGACAGTAATGACGGCCGTGGCCGTTCCGAGCGCGGTCTCATAGGGAATCTGTCCGTTGATCTGGTTGGGGCTGACATAATACAGCGGCGCGGCAATCCCGTTGATGGTAACGGAAACCGCTCCTGGTCCGGTTGCGTTCGCGGGCGCGGTGCGGGGCCACGTGGCCGAAGACACCAGGAACGAATAGCCCGGGGGCGCCAGCAGAGTTCCGTACAAACTGAAGATCGCGCCGGGAGCGAGCTTGTTCGCCTTGTTGGGTCCGAGGATCGCCTGGGGCTGCGGCGTGACGGTGGTCTGCGTCGTCAGCATGCGCACGCGGTTGTTGCCGGTGTCGGCCACATACACGTTGCCCTTGACGTCCACGGCGACGCCCAAGGGTCCGGAAAACGACGCGAAATCCGAGGTGGAATTATCGCCTGCGAAGCCGGGCAGGCCCGAGCCGGCGATGGTGTGCATCATCCCGTCCGGGGTGATCGTGCGAATCCGGTTATTGCCGGAGTCGGCGATGTACAGGGTGCCCTGCGCATCAAACGCGATGCCCGCGGGGGCGCTCAGCATGGCTTGTGTGGCCGGGCCGCCGTCGCCTCCAAAGCCAGCGAGGCCGGTGCCCGCGAAGATCGACTCCGCGCCCGCCGGCGTAATCCTGAGGATCTGGTTCCGTCCCATGTCGCTGATGTAGAAATTCCCCGAGGCGTCCTCGATCATGCTGTACGGATTGGAGAACGCCGGCGACGCAGGAATGGAGAGATTCAACTTGGAACCGTTGTAGTTCAGGATGCCGCCGGGCACGGTGAGGTACATGAATTTCGCGGGATCGAGCGCGACGGTATGCGAACCCAGAGGCTGGTTGAAAGTGGTCATGTCCACGGCGATGTTGAGGCTGGTGGTGCTGCCGCTATAAGTGAGTTTGCGCACGCGTTCGGGGACGAACTCAGTAAAATACGCCGCGCCGGTGGAGTCAAACGCGATCTCATCGGGGTCGGCGATGGAGCTCGAAAGTGGATCGGTGGCGGAGCCGCTGGTCGCATTCGTGCCATTGCCCGCAAGCGCGGTAAGGGCTCCGTTGCTCAACTCCCAGATGCGGCTTCCCGCCGAAAACAGCACGTTGCCCGACGGATCAATCGCAACGGCTTTGGCGTCGCCGATGGCGACGCTCGCGGGAACTCCCGAGGTCACGGCTCCAGCCGGATTCCCGTTGCCGGCCGCCGTCGTGATCAAGTATCCGGGGCCCAGGCCTCCCAGCGGCTTCACGGTCAGTTGCACGGGTACGGCGACGGATTTATTGAAGGTATTCGGCGCCGCAATGGTGATGGTCGAGGTATAGGTGCCCGGCAGCAGCCCTGCGCTCGTGATGGTCACGGAGTTGGCCAGCGGGGTGGTTCCCGCGGTTGCACCGAGTTGGATCCACGGTTCGCCGGAGGTGCTGAGGGTCACCGGAGTCTGCCACGCCGGATTTTCAGCGGTCTGCACGTTGAAGGAGACGGAGTACGGCGCGCCCTGTTCCACGGTCACGTTAAACATGGGCACGGGCTTGCCGATGGTGGGCGTAATCGTCGCGGGAAGGGCGACCCACGTATTTCCAGTGTCGGTGGATTGCACCAGCGCCACCGGAGTGGTTGAAGGCAAGACGGTCTCGACGCCGTACAGGGTGCCGCGCGTAATTGGATCGACGGCCGTCATCGTGAAGTGCTGCAACCCGCTCGCTCCCAGAGTCTGCCAGCTCTGCCCGCTATCGGTGCTTCGGAAAAGGCCGTTGCCGAGGATTGTTTGAGCATAGGTGGGGCCATTGTCGGCCGAGAGAATCTGTGTAAAGGGGCCGAGCCCGATGAGGCTTTGATCGGTAAAGGCTCCGCCGTCGATGCTTCCATACGGAGTGACGCCAGCGGCCGGGAGATTGACCGTTACGTAGAGGTCGTTGGGATCGTAGTAGGGGACGCCGACGCCGGTGATGCTCGAGGACGGCGGAATCGCGCTAATCAGGACCTGCGAGATGGGCTGCCATCCGCTCCCTTCGCTGAACGTGGAGTAGACCGTGAAGGTCGCGGAATCGATGAAGTACATGCGCGTCCGAAGGGATTCCGCGATGATGAACGTGCCGCTCGACCCGGGCAGATTGCTTTGGAGGAGCCAGGTCTTCGCGCCGTCGGCGGACCTGTACAGGCTGTTGCCGATCTTGACGTAGAGATACGTGATGGTATCCGGAAAGGCCTTGAAGTAGTCGACGCCGGCGCCGGTGACGGGCAAGCCGGCGCTGGCCTGCGTCCAGGTTTGCCCCCCGTCCGCGCTCTTCCAGAAGGTGCCTGCCGCAATGGTGGTGGCCAGGTACACGTTGTTCGAATTCAGGGGATCGACCGCGAACCCGTTCACCGGCGGCTGGGGCAGTCCGGCTTGGGTGATGTATAGAGGGGTCCAGTGTTGTCCCAAGTCGGCGCTACGCACGAGTGTGTTTCCATAGGATCCGAACAACACCTGGCTGGGCGAGCCAGGCGTGCCGAGTACCAACGGTGCGAAGGATTGCTGGGCCCATGCCACGGTGGTCAGGGCTGAGGTCAGGAACAACAAGCAAGCGGCCGGGAAAGCAGTGCGCATCCGTCTCATATGGTTAGATATCGTGTATAGCCGGGCCGTTACGTGCCCGGATGTTACCTATATACGATACCCGTTCTTGAGACGCGGCGGGTTGCGTCGGGGCAGGGTCCGATCGGACTGCCGCGATCTAGCGAAGCTCCACGCGCGACACCGCGCCGTCGCTCAAGCGCACCACGCCGAAGGTCGCGTTACTGGTCGCGTAGCTGTAAATCTCCAGGAGATGGCCGTCGTCCATCATGGTCATCCGCGATGCCGGCGCTCCCAGCTTCAGCACCTCATCACGAGTCGTCCCGGAAGCGATGCCCTTGAGATCCTCGGCGGTGGCCTCGCGAGGCGGAGGAGGCGGCGGGAGGATGGGGGCCAATACGGGTTCGGGTGTGGGAGCTGGAGGCGGGGCCGGTTTGCTCACCGCGGCGTGTTGGACCGCGGGAGGAGGTGGATCGGGAACCGAGTTCGGCGCGGGGCGCCCGCTGGTCCGCGCGCTGGGCGGGATCGGGGGATCAGGATCTTTTTCGGGCTTTGCCGCGGATGCGGACGTAGCCTTGGCGGTGGTTTTGGTAGCGGGTTTGGCGTTAGCTTTCGGCGCTGGTCCGGAGGCAGGGGCTGGCCCGGCAGGGGGCGGAGGCTCTGCTGAAGATGCGGACGGCGCGGGCACGGGTGCAGGCGGTGCGGGCTTTGCGGAGGCGTCCTTCGCTGCTGCCTTCGTCTGCTGATCCACCTTGCCGAAAATCTTAGTAAGGCCGTCGCTGACTTGCTTGCCTCCAGCCCCTCCGGCGGCCCCCGTGGCGGCGGCGGCTCCATACTCCACCATGGTCTGCGCCCAGGCGGCGCCGGCCACAACCAATCCAAGTACCACAGTACGCATGCAACACTCCCGACTGGAGCGTAACAGAGGCCGGCCGGGCCTTACACCAGCCGAATGCCTTACTGCTTCCGCCAAAGCACCCTAGTTATAATAAATGTCGCCTATGAGCAGCTCCGGAAGCGATCTGGCATCGAGGAATTGCGTGCCCTGCCGCGGAGGCGTGCCGCCACTTCAGGGCGAGGATCTCGCCAAGCTCTCGGCTGAGTTGCCGGATTGGCACGTCGTGGAACAGCATCACATCGAGAAGACGTTTCTGTTCCCCAATTTCAAGAGCGCGCTGGCGTTCGTCAATCGCATCGGCGAAATCGCCGAGGAGCAAGGCCATCATCCCGACATCTGCTTCGGCTGGGGCAACGTGAAAGTGACCAACTACACGCACAAGATCGCCGGACTCACCGAGAGCGATTTCATTCTGGGGGCGAAGATTGATCGGCTTTATTTTCCGGGAAAGACGTAGAATCGGCCTCCATGCTCGGTTAAGCTTAAAAGAGACTCGATGAACCTGACCATTCAGATTCCGGACGAAGTTGCCCGCGACCTTGCCGCCACTGGGGGCGATTTGTCGCGGCGGGCTCTGGAAGGCTTCGCGCTGGAAGAGTACAAGAGCGGTCGCCTTACGAAGCCCGCGTTGCGCCGGCTGCTCGGTTTTTCAACTCGCGACCAACTCGACGGATTCCTCAAGCTTCATGCCGTGGTTGAGGATTTGCCGGCGATGGCCGATCTCGAACGTGAGGGCCAGGACTTGCGTAGCGCGAATCACGACTTCGCGGCGTCGCCGCGTTAACCTGGGAGCAACCCATGAGCATCGAGATTTCACATGAAACCGAGGCCCGCCTCACCGACGAAGCCCGCCGGCGAGGCATCTCCTTGGACATCCTGGTAGAACGGCTCATCAAGGAACGCGGAACCGTTCTTGATCCTCATGCGGAGGCCATCGAGCACGCGCGGGAATTGGTTCCGGGCGCGGATGTAATTCCCGAATTGCCGATCCTGCATCTGGGCGCGATGGGTGCTCTCCACCGGCGGGACATCTACGACGATGGCCGTTGAGCCAGGCGTACTCGATGCGAACATTCTGGCCTACGCAGTAAACGCGGACGCTCCGCAGCATGTGGCCTCGCGCGAGTTGCTGGAAGCGGCGAGCGACCCTTCGGTAACGCTCTACGTCACCTCGCAGATATTGTGCGAGTTCTATTCGATTATCACCAACCCGCGCCGGGTTTCGGTGGCCGCTTCTCCTGCAGAAGCATTGCGCATCATCTCTGCCATTCTGGTTCTACCCGGCCTTCAGGTGCTTCCAATCCCGGCCCGCGCGGTCGCAGGCTGGATGGAACTGTTGCGGCGTCACCCCGTCACTGGTGGAGACGTCTTTGACCTGCAAATCGTCGCGACGATGCAGGCCAATGGCGTTCAGCGGATCTACACCTTCAATACCGGCGACTTTGACGTGTTTCCCCAGCTGGCGGTTGTGACTCCATAGATCGTCCGTTTTGCCGATGGTCCGTGACGCAAGGGTGGCTCCATTTGCGATCACCTTGCGGATTCCTTCGCTCGCCTCCCTACGAATTTCAACTACCACCGGGAGATAATGGATGGAGTTATTCAATCCGCGGAAGGGCGGCTGAACGGCCAAAAGTCGAGCGCGGAGGCCGGGCGATTTTATGAGCATTCTGGAGATCTTCTCGAAGCGGCAAAAGAAACTCAGGGGAGAGGTGCCGGATGTGTACACCTACGACAAAATCCCCGAAACCCTGAGCGGGAGCTACACTGAGAAACCGCGCACACTCGCCGACCTGCGGGCCGGTATTGCCTCTGGCAGCACCAAGGCCTCTGACCT
>Ga0209167_10002425_pt1 | contig 10118 bp, 6 predicted proteins | sample Coa_R1_9_FD_187154 | JGI IMG/M metagenome (GOLD analysis project Ga0209167, IMG submission 187154) | Surface soil microbial communities from Centralia Pennsylvania, which are recovering from an underground coalmine fire - Coalmine... | ecosystem: Environmental > Terrestrial > Soil > Unclassified...
AGCATTTGAGTTCCCTGGCACCCAAGGCGGAACGAGCGCAATTGCTGCGCGTGCCAGGTATCGGCCCTGTCGGCGCCGATGCTATTTTGCGCGCGCGCCGCCTGGGTCGTCTCACCGAACTCACGCATCTACGGAAGTTGAACATTCACGCATCGGAACAAGCCGCGCCTTTTATCCTGCTGGATGGTCATAGGCCAGTAACACAGATAAGCCTGTTCCAATAAACTTGCCGGGCGCACTTCAAACTCTACAGTTCACCCTGATAAACCTTGACATCATAACATAAATTCTGCTATATTTTATATCGTAACACGACATGAACGAGAAGAGGTGCCGATGGATGCAAACCATGAAATATCTCAAGGCGAATATCAGGCGCTGGCCGAATTTCGTTACCAACTGCGCCGTTTCCTACATTTTAGCGAACAGGCGGCGCGGGCCGTTGGACTCGAACCCCAGCAGCATCAGTTGCTCCTTACCCTCAAAGGACTACCTGAGCAGCGCATGGCCACTGTTGGTGAGCTGGCTGAACGCTTAAAGATTCAGCACCATAGTGCGGTTGAACTGATTGATCGTATGATGGAAAGAGATCTCTTAGAACGATCTCGCGATGAGAATGATCAGCGGCGGGTAATCATCAGCCTTACCCCAAATGGGGATAAAGTGTTGCGCAGGCTATCATTGCTACATCATGCGGAACTGCGCACAACAGGACCTGCTCTTGTGCGCACTTTGAAAGCTCTTATTTCTGATGAAAATAGCAATGGTACGAGGAGCAACTAACTTGGTCGCATTATTCTCTAGTCTGTGGAGTAAACTAAAGCATTCGGTAAGTGGCCTCGGCAATCACGAAGACCTGGGCAAACTGGGGGATTTCACTACTGCTCCCCGTGTCATACTCATCTCCCTAATGGCTATTATTATAGGTGTTTTAAGCGCATTCGTGGCACTGATTCTGCTCAGGCTTATCGGTTTATTTACCAACCTCTTTTTCTTCCAGCGCTGGGGTACTGTGCTCGTCTCACCGGCGGGCAATCACCTGGGCGTCTTTGAAATTTTAGTGCCTGTCATCGGCGCAGTGATCATCGGCCTGATGGCGCGCTATGGCTCGGAGCGCATTCGAGGACACGGTATTCCTGAAGCAATCGAAGCCATACTCATCAATGGCAGCCGTATAGAGCCAAAAGTCGCTTTTTGGAAACCTCTATCTTCTGCCCTCTCGATTGGCACTGGTGGCCCCTTTGGCGCTGAAGGTCCCATAATAATGACGGGAGGCGCTTTCGGCTCGCTGATCGCTCAATTTTTCAACCTCTCCAGTTCCGAGCGTAGAACTCTGCTTGTGGCGGGTGCAGCCGGTGGTATGTCCGCGACCTTCGCTTCCCCAGTAGCTGCGGTCCTGCTGGCAGTCGAGTTGTTGCTCTTCGAGTGGAAGCCGCGCAGCCTGGTGCCGGTAGCGCTGGCGAGCGCCACGGCCGATATCGTGAGGCGTTACATCATTGGCATGGGGCCGTTATTTCCAACTCTGCCACATCCTGCATTTATTGGACCGGTTGGCATACTTGGCTGCGTGCTGGTAGGTTTGCTGGCAGGTGCGCTCTCTGCGCTGCTGACGGTGATGGTCTATGCCAGTGAAGACGCCTTCCGGCGCTTGCCTATCCATTGGATGTGGTGGCCCGCCATTGGAGGCCTGGTAATTGGCATAGGCGGTTTGATCTTTCCACAGGCTCTAGGTGTAGGCTACGATACGATCGCTGCGCTGCTGCGGGGCAATATAACAATCCAGGTGATGCTGGGCGTCCTGCTGGTCAAATCAATAATCTGGTCGGTTTCACTTGGCTCCGGCACATCGGGAGGTGTACTGGCGCCGCTCTTAATGATGGGTGGCGCGCTCGGCGGGCTGGAAGCTACCTTCCTGCCCAATCTGGGTCCAGGATTCTGGGAGCTGGTCAGTATGGGAGCTATCCTGGGCGGTACCATGCGCTCACCCTTTACCGGCATTATCTTCACGCTTGAACTCACTCACGATGTCAATATGCTCTTGCCTCTCCTGATTGCTGGCGTCATTGCTCATGGATTTACGGTGCTCGTCATGCGCCGCTCGATCCTGACCGAGAAAGTCAGCCGGCGTGGCTACCACCTGAGCAGAGAGTATGCCGTCGATCCGCTTGAGATCATCTTTGTACGCGAGGTCATGCGCACTAATATTGTTGCCCTGTCAGACAAGATTTCCCGCGAAGACCTGACTCGCCTGCTCCTCAACACCCACGAGCAGGGTAAATATACCCAGCAACTCTACCCGGTATTAGATACCGAGAAGCATATGAAAGGCGTGGTGACTCGTAAGGACCTGCGGCGCCTCCAACATGGAATCACCATGAAGACCGCCGAGCTTGATGGAGATGGAGGCAATGCGGCACTCGCGGATAGCAGCAATGATAACCATGCCGAGGAGATGCCTCTGGAATTATTACATATCAAGCCGGTAGTGGCTTACCCGGACGAACCGTTGCGTATCGCGGTGTATCGTATGGCTGAGTCAGGCTTCACCCGCCTGCCGGTTGTCGAGCGTGACAACCCGGGCAAACTGGTGGGTATGGTTTCACTGAATGACCTGCTGAAAGCCAGGGTGCGCAGTCTTGATGACGAGCGTCACCGCGAACGAGTACTGCACCTGCGTTTGCTTGCTCCACGGCATACTGAAGACCGTAGCAGGAATAAAATAGAAGAACATTAAGTAGGTAGCGCTTCAAACTGCTCAGTGAATCACTGCTCGCATTGAATGCGACGCGGCTGGATAGTCTCTACAGGCTGATCGAACAATCCGGTCTGATCCAGGCGAAAAAGCTGCTCAAAATCGGCGGGCGCGAAGGCTTTGCGCAGGCGAGCGGCATAAGAGGCGACCAGCACATTGAGATAGTGTTCAACGTCATATTGCGAAGCGCCATCCTGTCTATTGCCGCTTTGTGTGCGGCTCTCATCGATGGTTGTATCCTGCGATGCTTCCGGCAGCCAGACATAGGCTTTACCACGGGCGCGATAGAATCGCACCCGCTCGCCCGGGAACCAGCGTGCGCGTCCCGAAGCCAACAGAGCTTCGTATTGTGGCTCAGGATGTGACGCGCGCGATTTCATGTAGGTTTCAGGAGTCTTGGTGAGGCGCACGCGCGTTCCCATGTCTGAGGCAGGCAGAGCGCAGCCGCGAATGGTCGCCACCGTTTCGAGAAAGACAGCACGCAGGCCGGGTATATCGTTGGTGAGCAGGCACATGAGCGCCTGGTGCAGGAAGCGTTCCCCAAACGGCTCTGAGCGGCTGGAGCGCAGCGCCACGCCGCGCACAATCAATTGCCCATTGTAGGTTAGCAGAGCATAGTTTTTGACTTCGTGACTGAACATGGCCCGATAGCGCCCCTCATACTCAAGTCGAATACCCCGTGGTAAATCTGCGCCGACTTCCGCTACCAGTTCGCGCTCCTGATCCTCCGTCCAATTGGTGGGAACGGCAAAATAAACGCCATCGGTATCGGCTTCAATCAGCGCAATGCCGCGCCCGCGCAGCGCATCAACTACTTGTGTGAGTATGGCACGCCCGCGCCTGGTCACCTCACCGGCGGCGTGGTTATCGGCGAAGAGCGCCATCGAGCCAGCGCCCATATAGCCATAGGCAGAGTTGACCAGGATCTTCATGGCGGCCTGGGTAGCCTCGTGATGGTTAGCTTCCACCGAACCTGGTTGAGCGGCCCTGGCGGCTGCCTTGTGCGCCAGCCGCAAATCTGTCAGCCTGGCCAGGATGCTGAGCAGGACGCCCAGGCGGTCGCAGGCCGGGCCAATCTGGAAAGTGCGCATGAGCGAGGGATACAGCGAGGCGACATCGGTCTTCACCACGTGTTCTGCTACGCCTTCTGCGAAGAGATGCACCGCGCCACCCTCGTGCAATCCCTCCTCGATTGTTTGAGCAGCGCTCTGTCGAGGCAGGGCGGCCCCTGAACGCAAATAGGCGCGCACCAGCATCGGTTCCAGGATGCCCATAGCCGGGCCAGCCGAGGCCAGGCGCTCATAACGGCGCGGGGCCATACTCGCCAGGGCGAATGGCGCGCCGAGCAGACGCCGCGAAAGCCCATCAACCTCCATGACATCATCCAACGCATAGCGGCGCACACGCGCAGCATCACGGCGATAAGTATCATAAATAGCGGCCCCCTCCAGGTAGACCCGGTCTGGTGAGGCGATGCCGAAGTAGCGGGCAACATCCTTTAGTCCGTGCCCAGGCATATCACGCACCACGAAGTCATGACGACGCACCGCGTCCAGCGTATCGATCAACTCGCGCCCGGCTACACTGTAGCGCACACGCTTACGCGCCACTGGCCCGATAGCTAACGTCTCCTCGCGCCGCTCAAGTAGCAGCGGACCGCCTGCGCGCCCAATACGCAGGGGGATTTTATGCACCTGCGCGCGCTGCTCCAGAAAAGGTAAATCGAAACCAAAAAGATTATGATTCTCGATCACATCCGCGTCGCGTTCGCGAATCAGCGCGCACAGGTCAGCAATCATGCGCGCCTCATCTTCCGCCTGTGGAGCTTCCAGTGTCTTTGCGAAACCGCGACTATCGCGCAGCGCGATCATGAAGATACGACCCATATGAGGATCAAGCGAAGTAGTTTCCAGGTCAAATTGCAGGCGATGCAAGTCTTCATAACTCAAGCCTCGGAAATAGACACGCCCGCTAGACATGAGGTATTGTTCAACGGGGCCGACCAGGTAATATTCGTCCTGCAGCTCATTAATGCTCGTCACCTTCCGCTGCAAGCGTTGTGATGCGCCGCGCAGTAGTTCGCGCTCTAGCCATCGCCCATCGGGGGCAGAGATCAGATAACGATAGGTTCCGGGAGCGCCCTCCAATTCGCGATAGGCAATGCTGGTGGTGCGAACTTCCAACGCGGTATGAGAGGTCAGGGATGCGCCCAGATGCGTGAGATCATCCAGAGCGGCGGCAAAAACCCAGGGACGATAGCGTTCCCTGGTACAGGTGACGCGCTCGCCCTCACGCCTCCAGATAATAGCCTCGCCCGCGCGGTTTGCCCAGACGGAGACAATACCCGGTGTGGCATCCCAGCCGAAGAGATATTCATCTTCAATCCTGGTAGGCGCGAAGTCCGCGTGTTGCATATTACTCCAGCTTCTGGCTCGTCTAAGAACATCTATTCAAGTGTACCATCAATTATACTTTCGCGGCAAGCTGAGGGCTTGACAGAACGGCTGGACAGGAGTACTTTAATCCTTATTCCTGCACAGGGAGCCATATAAATGGTTTCCCGTCCATGAATGACGCTCTAGCCTTAATTTAGGCGGTTATGATACCGTCTTTGCTGCTTGAAGAAACCTATTTAGAGGGAAGCGCAATCATGAAACCTCCACGTTTTCACTACTGCTCGCCGCGCATCCTCGACGAGGCGCTCACCTTGCTTGACCAGTATGGCGAAGATATCAAGGTACTGGCAGGCGGTCAAAGCTTTGTGCCACTGCTCAATATGCGTCTTGCCGCGCCTGCCTACATTGTTGACATCAATCATATCTCCGAGCTGCATTACTTCGAGACCGAAGATGGCTACCTGGCTATCGGCGCCATTGCCCGCCAGCGCCAGATCGAACGTTCGCTGCTTGTGCAGGAGAAACATCCGCTGCTGATTGAGGCCATCAAGCATATCGGGCATATGCAAATACGTAATCGCGGCACAGTGGTGGGCAGCATTGCCCATGCCGACCCCGCTGCCGAGCTTCCTGCGCTGCTGACCTGTCTCAATGGTGAGGTGCTGGCACAAAGTATGCACGGTGAGCGCGTAATAAAAGCTGAAGAATTTTTCACCGGCTATCTTACCACATCCCTCGAAGCAGGCGAGATGCTGACGGAGGTGCGTTTCCCCTGGATATCACCGCAGGCTGGCTGGTCATTTATAGAGTTCGCGCGTCGATCAGGAGATTATGCTCTGGTTGGCGCGATGGCAGTGTTAACTCCCGCGCTTGATGACACCTGCATGTCCGCCAATATTGCCTATCTCGGCGTGGCAGGCTCCCCAATGCGCGCCCATGGCGTCGAGAAAATACTGGTGGGGACAAAACTCGACGCGCAAACGCTGGAAGATGCCGCCGGGGCCGCGCGCGATATTGTGAGCGATGATATGCAGGATGTCCACGCCACCGTCGAATATCGCCGCGAACTGGCTTCCGAAATGACCAGGCGAGTATTGAAACAGGCCTGGGAGCGGCGTGAACGACAGGAAGGAGCGCAATAATGCAAGAACGCGATGATGATTTTTCCCTCTGTGTCGAAGAGTGCGAGATAGCTGTGACGGTCAATGGGAATCGCTATGAACGAAGCGTACCGGTGCGGCTGCTGCTCTCAGATTTTTTGCGCCATGAACTGCACCTGACCGGCACGCACGTCGGCTGCGAGCATGGCGTGTGCGGCTGCTGTACGGTGCTCTTCAATGGCGAGGCAACACGCTCCTGTCTGATGTTTGCGGTGCAGGCGGATGGCATGGCAATTACTACCATCGAAGGCATGGCGGGCGTCAACAGCGAACTACACCCCATCCAGCAGGCATTTCGCGAGAAACACGGTCTGCAGTGCGGTTTTTGCACACCAGGCATCATCATGACCGTGCATGCCATGCTGCATGAACATCCCGACCCGACCGAGGATGAGATTCGTCATGAACTCTCCGGGAATATTTGTCGCTGCACCGGCTATCAGAACATTGTGGAAGCGGTAAAACTGGCCGCCGAACGCTTGCGCGCGCCGCAGATGGAGGTGGAGTGATGGCCACCCGCTACTTTGGCGCTCCAGTGCAGCGCCTGGAAGACCCACGTTTGCTGCGCGGGAAGGGCAATTATGTTGACGATATCGATTTGCCCGAAATGCTGCATGCCGCCGTTTTGCGCAGCACACATGCGCGCGCGCGCATTGTGCATATCGACGCCGGCGCAGCCCAGGCTTTGCCGGGTGTGCGGCTGGTGCTGACAGCAAATGACCTGGGCGAGCTGCTGGAACCGTCGCCACTGCTGGTGCCGCATGCCGCCCTGACGCAGCCGCGCACGCAGCTTCCCCTGGCGCGCGACGAAGTGCGCTATGTCGGGGAAGCGGTAGCGTTCGTGGTTGCAGATAACCGCTACATCGCTGAAGATGCGCTTGACCTGATCGATGTCGAGTACGAACCAATGCCGGTCGTGCATAGTCTCGCTGTCGCGGCTGAGCAGGGTGGGCCGCTGGTGCATGCGGATGTGCCCGGCAACGCGGCCGCGCAGCTTGCGCAGACCGTTGGCGACCCTGACAGCGTCTTTGCAAGCGCGCCGCATGTCATACACGAAACAATCCTCATGGATCGCGGCGCGGCCATGCCCATGGAGTGTCGCGGCGTACTTGCTCGCTGGGATGCGCACGAAAGTATGTTGACCTGCTGGATATCAACACAGGGACCTCTCCCCATTCGCAATGGCCTGGCCGCGATTTTTCACCTTCCCGAACACAAGGTGCGCGTTATCGCGCCTGATGTGGGCGGCGGCTTTGGCACCAAAATCATGATGTTCTATCCAGAGGAGATACTGACGCCCCTGGCTGCCATCCAACTGGGCAGACCCGTCAAATGGATCGAAGACAGGCGCGAACATTTTATCTCCGCGAACCAGGAACGCAGTCAGCTGCACGAAGTTGAGTACGCCTTTGATGATGCAGGCATTTTGTTGGCCGTGCGCGATACCTTTCTGCACGATACAGGGGCCTACACTCCCTACGGCATTATCATCCCCATCATCACTGCCTGCACGCTGCCCGGCCCCTATCGACTCAGGCACTATGCCAGCGAATTCACCGTCCTGTATACCAATAAAGTCCCTGTCAGTCCATACCGGGGCGCGGGCAGACCGCACGCAGTGTTTGTGATGGAGCGCATCATGGACCGTATCGCCCAGGAGTTGAAGCTGGACAGGCTGGAAGTGCGCTCGCGCAATTTTATTCAGCCGGATGAGTTTCCCTGGGATGTGGGCCTCAATTATCAGGATGGTGGGCCGACAAAATATGATAGCGGCAACTACCAGGCGGGGCTGGATAAACTCAAAGCGCTGCTGGATTATGATAATTTCCCGGTGTTGCAAGCCGAGGCGCGTAAACAAGGACGTTACCTGGGTATCGGCGTCGGTTGTTACGTCGAGGGGACAGGCATCGGCCCTTACGAGGGCGCCATGGTGCGCGTAGAGTCGGATGGACGAGTCTTTGCCGCCACCGGCGTGACAACGCAGGGCCAGGCGCACGCCACAACCTTCGCGCAAATCGTAGCCGATCAACTGGGTGTCAGGCCGGAAGACGTACTGGTAACAACCGGGGACACTCAAGCGTTTAACTGGGGCGTCGGCACCTATGCCAGCCGCGCTGCCACCATTGCGGGTTCGGCCATGCACCTGGCAGCCGTCAAGGTGCGCGAAAAAGCCAGACAGGTGGCGGCTGATCTGTTCGAGGCATCGCCTGATGACATCGAACTGGCGGATGGCAAAGTCTTTGTCAGGGACGCGCCGCACCGCGCATTGACGCTGGGCCAGGTGGCTATCTCCGCCAATCCACTGCGCTATGCCTACGGGGAGAATGCGCGCAAGCTGATGACCATGAAACTGGCCGGGACGCGCCCAGGTCCAGCGCTGCCAGAAGAACGCGGCAGTCCGGGCCTGGAAGCCAGCGCATTCTATAGCCCGCCGCATGGGAGTTTCGCCAGCGGTGTGCATGGCGCAATCATCGAGGTTGATCCCACTACAGGCAATGTGACCTTTATGAAGTACGCGGCTGTGCATGACTGCGGGCGCGTAATCAACCCTGTCATCGTGGAGGGACAGGTGCATGGCGGCGTGGCGCAGGGCATCGGAGGAGCGTTCTTTGAACGCCTGGTGTATGATGAAGAGGGACAGATCATCAATGCCAGCTTCATGGATTACCTGCTGCCCACTGCGGCCGAGGTGCCGCCGCTGCTGGTCGATCACGTTGAGACGCCATCGCCTTTGAACCCGCTGGGAGTGAAGGGCGCCGGCGAGGCTGGTGTCATTCCCGTTCCCGCGCTGTTTGCTTCGGCGATTGATGATGCGCTGTCACCTTTTGGCATACGCATCCGTGAAATGCCGCTGCATCCCTGTCGCCTGTATGAACTACTGCATGAAGCTCAACAGTGAACTGCCAGGCGGCCAACTTACCCATATTTGCTATCGGTTAGACTTTCAAGCGCCAGTATGCAATACTCGATGCAATTGAACAATGCTGGGGGAACTTGAGGAAGAAAGTGGTACTCTTCTACACCTTACTGGTATAGATAAACTGGCGACATAACTGCGATGTGTAATGCCGGTACTTGATGGAGGTAGGCTATGTCCTCAATGTATCCACCGACCGGTGGACAAATTGTATATTGCTGCGCGCGCTGCGGACTTCCACTTCTGCCGGATGTGCCGGTATGTAGAAATTGTGGCTGGTATAACGCTTTGCCGCCTCCATCTTTTGCGAACGACGCTTACGCCGCCCCTGCTCAGAATCAGCAGCCGATTGCAAACAACGGTTATGGCATGCCTGGCCAAATTCAACAGCCAGGCTATAATGCATTTGCGAACGCGCAGCCTGGCATGTATTATGCTCCACCTACGGCGGCTGCGAATATGTATCAACCCGCTGTGAATGGCTTTGCGCCCGGAGACTATTACCAGCCACAACAGCTAAAACGCGGCCCCAATATTGGTTTGATAGCGCTGGTAGTCATCCTCGTCTTGATAGTTATCGGCGGCGGCAGTATTGCCGGCTATTTTTTTCTGATTAAAAATACTAACCAGGGCAATGCTACCACTACTTCCACCGTCGCAATTACCACTCCCTCGGTTAAGCCGCTTTTCAGTGACTCCTTCGCGAATAATGCCACCGGGTGGGACCTCACAAGCAGTCCCGGTAATTATTCGGTAAGCGTCGGAGGGAGCCAGATGCTGCTCGAAGATGATAATAATAAGCTGCTCTGGGATATTCTCCCTGGTCAAACTTTCGCCGATTTCCGATTGGATGTTGACGCAAAACTGACCAAAGGAGATCCCGGTAACGGCTA
>Ga0209167_10002430_pt1 | contig 10109 bp, 4 predicted proteins | sample Coa_R1_9_FD_187154 | JGI IMG/M metagenome (GOLD analysis project Ga0209167, IMG submission 187154) | Surface soil microbial communities from Centralia Pennsylvania, which are recovering from an underground coalmine fire - Coalmine... | ecosystem: Environmental > Terrestrial > Soil > Unclassified...
AGCTCGTAACGAGCAAATGTGAGATCGAACGGACGGAGAACTTCGTCGACTCGTGCCTGGTACACCTGTTGGGCGCGCATGATCGAGGTAATGGCCGCGACGCCTGGCGCGGCCAAATTCCACCCATGAGCGTCCCACTGACGGCGCGCTTCTTCGATCGGGTCGAAGTCGAGGCTTCTCATCGGTTACGAGAATCGCCCGTCGCGGCCGGTTGGTCCACTGAAACCTTCGCCATAGCGCCGGAGATTATCGAGGTGGGGGGAAGGAAAACCCCAGTTCATCGGCATGGACCTGCCTGTTCATTTAGTTGGTCGTACGACTATATTGCGTCCTATGAACTCATCTCCAGATGAGACCCGGGAGCTGTACCGCCCCCGAAACCATGTTCGCTTCGTCACGGCGGCGAGCCTGTTCGACGGCCACGACGCGGCGATCAACATCATCCGCCGCATCTTGCAGGACCAGGGCGCCGAGGTGATCCACCTCGGTCACAACCGATCGGTCGGCGACGTCGTCTCGGCGGCGGTAGAAGAAGACGTCCAGGGCGTCGCCGTCTCCGCCTACCAAGGCGGCCACGTCGAGTACTTCAAATACCTAGTCGACGAGCTGGCCCGCGCCGGCCGTCCTGACGTCTCTGTCTACGGCGGTGGGGGCGGCGTCATCGTCGAAGAAGAGATCGATCTCCTCGAGCGCTACGGCGTCGCACGCATCTTTTCTCCCGCCGAAGGACAGCGCCTCGGCCTGTCGGTGATGGTCAACCAGCTGATCAAAGAGTGCGACAAGGACCTGGCGACCGAGATCCCGGCTTCTGTCGACGGCCTTTTCACCGGCGACCGCCGCCCCCTCGCCCGGGTGATCACCGCCCTCGAAGAACAACGCCTCCCAGAGGCCCTTTCTCTCGAGCTCGAGCGGGCGGCGGAAAAGAACCCGGCACCGGTGCTCGGCATCACCGGGACCGGGGGCTCCGGCAAGTCCTCGCTCACCGACGAGCTGATCCGTCGCTTCCGCCTCGACGCCCAAGGAAAGCTCCGGATCTGCGTCCTGGCGATCGACCCGACCCGAAGAAGAGGGGGCGGGGCGCTTTTGGGCGACCGGATCCGCATGAACGCCATCGACACCGCCGAGGTCTTTTTCAGGTCCTTCGCCACCCGTGACCAGGCGGCCGTCGTCCCAGCCGCCATTCCTCGGGTGGTCTCGGCGTGTCGGGCAGCCGGCTTCGACCTCGTCATCATCGAGACGCCCGGGATCGGACAAGGAGAGTCGGTCATCGTCGACTTGGCGGACGTCTCTTTGTACGTGATGACCCCCGAGTACGGGTCGGCCTCCCAGCTCGACAAGATCAACATGGTCGATCTCGCCGACGTGATCGCCATCAACAAGTTCGACCGCCGCGGAGCGGACGACGCCCTAAGAGACGTCGCCCGCCAGTGGGGCCGTTCGCACCGCGGCTCCGCCGCTGCCGCGTCTTCGGCGCCCGTGTTTGGCACCATCGCCTCGCACTTCAACGACGACGGCGTCACCGCGCTCTACCAAAAGCTGAAGGCCGAGCTCCATGAAAAAGGACTCGCGCCCTTATCGGGGATGCTCGCCGCGCCGGAGCAAAAGACGAGCCGACGGGGAGCGCTCATCCCCTCTCTCCGCCAGGCCTACCTGGCAGAGATCGCCCAGTCGGTGCGCGACTACCACGAGACGACAGAGCGGTCGGCCGACACGGCGAGAAAGCGCCAGGTGCTCGAAGAGGCAACCGAGCTCGCAAAAAAGGCCGGTCTCGAGCTCAAAGAGCTCGCCACGCTTCGAGACGGCCTCGCCCTCGACCATGAGGTGGCGGCGTTGCTCGAGACCTGGCCGGCCGTTCGCGACCGTTACCTCGCCGCCGAGTTCACCGCCGACTCGCGCTCGGGATCAAGAAAGGTCCCAACAAGGAGGATCTCGTTGTCGGGAACGGCGGTGCCGCGCGTCGCCGTCCCGCCGATGAGCGACCACGCCGAGCTCCTCCGCTTCCTCAGAAGAGAGAACCTCCCGGGGCGCTTTCCTTACACGGCCGGGGTCTTCGAGTTCAAACGCGACGAGGAGGACCCGACGCGGATGTTCGCCGGTGAAGGCGACCCAGACCGCACGAACCGCCGCTTCCACCTCCTCGCCAAAGGACAGCGGGCGACCCGGCTTTCGACCGCCTTTGACCCCGCCACCCTCTACGGCTTCGACCCCGACCCGCGCCCCGACATCTACGGAAAGATCGGCACCTCCGGGGTCTCGATCGCCACCTTGGACGACATGAAGGACCTCTACTCGGGCTTTGACCTATGTGACCCGAACACCTCGGTCTCGATGACGATCAACGGCCCCGCCCCCACCATCCTCGCCATGTTCTTCAACGCGGCGATCGACCAGCAGATAGAGAAGAAGGAAAAAGAGCTCGGGCGGCCGCTCGAGGACAACGAGCGAAAAGAAGTCGAAAAAAGGACCCTCCGGCGGGTGCGCGGCACCGTCCAGGCCGACATCTTGAAAGAGGACCAGGGCCAGAACACCTGCATCTTTTCGACCGAGTTCTCGCTCAAGGTGATGGGCGACATCCAGCAGTACTTCATCGACCACCAGGTGAAGAACTTCTACTCGGTCTCGATCTCCGGCTACCACATCGCCGAGGCGGGGGCGAACCCGATCACCCAGCTCGCTTTCACGCTCGCCAACGGCTTCACCTACGTCGAGTCCTACCTCGCACGAGGGATGGCGATCGACGACTTCGCCCCCAACCTGTCGTTCTTTTTCTCGAACGGGATGGACCCTGAGTACTCAGTGATCGGGCGGGTGGCAAGAAGGATCTGGGCGATCGCCATGCGCGACCGCTACTCGGCCAATGCCCGCTCGCAAAAGCTCAAGTACCACATCCAGACCTCCGGCCGTTCGCTGCACGCACAAGAGATGTCGTTCAATGACATCAGGACGACCCTCCAGGCGCTCTGTGCCGTCTACGACAACGCCAACAGCCTGCACACCAACGCCTACGACGAGGCAGTGACGACGCCATCTGACGAATCGGTCCGCCGCGCCCTCGCCATCCAGCTCATCATCAACAAGGAGTGGGGCCTTTCGATGAACGAGAACCCCCTCCAGGGGAGCTTCGTCATCGAGGAGCTGACCGACCTGGTCGAAGAGGCGGTCCTCGTCGAGCTCGAGAAGCTGAGCGATCGCGGCGGCGTCCTCGGCGCCATGGAGACCGGCTACCAGCGCGGCCGCATCCAGGACGACTCGCTCGACTACGAGCACCGCAAGCACGACGGCAGCCTGCCGATCATCGGCGTCAACACCTTTTTGAGCGATGTCGACGAGGCGCCGGCAAAAGAGCTTCGTCTGGCACGTGGCACCGAGGAGGAGCGCCGAAGCCAGCTCGAGCGCCTCGCCCGCTTCAAGGAGCGCCACGCCGCCGACCGCCCGGCTGCGCTCGAGTCCTTACAGGAAGCGGCGAGATCGGGGCGTAACGTGTTCGACGAGCTCATGCACACCGTTCGGCACGCCTCCCTCGGAGAGATCACCGACGCGCTGTTCGAGATCGGCGGCGCGTACCGCCGAAGCATGTGATGGAAACTTCGGGATCTACCGTCTCGACCGGCGAGGCACCAGGAACCGAGTACCGCGCTCCGATCGACGACATTTGCCTCGCTCTCGACACCGTCGGAATCGCCGAGCTGCTCAGCCTCGCCGCATTCCGTCACGTCGACAGGCGAGACATCGACGCCGCGCTGGCGGAGTTCGGTCGCTTCGCCGCTCAGGTGATCGCGCCCACCGACCGAGCGGGCGACCTCGCCGGGAGCACCCTCGATCCGTCGACCGGATCAGTGACTACTCCAGCCGGTTTCAAGGATGCTTATCGGCGCTACGCCGACGGTGGTTGGGGGAACCTACAGTTCCCGGTCGAGTTCGGCGGAGCGGGCCTCCCCTCGGTCGTCGGTCTCGCGATCCAAGAGATCTTCGCCTCGGCGAATCTGTCACTTTCGCTCAACCCGGTCCTCACTCAGAGCGGGGTTGAATTGCTCCTTTCTTGGGCGAGCGACGAGCAACGCGCCAAGTACCTCCCAAAGCTCCTGTCCGGCGAGTGGAGCGCCACTATGAATCTCACCGAGCCAGATGCTGGCTCGGACCTGGCCGAGGTGAAGACCTACGCGCAAAAGGCATCGGACGGCACGTGGCGAATCAGCGGGACAAAGATCTTCATCACCTGGGGAGAACACGACCTCACCGAGAACATCATCCACCTCGTCCTCGCTAGGACGCCCGGAGCCCCGGAAGGAACGAGAGGTCTGTCTTTGTTCCTTGTTCCGAAGTACATCGTCGATGCAGACGGTGGAACCACGATTCGCAATCAGTTGAAGTGCCAGCGCCTTGAGGAAAAGCTCGGCATTCACGCCAGCCCGACCTGTGTCATGGAGTACGACGCAGCATTCGGCGAGCTGTTGGGCGAGGAACTTTCGGGATTACGAGCGATGTTCACGATGATGAACATCGCTCGTGTCGCGATCGGAATCGAAGGACCAGCGGTCGCGGAACGTGCGTACCAGCAAGCTGAGCGGTACGCAGCGCAGCGCTTGCAAGGTCGCGATTTCGGCGATGAGACGGGCACGTTGGTACCGATCATCGAGCACCCGGACGTGCGCCGAATGCTCTTGAGAATGCGGACCTCGACCCAGGCGGCGCGGTTGCTCGCCTACGAGGCGAGCATGAACCGCGACCTCGCTGAACACGCCGAAGCTCCATCAGCTCGCGCCTGGTCGAAGTCGTTCGCTGATTTCCTCACCCCGATCGCCAAAGCGTGGAGCTCAGACGCCGGTTTCGCGGCCGCCTCCGATGGCATGCAAGTCCTAGGAGGCGCCGGATACGTGGAGGAGAGCGGCATCGCACAACGCCTCAGAGACAGCCGCATCGCCCAGATCTACGAAGGGACGAATGGGATTCAAGCGATCGATCTCGTCGTCCGTAAGATCGGTCGCGACGGTGGCGTTACTGTTCGACGTCTCATCACCGAACTGCGTGAGTTCATCAAGCGAGAATCGAACGCCGACAAGGCGCTCTTCGACACATTTTCTGCGCTCGAGGAGGCGGTGACGGTGCTTGAGTCGACGACGCGCTGGATCGAAGAACGACTGCCTTTGTCACCAAGCGATGTCTTAGCGGGAGCGACTTCGTATCTTGAGCTGGCCGGGATCACCCTCGGCGGCTGGTTGATGGCGCGCCGTGCCCTGCTCGCGGGAGCGTCAGAAGCTGAGACTGCCACTCGGGTTGTTGGCGAGAGCAATTTCTTTGCCACCGAATTCGTCGGACGCGCCGCCGGTCTGGTGCGCCCGATCACCTCTGGCGCAGATCGGCTTTCAACTATCTAAACCACCGCGCGAGTCGTGCGTGGTGAAGAATCGAGTCATGGGTCTAACGCGCTTCGAGATCGATCGGTCATGCTGACCCGCTACCCGATCGCGATGACGGCACTCGCAGTAGCAGTCGCCATCGCGGCCTATCGGCTGCTTCGCCTCTATCGGCTCGTCCGTGCGGGACGTCCCGCGCCCGGGCGGTACGGCCGGTGGTTCCGACGACTCTCGACGGAAGCACAAGAGGTCGCAGGACAAAAGAAACTGCTTCGCTGGACCGTACCGGGCCTTGCCCACGCCTTCGTCTTTTGGGGCTTCATCATCTTGTTGTTCACCATCATCGAAGCGATCGGCGATCTTTTCTCTCCCAGCTTTGCGATCCCCGGGATCGGTCACTCGGCGGCACTCGGCTTCTTAGAGGACACCTTCGCGGTCGCGGTGCTCGTCGGCGTGACGATTTTCTCGGCGATCCGCTTACGCGAGAACCCGCATCGCATAGAGCGTCGGTCACGTTTTTTTGGATCCCACAACCTTGTCGCGTGGGTGACACTCGGAATGATCGCCTCGGTCATCATCACGCTCCTCATGTACCGGGCCGCTCAGACGAACACGGGTGATTTCCCGTACGGATGGTGGGCTTTCGCGTCGCATGGGATTGGAGAGGCGCTCCGTCCGCTCGGAGCGGGGACCAACCGCACGCTCGCGACGGTGTTCGTCGACGCGAATGTGATGGTCATCGCCACGTTCTTGGTCTTCGTCGTCTACTCGAAACACCTCCATATCGTCGTTGCACCAATCAACGTTGCCTTCTCGCGTCAGCCCCGCGCTCTCGGTGCGCTCGATGTGACGCCCGACATGGATCCCGATTCGATCACCGAGGAATCCGTCTTCGGGGCTGGATCGATCGAAGAGTTCTCGTGGAAGCAGTTGCTGGACTTCGCGACATGCACCGAATGCGGTCGCTGCCAAAGTCAGTGTCCTGCGTGGGCGACGGATAAGCCGCTCTCGCCGAAACTGGTCGTCATGGACCTTCGCGAGGAGCTCTTGTCGAAGAAAAGGACGCATAACGGCGACTCGGAGCAAGAAGCTGAAAAGAACCTCGTTCCGCGGGTGATCGAACCCGACGTCCTTTGGGCGTGCACGACCTGTGGCGCGTGTGTCGAGCAGTGCCCGGTCGACATCGAACATGTCGACGCGATCGTCGACATGCGTCGGCACGAAGTCCTGATGGAATCGCGCTTTCCCCAAGAGGCGGGCACGATGCTCCGCAATATCGAAAGCCGCGGCGACCCGTGGGGACTCGGCTCAGCAAAGCGCCTTGATTGGACGGCTGCACTCGACTTCGAGATCCCAGTTGTTACCGAGGCGATCCCCGAAGACGTCGACTACCTGTTCTGGGTGGGCTGTGCAGGAGCGTTCGACGAGCGCGCCCGATTGACGACCCAGGCAATCGCTCGTCTGTTGCGACGCGCTGGCGTCTCGTTCGCGCTGCTCGGACCGACCGAGTCGTGTACTGGCGATCCGGCGAGGCGGATCGGAAACGAGTTCTTGTACCAAGAACAAGCACAAAAGAACATCGAGCGCCTCGATACAACCGGCGTACGTCGCGTTATCGCATCGTGCCCGCACTGTTTCAACACGATTGCCAACGAATACCCCGCGCTCGGCGGGAACTTCGAAGTCGTCCACCACTCCCAGCTCCTCGCGCGACTCGTCTCCGAGGGTCGCTTGACTCCCCCTGTCCTCGAAGCCACCGTCACCTACCACGACCCCTGTTATCTCGGGCGTCACAACCGGATATTTGATGCGCCGCGCGCCGTCATCGACGCGTTGCCAGGCGCGACGACGATCGAGATGCACCGCTGTCGCGAACGCGGCTTTTGCTGTGGGGCGGGTGGAGCGCGCATGTGGATGGAGGAGTCGATCGGAAGGCGCATCAACGAAGAGCGCACCGACGAAGCCCTCAGCACGGGCGCCGAGGTGATCTCGACTGCGTGCCCTTACTGCAAAATCATGATTGACGACGCGATCCGCGCAAAGGGTCGCGAGGAACAGGTTCGAGTCGTCGACATCGCGCAACTGCTAGACGGACCCGCCAAAGAGCGCTCTTAGGTTCTTCAGTTAACCGACTAGCGGGAGAATCCGAGACCGCGGGCGATGATCATCCGCTGCACCTCGGAGGTGCCTTCGCCGATCTCGAGGATCTTCGCGTCGCGGTAGAAGCGCCCGACCGGCGACTCATTCATGTATCCGTATCCGCCGAAGATCTGAGTCGCCTCTCTCGCGTTCATCATCGCCGCGTCCGAAGAGACGAGTTTGGCGATCGCAGCCTTCTCCTTGTACCTCGACCCATGAGCCTTTCGTCTCGCCGCGTCGTAATAGGCGAGCCGAGACGTATGGGTCCTCGCTTCCATGTCCGCCAACTTGAATTGGATGGCTTGGAAGTACCCGAGCTTTTGGCCAAAGGCGGCGCGCTCGCCGACGTAACGCAGGCACTCATCAAGGCAACCTTGCGCAAGGCCGACTGACAAAGCAGCGATAGCGATCCTTCCGTCGTCAAGTGTCTCGAGGAACTGCGCGTATCCCTTTCCCTTCGGGCCGAGAAGATTCTCCGCCGGCACTCGGCAGTCGACGAACGACAACTCGCGGGTGTCAGACGCCGACCAACCGACTTTTGAGTACTTCTGGCCGACCGTAAACCCTGGAGTGCCGGCCGGGATGATTATCGAAGAGATCTCGCGACCGTCCCCGGATCCGCCGGTGAGAGCCGTGACGGTGACAAGGCCAGTGATGTCAGTTCCGGCGTTCGTGATGAAGGCTTTCGATCCATTGACGACCCACTCGTCGCCGTCCAACTGCGCCGTCGTCCTGGTCGCGCCGGCGTCGGTACCCCCACCCGGCTCCGTCAGCCCGAACGCACCGAGCTGTCGTCCACTGCAGAGAGGCGGAAGCCATTTTGCCCGTTGAGCGTCCGTCCCGTAGCGATAGATCGGCATCGCCCCGAGCCCCACCGCCGCTTCGAGCGTGATCGCGACTGACGAATCCACCCTGGCAAGCTCCTCGAGCGCGAGGCAAAGGGCGAAGAAGTCGCCACCCATCCCTCCGTATTCCTCGGGGAACGGAAGGCCGAACAGTCCCATTTCTGCCATCCGGGCGACGAGCGGATACGGGAACTCGGCGCGCTCGTAGTAATCACCTATGACCGGGCGCACCTCGGTGTTAGCAAAGCGCTCAACCGACTTTCGAAGAGCCTCGTGTTCTTCGCTGAGCTCATAATCGAACGCGGCGGTCATGAAAGGACCCCTTTCGTCAAGATTGCGCGAGATACGCGATGTGAGCGCGGCGCTTCGTCACTGCGATCTCGTTTGATTCGGAACCTCAGCCGGCTCGCTGATCGCATCCTCGCGGGGTGCTTCGATCACGGCCAGTTCTTCGTCCATCGTCACCCGGTCGCCCGGCCCGACACGAAGACTTACGACATTGCCGGCGACCGTCGCCGTGACGGAATGCTCCATCTTCATCGCCTCGACGACGACGAGCACCTCTCCTGCTTCGACGTGCTGTCCCGCTGCGACAGCGACTGCGACGACCGACCCCGGCATCGGGCTTCTCACGACAAGATCGATTGGACCTTGCCCTTTCGCCTCGCGGCCGAGGTCGGTGACGGTTCGCACGCGCCACGACTCGGTGCCTCTAGCGATCCAGCGATCTTGTCCATCGGCGACGAAGCGATAGCGCACCTCGTCGGTCTCGGTCGCAACAACGAGCACGTCAGACGAAAGTGATGCACTCGCCATTCGGATGGGACCGTCGTCGACCTGTATCTCGACGTCGGCGGGTCGCCCACGCCAACGCACTGTGAACCTGAAGGCGTGTTCGAATTCCAACACGCGAGACGTCCAGGCCCGTCCGAGCATTCGCCAGCCGTCCGGCACGTCCCATAGATCGATCCGATCTCCAGATGGCTCTAGCTCGCAGGCCAATCCGAGCGCCGCAGCTGCGACGGTGTTCTCGTCGACCCTTGGTTCGTCAAACCTTGCAAGAGCGCGCTCCGCAAGTCCGGTGTCAAGAGCGCCAGCTCGTACGTCGGGATCGGACAGCAAGTGCGACAGAAAGTCGATGTTCGTCCTCACCCCGACGATGACGGTCTTCGACAGGGCGCCTTTCAGCCGGTCGATCGCCTCCTCGCGGTTTACGCCCCAGGCCACCACCTTTGCCAGCATCGGGTCGTAAAGCGATGAGACATCGGTTCCGACGTCGACCCCAGAGTCGACTCTGATCATCTCCTCTTGCGGTTCTTCGTACAGCAGCACCCTGCCGCCGGTCGGGAGGAATTCGCGCCACGGGTCCTCCGCGTAGATGCGCGCCTCGATTGAGTGGCCGGCGGCAGCAACCTCTTTTTGATTGAATCTCAGCGGTTCACCTGCCGCGACCTCGAGTTGCCATTCGACGAGGTCGATACCTGTGACGAACTCGGTGACCGGATGCTCGACTTGGAGCCGAGTGTTCATCTCGAGAAAGAAGTGTTGGCTTGGTGACTCGGCGGGCACGATGAACTCGACCGTCCCAGCCCCAACATACCCGCACCCTTTGGTGACCGTGAGTGCGTCCTTTGCGATCGAGGTGAGGCGTTCGGCATCGATCACAGCAAGATCAACGTCAACGGCGGCGCCATCGCCATGGGCCATCCGCTCGGCGCGACCGGCGCCATGATTCTCGGCACCGTGCTCGACGAACTGGAGCGGCGCAATC
>Ga0209167_10002433_pt1 | contig 10107 bp, 10 predicted proteins | sample Coa_R1_9_FD_187154 | JGI IMG/M metagenome (GOLD analysis project Ga0209167, IMG submission 187154) | Surface soil microbial communities from Centralia Pennsylvania, which are recovering from an underground coalmine fire - Coalmine... | ecosystem: Environmental > Terrestrial > Soil >...
GCTGGGAATGTCTGAACCCTATCGACCAAAGCACGCGGGAAAGGTCACTGTTTTGACAGAACCGGGGGGGGTGCTGGGCTCTGCGTACCACCCTCCAGAGCTACCGGGCGATCAGAAAGCCATCGTCGGCTCACTTGGCTGCACCCCGCCCGACGTCGAAGTTCATTCTGTTCCCGTGACCATCACGGTCATGAATGCGCCAAAGTAGCATACCCGCTTGTTACAGCGGTCGGAACCCGGAATTCCTGACGCCCAACGCCCACCGCCTAACGCCGTTTTCCCCTCCCCGTGGTTTACAATTGCAGGTTCCACGCATTCATTTATCCGCAAACCATATAGGAGGATTTCCCATGAAGCTCACCCCTGGCAAACTTGCCGGTCTCAAGAAGGTCTCCAACGAACGCGGCGTCATCGCCGCCGCCGCCATGGACCAGCGCGGCTCCCTGCAAAAATCCCTGGCCAAGGAAAAAGGCGGCGAAGTCACCGACGCCATGATGGAAGAATTCAAAACCCTGGTCAGCGAAGTTCTCACTCCGCACGCCACCGCCATCCTGCTCGATCCGGAGTGGGGACTGCCCGCCTCCAAGCGCCGCGCTAAGAATGCCGGCCTCCTTCTCGCCTACGAAAAAACCGGATACGACAAGACCGGTCCCGGTCGTCTGCCTGACCTGCTCGACGTGTGGTCCGCGCGCCGTCTGCAAGAGGCTGGCGCCGATTGCGTGAAGATTCTGCTGTACTACACCCCCGACGATCCCAAGCACGTCAACGAGATCAAGCACGCATGGGTGGAACGCATCGGCGACGAATGCCGCGCCAACGACATCCCGTACTTCCTGGAATTCGTCGGCTACGAAGAAGGCGCGGACGAGAAGGGCCTGGAGTACGCCAAGAAGAAGCCTCACATCGTCACCGAGAGCATGCGCGAGTTCAGCAAAGACCGCTACGGTGTCGACGTGCTGAAAGTCGAAGTGCCGGTCAACATGAAATTCGTGGAAGGCACCAAGTCGTTCGGCGGAACCAAGGCTTACAGCAAGAAAGAAGCAATCGACCTGTTCCACAAAGCCGCCAACGTGGCGACCAAGCCCTTCATTTATTTGTCAGCCGGAGTCAGCAACGCGGAGTTCAGCGAGACGCTCGAACTTGCCGGAGAGTCCGGCGTGAAGTTCAACGGCGTCCTCTGCGGACGCGCAACCTGGAAGGAAGGCATCCCGGTCTACGCCAAGCACGGCGCCGCCGCCTTCCGCAAATGGCTGGAAACCGAAGGCGTAAATAACATCAACAACGTCAACGACAAACTGAAAGCCGCAACCAGTTGGCACTCGATCTACGGCGTAGAACTGGTCCACGCATAGCTTCGTGGAGCGGCGGACGCCTCGTCCGCCAAGTTTTGAGAATGTAGCGCGGGCACTGCTGCCCGCGCCTTTTTTTGTTTTAATCTTTAGTTCTGATAAACATTCAGTGAGCACACATCCCTTGAAAAAAATCCTTCTCTCGTGGAGCAGCGGCAAAGATAGCGCGTGGACTCTCCACGTTCTCCGCCAGCACGCCGAAGTAGATGTGGTCGGTCTGCTCACCACGATCAACACGCATTTCCAGCGCGTCGCCATGCACGGTACACGCCATGCGCTGCTAAAAGCACAAGCGAACGCCGCTCGTCTTCCGCTGTGGGAAGTTCCCTTGCCCTGGCCCTGCAGCAACGAAACTTATGAACATGCGATGTCGGCGGCCTGCGCCTCTGCCGTTGAAAAAGGAATTTCCGCCATTGCTTTCGGCGACCTTTTCCTCGAAGACGTCCGTCGCTACCGCGAGGATCGCCTGCGCGGCACCGGACTCGAACCTATGTTCCCCCTCTGGGGACGCAACACTCGCGATCTGATCTTGGAGATGTTGGATGCCGGCCTCCGCGCACGAATCGTTTGCGTGGATCCCGCGAAGCTTCCCGGTGGTTTCGTTGGCCGTGATCTTGACCGTGACCTATTGACCCGCTTGCCCGGGACCGTTGATCCCTGCGGCGAGAACGGTGAGTTTCACACCTTCACCCACGCGGGCCCAATGTTCTATGAAGCGATTCCGATCAAGGACGGCGAAACCGTTACCCGTGACGGCTTCCTCTACGCAGATGTGGTGCTCGATTCCAGGGTCGCTGTAGCGTAGCCCGGTCATTGACGAACACCACGTAGGGGCAGAACGCAAGTCCCGCTAAAATATCCTCATGTCCACCGCTCTGATCACCGGCGCATCCGGCGGCATCGGATACGAACTCGCCAAGCTCTTCGCCCGCGATCGTCATAACTTGGTTCTCGTTGCCCGCAGTGCCGACAAACTGGCCCAGGTCGCCAACGAGTTACAAAAGCAAGGCGTCACCGTGAAGACGATCGCGCTCGATCTCGCGACCGCGCCTGCTCCGAAGTTTCTCTTCGCCCAGCTCCAGCGCGAAGGTGTCGCAATCGATATCCTCGTCAACAACGCCGGCTTCGGTGTCTACGGCGAGTTCGCGCAGATGCCGGAAGAAGAAATCCTCGGCCAGATCCAACTCAACGTCACGGCGCTCACCGAACTCACGCGCCTGTTCCTGCCGGGCATGGTTGCGCGCCACAGTGGCCGCATCATGAATGTCGCTTCCACTGCGGGATTTCAACCCGGCCCCCTCTTGGCGGTTTACTACGCGACCAAGGCGTATGTGATTTCATTCTCGGAAGCGATCGCGAACGAGTTGCACATTCCGGCGTTACCATGACCTGTTTCTGCCCCGGAGCCACGCACACCGGCTTCGCGCGGCGCGCCGACGTGGAGAATTCCCGCCTGTTCAAGCAAGCCGCCATGTCGGCCGAGAAAGTCGCGCTCGACGGCTACCGCGCTGTCATGAAGGGCCGCACCCTGGCCATCAGCGGCGCGCACAATTGGCTGGTCGCCCAGTCCACCCGCTTCGCTCCGCGAAAGATGGTCACCGCAATCTCACGATGGGTCGCGGAAAAAGTTGAATAGAAACGTGGAGCCCCGGACGACATCGTCCGGGGCTTTCATCGGGGCGGACGACGCGCCCGCCCCTCCCGCGATCGTTGCCCGGCTTAAACCTGCGCCGCTCCGCCATCCACAAATAGCTCAACGCCCGCGATGAAGCTCGCATCCTGCGACGCAAGGAACACAGCCGCTTTGCCAATCTCATCCGGCTGCCCCATGCGCCCCAAGGGAATGATTGAAGTCAAATGATCAATGATTCCCTTCCGTCCTTCTGCGGTATCGGCCAGCCCGTCCAGAATTGGCGTCTCGATTGGCCCCGGACTGATCACATTCACTCGAATCTTCCGGTCCTTCAAGTCCGTGGTCCAACTTCGCGCGAACGACCGCACTGCCGCCTTCGTCGCCGAATAAACGCTGAACGCAGCCATGCCCTTGATCGACACGATCGAGGCATTCAGAATGACCGACCCGCCATTCGGAATCAGCGGTAGCGCCTTCTGCACCGTGAACAGCACGCCCTTCACGTTGGTGTTAAAGGTCTGGTCGTACTGCTCTTCTGTAATGGATCCCAGAGCCGCCAGGGATCCTCCGCCCGCGTTGGCGAAGACCACATCCACCCGGCCCTTCTCCTGTTTTATCTGCGCAAACAGACCGTCCAGGTCGGCGAGACTGGCGGAATCCGCCCGCACCGCCTTCACCTGCGTTCCACCGATGGTCTTGACCGCCTTATCCAGTTCGGCCTGCCGCCGGCCCGTGATATAGACGAACGCTCCCTCTTTCACAAAGCTCTGCGCCGTGGCCAGCCCGATTCCGCTGCTGCCCCCAGTCACCAGTGCGATCTTGCCCTCCAGTTTGCCTGCCATATGATTCCTCCTGTCCGGTCAGTTTTGGACCGTACGGTTCAGATGTATCCACATGGCGCCCCGATTCACCTTTTCTGAACTGAATGGTATAAAAGTGCATCACATAAGCATGAGGGCGCAGGCACCCAGGCCGAAAAACGCAGGACAGAAGGAACTAGCCCACCCGAAGATGGGCCGTCCCCGCGCCTTCAGCGAGACCACAGCACTCGACACCGCCATGCGTGTCTTCTGGGAAAAGGGTTACGAAGGCGCCTCGCTCGACGACCTAACCCAAGCCATGGGCATCAACCGCTCCAGCATCTACGCCAGCTTCGGCGACAAGGAACAGCTTTTCAAACAAGCTATTGCTCACTACGCCGAAGGCCCAGCGTCGTACATCGACGAATCCCTGCGGCAACCGACCGCCCGCGCCGTGGTCGAGAACCTGTTGCGCGGTTCGCTCACCCTGTTGACCGATCCCTCCCACCCCCGAGGCTGTCTCTTTCTTCAAGGAGGCCTGGCCTGTGGTTCCGGTTCCGAGTCGGTAAAACAGGCGCTGATCGAATGGCGCAGGAGCGGTGAGGCGGCGATAGAAAATCGCATGAAGCGGGCAAGTAAAGAGGGCGACCTCGCTCCCAACGTCGATCCAAAAGATCTCGCCCGCTATGTTTCGATCGTCATGACCGGCTTGGGAGTCCAGGCCGCCAACGGCGCCACCAAATCGCAAATGACCCGCGCCCTGGAATTGGCGCTGTGTTCCCTCCCCTTGTAGAGACGTTGCGGGCGACGTCTCCATCGTCACCGCACTCTCCAGGGAACGCACGTGGCATCATCCCCCCTCTTTACAAATCCCGACCATCTCTATGCAAAGCTTTACTACGTGAAACGATAACGTTTGAAACAGCGTGAGTCTATTGCTTCGAGTGCTGGTTCGTGAAAAAAACAGCACCAAAAAGTCCGCACGAAATCGAAAGCCGCGCGACACGGGCTTTCGACAGGAGGTAGCAAGATGGCGAACACCAGTAACGCTCAATCCGTTTCGGCCATGATTGCCTTTCTGACTCTGGCCGGGACCAACGCGAGGCGCGTCCTCGCTCTCAGCACCGCACTTCTTTTTGCCGCCACCTGCATGGCGCAAAATATGGGGCAAAATAATGATCACACTCACCCCCCCTCGGCTCCGGAACCCCAGACCAACCAGGTCCCAGCAGCACCACCAGCCACCGAGACAATTCCCAGCGGAACCAGGTTTGCCTTGGTGCTCACCAATTCGATTTCCAGCAGCACCATGCATCGCGGAGACGAGGTCCAGGCTCAGACCGTCGCGCCCGTCGCGCTCGGCGACCACGTCGTCATCCCCGCTGGCGTGTTCGTGCAAGGAAAACTCGACAAGCTCCGGCGAGACGGAAGCCGCGGCGTGATGCTGATGCAGTCGGCATCGATAATTTTTCCCGACGGCTATGTGGCCCGGATCGCCGAACCGCTCACCATTGAAAGCGACGAAGGCACTGCCTGGCTCAACCCCAGCGGCGGCGCAAAAGCCGGAATGGTGATCGCGCCCCTGGCCGGTCTTGGCATCGGGGCGGCGATTGGCAGCGCCGCCCATACCACGCAAAGCACGACGCTGGGAGGCACGACCCTCACTTCCAGCACACCCAAGGGCGTCGCCATCGGCAGCTTGGTCGGCCTCGGTGCTGGCGGCGCGGTAGCCCTCGCCCTGGTGTTTCACAGCCATCAGTTCTTCGTGGAAGTCGGCTCGCCCATGGAGATGGCTCTGCCGCAGCCGCTCACCCTCACGGAGAACCAGGTCACGGATGCAGTTCGAGTGGCACAGGAAAATCCGATTCCCGTGCCGCTGCGGCCTTCCACTCTGGCGGGCGCACGCGGGACTTGTTTCATTGGCGGTACGCCGGGCACTCCCAGCACCATCATTCCAGGGACCCCGCCGATCGGGACGTCTCCCGGCACGCCTGCGACCGTCATCCCCGGCATCCCGGCAACTCCGCCCACGCCGTATCCATGCCCGTAATCATGATGGGTTAAACTGGGCTCTCGGCCGCGAGTTATGCACCGCGAGGAATACGACTACGCGGAAACCGAGAGCCCCACTTCCATGCCCACACTCATTCCGCAACCCACGCGCATCACCGCCGCTGGCAACAAGCCCAAACTAATCGACGAGTACATTGGCCGTGTCAATTCCAGGACCGCTGCCGCCAGCGTCGCCCACATGCGCAGTCCCCAGGGATGGCTCGAGCCCGGCCAGACCCCCGAGTTCGACGAGTTCACGATTGTGCTGAAAGGCGTGCTGCGCGTCGAGCACAAGCAAGGCTCGCTGGACGTGGCCGCCGGACAAGCCGTGATCGCCCACGCCGGCGAATGGATCCGCTACTCCACTCCCCAGGAAGGCGGTGCCGAATACATCGCCGTCTGCCTCCCCGCGTTTGCCGTGGAAACCGTGCACCGGGACAGCTGACCGACCGGAAGCACTTCAGATTTCAGATATTAGTCACCGATAACGCAGAGTTTGAAACCCAACAATCTGAAATCAGCCATCTGAAATAATCCTCACTCCCCGCCCGCGTAATATCCCGGCCGCGCTTCCACGTGAAAAAGGTAGTGGAGCTTCTTCGGCAGGCGCAGCTTCACGCTGATCTTGCGCCACCTGGCGTCGTGCGGCGGCGACTGCGGCTGGTAGGCCAGCATATATTGATGCCGTAGTTGCGTCCCGATATTGCGGGTTATGGCCGGCAAATCCTTTACATCGGTGATGGAAAAAGCGTGCCCGCCCGTGATGCCGGCGACTTCCCGCAGTAATTCCGGCCCAAGCAACTCTTCCTGAGTCGACGCATAGCGCTCGTAGGTACCAACCGCATAGACCATCACGTCGCCTTCCCGCAGCGCAGATTTCACGTCCTTCTCCGTATAGCGGCTATGGTTGTCGCCGCCATCGGACAGGATGAGCAACGCCTTCCGCGCATACCGCGCGCTGCGCATCTTCCGGACGCCCATATAAATCGCGTCGAGCAGAGACGTCTGCCCCTTCGAACGTGCCGTCAGCAGATCGTTTTCGATGTGCTCCGGACTGGGGGTGAAGTCGGTAATCAGCTGGGGTGTGTCCGCAAACGTGATTAGAAAGAACTCATCCTGCGGATTGGCCTGTTCGCAGAATTGCAGGACGGCCTCCCGCGCCCGCTCCAGTTTGTACGCCATGCTGCCGCTGGTATCGACCAGAATGCCGATCGATACTGGCGCGTCTTCGCTGGAAAAGTGCTTGATTTCCTGTGCTTCCTTGCCCTCAAAAAGCTCAAAGTTTTCCTGGTCGAGGCCAAGCACCGGGCGGTGGAAGTCGTCCGTAATCGTTACCGGAACCAGCACAAGATTGACACTGGTCCGGATCAGGCTTGCGTCCGCGAAGGCGCCGGCAGGCGCATTTTCGCTGTAGGCAGCGCTGGCCACCTCCGCCGTCCTCTGCCGCGGAGCTATGTGGATCTCGTCGAGACCCGTCTGAGCAAGGACCCCACTCGCTGAAAAGATCAGAAGGCAAAACAGACTAATGGGGGAGAATCTCGCTTGCACCGTGGGAGACATGGCTGGCACCGTCCCAACATCTATCGACAATCAGGCCGCGCGCTTGAGTCGCGCTCGCTGTGATTTTGGTTGTAGGACGAATCCAGTAGGAGAGCAAGAAAAGATCCCGACCCGAACACACGGAAGTAACGCCCGGCCGTCCAATTCGGGAAGAACGCGGCGAATCTGGAATGATCGGGTCCGAGGTCACATGTTGAACGAGAGAATCGAGAGCGGCGCGACTTCAGTCGGGCCAAAAGAGACAAACCTCCGAGAGCATGGCCTCAGCCGAAGGCGGTCACCTGCAAACGACCCTCCCGCTTGGGTAGGAGCCAAGAGCCAACAGCCAAGAGCTCCCTCACTCCCACTCAATCGTCCCGGGCGGCTTCGACGTGATGTCATACACCACACGGTTTACACCCTTCACTTCATTCACAATGCGCGTGGAAATAATCTTCAGTACTTCGGTCGGCAGAGGGAACCAGTCGGCGGTCATCCCGTCCTCGGAACTCACGGCGCGGACGGCGCAGGTGTAGGCGTAAGTCCGCGCGTCGCCCATCACTCCGACCGACATCACCGGCAGCAGCACGGCAAACGACTGCCAGATTTTCGTGTAGAGGCCAGCCTCTTTCACTTCGCTGACCACGATGTCGTCGCACTCGCGCAGCACGGACAGGCGCTCCGGCGTGACTTCTCCCAACACGCGTACGGCGAGACCGGGGCCAGGGAACGGTTGCCGCTGCAGGATTTCGTCGGGCATGCCGAGGTCGCGGCCAATCTTGCGAACTTCGTCTTTGAACAAATCTTTCAGCGGCTCGATCAGCTTGAGCTTCATCTTCGCGGGCAGCCCGCCGACATTGTGATGCGACTTGATCACCTGCGACGGCCCCCGCACCGATCGCGACTCGATCACGTCAGGATAGAGCGTCCCCTGCACCAGCCACTTCACTTTACCTTCAGTCTTCTCGATGCGGAGAGCTTCTTTCTCGAACACCTTGATGAATTCGTTGCCGATGATCTTGCGTTTTTTTTCCGGATCAGTGACGCCCTTCAGTTTCTTTAGGAAACGCTCCGTCGCGTCGACGGCATCGAGACGCAAGCCCAGCTTGTCGCGCAAAGTTTTCTGCACTTTTTCGAATTCGTTCTTGCGCAGCACTCCGTTGTTGACGAAGACGCAGGTTAACTTTGACTTGCCCTTCGCATCACGGAGGGCACGATCGACCAGCACCGCAGCAACCGACGAATCTACGCCGCCCGAAAGCGCCAGGATTGCCCGTCCCGTGCCGACTTGCTTCTTCACCTGCTCGATCGTCGAGTTGATGAAGTGCTGCGGCGTCCACGTGGGCTTGGCACCGCAGATCTGAAAAATAAAATTCTTCAGAATCTGCGTGCCCTGCGGCGTGTGATGCACCTCGGGATGGAACTGCACCGCGTACCATCTCTTCGCCGTGTTCTGAATACCGGCCACGGCGTAGTGCGTCTTAGCCATCAACTCAAAGCCGGGCGGCAACTCGAGCGCTTCGTCGCCATGCGACATCCACACGGCCAGCTTCTTGGCCAGTCCCTGAAACAGCACCGAATCCGAAACGATATCGATCTCCGCGCGGCCGTACTCCCGCTTGTCGGCGGGGCGCACCTTGCCGCCCAGCGTGTGCACCATGAATTGCAATCCGTAACAGATGCCGAGCACAGGCAGGCCGAGCTCAAATACGCGCGCATCGGCCGGCGGCGCATCTTTATCGTAGACCGACCACGGCGCTCCCGACAGGATGATGCCTGCCGGTGCGTAGCTCTTCACTTCATCGAGCTTGGCGGTGCAGGGCAGCACGACCGAGAAAACATTCTGTTCGCGGATGCGGCGCGCGATGAGCTGCGTATACTGCGCGCCGAAATCAAGAATGACGATGGTTTGACCGACCGTGGTTTGACCAGCGAGGTTTTGGCCCGAAGCTGACAAGTTGTGCGGGGATTGGGTTTCCACCCATGAGTTTCTCAAATTTGAGGGGACAGTGTAAAGAATGAAGCGAAGACGATGATGCCTGCAAGCCTTGTCATCCCGCGGCGTTTTTTCCGCCGGGGCCCCATTTCTTGCGCGCTTTTTGCGCGAGAAGTGGGGATTTTCGACAGAGCGAAGCCGAAGGGGCCTATGCATTCTGCCGGCAGCGCATCCACCGCCCGAGTTCCATAGGTCCTCCAGTTGCGCAAAGAACGCGGGCTTCAGGATGCCAAACCTGGAGAGATTGCTTGACGGAAAGCGCCGTGTCGCGGCTGGCGTAAGACTGCTCGTGTAAAATCGGGGTACTTTCAAGTACGGGGGATCTTCCCATGGGCGGACCAGGACTAACCCGGGCTGACTTTACCGCGATGCGGACCATCGCCAAAGCAAGAGACAACAACCTTGCCAACATGTTTGACGGGACCAAGCTGACGTTCGCAAAGTCGGCCCGTGAAAACAGCATCAAAGGCGTGCTCTCCGATGCGAACAGTGTCCGGTCGAATGTGACCAGCCTGGTCAGCGGGATCAAGACCGGATCGACGGTCGCGGCCACTATGCCGTCGATGAGCAGCATCAAGACTCACGCCATGGAACTGGTCCAGACTTCCATGAACCTGCATGACATCTCCGACGTCGTGGAAGCGGTGACTGGCCCGGTTCTGCAACAGCTCATCGCCGAGATCACGCCCCTGCTCGGCGTGCTCACCAGTTCGTACAAATCGGTGCAGTCGTGGAGGG
>Ga0209167_10002434_pt1 | contig 10096 bp, 6 predicted proteins | sample Coa_R1_9_FD_187154 | JGI IMG/M metagenome (GOLD analysis project Ga0209167, IMG submission 187154) | Surface soil microbial communities from Centralia Pennsylvania, which are recovering from an underground coalmine fire - Coalmine... | ecosystem: Environmental > Terrestrial > Soil > Unclassified...
TGGCGGCGCGCGGCTTGATCAAACGGCGAAATGCGCACCAGGCGATGCACGCCGGTTTCTCCCGCCAGAAGGCCGTACGCATTTTCGCCGGAAAACTGGACGGTGGCATTCTTGATGCCCGCTTCTTCGCCTTCGGTTTCATCGAGAACTTCGGCGTTAAATCCTTTGCGCTCCGCCCAGCGCAGGTACATGCGCAACAAAATCGAAGCCCAGTCCTGCGATTCGGTACCGCCGGCGCCCGGCTTGATGGTCATGATGGCGTTTAGATGGTCGGTTTCCCCGGCAAGCAGGGTGCGCGTCTCGAGTTCGGAAATGTAAGCGTCGGCGCTATTGAGTTCGCGGTCGAGATCCTTTAACAAATCTTCTCGCTGCGCGGCATTGGTTTCTTCCTGCGCCAGATTGATGTAGGTATCGATGTCGCCGACGAGCGAGCTGAGCTTAGTCTCGGCGGCAATCTGATCGTCGGCACGTTTGCGTTCGCGGAGCACGCTCTGCGCCTTCTCCTGATCGTTCCAGAAGTCTGGCTGCGCGATTTTGGCTTCCAGCGACTTCAGTTGTTCGCGGAAATGCGGAACGTCAAAGATAACTCCGCACAAGCGAGATGCGCTGCTTCAGTCCTTCGTAGCGGTATTGCAGGTCTTCAAGGATCATGTTCTCTTCCAAAAAGTTTGTAATAGAAGAATAGCGGAAACCAGCACGCACATCCAGGCGAACCAGTCGCCCAAGCGCGAGTAGAGAGTGATGTCAGTGCGGAAATCGTAGGGCAAATCGACCGCGCCGCGCACATCGCGCGGGATGCTTTCGTAGATTTTTCCATAGGGATCGACGGCAGCGGTGATTCCGCTATTGGTCACGCGCAGTTCCCAGCGGCGATTCTCCACAGCGCGAACCCGGGCCATGCGCAGATGCTGTTCAGCGGCGGCGGACTTGCCGAACCAGCCATCATTGGAAATGTTGATGAAAAGGTTGGCGCCATTGGCGGCGAATTCGCGGATTTCCCCGCCATAAATCGCCTCATAACAGATGTACGCGGCGAATTTGTAGCCGCCCGGGAGCAGGCCGACGGATGCAACTTTTCCCTTGTGGAAGCCACCGACTTCATCGGAAACGCTCTGCACCACGCGGTGAATCAGTGGAAACGGTTCGTACTCGCCGAAAGGAACCAGATGGCGTTTATCATAAACAAAAACTTCTTGGCCTTGCGGATCAACCAGCACCGCGCTGTTGTAAGGCGCTTGTCCCATGTGGCCGGACGAAAGCGTTTCTGATTTCCACTCGATAACGCCTGCGAGAAAGGGATGGCCGGCGCGAATGGCGAGGCTGGAAGCGCGCTTGGAAAATTGATTGTCCTGCCAGGAGAAAGGCGCGGGAGTTTCCGGCCAGATGATCAAATCCGGTTGATGGGGCGAAGGTTCGAGGCTTAGCTCTTCGAGGTCATCCAGGTCTTCCTTGTGCAGCGCGAACCAATTGGCAGGATAAGATTCGACCTCAGGAAAATTGAGTTGGACCGCGCGGGCAAAGTGGCCCGCTTTTGCATCCGGAACGAAGCGGCCGCCCAAAAACATCACCGCAAGAATCACCGCGATCGAAGCCGCGACAGCGCCCATACGAGTCTTGACGGGAACCGACTTCGCCGCATCCGCCCACGCAAGCAACGAATTAAATGCCGCGGTCAGAAACGACAAGCCATAAATTCCGGTCAGCGTGGTGACTTGCAACAGCGCGGGGTTCGCGGACGCGGAGTAACCCAGAAGGTTCCACGGAAAACTGATTTCCGGCAAGTGCGCCAGGGCAAATTCCGAAGTGACCCATACGAACGGCGCGGCGAAACAGGCCAGTGCGATACTTCGACGCGCGATGCGATTCAGGGTCCAGGTAAAGCCGCCGGTCAAGACGCCCATGGTCATGGCGATCAGCAGCAGCACACCCCAGCCGGCCGCGCGGGACATCCCTCCGTGTACCGAAAGTACTTCGGCAATCCACGGAACCGAAGCGAACACGAATGCGATGGTGTGAAAAAAACCGCAAAAATAAGCAACTCTCGGCCTGGCGCCGATCACCATCATCAGCAACAGGCTGATGCTGATCCACGCATAAACCGGAAAGTACAGCCATGTAAATGACAACGCGAGGCCCGCGCCAGTTACAGCGGAGACTGTGAAACGAAATACAGCGGGAAAGTTTCTTTGGGAATCGGAGCGGAACCAGTCCGGCCAATGCGACGCTGGCATTAGTGCTTGATGATCGCTTTAAAGCCTGCGGTCTCCAGACCTTTTTTCGCGGCTTGCATCGCGTTCTGGTCGCTATACGGCCCGACCTGCACGCGGTAATACTTGTCGCCCTGCGGAGTCTGCACGAAGGCCGGGAATTTTTTCTTTTGCAAATCTTTGGCGACGGAGATGGCGTCGGATTCGGTGCGCAACGCCGCCACCTGCAATAAATAAGAGCCGTGCGGAACTCCTGGCGCAGACACTGTGGTTCGAACAGCGGGAGAGGCAGGCGCGGATTTTGCGCTGGTGGTGATTGTTTTCGGCGGCGCGGAAGGTGACGGGGGCGCCGGCTTTAAATGATCGTTCGAAGCCTTCTTGTCGCCGGCGCGGTAGAACTCCCACTCAGAACTCGGCGGCGTTGCCGTTGTCGTTGTATCGGAAACAGGATCAGAAGTGCCGGGAGTGCTTACGTTACTCTTGCCGGGCTTCTCGGAGGGTTCGGGCTTGAGAGGCACGATCGCATCGGATGAGTGCGTGGAAGCGGCGCGTACTTGCCCTTCCAGCTGATTGTGTCCCATCACGTAGCCGAGCGTAAAAAATACCCCGGAGAACAGCAGCATCAGAAAAAACAGTCCGATGACGTGCCGCCCCTCGAGTACGCGTTCGCCGGCGCTAGATCGCTTGCTGGAAGACATCGCTTACTTTTTTGTTCCCCCCAAACTCTCCACCCAGCTATTAATGATATCTATGGGCAGCGGAAACACAATCGTTGTGTTCTTCTCGACACCTATTTCAGTTAATGTCTGCAGGTAGCGCAGCTGAATGGCCGACTTCTGGGTTTCCAGAACTTTCGCGGCGTCCGCCAGCTTTTGCGACGCTTCGTACTCGCCGTCAGCGTGAATGACTTTGGCGCGGCGTTCGCGTTCCGCTTCCGCCTGGCGGGCAATGGCGCGCTGCATCTGTTCGGGGATGTCCACCTGTTTGACTTCGACTTTGCTGACTTTGATGCCCCAGGCTTCGGTGTCCTGATCGAGAATGATCTGCAGTTTGCCATTGACTTTGTCGCGCTGCGAGAGAATTTCATCGAGATCGAACTGCCCGACTACGCTGCGCAGCGTAGTCTGCGCGAGTTGCGAGGTCGCGTACTGATAGTTCATCACTTGCGAGATGGCGAGGTTCGCATCCACCACCCGGAAGTAGCAGACCGCGTTTACTTTTACCGAGACGTTGTCGTGGGTAATGATGTCCTGAGGTGGAACGTCGAGCGTTTCCAGGCGCAGGCTGACGCGAAGCAGCGTTTCAATCGGATAAAAGACGAAATTGACACCACCGGTCTTGGCGTGTGGCAGCAGCTTTCCCAGTCGCAATACGACTCCACGTTCCCACTCCTTGATCACATATAACGAATTCTTAATCCAAAACAAAAACACGACGACCGCCGCTACCGCGAGGTACAGTAAGAAATTCATTCCAAGCCTCCAAGTTGCCTTTCGGTATCATCCAGAAGTCTTCGCCACGTTTTGCGCGCTTGCTGCCACGACGTGTAATTTCAAACCTTCGATGCGCAAGACACGCACCGCTTCGCCTGCCGGAACATCGTGTTGCGCGACCGCGCGCCAAGTCTCGCCGTGAATGCGGATCAGGCCCTCAACACCGCCTTTCAGCCCATCGGTGGCTACGCCTTGCTCAGTCAACATTTCCTCGACGCCAACTGCTGGTTTCCACCTGCGCGAACGCAGCACCAGGCGCATCAGAAACACGCTGAGGCCAGCGAACGGCAAGGTCACGGCGAACGCCATTCCAAGGCTTACGCCTCCGGCTGTCAACGGCGAACGAATCAAGAAAATCGCGCCGAAGACCATTGAAAATACGCCGCCTCCCAGCAAAATTCCGTGGCTGGTATATTTGGCTTCCAACACAAACAGCGTCACTGCGATGACGATCAACAACACTCCCGCGACGTTAACCGGAAGCAGGTGCATCGCGTAGAGCGCCAGCACCGCGCAGATTCCTCCGACCACGCCCGGAACGACCGCGCCGGGATGGGTAAACTCCGCATACAGTCCGAGTGTGCCTAAAATCAACAGGAGAAAAAACATATCCGGCTCGACGATGCGCGCCAGAAACTTTTGCCGGGCCGAGAGTTCGAACGACGCGCGCTGGTAATTGGTCAGCGCCAGCGTGGTCTTGGTTCCGTCAAAGCGCGTCAGCGTTTTGCCGTTCAAATCGCGCAGTAATTGTTCCGGAGTGGATTCCACATAATCGATCAGTTTGCCGTCCAGGGATTCTGTTTCGGTGAAGGCGCGCGCATCGGTCACCGCGGTTTCCGCAAGCTTGGCATTACGTCCGCGCTTTTCCGAATAGCTGCGCAAGAACGCCATCGCGTCATTCATGATTTTCTTGCGCAGCGTTTCATCCACACCGATCGTGAACCCGCCAATCGCGATGATTGGCGACGCCGCGCCGGTGCGCGTACCCGGAGCCATTGCTGCAACATCGGCGCTTAAGAGAATAAAAAAGCCCGCGGATGCGCCGCGCGCGCCGGTCGGGCCCACGTAAACCGCCACCGGAACCGGCGATCCTAAAATGTGCTGAATGATGTCCTTCATGGAATCGCTCAGCCCGCCGGGCGTATCCATGGTAATCAACACCAGTGACGCGTTTCTGCGCGCGGCCTCTGCAATGCCTTCATCAATATAAGTAGCCAGCACCGGCTCGACTTCGCCGTCCAGCTTCAAATCCATCACCAGTGGCTGTGCCGGTTGCTGTTCGGTGCTGGCCGAAGGCGCGGCGTTCAACAAAAGCAAAGCAAGTGAAGCAAGACCGGAAATAATTCCAGCTCGCGTGACTCGCCGAAATAGATTCGCAATCATTGCGTGGATCCAGATTTCCCGTTCTGTAAATGTTCCTGAAGCTGCTTCGCTTCCGCGTAGTTTGGCGCAAGCTTCAGCGCACGCGCCAGCTCCGCTTTTGCCAGATCCGGTTTGCGCTGTTCGAGGTAAATACGCGCGAGCGTGGTGCGGTCCACGGCGGAATCGCGCTGCTCAAGTGCTGCCTGCAATTCCTGAATGGCATCATTGCGTTTGTTTTTGCGTCGCATAACTTCCGCCAAACCGCGATGCGCGGAGGCCTCTTTTGGCGCAGCCACCAGCGCCGCGCGGAAATCCGCTTCCGCGGCGTCCAAACGCCCGGCCACCAGCTCCTGCCGTCCCTTGCGCACCAGCGCCGATGGCGACGATGCCGCCGCGGTTGCCGGCGTAGATGTTGCACCGGCAGTCGCTGAGTCGTGCGCTGCAACTTGAAGTTGCAGCGTGGCGACGTCCAGTTCAATCACAATGCGGTCGAGTCTCGAAAACGTATCCGGCTTGACGGGCGGCAACGCGTTCGGTCCGAGTGCGTCATTGGCGGCGCTGCGCTCCTCCGCGGCTTCGGATTTGTTCCCGGATTTTTCCAGCGCATAGATCAACAGCGCGCGATCATCGGGATTATCCGGCTCGCGATCCGAAGCCTCGCGAAAATATTTTGCGGCGGTCGTCGCGTCGTTCCCCCGCAAGTACAGCAGCCCCAGATTGAACGGATAATCGTCCTCTTCCGGATCGAGATCCAACGCGCGCAACAATCCCGACGCCGCTGCGGTAGTATTTCCGCGCCGCGCCTGTGCCAGCGCCAAGTTGTTCAGGATCTCTGGAAGTTCCGCCCCGGCAACCAGATCATTTTTCAAGCTGCTCTGTAAAGTCAGAAACGCCTCTTCTGCCTTCTCTGGCTGGTTCATCAATAGCCGGCAGACTCCGGTGGTGAACATCGCTTGCGCTCCGCGCGAATTTCCCGCCGGCACGCGCGCCAGCCACGGCAGCGCCGAATCGCAGTCACGCTTCGAGAAGTAGACCTGGCCCAGCGCCAGAGCCGGTTCCGGCCAGTCCGGTTCGAGCTTCGCTGATTCCCGCAACTCGCGAATCCGCGCATCATCCTCGTTCGCCAGCAGTCCTCGAATGTAATGTTCAAAGGCATCCAGGCGCAACGGGCGCTGCAGCTTGGAAAAATCCGCGAGGTTCAACGGGAAACCCCTGTCATTTGCTGCAAGCAGTTTCCAGGCGAGCCGCTCGTGCAGCTCCATCAACGACTCCAGCGGTCCGGTTTCGCGCACCGGGACGGAAAGTGCCGTCGGGTTCACGCGCAGCAGGCGCGTCTCGACGGTCAGCGATTTGCCGTCCGAGCTGAATTTTCCGAATACCACAAAATCGGCATCCAGATCGGCGCCGATGCGCAACATGGTGGCATGACTGAATTTCGCGGAAGGCGGCAGGCCGTAGCGGTCCAACTCCGTGGTACGGCCAGCATGTGAATAGACTTGCTGCCCCGCCGCCGACAACCTTTGAATCGTCAACTCTTCGAGACCTTCGCACAGCCAGTCAAGGCGCGGGTTGCCGCCGTCGCTTTCGAACGGAAAAACCAGAAAAATGCCTTGCGAGGCGGGGGCGCGAACCGCGCGAGGCGCCGTCGGCTGTTGCGCCATGGCAGCGCCCGCACAAACGGCAACCAACGCCGCGAAACACCACGGCAACGCTATGGTTCGAATCATCGAAAGAATTGTAACAGAGCGAGAAAGCGACCCGCGCACAATGCGTCGGGCGAGGGCACGATCAGGGCAACGGTGAGTCGGCTGCCTTCGGCGCAAGAATCTCCTGCGTTTCCGGAAGCTTCAACATTGCTAAAAACGACGGGTCGGTCTTCACATCATTCATCCGGGCAAAGCCTTCTTCTTTCGCCTTGCGGAGATAAATCAGGCTGCGATCGAAATTTCCTGCCTCGGCAAAAGACTTGGCCAGCAGGAAGTAGAATCTCCCACGGTCGCTCACCGACCGGTCCTGAAGCACCGAACCGCCGCGGGAAGAACCGCGCTCGAAGAATTGCGGATCAATCACCAGCGTCTGGCGGAATGCCGCGATCGATTGCTCGTATTTCTTCTCGCCGAAATAGGCGTATCCGAGATTGCTGTACAACACCGCCATGTCGCTGCGCATTTTGATCGCGCGTTCATAAGCGCGGACCGCTTTGCCGTATTTTTTCCGCTGGTACCAGATCGTTCCAATATTGTTTTGGGCGTCGGCGTACTGTGGGTTCACCTTCACCGCCTGCTGGTACGACTTCAATGCGCCAGCTAGCTCTTCCTGCTGGTGCAGCGCGATACCAAGCTTGTTCCAATAGACGGCGTTGCGTGGATTCGCGTCCACCAAGCGTTTGTAAGAGTACGCCGCTTCGCGATAGTCCTTGCGGGCCATCAAGATATCGGCCGTTTCCTCTGGCGACAACTGATTCTGACCGACCGGCGAGGTTGGCGAAGCTACCTGAGCCGGCGTCTGCACCGGCGCCACAAAATTCGTTGCGGGCGCGGTGTCGTCAGTGGTTTGTCCTGCGGAGGGAATGCTTAGACTGATGAGGATGAGTGCTGCTGGAACCGCCATTCCGTAGTGGGTCATGGCGACTCTCCCTTCTCCGGCGGTTTTTGCTTGTCGGAGTCCTTCTTCTTGCCTCCAAAGATACCAAAAACCTTCTGTAAAGGGTTCTTTTTCTTTGGCTCGTCCGTTTGGCCGTCGGCTGGCAAGGGCTTGCCGTCTGGCCCAGTGGCAGGGACCGTACCGTTAGGGGCTGCGGCGGTACCCGCCTTGGGCGGGTCGGTTTGCTCTTTGGGCTGTCCACCACCAAAAATATGCGAGAGGAACGAGCCTGTCGAGGAGATGATCCCGTGGCCGCCCCCGTGCAGTTCGCAATACTGGGTTGGCGCCGAGCCTGCTACATACACCTCTTCGCGCGTCGTGGGACAGCTTGGAGTCGCCAGTTCCAGCGACTCGGGGTCAATCATCACCGACTGCACGCCGTCGGGCATGTCAAAGTCCTTTACCGCGCGGTAACCAGGCAAGGCCGTGGCTTTCTTCATGAACTCGGCCCAGATCGGCCCAGCCGCCACGCCCCCGGTAATCCCCAAGTCGCGGTTGTCGTCGAAACCTATCCAGATTACGGTCACCAGATTTGAGGTATATCCGGCGAACCAACCGTCCCGCGAAGTTCCAGTCTTCCCAGCAGCAGGTAGCGTGAATCCACGCGCGCGCACGGTAGCACCCGTGCCTTTGTTGAGCACGTCCTTCAGCAAACTGGTCACCAGGTAAGCGACTCGCGGATCGAGCACATTGTGGTTTACCGGCGTGGTCTTTTCCAACACCGTTCCGTTGGCGCTGACCATGGTCCGCAAAAATTGCGGCTCTGCGCGCACTCCGCCTTGGCCAAACGCGGTATAGCCCGCCGCGACGTCGACCGGAGTCATTTCATAAGCGCCCAGTGCCACCGCGGGCGTTGCGCGAATATTGTTGCCGAGCCCCATCTGTCGCGCGATTTGCACCACCCGGCCGTAGCCGATCATCTCCGCCACTTTCACCGTGGCCACGTTCAGCGAATTGGTCAGAGCGTCGCGCACCGTGACGTGACCCATGAATTTTTCGCCGTAATTGTTCGGCGTGTATTCCTGCCCGTCGAATTCAAAGGTCGTCGGCTCGTCATCCACCGGTGTCGCGGGAGTCACGATCGGTTGCACTCCATCCACCGCATTGTCGAACGCCGCGGCATACACAAAGGGCTTGAAGACCGAGCCAGGCTGGCGGTGCGCAATCGCGTGGTTCAATTGGCTCTGGCCGTAGTCGCGTCCGCCAATCAGCGCGCGAATCTCACCGGTGTGCGGATCCAGCGAAACCAGCGCCACCTGCACCTGCGGAATGGTCGTTTCAGCATTCTTTTTTTTCGTTTTGTCTTTCTTCCATTTGTCGTACTTCTTCTGCAGCAGGGCATCGACATCCTTGATGCCGCTTTCAATCGCCGCGGAAGCCGCGCGCTGCAACGCCGGATCCAGCGTGGTGTACACGCGGTAGTTCTGGCTGAGCAGGTCGTTCTCCGAATATTTGTCGAGCAGATGGTCCTTCACCATGTCCACAAAGTACGGCGCTTCGCTGGAGGTCGCCGAAGTGTGCACAATCTTCAGCGTTTCGCGCTTGGCATCCTGCTCATCGGCTTCGGTGATGTACTTGTTTTCCACCATCTGCGGCAGCACACGGTCGCGTGATTGCAAGCCGCGCTCCGGGTGGCGGTCCGCGGAAGAGTAGTAGTTCGGCGCGCGAATGATTCCGGCAAGGAACGCGCATTCCCCCAGCGATAGTTGTCGCAAGTCTTTACCGAAATACACCACGCTGGCCTGGGCGAATCCGCGCACGCCAAAACTTCCGCGATTCCCCAGATACACTTCGTTGGCGTACATCTCAAAAATGCGCTGCTTGGAAAAACGCTGCTCCAGCTCAAAGCTCAACATGGCCTCGGCAACTTTGCGACGCCACGTTCGGTCCGTGGAAAGAAAAAATGTCCGCGCCACCTGCATGGTGATGGTGCTGGCTCCTTGCAGATGCGTACCATGCCGCAAATCGTTCCATGCGGCGCCGAAGATGCGGATAAAGTCGAAACCCGGGTGCTCGAAGAAACGTTTGTCCTCGGCTGAAAGGATTGCGTTGACCAGCGTCGGAGGAAGGTCGTCGTAGCGCACCGCACGCCGTTTTTCCCTGGCACTGTCAAAAAGATTCGTAATGAGCTCCGGCTCAATTTCAGCCGTTCCCATTTCGGCTCCGCCACTCAACGGGCGGATCGAGCGGATGGTTTTGCCGTTGAACTGTACCGCCAGCGCATTGCCGCCGGCAAAATACGAGAGCTTGGAAGGGCGAATGTCGACGACGTTATTGGTAACCGTGAATTGTCCTAGCGAGCTGTCGTCGGATTCCGGCCGGTAGCCCACCCGTTGCAGGTACGTCGTCAGATCGTCCGGACCCCAGGCTTGCCCGGGCGAAATCACTTCC
>Ga0209167_10002436_pt1 | contig 10089 bp, 13 predicted proteins | sample Coa_R1_9_FD_187154 | JGI IMG/M metagenome (GOLD analysis project Ga0209167, IMG submission 187154) | Surface soil microbial communities from Centralia Pennsylvania, which are recovering from an underground coalmine fire - Coalmine... | ecosystem: Environmental > Terrestrial > Soil >...
CAGATGGCCCGCATAGACAAAAATATACTCAGGCTTGCAATCTACGAAATTCTGTTTAATAATACGGTACCAGCGAAGGCAGCTATTAACGAAGCAGTAGAACTGGCAAAATTGTTTGGCAGCAATACCTCCAGCCGCTTTATTAATGGCGTCCTCGGTACAATATTTAACCGGGCGCAAAATTCGCCCAATCCAATAGTTGAAAGCGAGGTGAAATAGTGGCTACTGTTTCCGAACGACTCAAAAAGATCATAGTTGACCAGCTTGGTGTTGATGAAAACGAGGTCGTTCCCAGCGCATCTTTCGTTGAAGACCTCAACGCCGATTCGCTTGATCTGGTTGAGCTTATCATGTCTCTTGAAGAGGAATTTAAGTTGCAGATTTCCGATGAGGATGCTGAAAAGATCACAACGGTACAAGAGGCCGATGATTACATAGAAGAACACTTGCGGTAATTTTGCTTTCATGCGTAGGGACGCCCGGATGCCTCACCCCGGACGCCCACAAGGGGCGTCCCTACATTTACATTTGGGAAAGCCCCGCCCTGGACGCCTGGCAGAGGCGTCGGGGATTTCCTATCACGAGAAGGTTTGTGTGGATAACATACCTGCTGCCCAGGCAGTAGAGAAACTCATTCAAGAATACGGAAAACTCGTTTTTCACACGATTTATGGACTGACGGGCGACGCGGAAGAAAGTCAAGACCTCACCCAGGATACCTTTCACCAGGCCTTAAAATCGATCGATGTAGCGCGCGCCAAAAGTGGTGCGCATTTTCACGCCAAAGCCTGGCTGATGCAAATCGCGCTCAACACCGTGCGCATGCAGCGCCGCCGCCACAGCCTGTTCCGCTTTATCCCTTTCTCGCGTATGGAAAGCGCCCAAACCAATGCCAGGCAGGCGGATGCACCAGCATCAACCGACATCGTCGAACAAGAGGCTGCCCCCGTTCAACCGGCGGGCTACGGAGCAAATGCGCAGGACGACCTGGAAAACATGATCGCAGAACGCGACTCCGTACAGCGAACCATGCAGCAGCTCAGCGCTTCATTACGTGAATGCCTGCTGCTTTCCGTTATCGGGCAGTTTTCAACGGCTGAAATCGCCCGCATGCTCGATATCGAAGAAGCAGCCGTTCGCCAGCGCCTAGTACGCGCCCGCAAACAATTTCAACAAATATACGCGCAGGTGGGCGGCGAAGAACTCATTGATGCAAACTCCCCCGCTGCTGACTCAGACATGTCACAAAATCGATCCTCCATGCATCATAGTCATATAGAACGAGTTGAGAGTCGAGCAGCTATGCCAGGGCGACCGCAAGGGTCGCCCCTACTACCCTGAACATACGGAGGGAGCATGCGCAACGATTCAATCGACACTATACTGCTGCGCCATTACGGCAGCGCCGCGCCAGCGCCAGTTGACCTGGAGGCGCATTTGTTGGCCTCAGCGCGGCAGGAAGCAGTCGAGCTGAGCGAGCGAGAGAGAATGGTTGCAACCTGGCGCGAACGTCCTGTCAGCCGCCGGCGTGTCCTACGCCTGGTCGCTTTCGGCAGCGTAGGCGTGGGTGTGTTGAGCATCGGGCTGGAAGGATTGCGCCACATCGAGGCTTCCTTGATTGGTCAGGATGCGAACAGGCCAGCTTACACATAATCTTGGCAGGGTTTCGTAGAAGCATCTGCTTGTCGTGTTTCGTCGTAGATGGATGTAGGGACGCCATTGATCGCGTTCAATGAAAAATGTACACCTCATATACGTTTTGATAGAGCAAGAAAGGTCATTACCATGATACCAGGATTCCACGGATTTGACTTGATCGTTATTCTCCTTATCGCGCTGCTTATCTTTGGCCCTAAAAAGCTGCCGGAGATGGGTTCGGCCATCGGCAAAAGCATTAAAGAGTTCCGCAAAGGCGTGAGCGAGTTGACCGCGCCTAAAGAAGAGGAAGAGATCAAGCTGCCGTCCGCCAAAGATGCCAGCAAACTGGGATTGGGCAGCGTTCCCTACGAGGGTGAAGTGAGCGCGACGGCGGCCAAAAGCGAGGTCTCGAACAAAGAAACTCCTATTGAGCAATAGTTGCCAGGAGAAGGCGGGCCTGCCCGCTCTACAGGAGTAGAAATGGCAACTAGTAACATAGATCAGCAGGATCCTATGGCAACACTTGATGATTTATTGGACGAGGAAGAGACTGATGGCGCTACCATGTCTCTGATAGACCACCTGGAAGAACTACGCAGGCGTATATTCAAATCGATTATCGCCATCATAGGTGGGGCTATCGTGGCCTTCATCTTTCGCATCCAGATCATGAACTTTCTGACCTTGCCTCTGCCGAAAACAGCGGACGCGCTCGGAAAGGGCAACAAACTCGTTGCTACAGGGATAGCGGAAGGCTTTACCGTCTTCCTCAAGCTCTCCATTGCTGTAGGTATTCTGGTCGCGATACCAATTATCCTTTACCAGATCTGGGCTTTTATTTCGCCCGGACTCTACCCCAAGGAGAGGAAAACTGCCCTGCCGTTCGTTTTCCTGGGTATTATACTCTTCCTGGCAGGCATCTCGCTCGGTTTTATCGTGCTGCAATACCCGGTGAACTGGCTTATTAATATCGGCTCCAGCAACTTTACGGAGCTGGTCACGGCTGACAGCTACTTCACATTCGTCGCGTTCTTCCTGCTGGCATTCGGCGTTGTCTTTGAGATACCGCTCGTGCTGACCTTCATGGCGCAGCTTGGCCTGATCACTTCGCGGACCTTAAGCGCAAAGCGACCAACCGCGCATGTTGGTATGTGGATCGCCGCGACGTTTCTCACGCCCGGCGCAGACATCTACAGCCCGATTATCCTGGGCGTAGCGATGTCTATCCTGTTCGAGCTGACGATCATATTCATCCGCATCACGAAGCACTAACCGGTCAGTTGGAATTTTGCCCACAACACCGCTATCGCCAGGAGGTAGCAAAAAGCCCCCAGCAAGAAGATAGGCGGGTAGTCATACTGCACGATTACCAGGCCGCCAAGCGAGGCAGTGATGGCCCAGGGAACTTGATATGCAACCTGGTAGCTGCTGTTTGCCAGCCCTCGGAACTTTTCAGGGACAACTTCCATCGAGAAGACCTGCAATATCCCGTTAGACATGTCCATAACTCCCTGGCGAAAGGGATACAGCAGCGCGGCCAACGGCAAAATACCCGTCAGGCCGACGATTAAGAGGAGTGGGATACTAAGCAGGCGCGTCAGGGCAATCGTGTTTATCCTGCCGATGCGCGCAGCCAGCCAGGGCGCGGCCAGCGTGGTCAGCGCGGTGAGGGCATTTGCGCCACCGTCGATCAGGCCGAACAGAGCTGACGAGGCTTTCAAATGCTGCACAAAATAGATATTGTAATAAGGGATAAACAACCCCGCCCCCAACCCTGTAAATATATAGACCAGCATCAGAAAAAAGAAGGGACTGCGCAAAAACGCTTTCCTACGCCCGGCAACATCCAGGGCGAGGACAAGCCCCGCCCCTACCCTACTACGAAGCGACTGGCGCAGCCGTACAGGATAGGGGCGGGGCTTGTCCTCGCCCCGAAACGCTTTAGCTCCAGCGTTATCCGGCAAAGGCATCTTTTGATTGCTTTGTAGCATAAACAGGGGGATCAGGCTGGGCCCGGCGATGACGCCCGCGAAAAGCAGGGCCAGTTGATAGGAGCGCGGGTCGGACTGACTTGCCAGGATGGGGGCAACCCATGCCGGTAGAGGAGCCATCAACCAGTGTATGGAGCGCAGCCAGAACGGCAGAACCCCACCTAGAACCTCGCCCAGCACGAGGGTGATGAGTCCTAATGAGATGTTCATGCTAAAGAGGTGTGGACGCTCTTCGGGACTGCTATTGAGCGTTAAAAACGGCGCATTGATGACCAACGTGAATGCAAAGGCTGCGCCTTCAAGGAAGCCGCTGACAAGCAGTGGCACTGGCTGACGAAAGAGGATTTGCCCGATTCCCGCCAGCCCTATAAGCAGATTTGACCAGATAAGAATAGCCTTCCCGCTGAAGCGATCGACACAGATACCAGCGGGAAAGATAGCGATTCCTGCTCCAATGGTAACAGCGAACAGCACGAAGCCCACAAAATTCGCTTCGTAACCAAGAGAGACAAGGTAGAGGTTGTAGAGTACCAGTAGGATACCGGCAGTAACTCCGCTCAGAGCATTATTGATAAGGTAGAGGCGAGCGTTACGCTGGAAACGTCCGAACTGCCGGCCATATTCAAGCGTGGGGCGCATGACCGGTTGACTCAACTCCTCCTGTAGCCTGGCTGACCCCCACAAGGGGCGTCTCTACTGCCTCAGCAGACGTTACGGGAGGGATGGCCAGAATGCGCTCGTGCTGGGGGGCTGCCGGTAATCGAGACTTATACCTGCTCGTTAGTCCAGGCAAGAAGAAAGCTCTCAATACCCCCTGCACCTGAACGGTGCGTGCGCGCAACTCGATCACGGTTTCTGCGACGCGGTCAGCGCCATGGTTGACCTTTTGCTCAATGTTTTGCGCCTGCTCGCGCACGCCTTCGATGCGCTGCGGAACGTCAACCGATTGCACCGCATGCACAACCTGGATAAGCTTCGCCTCATGCTCCGCGCCCACCAGGGTCGCGCTCGCCTCAGGATATTTGATAGCCGCGTTCATACTATCAACATTTGGGCGTAATTTCTTTATCAGCGAAGCCTTTTCTCCCAGCCAGGAAGTGGCGAACATGAAGGCCGCCGTTAAGGCGAGGCCGACCAGTATAGTGACAAACAGGTAGATCGCCAGGATGATCGCAGCCACCTGGCCCAATAGCACCAGGATATCGCCCAGAGTAGATAACATAGCTATTCTCCTTCGGCGGCTGATTTCATCAGTTCCATCTGCTTTTTGCGACGCTCTTCGTAGCGATGGCGTGTTCGCCCTTTGCCCATAAAGACACGCGCCACCTGATTTGCCGCCAGCACCGCCGAGGCTGCGCGCACACCAGGCGCGACGCCGAACTCGGAGGTTAAGCGGGCGGTACTGCTAATGGTAGATGCGGTTTGACTCGCGCTTTTCGCAGTATCTTTTACCACGTCGAGTGTTTCTTCCATTGATCCCTTGACAGCGTTCACGCTCTCCTGCACGGATCCTATTAGCGGCTTCATCTCATCACGCACCATTGAAATGGTCCTGAGAAGGGTAAAGAGCAAGTAAATGAGCATTGCTGTGGAGAATAAAGAAAATGCTGCCAGTACAATCAGGAAAATATAGAGTACATCAGTCAGTTTATTAAAGATACCAGCGAGTACCAACCCGACTACCAGTATCACCAGGACACCGATGCCTGCGATAATGAGGTAATTTTTCGCTTTTTTCATGGCGTTCCTCCCTACAAAAACTTTGTATCTGCTACCTGATTATAGCGCACATTGTTTATTGACACCAGTGCAGCCATAGCGTCGCCATGCTTCCGTGCGCTAAACTGAAATTACACTAAGAAATTAGATTGATGACTTGCATATTACACGGATTACGTGTATAAAGCGTTTACAAGATAGAGGAGTATGATCCACTCCCATCAAATTGAGGTCCTGTAAAGTAAAGGAGAAGTTTATGCACTCATTGGCAGCTATTCTCACGCACGCGATTACCATCTCTATCGGCAGCAACAGTTTCACATTCGGCACCAACGTTATCGTATATCTAATTGTTGCAGCAATTGTTGGTCTCATCGCGGAAACTCTGGTAGGCTGGCGTCTCCCATTCGGCTTCATTGGCGCAATTATTGCCGCGCTGATCGGCATCTGGCTGATGACAAATATCATTATTATCTCTGGCGTCGGTGACATTTATATTGATGGCGTCCCGCTGATTCGCGCGCTTATCGGCGCAATCATCCTGGTTGCGATCTGGCACCTGATAACTTATCCAGCGTACCGGAGCCGCCGCCGCTATTATTACAGACGGTAAGCATTGCTTTCCATTCGAACCAGGGCGGGGACAGGCCCCGCCCGTACCCCGTACGGCATAACGAAACTGTCGCTCCGTCCTGTAGGGACAAGGGGCGCGGGAGAGCGGATGCAGGGGTCTGGTGCTTGTCCACGTCCTGGTAGGGCGTCTGCTCAGGAACATCCTGAAAACCTGGCAGGATCGCCAGCCCTCCAGGACAGGCACCAGGCCCTGTTCCTACAGATTATGTGACATTTCCCCAACCTTCTACCTTAACTTAATGCCTGGGGACGAACTCTCGTGACCTCCATACTTTGCGCTTTCAGTACAATAAGTAATAAGAGTGTTTTTGACGTGTTGGTGTTGGAAGGGGTACGGATGAAAAGTCAAAAAAGCGAAGATGTAGCAGTCAAAGGGCGTAAAACAACGACCTCTCTTCCAGAGCAGGAGCCGATCTCACCCGAAGCATCGACGCAAGCGCAGCAGTTTCCCTATGAAAGCCGGTTCGTGCTCAGCGAGCAGGAAGCGGGAGATGCTGCCCGCCTGGCCGCGACAGGTGGATTGGCAATCATACTGGGACAACTGGTGACTTATTTTACGAACCGCGCGCACATCGATGATCTGGACGTGCTCAGTTTTAGCTTGCATCACCTCTTTTGTCGTGTGGATTTCCTCTACAACAAAGCGCTGCCCGCACTGGCAACATGGACGCTGGCAACTCAAACACGGCCCATGGGGCATGCCGGGCCAGATACGCGCCAGCGCCAACAGGTATGGGCGCAGTTGCAAACAATCAACCGCGCGCTTGATCGCATGGAGCCGCTCTGCCATCTTCTGAGCGACGCCACCGAGTGTATTCTTGAGAGTTACGACCTGACCAGCGACACAATCCCACTCGCAGACGTTGGAAACCTTCAGGGACAGGATGAGTCGATCAACGAAAAAGGCTGGCTGCAAATTATTGATGCAGAGCGATGGGAGCAAGCCTTCGGCGCTGTGACACAACACCTGCTCTCCTGGCAGCAGCAACACAATACATTGCCCACATTCACTTCGCAGTTTGCGCATTTGCTCCCGGCAACTCCTACGCTGCCAGAATTGGACGCCGCCTTCGCGACCATCCTTGATAACGCGGGCGCTATCTTCGGAGATATTTTACCTGGCTTTCGCGCGATCCTCTCGGCGGATGAATCAATGGTTGCCGCGCTGCTTTATGACCTGATGCAGCAATCGGATCAGTTGCTGGTGAAGTTTGACACGACGCTTGAACCGATGAATACGCTTATCAAATACTATGGCATGGGGCCAGAATTAAGCTAAGATTATCTTAACCATAATCGGCAGGTCTTAACAGAACTATAACCACATTGACGCATTTATCCTAACATGCTCCTTGTAACATGATTTATGTAGGAGGGTGACCGCAAGAGTCGCCCCTACAATGACCATCTCCTCACTAAGGAGCAGGAAAATGGGCAATGAAGCTATAGTTTTACCGGCGAAGGAATTTGTTGTTATACCGTACACCTACGATATTATTGAGACCCTCACGCCAGTGCAAGCAGCCTTTGAAGAAATACTGGCAACAGGGGTTGAACAGATCGGGCTGGTAATCATCAAACTGTATTATGAGCAAGATGCGCGTTTGTCACAGACGACACAGAGCAGCGCCTATCTCTTGAGTAATCTTCGCCCGCTGGTGCGTAAAACTGATCGCGTCTTTTTGCTGGGGAACATCCTGTACTTTGTATTGCGCGCCTCAAACCAGCAGGGCGCTTCCATTGTGCAGACGCGCCTGTGGGAAGCCTTGCTCTGGCGCGTTCACAGTATGACAGAGAGAGAATTCTTGCATCCTCGCAGTATGCTCACGGGGTACAGCGGCTACCAAGAGTCAAACGCAAATATTGAGGAGAGTATCGAAGCTGCAGAAGACATGCGTTTACGTTATGACTGGCAACAGGAAAAATCTTCACGCAAGCCACTACGCCATCTGCAATCTTTGTCACAGCCAGTAGAGGATGATGCCGGGCTTCCAGCCCTGGCGCGCAAGCTGGGTATCCCCTACCTGACGCTATTGCCGCGCAAACTGCCTGCCGGCGTGCAGCGTCTCGTCAATCCCAGGCTGGCTCAGGAATTGGGATGTTTTCCTGTAGGTCGCGAGCGCAATATGCTCACCGTCGCTATGCTGAACCCACAGGATAACGTGGCATTAGATCGCCTGCGCCAGGAGACGGGCCTGCTCATATTCCCGGTGCTGGCGCATCCACAAGCGCTACAACACGCGCTTGAACAATTGATATAAGCGGGTTACAATGAAAAGAGAAATAAGAAAGGCAATTATACTGCATGAGAATCTTAGTTACGGGTGGGGCTGGTTTTATCGGGTCGCATATTGTTGATCAGTGTGTAGCGGCCGGTCACGAGGTCGCGATACTGGATAATCTGTGGGAAGAGGGCGGAGGCAAAGCAGAGAATGTCAACTCGAAGGCCACGTTCTATCGCGCGGATATCACGGACGAAGCGGCGCTCCAGCGCATCTTTGATGAGGTGCGCCCGGAAATAGTCAGTCACCAGGCCGCGCAGCACAGCGTAGCCATTTCAACCAAAAATCCCCAGCTCGACGCGCGTGTCAATGTGCTCGGCCTGCTTAATGTGCTGACCAACTGCACGCGTATCGGAACGCGCAAAATCGTCTTCGCCTCGTCAGGCGCGACCTATGGCACGCCTGCGCGTTTGCCCATCGACGAAGATGTGCCGCAGCGTCCAGAATCGCCCTATGGCATCACCAAGATGGTCACAGAATACTACCTGCGCTACTGGCAGGAAGCTAACGGTCTGACCTATACCGCGCTGCGCTACGGTAATGTATATGGACCGCGCCAGGACCCCAACGGAGAAGCCGGGGTGATAGCGATCTTCGCCAAACGCTTTCTGAAGCGCGACTCCATACGCATTGACTGGGACGGTGAACAGCAAAAAGACTACGTCTTTGTGGAAGATGTAGCCCGCGCCAACCTGCTCGCCCTCGATCATGGCGACAACGAGATTTTCTGTGTCGGCACAGGCAGGGGCGCATCGGTCAACGAACTCTACCGCGCCCTGGAAAAGATCACCGGTTATACGCCGGAGGTCATCCGCGCGCCCAAACGCCCCGGTGATATCTACCTTGCCTATTTCGATTGCAGCAAGGCAGCGCGTGTACTGAGCTGGCAGCACCAGGTATCACTGGAAGAAGGTATCGCGAGAACAGTGGATTTCTTCAGAAGAAAGTGATCTTCAATTCGTTCCGGCGAGTGCCAGGGTTTGCGCATAGGTGCTGACAACTTCGCGCATATAGCGTGTAATGATGTGGGTCAGGATCATATGCGCATCCTCTTCCTGCTCGATATTCTGACCCTGAGCCAGCACACAGGCATCAACCATATTTTTAAGCTTCCCGCCAGTGGCTCCCAGCAAACCGATAGTTGCAGCGCGATTCTGCTGCGCCAGTTTCATGGCATTGATCACATTCGCCGAATTGCCGCTCGCGCTGATGCCAATCACAACGTCACCCGGCTCGATCATATTGGCAAGCTGCTCCTCGAAGATATGCTCATAATGGGTATCATTGCTCCAGGCGGTGATAAGGGGGACATGATCGGTCAGTGAGATAGCCTTCACGCGCGGCGCGCCCGCCATAATGGTGTTCTTCGCCAGGTCGAGGGCAAAATGCGAGGCTGTGGCCGCGCTGCCCCCATTGCCCATGATGAATATACGATGCCCATGATGATAGCCCTCCTCCAGGATGCGCAGCACCTTTTGAAGGTCGGCTAGCGAGATAGCGCGCAGCATCTGTTCAAGCTCGTCGAAGTAATTGATGATTGATTCCAATGTATCCCTCCCCTTTATACTTCAAGCGCGTGGTCGGTATACGGCGCAACCCAGAGATTGGTAAAGCTGGCAACATTCAGTAAAACCGTCGCCCCAGAATGATCAAAGTGGAAATTCATACGTTTCAACCCACGCTCTTCGAGCACCTCGGTTACAGCATTCTGTCTCTCTTCGAGACAATAGAGCAACAGGAACCCGCCGCCGCCAGCCCCGGTAATCTTGCCCGCGGATGCTCCATAGCGAAGCGCCAGGCTATAATATTCATCAATGATACCTGTC
>Ga0209167_10002439_pt1 | contig 10081 bp, 13 predicted proteins | sample Coa_R1_9_FD_187154 | JGI IMG/M metagenome (GOLD analysis project Ga0209167, IMG submission 187154) | Surface soil microbial communities from Centralia Pennsylvania, which are recovering from an underground coalmine fire - Coalmine... | ecosystem: Environmental > Terrestrial > Soil >...
CGATTGGGAGCACCTTCCGATGACCGAAGCGCAATCCTTCTACGCCTACCTCAGATCGGAATTCGAGAACGCCGGTAAAATCCTGAATGCGCGGTCGATGGAACGCACTGCCGGGTACACCTGTTTCATGTGCAAAAAGCACTTCAATGGAAATCCCGGCTTCACCGATCACAGCTACCAAGACCCGGCAACCGGCCTATTCCCCCGAGTGGACTGCTGCGGCGAACTTTGCGTCATCAATTACAACGCTTTCCGAATCAATCAACGGCACCAACGAGAATTAGCGAAGGCTGCCTCCGAACGGGACAATGCCTAAGATTTATGATCCGACGTGGTTAGATCGCTCTCGCCTACTCCTGTCTCGCCTACCGATTAAGAATCGGGAAACTCACGCCATGACCCAATTCACCTTCTTTCCCAGTCAAGAGAGAAGGTTGCAAAGGATGCGCGAACAGTGGAGGCGTGAGGGGCACATTCGGATTATTGATTTGAAGGCAAGGCGCGTAGGATTTTCGTCACAGACAACGGGGTTGCTGTGGTGTCGTGGCCTCGGATTTCCGAATATGAACCTTAAAATTGTGGCGCACCTTGCTCCGAGCGCCGAAGAATTGTTTCGAGTTCCAAGCGATCTTTCGAGAGGCTTTCCTGAATTTCCATTAGAGGACATCCAACAAAAGAAAATCTATTTCAGGCACAACAATGGGGATAGCCATTTGACCATCGCAACGGCGGGAACTCCGGCTGCCGGTCGTGGCGGAACGCTATCAGGATTGCTTTTAAGTGAAGCGGCCAAGTATTACGATCCTGAGATTTTCGTCGCCATGATCTCCTCGGTATCCAAAGGGCCAGGAAGTATCGTGGTCATCGAATCGACTGCCAATGGCCGGGAAGGTCCAGGAGAAGCGTTCTTCGAGTATTGGAACGAGGCCGTAGCCGGAAAGAACGGATACATCCCTAACTTTGCATCATGGCTCGAAGACCCGGCCTTTATTCGTCCGGAAGAAGAGGCGGAAGACGCCCCTCGGGATAATCTCGAAAAAGAGTTAATGGCCCCTCCGTTCAATGCGACACGGGAACAGATTGCATGGATGCGGAGAACCAAGGCGGAAGATTGCAGGAACGTGGAAACGGCCTTCCTTACCGATTTCCCTCACTGTCCGGAAGTTGCCTTCCAAATCAGCGGAGAACCGGCCCTTCCGAGAGAAGAACGTACCTATATCCAGGGAACGATAAAACCACCACTTGCGAGAGGGAAATTCTATCGCGCTGTTCGCCATGCAAAGGTCGAATTCCATCCCGACGATAACGGGCCTGTATTTCTATGGAAATACCCAACGAACGAGAACAATAAACCTGACGGAATGCACTACTACGTAGGAGCCGACGCTGCACTTGGTACGGAAGAAGGGGATTTCACAGCCTATTGCTGCCTGTGTGGAGAGACGGGAGAACTTGCGTGTCGATTTGCGGAAAGGGTGCCTCCCGAAATACTGGCCGAGCAACTTGATATGTGCGGAAACTTCTACAACCGTGCAATGGTCAACATCGAATTGACCGGAAACCTCGGGCGTTGGGCATTAAAAGTTTTGCGAGATGACTATCACTACTCAAATATCTACGTATGGAAGGGCCGGGACGACCGGAAACGCGGCAGAAGCCGTAGCATGTCACTCGGATTCGAAATGAACCAAGCGACACGCCGGTTGATCGTGGATGCTGCCCGAAGCGGGATTCGTATGGGCATGAACTTTCAGCCCGGAGGTTTGATCCTGAACGATGGGGCGCTTGCCAGTCAGATGTTGGGTATGACGATTAAAGAATGGCGGTGGGAAATAAAGCGCGACCATGACGATATTGCCGTAGCATGGATGATAGCCTGTTTGACCCGTGAGCAATATCCACCGGCTCGAATGAAATTCGCACCGAAAAACACGATGGACCCGCAGAATCCGAAACAGGTCCTCGAAATGCCGATCAAGGAAGAAATCGGGCCAATGATCCAACGGGAAATGAAGATGTTTATGAAGGCCGCGAAAACGAAGGTGAGGGACCGTCTTGTCGGCATATAACCGAGGAGAACTTAGCCTAGAGGCGTACTTGGTCCGGATTTTGGCGGCGCTGTGCCGTCAGAGTGGGGGAGAACTTCGAATCAAAGGGGAACTGGTCGATGCGATCAATGAACCGACCACACTCCTAAAAGATTGGGATTCCCGGACACAGGAACTCGTCCTCCGAACTCATATGGGAAGTTTTGGAGAAGTTTTCCGAGTTGTTCCGGAGAAGCAGCCGACGAAAGAAGTGATTGCCGCCGATCCGATACGGAAGGCCGAGGATCAGCCAAACCTATTCGCTCCGAAGGGTAGCACTTTGGACGACGAGAAGCTGAAAAAGATGGAAACGGATTTGACACGTCGTAGGATCGCATCTTTAATATCGGAAGACTTGAAGAAACGACGGCAGCAGCCGGAGGCACAGTGAATAATCCAACCATGATAATCACGTTTGACCGGGAGAGCCTGGAAATCTCGATTGATGCCCCGGAAATCTCCCTCGATTTCGGTATTTCGCTCTTGGACCGGGCGAAGCGGGTACTCGAAGCGCAGGAAAAGATCGTGCTGATGCAGAAGGCGGCTGCGCAGAGCCGAATTGACGCCATGAACGAAGCTAAGACCGGCAGAATCCTAGATCGGGTCAAACTGCAATGATAAATAGAGAATGCAAGGTCTGCCATAAACAATTCCTTGCCAAATCCTACGAAGTCCGTAGTGGTCGGGCTTTGTTTTGTTCATTGAAATGCGCTGGATGGTTCAATCAGGGAGCTATGACTACGGAACAGCGCTTTTGGAGCTACGTTCCACATAGAAACCCTGGACGGTGTTGGGAATGGACCGGCTCCCGAGACGATAATGGATATGGCGTGTTCGGAATTGGCGGCATGAAAGCACATCGCTTTTCCTACGAATTACATTTCGGCGTTTCGGCAGAAAATAAGTTTGTTTGCCATCATTGTGACAATCCTCCTTGTGTGAATCCAGAGCATTTGTTTTTAGGTACAGCCGAAGACAACAATCGAGATGCTGCTAAAAAAGATAGGTGCAGTTTCGGAGAACGGCATGGGATGTCCCGCTTGAAATAGGAGCAGGTTCGGGAAATTATGGAACTACACAACGCTGGATTAACGCAACTCGCAATCGCAGAAAAGTTTGGAGTTAGCAATACCAATATTTCCGAAATAATCCGTGGCAAAACATGGAAAAGAGTTACGCAACTATGAGCGAAGAAACGGCCAAAATTATCTTTGATAAAATCTGGAAGCAGTTCTCAGAGGATCGGAAAGAGGGTCGAGCGAACGCCGCCGCGAAGCTACAAAGGTCGCTGGCCGAACATGCTTCCGACCTCGTTCCCGCCTACGCCACGGCGAAGGAATTTATGTCGATGGTTTTTGATTGCGAAAACTTTACGAAAGAGGACAAACAGTCGAATTCCGGCGATCCGATGACCAATATGTCGGACTGGCTTTCGGGGAAGGTGGACCTTTCTCGAATCTCGATGATAAAGGAGCGTACACATTGATTCCAACGTGTGTATACTGCCATCGACCCATGCAATTGAACACGGCGCTCAGTACGGAGACGGTCAAGCAGTACATTTGCGGTTGCCGAGGATTCGTGTACTACCACAACATTCCGACTTGGAAGCCGCCGCTCGAATTGAAGGGGAGGCGTCGTGGAGCGTAGAAAGCTACTTCAGATGCTCGGATTCACCCCTACTCTCGCTCTGTCTCTTCAGGGGATCAAACTCCACGAAACAAAAGACACGCAATACAAGGGCTGGACGATCAAGTGGAGTGATTGGATTCCCTGTATGAACCAGCACCTACTCGTAGGACGGTGGGTCGCTATGAAAGAGGGCGAGTCTATAGGGTATATTCTTCCGTTCCGGGGTCTTGTGGATGGTTCCTTCCAGGACAAATGTTTGATATTTCCATCCATGAAGGTCAAATGTTCATTACACCGGAAATTACGGTAGTGGCGGCAGAAAAACAGAAGGAAATGGGACTCATTCGGCTGCTAAAGTTTTTGGACAATCCCGATCCTCTGCCGCGATATTGGAGATAAATAGTGTCCGTCACCTACTTCCCGGCGATTCTGACTGACGAGAAGAAAACGGTTGCCGTCCCCGGCGACAAGAAGATTTCGAAGCAAATTGACGAACTCGTTCGGATGTCCACGCAGGAACGGGAGCAGAAGCAGGGCGGCAATCACATTGCCGACATGAAGAACTTTTATAATTTGACGTATTACCCGAGCGCCTCGACCCCTTCGTTCCGTCCCCGTGTTACCCTCCCCGAAGCGCAGTTTCTTGCTCTCTGCGAAGCCACGGATTTAACGAACGATACCCCGAAAATCTACATTTCGGTTGATGGCAAGGCCGATGAACAGCGGGAAAAGGCGTTTTCAGCGGCATGGCGGCTCGGGATGTTCAATAACCGTATCTTCGATGCGGTGTTTTGGGCGCAATTGACGAATCCGAGTTGGCTTTGGCTTGGGTATAACCCCGACGCTCGAAACGGCAAGGGCATGGTTTGGCTCGATGCAGTGGACCCTTCGACCATATACCCCGACCCTCACGCCAAGGATGACCGAACCTGGGGTTACGTCGTCGCCGAGAGGTACTTCTACGTCGATGAAATCCGGCGCATGTTCCCGGATAAAGGGAAATACGTAAAGATCGGCGGAGGGTACGATGACTACGAAGACGACGAAACACAAGGTTCCCGGTTCGACCTTTCGATGGAACTTCCTCCGGGACCTCTTCGGGTCGATGCCCCGGAAGGTTTCGAGCATCAAAGGAACGGACCTCGTGTGCGTGTACGGTACGCTTGGGTTAAGGATTATGCCCGAGACCGAGTGGAAGAAATTGCAGGGGTTAAGGCCGGAGAGGGATTTGAACTCATAGTCCAGCCGAAGTTTAAGTGGAGATTTCCAAATGGCCGATTCATCGTCGAGTGCAACGGGATCATCCTCGCCGATGGGCCGAATTTCATTCCTCGGCTGCCTGAAGATGATTTCGGAACTTTTCCTTTTGTCGGTATTTGGTCTATGCCTCACCTTGACAGTATTTACGGTCCTCCTCCAATTCGTTACGTTAAGTCTCCCCAGGATATTGCGGAACGCATGTACACGCAGTTGATCGAAAACATGATCCGCACGAACAACGTACAGTGCTGGATTCCTCGGGACTCGAACATCGACATTGATGCCTACGGCGGGTTGCCGGGAGAAGTGCAGGTGTACGACGGGGACAAGCCTCCGACCATGAGTTCCCCACCGGCCATTCCGCAGCACATGACGCAGATACCCGAAGTTCTGCTTCAGAAGGTTGCGCGGTACTCGGGCAGCACAGCCGAGCGGCAAGGGCAAGCGGGAGGGGGAAACATTTCTCCGGAACTGTTTGATGCCGCTGTATTTCAGGGGCAGACATTCGTTCGGATGAAGGCCCGCTTGCTCGCCGAATCGTATCAGCGGCTCGCTCGAATGGTTTTCTACACGATGGCGAAGTTCAAGCGGCAAGAAGACACGATGATGCCGCAACGCGGGAAGCAGAAATCGTGTTCGTGGCTGCCGGTTCCCGATGCGGCGGAATGCGACCTGGAACTCGATGCTGTTACGCTCCAGGCGGTGTCTTCGTCCATGATGAAGAATCTGGTCATGGCGCTCTCGAAGACCGGCGCACTGCCTCCGAAGTTCATCTTCGAGACTCTTGGACTCCCGCAAGCAGAACAACTAGCCGAGGACGCTCAACACGCCCAGGAACTCGCCGCCGTAGCGAAACTGAAGAGGCCACGGTGAGCATCCAGGAGCAATGGGTTCCCGTATCGGTCGTCGCTCGGGAGTATCAGAAGCATTCCGTCACGATTAAGCGGTGGTGTGCCGATGGCTTTATCCTTCGACTTGGATTTCGAGTGAAGAAGGACCCTAAAGGCCGCTGGCTGTTGCTGAAAGTAAACTAAACATACCGAACATTCCGAACTCGTCCTATTGTAAAGGTATAGCTATGCCCGCATTCTCCATGCGTGCAACAAAAGTTTGAACTGATTCATCTCTCCGAACACACACACCCTGGGTATCACACCCCCGTCTATCTCGTTCAATTTGCCGTCGATGGACAGGTGTGCCCGCCGTTCTGGTCCACGAAGCAATCGAGGATCGAACTTGGTGAGGATATGTGGATGGAGAACTTGAAGCTCGAAGCGCAGGGTGCCCTTGACGAGTGTGGACCTTCGAAAGCTTTGACGAATTAGCAATTCTTGGTGAAGGAGATCGTTTATGGCAAAGCGGGGCAAGAAAAGCTCCATGAACACAAAAATGGCGGGACGCCATCCAGGGAGTCGGAAAGCTGGCCGGTATTAATCTCGGTGAGGCCTATGTTCAGCAGCATGGCACATAACACAAAGCCACACGACATCGAGTTTGAAGGCATAGCCGCGATAGTGATGGCCATGCGGTTTGCATTCTATACAGCATTTGGAGCATTTTGTTGGCCTTACGAGTTTACCGACACGAATAGCATAGTGAACAGCATTTTGAGCTTTGATTTTTTCAGGGTGCTCTCTCCATGCTTTACGTTTCTTCTCCAGGATTTTTTCTGGATGATTTTTGCTCCATTCTCTGTGTTGTTCAGCAGCCTTTCCAGGATGAAGCAATCTTTGTCGCTCGTAATATTCGCGTGTTTTTCCTGGATTTATTTTTCGCCAATCTCGTTGCGATTCAGCAGTTTGTGGCATGGGATGATTTTACTACAAAGCACGTAAATTATCCTAGGGGTCTCTCCGTAAATTCGGATGCCTAGGACAGAAAAGGAGACACCAAATATGGCTCGAAAGCGTGGTAGGCACTCGAAGCGCAAGTAGGTAATGCGCTGAGAGTACAAAAAGTGCGTGGAAGGCACTGCCGGGGGCGGGACTCCCTTTCTGCTTGTTCCGCCCTTCGCACTAGGAGAACAAATGCCCGATACACGGAATGGTCGAAACAATCGGATTGACGTAGAGCAGATCGACCGAAACATCCAAACCACTGAGGATTCGTACCTGGAATCCCCGTTCAACGAAGAGATTATGGCGGGCGACGCCGACTACGGCGATGTCCTGTTCAACTCGATGCCGGAAGATCGGGTTGGACTGATGACGAATGGACACAAAAGGAAGTAAGGAGGCCGACAGTGGCAAAGGGAAACCATTTTGATGTGTTGGACAGCCCCTACGAGACGCAGCCGCCGAAGGGTGCTGCGGAGGGGATGATCGACTACGGCGGGGTTGCCGAAGTTGCGGACGATGCCCGTACCGATCCGATGGGAGTTTTACCGAAGGATGCGAAGCCTCGGAACATTGGTCCGAGTTCGAAAGAGTAATGCTTGGCGAGTCCTACAAATCCGTTAATGGGCGGCGGTGCCCCTCCGGGCGCTCCGGGCGGTGCTCCGGGTGGAGGGATGCTCTCGACTATCCTCGGGGCGCTTTCCAATCGGGCCTCGACGAATCCAGGGCAGGACTTTTCGCAGCAATCGGCAGCGTTACAAGGTGCCGACCCTTCGATGGTTTTGCGTCAACTCGAAGCGGTAAACCAAGTTCTCGGCGTTTTGTTCGTCAAGACGTTCCAAACGCTACCGAACATGGCGAATCAGATCAGCGCGACGATGAAAGCACTCTCTAGGGCCATAAAAGAGGGGCAGCAAGCCTCGAATGTAACCGAGGCGGTCAGTAAGAACGAAGAGGGTTCAGGGCAAGGGCCGATCAATTTCAGCCCGGTAAGTCAAGGAGCGGTTCCTGGTGCCGACCAGGGTGCAACAACGTAAAGGAGAAAGGATTTTATGTCCGTCGATCAGATCAAAAAGTTTCTCGAATCCGCCAAGGAATATCCCGACGCCACACCGATTCGCATCGGGGATACGGAAATTCCATTAGGGTCCCTCCGGCAACTAAACTCTGCCGAGCGGCAGTCACTTTCCGAACGAATGCAGGGGGTTGAAGCGAAGGAAAAGGACCTCCAAACGAGGCAACAGTCCGTTGTCGAACTGGCGCAGAAGGCGCAGCAGGCGTATGACGCCGCCGAAGAAGCCCGAAAGAAGGCGACTACACGGCAGGCCGATCCCGGAAGTGACCCATTTGCCGATCCGTGGCTTGCTCCGGTCAAGACGGCTCTCGGAGAGCGCGACAAGAAGCTCGAAGAATTGACGAATTTGGTCAAAACACAGCAAATGACGCTCGCGCAAGCGGCTCAGGTCTTCATGCGCCGGGAATGGGACCGCGAATACAGTGGCCTGAACTTCGGCAAACGCGATAAGAAACCCACCCGTGACGAAATCCTGAAGTACGCCCAAGAAAACAAGATTGTCGATACGGACGGAATGCCGTCTGTGCGGCTGGCGTGGGACAAGATGTCGGAGACCGACCGGCTCGAAAGCCTGAAGCAGGAAGCTCTCGAAAAGGGCCGGGAAGAGGGTCGGATGGAAGCGATGGCGGCTCGCGTTACGGCTCCCGGAGTCTCAGGAATGGGGCAAGGGCCACAGCCGATAAATCGGAAGATCACTCCCGACACTGACGTTTTGGGAGATTTGTACACCGAAGCCCTCAAAGACCCTGATTTGAGAGCACTTATCGAGCAGACGGGTGTGGTATAAAAGCGCATCCCTTGGAGGGGATGCCGATGAGTGGACCGTACAACGAAGAAAAGAAACAATATATGCGCGAATACTACAAAAAACACAGTGAGCGCATAAAGGCCCGAGTGCAGAGGCATTACGAAGCCACTCGGGATGACCAGATTGCGTATCGCAAGCAGTATTACCGGGACAACAAAGAAATCATGCTTGCGAACATGGCGAAGTATCGGGAAGCACACAAAGATGATCCCGCCTTTTGGACCGCTCGAAGGGATGCCAAGAATCGCTATCAGGCTGCCCTGAAAGCAAAGGTATTTTCCGCTTACGGCAATAAGTGTACGTGTTGCGGAGAAACCGAAGAACAATTTCTAACCATTGACCATATCCACGGAGACGGGAAACAACATCGTGCCGAAGTCGGAATCCGTGGTGTGTACAAGTCAATCAGGGACCAAGGTTTTCCGAAGGACAGGTACCAACTTCTGTGTTGTAACTGCAATTGGGCAAAGGGTATTTTTGGCATCTGTCCCCACGAATCCAAGCGGTTGCAGAAGAAAATCTCAATTGTCGAGGACGACGGTCTGCGAGCTATCGCGGGCTAATAGGAGAGTCAGATGGCGCTCACAGTCGGAACTGGTATTAACCAACCTTCTGCATTACTGGTTAATACACTTTCGTCGATTGCTCAGAAATTGGTCTTTCCGAAAATCGCAGATTTGGTTTTTCAGCCGAGTCCGACGTTTTCGTTCCTGAACCAGTACGCGAAGAAATACAACGCCGGAGCGGAAATCGTCTATCCGCTCTTGACGACCAAGATCACGACTCGCGGCTCCTATTGGGGCGATCAGCTTTTGCCGACCTCGGCAATCGACGCGATTCAGCCTGCCGATCAGGTGTGGCGCGGTTACTTCCAAGCGACCACGCTGCCGGTCATGGACATCGTGATCGGGCGCGGTGGGCCGGTGGGTCTTGATCTCGTAAAGACCTACGTGCAGGCTGCCGCTGGTTCGATGCTCGACATGCTGGCCGAGGCCGTAGCCGGTAACTCGCCGTTCAACTCCTCGACGGACCTCGACTCGATCAGTTCTTGGGTCCTTTCGACCACGAACACGATTGCCGGGATCAACCGCTCGACGAACACCTTCTGGCAGCCACAAGCGAACTCCGCCATCGGCGGTCACTTAACCCCGGCGAAGCTCCTCGTTCCGTACTTCCAGGCGACGTACGGCTATGACGAGCCGAACCTGTTGATCCTGAACAACGCCGATTTTGCGAACTTCGAGTCGGCGTTCACGCAAAATTCCAGTTCTGCGGCTTCGACGACCATCATCCGCGCTTCGGACAATTACGCGGATACGGCCCCGATCCAGACTTCGTTCCGCTACCACATGCGGTTCAAGAATGCCATTGTTCTCGCCGACCA
>Ga0209167_10002440_pt1 | contig 10079 bp, 9 predicted proteins | sample Coa_R1_9_FD_187154 | JGI IMG/M metagenome (GOLD analysis project Ga0209167, IMG submission 187154) | Surface soil microbial communities from Centralia Pennsylvania, which are recovering from an underground coalmine fire - Coalmine... | ecosystem: Environmental > Terrestrial > Soil > Unclassified...
AGGGCTGGCCGAAGGACAGCGAGCAGGGCTGGCTGCCTCGTGGACTGTCAGCGCCGGGCCTTGGGGGCGACCAGCCGGGTTCCGGACCAGTCACGTCCGGCGCTGAGGCTGGACGTCTGGGACAGGCCCGCGGTCGGCGCGGCCTCGCCGATATCGCTGGGTTCCACATGGCCGTCCCGGCCCGCCTTGGGGGTCAGCAGCCAGATGTACCCGCCGTCCGCCAGCGGCGCCACGGCGTCGACCAGTGCGTCGACCAGGTCACCGTCGCCGTCCCGCCACCAGAGCAGGACCACGTCGACCACGTCGTCGTAGTCCTCGTCCACCAGTTCCACACCGTCCACACCGGCGATGGCGTCGCGCAGGTCCTCGTCACAGTCCTCGTCGTAGCCGAGTTCCTGCACCACGTGGCCCGGTTTGATGCCAAGCCGCTCGTCCAGGCCGCGCGCATCCTGCGCCTGGCCCGCGGTCGCGCTCAATGACGTCCTCCCTCGAAATCGCCCGCGGTCATGGCCGCGTGGGCACTACTTGATGGGACAGTCCACACTGGGTCGGCGCCACGCGCAAGTGTCATCCGCCCGCGTATGGAAAAACTGCCCGGGCAATTTGCCATAATCCCCGAAGTCATCGTTTACTCAAGGAAGGACAACCGAATCTCGCGATCCGGGTTGTCCACGTTGAGATCCACCAGTGCGACGCTCTGCCAGGTGCCCAGCGCCACCCGCCCGGCCAGTACCGGCAGCGTGACCGACGGCGCGACGAAGGCCGGCATGACGTGGCTGCGGCCGTGGCCTCGTGACCCGTGCGCGTGCCGCCAGCGGTCGTCGGCGGGCAGCAGCTCGCGGAGCGCGGCCAGCAGATCAGGGTCGCTGCCCGAGCCCAGCTCCATGATCGCGAGACCGGCGGTGGCGTGCGGAACGAACACGTTCAGCAGCCCGTCGCCGCCTTCCGCCGCGCTCGCGGCGAACCGCTGGCACTGCGCGGTGATGTCGGCCACGGTCTCGCGGTTGCCGGTCCGCAACCGGATCAGCTCGGTCTTCACGATGCCGCGTCCTCGCGCGTGCTCACGCCTGCTGGACGGCCGGCTCGTCGTCAGCCGGCTCGCCGAATCGTGGGAGCTGGATTTCTATGGAACTCGGCCAGATGAGCACCGTCACCCGCGGCACGAACGTCCACCGCACCCCGGCGTCCAGCCAGCGCTTCACCAGCCGCCAGTCTTCCAGCTCGTGTGCCTGGTCCCAGGAACCGTGCCGCAGGATCTCAGGGCGGTGCATGATCATCGGCGTGCCGATGTCGCATTCCCAGGGCTCGCCGTGGCCGACGGTGACCTCGCCATTGGCCCACTGCATCTGGCTGAAGGCGAACCCCGCCTCGGGGTGGGCGTTCAGCGCCGAGGCCAGGATGCTGCAGTGCCGGGGCAGGTAGAGGTCGTCGTCGTCGAGGTAGGCGATGTAGTCGCCGCGGGCCAGCTCGATGGCGCGGGTGCGCGCGTAGTGGCCCCAGTGCTCGCCCCTGGCGTGCCTGGCCAGCTCGTCATAGCGCAGCCGCTGGCACCATGGCTCCGACCGCGGGCAGCCGTCATGGTCGCAGTGCCGCAGCTCGGCCATGATCTTGGCCAGCTTGCGGTCGGGACCGTCGGAGACGACGATGTGCTCGACGTTCGGGTAGTCCTGCACCCGCACCGAGGGGATACAGCGGTTGAGCAGCAACTCGTTCCGTTTCCAGGTCGGGGTGATCACCGAGACCATCGGATGCGGGCATTCACACTGGCTGCCTTCGCGGGCGCAGCAGCAGGGGCCGTTCGCACAACATCCGGTCACAGCGGCAACCTGCAAGGTTTGACGGTCATGCACACGGGCAGCCAGTCATCAACCCACCCCTGCATGCAGCCCTCCCTCGGCGAACCCGCTCCCGGGCACACCTAGTCTGGCATGGGAAAGGCCGCACGTGAAAGACGAGGCTTATTCAAGACTCCGTGGTGGCAAGCGGACGGGTCGCGGCCCAAGGTTACCCAACGGTAGAGATGCGCTCGCGGCCCGCAGGTACCACGATTGGTCTGGACAACCTAGATCGTATGAGGCGGCCGACAGCCGCCATACAGCACGGAAGGCGAGGGCACCGCGTGGCCTCCGGACGCCAGCGTTACTCGATCATCAGCGACGGGCTCCCTACCCAACTGCCCGACATCGACCCGGACGAGACCCGCGAGTGGGTCGAATCCTTTGACACCGTCGTGCGCACCCGCGGCCGGGCCCGGGCGCGCTACGTCATGCTCAGCCTGCTGGAGCGGGCTCGTGAGCAGCAGGTCGGCGTGCCCGGCCTGCGCAGCACCGACTACATCAACACGATTCCGCCCGAGCGCGAGCCGTGGTTCCCCGGCGACGAGCACATCGAGCGCCGCATCCGCGCCTACATCCGGTGGAACGCCGCCGTCATGGTCTCCAGGGCCAACCGGCCGGGCCTGGGCGTCGGCGGGCACATCGCCACCTACGCCTCGGCAGCCAGCCTGTACGAGGTCGGCTTCAACCACTTCTTCCGCGGCAAGGACCACGGCGAGTCCGGCGACCAGGTGTTCATCCAGGGGCACGCCGCGCCCGGCATCTACGCCCGGGCCTTCCTCGAGGGACGGCTGACCGAGGACCAGCTCAACGGGTTCCGGCAGGAGCTGTCGCATCCCGGCGGCGGGCTGCCCTCCTACCCGCACCCCCGGCTCATGCCCGGCTTCTGGGAGTTCCCCACCGTCTCCATGGGGCTCGGCGCGATCAACGCCATCTACCAGGCCCGGTTCAACCGCTACCTGCTGGCCAGGGAACTCAAGGACACCAGCCGGTCGCACGTGTGGGCATTCCTGGGCGACGGCGAGATGGACGAGCCCGAGGCGCTCGGCGCGATCGGCATAGCCGCGCGGGAAGAGCTGGACAACCTCACCTTCGTGATCAACTGCAACCTGCAGCGGCTTGACGGGCCGGTGCGCGGCAACGGCAAGATCATCCAGGAGCTTGAAGCGTTCTTCCGTGGCGCCGGCTGGAACGTGATCAAGGTGATCTGGGGCCGCGACTGGGACCCGCTGCTGGCCAACGACACCGACGGCGTGCTGGTCAACAAGATGAACACCACGCCGGACGGCCAGTTCCAGACCTACAGCGTGGAGTCCGGCGGCTACATCCGCGAGCACTTCTTCGGCGATGACCCACGGCTGCGCGCGATGGCCCAGCCGCTCACCGACGACCAGCTCCGCAACCTGTCCCGCGGCGGGCACGACTACCGCAAGGTGTACGCGGCGTTCAAGGCGGCCCGTGAGCACGTGGGCCAGCCGACGGTGATCCTCACCCACACGATCAAGGGCTGGACGCTCGGCCCCGACTTCGAGGCGCGCAACGCCACGCACCAGATGAAGAAGCTCACCGTGGCCGAGCTGAAGATGTTCCGGGACCGGCTGTACCTGCCGATCCCGGACGAGGCGCTGGAAGCCGAACTGCCGCCGTACTACCACCCGGGCGAGGACTCCGACGAGATCCAGTACATGCGCGAGCGGCGGGCCGCACTCGGCGGTTTCCTGCCCAAGCGGGTGGTGCGGTCCCGGCTGGTGCCGCTGCCCGCCGAGCCGGTCTACGAGGATCTGCGCAAGGGGTCGGGCAAGCAGCCGGTGGCCACCACCATGGCGTTCGTCCGGCTGCTCAAGGACCTGATGAAGGAGCCGGGTATCGGCCAGCGGTTCGTGCCGATCATCCCGGACGAGGCCCGCACGTTCGGCATGGACTCGCTGTTCCCGACCGCGAAGATCTATTCGCCGCACGGCCAGACCTACGACGCGGTGGACCGCAACCTGCTGCTGTCCTACAAGGAGTCCACCCAGGGCCAGATCCTGCACGAGGGCATCAGCGAGTCCGGGGCCATGGCGTCGGTGATCGCCGCCGGCACGTCCTACGCCACGCACGGCACACCGATGATCCCGGTGTACGTGTTCTACTCGATGTTCGGCTGGCAGCGCACCGGCGACCAGATGTGGGCGCTCGGCGACCAGCTCGGCCGCGGCTTCCTGCTCGGCGCCACGGCCGGGCGCACGACGCTGACCGGTGAGGGACTGCAGCACAACGACGGGCACTCGCTGCTGCTCGCCTCGGTCAGTCCCGCCTGCGTGGCCTACGACGCGGCCTGGGCCTACGAGCTGGCCTATATCGTCGCCGACGGGCTGCGCCGGATGTATGGCGGCAGCGAGGAGCACCCGGCAGGTGAGGACATCTTCTACTACCTGACCGTGTACAACGAGCCCTACCCGCAGCCGGCCGAGCCCGGCGACTTCCCCGGCGGCCGGGAGGCGCTGCGGGAGGCGATCCTGCATGGCCTGTACCGGTACCGCGCCGCTGCGACGCTTCCCGCTGCCGCCGGCACCGGTCCCGAAGATCAAAACCATGGGGATACCGAACGGACTGAGGCCGGCCCCCCGCTCATGGGGCGGCCAGCCACGGGTCAGCCGCCGCGAGCGCAGATCCTCGCCTCCGGCGTCGCGGTCCGCTCGGCGCTCGCGGCGCAGGAACTGCTGGCCGAGGACTGGGCGGTGGCCGCGGACGTGTGGTCGGCGACCTCCTGGACCGAGCTGCGCAGGGAGGCGCTCCGCTGCGAGGAGCACAACCTGCTGCACCCCGACGAGGAACAGCAGGTGCCCTACGTGACCCGGGTGCTCGGCGGCGAGCCGGGGCCCGCGGTCGCGGTGAGCGACTGGATCAAGGCGGTGCCCGACCAGATAGCCCGCTGGGTGCCCATGCCGTTCACCTCGCTCGGCACCGACGGCTACGGCTTCTCCGACACCCGGCCGGCCGCCCGCCGGTTCTTCCACGTGGACGCCGAGTCGATCACCCTGGCCGTGCTCGGCGAGCTGGCCAGGAGCGGCGAGGTCAAGCCGGAGGTGCTGGAGCAGGCGATCAGGAAGTACAAGCTCGACGTGCCGGTCAGCGAGGCACTCGCGACCGGCCCGTGACACGATCGCTGAAGCCCGGGCGGCCCCGGTCTTGTGCCGTGGGCGCCCGGGTGCACAGTACGAAGCAGCGGCCTGCCGATCGCGCCAGCGGGCGCGAGGGGGGCCGGAGAGGCGGCACAGGGAAAGCTGACCCGCGGCGACGTTGCTGGCCTGCGAGTCCGCAGGCGGCTGGCCGCAATCGCGGAATGCTCGACTGTCATCAAGGAGAGCGCCAAGATACGGCCTAGCGCCAGCGAGCCGGAATCACTGGGCCTCGAACGCGGCGCTGACGGCGGGGTTGGCGCGGGCGGTGCCGTAGGTGAAGGTGCCCTGGGCGCGCAGCTCGGTGGCGGCGTCGGCGAGTGCGCTGTAGGCGACATAGAAGAACGCCCCGCCGACCGAGATCCTGGCGACCCCGGCCGCGGCCAGCTCGGCGACCGGTGGGACGGCCGGCATGGCCAGCACGTTGACCGGCCGGTCCACCGACGCGACGACCTGGCGGATGTCTTCCAGCCTGGTCAGGCCCGGGGCGTACAGCACGTCCGCGCCGGCCTCCTGGAATGCCTGCAGCCTCGTGATCGTGTCGGCGAGATCCGGCCTGCCGTGCAGGTAGTTCTCCGACCGCGCGGTGAGCACGAACGGCACCTCACCGGCGTGCGCCGCCTCGGCCGCCGCCGTGATCCGCTCGGCCGCCAGGCCGATCTCGTAGATGGGATCATCCGGCGAGCCGGTGGAATCCTCGATGGAACAGCCGGCCAGGCCGGTCCCGATGGCCAGCCGCACGGTCTGCGCAACGCCGGCCGGGTCGTCGGCGAACCCGTGCTCCAGGTCGGCCGACACCGGCAGCCCGGTGCCGCCGGCGATGCTGCGCGCGTGCTCCAGCGCCTCGTCCCTGCTGACCGACCCGTCCTGGCGGCCCAGGGACATGGCGAAGCCACTGCTCGTCGTCGCCAGCGCCTGAAAGCCGAGCGAGGCGAGCACCCGGGCCGAGCCCAGATCCCACGGGTTGGGCAGCAGCAGCGGCTCCCCGGGGCGATGGAGCGACAAGAAGTGGCGTGCTTTTTCCGCTTGCGTAGTCACAGCCCTCACCTTAAACATTCTCACCGACACTCTCGGGACGTCCCTGCTCAAAGAGCTTTTCCTACCTAAGTTGGGGTTTTTACCTCAGGCGTGACAGGCTAGGGGGGGTGAAGGGAACGCAACGGCCGGAGCTGGCCCGCGCGGACAACGGCCACACCGGCAGCGGCCCGGCCACCCGGCCGGCGGACACCGGTGCGCCGGCGGCCACCGCCCGTCCGCAGCCGAACAGCGGTGTCGGGGCCGAGACCATCCAGCGCCTGGAACGGGCTACCGGGACGCTCGGCACGGCCGCCATGGCGGCGATGGACGCCAGGCTGCCCTGGTTCGCGGCGATGTCCGCGGAGAACCGGTCCTGGCTGGGCCTGGTCGCCCAGGCCGGCATCGCCGCGTTCGTCGAGTGGGTGAAGCACCCCGAGCGGGCCAGGCCCGCCGTCACCGGTGAGGTGTTCGGCACGGCGCCGCGCGAGCTGGCCAGGGCGGTCAGCCTGCAGCAGGCGGTGGAGATGGTCCGGGTCATCATCGACGTGGTCGAGGCCCGGGTGGACGAGCTTGCCGCGCCCGGCGGGCAGGCCAGCCTGCGCGAGGCGGTGCTCCGCTACACCAGGGAGATCGCGTTCGGCGCCGCGCAGGTGTACGCGCGGACCGCCGAGGCCCGCGGCGCCTGGGACGCGCGGCTCGAGGCGCTCGTCGTCGACTCCCTGGTGCGCGGCGAGACCGAGGTGGGCCTGCAATCCTGGGCGTCGGCGCTGAGCTGGTCGTCCTCCCCGGTCGCCGTGATCGCCGGCCGGGCCGACGGGAACAAGGCCGAACTGGTCATCGACGACCTGCGGATCATCGCCCGCCGGGCCCGGATCGACCTGCTCGCCGGGGTGCACGGGCACCGGCTGATCGTGGTGGTCGGTGGTACCCCCAACCCGCTTGCCGCCGCGCGGCAACTGGCCGGCCGGTTCGGCGCCGGTCCGATCGTCGTCGGCGCCGCCGTGCCCGACCTGCAGTCGGCCACCCGGTCGGCGCAGGCCGCCCTGGCCGGGTTGCGCGCGGCCGCGGCCTGGCCGGATGCGCCGCGGCCCGTGTTCGCGGACGACCTGCTGCCCGAGCGCGCCATCGACGGCGACCAGGTGGCCAGGGAACAGCTCGTCCGCGACGTCTACCAGACCCTGCTCAGCGGCGGCCCGTCGCTGCTCGACACGGTGACGGCCTACCTGGAGCAGGGCTCCTCGCTGGAGGCCACGGCCCGGATGCTCTTCGTCCACCCGAACACGGTCCGCTACCGGCTGCGCCGGGTGGCCGAGCTGACCGGCTATGCCCCGGCGGAGGGCCGCGGGGCATTCGCGCTGTGGGTGTCGATCGTCCTGGGGCGACTGTCCGGCCGGCCGGGCTCGCGATAGGGCCTGGGCTGGCCATACGGCGTTGTCACCACACGTTCGTTTTAGCGGTAACCTACAAAGGAAAGCCCAAAAAGTTCGTCGACTCCCGCATTCATATAGTGGTCTCCTACAGGGCAGTGTGGAGTAATGCTTGTCATCGTCGCTCCCGGCCAGGGTGCCCAGGCTCCGGGATTCCTCGCTCCCTGGCTCGAACTCCCCGGGGTGACCGGCCGCCTGGCCGCCCGGTCCGAGCTGGCTGGATGCGATCTCATCCGGTACGGCACCACAGCCAGCGCCGACGAGATCACCGATACCGCGATCGCGCAGCCGCTCCTGGTAGCGGCCGGGCTGGCGGCGGCCGAGGCGGCGTTCGGTGAGCTTGCCGACGTCGCGAGCCACGCCCAGGCGACCGCGGGGCACAGCGTGGGCGAGCTGACCGCGGGAGCCATCGCCGGTGTGCTCAGTGCGGACGACGCGCTGCGGCTCGTCCAGGTCAGGGGCAAGGCCATGGCAGCCGCGGCGGCCATGACGCCGACCGGCATGACCGCGGTGCTCGGCGGGGACGAGAAGGAGGTGCTCGCCTCGGTCGAGGCGCACGGGCTCACCCCCGCCAACGTGAACGGGGCCGGCCAGATCGTGGCCGCCGGCCCGCTGCCCGAGCTGGCCGCCTTCGCCGCCAGCCCGCCGGCCAAGGCGCGGCTGAAGCCGTTGCGGGTGGCGGGCGCGTTCCACACCAGGCACATGGCACCCGCCGTTGACGCGCTGCGTGAGGCGGCGGCGGGGATCGCCGTCAGCGACCCGGCCATCACGGTGCTGTCGAACCGTGACGGCGCGCCGGCCCGCTCCGGGGCCGACTGGCTCGCCCGCATCGTCAACCAGGTCAGCGCGCCGGTCCGGTGGGACGAGTGCATGCGGTCCATGGCCGGGCTGGGTGTGACAGCGCTCATCGAGCTGCCCCCCGCCGGGACGCTGACCGGCCTGGCCAGGCGGGCGCTGCCGGGGGTGGCGCTGCTCGCACTCAAGACACCTGATCAGCTCGACGCGGCACGGGCGCTCGCGGCCGAGCACGGCGCGGCCGGGCTGGATGACGACGACCCGCTGGACGGCCATCACCCGGGGGCGGACAGCCACGGCCCGGAGTGGCGGCTGCTGGTCGCCCCGGCGGCAGGAACTTTCCGGGCGGGTGAGCCGGTGGCGCTGGGAGCCGTCGTCGGAACCGGGGCCGAACTCGGTCTCATCGAGGCGCGCGCCGACCGCAAGCCGGTGACCGCGCCCTGCCCGGGGGCGATCATCGAGTGGCTGGTCGAGGATGGGGATCCGGTCAACACCGGACAGCCTCTCCTTCGGTTGCAGCCTCAGGCATCCGAGCAGAAGGCGGTCTGATGCGATCGGAAATCCGCAGGGTGTCTTTGCGGCCAGCAGAGCAAGGTGCGGCCGGGGCCAGGATCCTGGCCTTCGGCGGATACCAGCCGGCCAACGAGGTCACCAACGATGACCTGGCCAGGACGGTGGACACCAGCGATGAGTGGATCCGCGCCCGGGTCGGCATAGCGAGCCGCCGGATCGCCGGGCCGGACGAGTCCGTTCCGGACATGGCGGTTGCGGCCGGCGGGAAGGCCATCGCGGCGAGCGGCCTGTCCCCCGCCGACATCGACCTGGTGATCGTTGCCACCTGCACCCACGAGGTGCAGATACCGAACGTGTCCGCCACCGTGGCGCACCGGCTCGGCATCACCGCGCCGGCCGCTTACGACCTGAACGCGGCGTGTGCGGGATTCTGCTATGCCCTGGCGGGCGCCAGCGACGCCGTCCGCGCCGGATCTGCCAGGCACGTCCTGGTGATCGGCGCGGAGAAGCTGTCCCAGTGGGTGGACTGGACCGACAGGTCCACCTGCATCATCTTCGCCGATGGCGCGGGTGCTGCCGTGGTCGGCCCGGCGGCCGGGCCGGGCCAGGCCGGGATCGGCCCGGTAGCCTGGGGCAGCGCCGGCGACCTGGCCGGCACGATCCAGATCGCCGACCGCAACTCGTTCATCACCCAGGAGGGCCAGGCGGTGTTCCGCTGGGCCACCACCAAGTTGCACCCGGTCGCACAGGCCGCCTGCGCCAAGGCCGGCGTGGACCCACAGGATCTGGCCGCGTTCGTCCCGCATCAGGCCAACCTGCGGATCATGGAATCGCTCGCCCGCCAGCTCGGGGTGCCCAGGGAGCGGGTGGCCGACGATATCGTGCACGCGGGCAACACCTCGTCGGCGTCGATCCCGCTGGCGCTGTCGCGGATGATCGAGCGGGACGAACTCGGCTCAGGGGAGCACGCGCTGCTCCTGGGCTTCGGCGCCGGGCTGAGCTACGCGGCCCAAGTGATCACGATGCCCTGACCACTACCACACGACGACAAGGAGACAACGCACCGATGGCAATGACCGAAAAGGAAATCCTGGAAGGGCTCGGCGAGATCATCGACGAGATCGCCGGGGTCCCGGCCGACGAGGTGACGCCGGACAAGAGCTTCGTCGACGACCTCGACATCGACTCGCTGTCCATGGTCGAGATCGCCGTCGCCGCGCAGGACAAGTTCGGCGTGGAGATCCCCGACGAGGAACTCAAGAACCTCAAGACCGTCCAGGACGTCGTGCACTTCGTCCAGCGTTCCGGCGTCACGGCCTGACCCACCTGGC
>Ga0209167_10002441_pt1 | contig 10079 bp, 9 predicted proteins | sample Coa_R1_9_FD_187154 | JGI IMG/M metagenome (GOLD analysis project Ga0209167, IMG submission 187154) | Surface soil microbial communities from Centralia Pennsylvania, which are recovering from an underground coalmine fire - Coalmine... | ecosystem: Environmental > Terrestrial > Soil > Unclassified...
ACCCCGTTAACGACGGTGAGTGATTTCGAGGCTCCCAACGGTGTGCACCAGCAGCATTTGCCACTGCCTGCGTACGCAATGAGTTAAGTTTGGGAATGTGGTGCGGGAGGCAGCGCCCGCATCTCGCCGGCTATCGAGGGCTTCCCGGCTCGGTGCCGCGGGCAATATGTCTAGGGCACTTGAGAGGCCACACCCGCCAAGTTCCCCTGATCGTAACCTAATACATAGAAAAGTAACTGATCCCCGAGAAGTGGATCAACAGAGCCCTTGGCATCCAACGCTTCGGTTGAAATGATGATCTTTTCGATGAACGCTCGGTTCGCTTCCAGTATCTCATGATCAAAAACCCCGCTCCCGGCTTCTATCGAGCCCGCACGATTTATGTCCCCAACCGTTTTCGCCGCTTTTGCCCTCTTATCCTTCTGAGCATCCAGTTTCTGTCTCTCGGCCTTGAAACCCGCCGGATCAACAATGACAATCTCAACATTCTTTGTGAAATTCCCTAAAGGCCAGATACTCTTCGCGCCGAAGACAGCGTCAAATTGGCGGCACGTAGGGGCGGCGACGCTTGGGGCGCAAACGACCTGCTGCGCGAAGCAAGCTGAGGCCGCCAACAATGGGAGCAGGAAGGCAACGGTTCGTGTTGTCATTACTATCTCCTTCGATTCAAGTTATTGCCCGCGTCATCTCGATGGCTTGCTACCGTTTCTCGGATTATGGCATAGAATCCTGGCACAATGGTTACCCGCAGGTCTAACAAACCCGAGGTATCCAACACCCCCGACCCCATAGTCGCCTCTCTTCCGAAGGCTTCGAGAACCTGATGCGCACTGACCACATCCAGCGATCCTTGCGTACCTTCATAATCTGTCATATCATGAAGCTATGCCTATGACCTCCTTAAACATTTCCCTCCCCGAAGCCCTCAAGGAGTATGTAGAAGGGCAAGTTGCTACGGGCGACTGGGGTACGCCAAGCGAGTATGTCCGCGAACTGATTCGCCAGGACAAAGAACGCCGCCTTGGCAATCTCGAGCAAGAACTCGTCGCAGCCGCCAAGGGACGGAAAATCGAGATTCCCCTAGCCGAAATTCGCCGCAAGGGCCTGATCTCCGCGCTCCGCGAGCGCGCCCGCAGCCGATGAGAAGGCGTCGGCTTGTCTTCAGCGACGCGTCGGTTGCCGACATACTGGAACAAGCTGACTGGTACGCCGCTCAGACGGGACAACCATTAGCGCAACGCTGGCAGAAAGCTGTCGTTGCCGCCATTTCGCGCTTACTGACCCGACCCGCCATGGGCGCACCCTGCAAATTCCGATCGCCAGCACTTCGCGACTTAAGGCGGGCGACCGTCTCAGGATTTCCCAAGCATCTGCTCTTTTATCGGTTCGACGACGACGAAGTGTTCGTCCTCCGCGTTGTGCATGGCGCCCGCGATTTAGAGCGGCTCTTTTCTTAGCCCGGCCTTGCTCCAAAGGAGTTCTGGCATCGGGAAGACTGTCCCCCACGCGAGTATGATTAGCTGTTCGCGCAGCCGTCATGTCCATAACCCACACCCCCGACCCCATCGTCGACCCCGAGCGCCTCTTCGAGGGCTTCGAGAACCTGATGCCCTTCCGGGTGCAGGACATTCTTCTCGTCTCGAGCCTCTACGACTCTTTCATCCTGCGCGAAGATGGCCGGCTCAATGAGCTGCTGATCGGTGAATCGCTTGAACTCAACTTGCAGCAAATTCCCGGCATCACTCATGTTTCGAGCGGGGCCGAAGCCTTGAAGCTGGCCCGTTCCCAACCCCGCTTCAACCTGATCGTCACCAACCTGGAAGTCGAAGACATGGGCGCCGCCCAACTGGCCCGAGAGGTCAAAGCTGCCGGACTCGATGTGCCCGTAGTCGTCCTGGCGTATGACTATCGGGAGATCAAGAATTTTGTGGCCCGAAATCCGGTAACCGACCTGGAGTCGATCTTCCTGTGGCAGGGCAACGTCCGCATTCTGATCTCGATCATCAGCTACATCGAAGACAAACGCAACGTTTTCCATGACACCCGTACCATCGGCGTCCCAGTGATTCTGGTGGTGGAAGATGACATTCGCTACTACTCGGCCTTTCTCCCTGCAATCTATACCGAGTTGATCACCCAGTCGCGTCGCATTATTAGCGAAGGTCTTAATGTGGCTCACAAGCTGGTGCGGATGCGGGCGCGACCCAAGATTCTGCTCAGTTCCACCTACGAGGACGCCCTGCAACAGGCGATGGAGTACCGCGATTACCTGCTGGGCGTGGTCTCAGATATTGAATTTCCGATGGGCGGCGAGTTGAGCGCCGAGGCTGGTTTCGAACTGGCGCGCCGGGTGCAGGAACAAGTGCCGGACGTCCCCATTGTGCTGCAGTCCAGCCGCACCGAATTCCGGGCACGCGCCCACGCCGAGGGCTATTCGTTTCTGCGCAAGCGTTCGCCCACGCTATTGCGAGATCTACGACGCGTGCTGACGGAACATTTGGGCTTTGGCGACTTTGTTTTTCGGTTGCCTGATCGCACTGAAGTGGCCCGAGCCGGTGATCTGAACGAACTCGAAGCCCGGCTCCAAGAAGTTCCTGAGGAGAGCATCGCCTACCACAGCGAGCGCAACCATTTTTCGCGCTGGCTTCGGGCGCGCACAGAATTTGCCCTGGCGCAGAAGCTTCGTCCTCGCAAGGTTTCTGACTTCCCGACGCTCGAAACCCTGCGCCATGACCTGATTGACTCCATCGCCGAGTATCGCGGCGAGCAGAGCCAGGTCCTGATCGGCGATTTCAATCCTGCGACTTTCAAGTCGGGCGATAAATACTTCTTGCGAATTGGCGGCGGTTCTCTGGGGGGAAAAGCGCGCGGGCTCGCCTTCGTTCGCCATTTGCTGCACAACCACCGGATTGCGCGGCGCTTCCCCAACGTTAGCATTGCAGTGCCGCCAAGCGTAGTGCTGGCGACCGATGTGTTTGACGACTTTCTGAGTGAGAACAACCTGCTCGATTTCGCCATGAACTCGAACGACGACGGCGAAATCCAGCGGAGATTTCTGGCTGGGGCATTCCCGGCCCCGCTACGGAACGATTTACTGGCGTTTCTGGCGGAAGTACGCTACCCGCTGGCCGTTCGTTCGTCGAGTCTGCTGGAGGATTCGCAATACCAGCCGTTCACCGGGGTTTATGAAACCTTCATGCTGGCTAACCAGCATCCAGATCTTTTGATCCGCCTGGAGCAGCTCATGGAGGCGATTAAACGCGTTTACGCCTCCACGTTCAGTTCGCATGCCAAGGCCTACGTGCGCGCTACACCGTATCGCCTGGAAGAAGAGAAGATGGCGGTGATCCTGCAACAAGTGGTGGGGGCCATTCATGGGAAACGGTTTTATCCCGATTTCTCCGGCGTGGTGCGCTCACATAATTTCTATCCCATACCGCCTATGAACTACAGCGACGGAATCGCGGCAGTAGCGTTGGGTTTGGGCCGCGCGGTGGTAGATGGAGGCAAGTGTTTAACCTTTTGTCCACGTTATCCGCGGAACCTCATGCAGTTCTCTTCCGTGGAGGACATCCTGGCCAACTCGCAACGCGAGTTCTGGGCGCTGGAGTTAGATCACGCGAAGCCTCGCGAGGACCCGCTGGCCGACTTACGGGAAGTGCAGTTCGGCCTCGATGCCGCAGAGAGCGATGAAACCCTGCACAACGTTGCTTCTACCTATTCCGCCGACAATCAGATCGTGTATGACGGGCTGAGCCGCCCCGGGACCCGCATCGTCAGCTTTGCCCCGATTCTCAAGCATGATGTCTTTCCCCTGCCCGGAATCCTGGAACGCCTTACCAAGATCGGCGAAGATGCCTTCGGACGGCCAGTAGAGATCGAGTTTGCGGTGTGTTTGCCGCAGCATCCCGATGCGATCGCCGACTTTGGCTTCCTCCAGGTTCGTCCGCTGGTGCTCTCGCGCGAGAGCGAAGAACTGCGCATCGAAGATGTAAGTCCAGACCGGCTGGTCTGTCAGAGCATGAAAGTCCTGGGGAACGGACGCTTCGAAGATTTACACGACGTCGTGTTGGTCGATTTCCATCGCTTCGAACGGGCGCGCAGTCAGGAAGTGGCCGAGGGCGTGGCTCAACTGAACGCAAAGCTGAGCGAGGCTGGTAAGCCGTATTTGCTGATCGGTGTGGGTCGCTGGGGATCCAACGACGCTTGGCTGGGAATTCCGGTGGAGTGGGACGAGATTTCTGGAGCCCGGGTTATCGTTGAAGCCGGGTTCCGGGATTTCCGGGTAACTCCATCCCAGGGCAGCCATTTCTTCCAGAACCTGACCGCATTTCAGGTGGGATATTTCACCGTGAACCCGGACGTGGGAGAAGGCTTTGTGGACTGGCTGTGGCTGAGCGCACAACCCGCAGTCGAGGAGCGAGGCTGCGTCCGGCACCTGCGATTTGAGCAACCACTAATCGTCGTGATGAATGGAAAAACCAGCCAGGGGATGATTTTTAAACCGCGGGCAGCTCAAGCCTTTTCCTAGCAACTGGACCCGTTATTGCTAGTACCGCCGTTCCTTCACCCAGGCACGGACCTGCTCTTCAACTGAAAAGCCTTCCGCGGGTCTTTGTGCGAACTTCGATTCCAGCACGAAGGCGTGGGCCTCCAGCGGCACCGTGATATGAGAATTCGTCCTGAGAAACCCATCCACAAATGCAAGCGTGTAGCGTTCAGGTCCAAGAATTTGAAATTGGACCGCATGCACCAACCCGTGAAACAGCACCCGTTCCGTAATTTTCTCGTTGAATACCACTACATCAATGAAGGTGAGAGAGGGCAGGTGCGGGATCTGCGGCAGGTTGACGAAACCGCGTGTCTTCGCCTCGGAATAAAACGATGGATTCGAAAGTCGTGCCCCGCCCAATTCCACCACCCTCACACGGTCGAGGATACCGGGGGAAAAGAAGGGCCGCATAAGCGTCTTATGCTCGGCACTGAGAGGTTCGCCACCCGCATAAAAGCGGTTGCGGTGCTCGTGCAAGTAGGCCAAGACACGCGTCGTAGCTTCGAATATCTGTTCTTTCCCCAACGTAGACCCACCCGTGTCAGGGCCCGCGGCTTCATGCGGGATGAGTCTTTCGATGGAAGCGTAATAATCGTTGAGATCACTGGCGGCGGCGATGGCTTTTCGAAGGATTTCCGGTTGGCCGTAGCGAGCAAGGTCGTCGGCCGAAAAGCGGAGTCGAAGCTGATGAGTGGCGCATTGCGCACTCAGCAGTTCCAATTGTGCATGGCGTAGTTCCCCGTTCATTTGGACAATAGCCACCCTATCGTCAGGATTTTCCCAGGAAAACATCCGCGGACTCCTAAATTGAGCTTGCAAACCGGCGGGAAGGCCTTATACTTATTACGTATACAGTGTTACGTTTACGATGTCAACATATATTTAAACGTTTTAGTGACCGAGGACATAGGCATGCCACGGCACCCTGATCCTGATCTCGAAGAGCGTATTTTGAACTCCGCCCTCAAACTTTGGAGGAGGGGCGCGGAAAAAACCCTCACCATGCGGGCCGTCGCGAAGGCTGCGGGCACCAACACTCCCGCGGTTTACCGCCGCTTTAAGGACCGGCGGGACATTCTGCATGCGCTCTTACGACGTTTGCAAAAGGATGTCGCCGATGTGGTTCGCCCCTGCCAGTCTCCGCAGGAAGCCTGCGAGCGCTTTCTTGAGTTTGCCTTGAGTCATCCCCATGAGTACGAACTTTTCTATGAGCATGCCTACCAGCTTCCTCGTCCGCCCCACACCGGACGAACGGCTCCACTCAGGGAGCATCGGCCCACCATGGCACTGATGGAAACCAAACTGGCTGGACGTCTCGGCGGATCTCCTCATGATCACACCCGCCTGGGGCTTGCGCTGTGGGCGGTGACCCACGGGACGGCGATGATCTTGATTTCGAAATCTATCCCCGGTGAGCACGCCCATGAGCTGCGCTCTGTCTTCTCCTCGACTGTCGAGGCTATGATCGGCAAAGGGTCCGTCTGATTGAGCCGTGCAGTGACGCAAGCCATCGATGCTGGAATAATGTAGTTCACAACGGGGGAACGCCCGGATTGAGACCTGTCGAAGAAATAACGGCGTTCGTAAAACAAGCGGCGAAAGATGCTGGCTTCGATCTGGTTGGCGTCGCTCCCGTCGCTGACTTCCCTGAACTCGACCAGTTCTCCGAGTGGATCGCCGCCGGCCACGCGGGCGAAATGCAATATCTGGAAACGCGTAATGCCAATGGCAAGCTGAAGCGCGCTTCTTTGCGCTCGACGGTTCCCTGGGCGCGTAGTGTGATCGTCTGCGCCGTCAACTACAACACGGCACATCCCTATTCAACCCAGGCGCAAGATTCTGATCGGGGATGGATTTCTCGCTACGCCTGGAGCAAAGACGATTACCACGACTCGGCGCTGCGCCGCCTGCAGGTCATCGAGGATCGCCTGCGGAAAATGATGGGCGAGACACCTGCGCTACGAACGCTGTGCTACGTGGACACAGGGCCACTCGTCGAACGGGTCTACGCCAAGTACGCCGGAGTGGGATGGATTGGGAAGAACACTTGTATCCTCAATCAGCAAATTGGGTCATGGCTGTTTCTCGGCGTCATCATAACTTCGTTCGAACTGACTCCCGACTTCCCAGCTCCTGGCCGCTGTGGTACGTGCACGCGTTGCATTGAAGCCTGCCCTACTGACGCGCTTATCGCTCCGTACCAGCTTGACTCCAGTCGCTGCATTTCTTACCTGACCATCGAAAAGCGCGGAGAAGTCCCCGAAGCAATGCGCGAAGGAATGGGGCGGCACGTGTTCGGCTGCGACATCTGCCAGGACGTATGTCCGTGGAATCGGAAGGCCCCCGCCACTGCGAACCACGAATTTCAGCCGCGCGAAGGACTGGTCAATCCTGCCTTGGAGTGGCTCGCCGAAATGACCGCGGAAGAATTTCGCGCTTCATTTCGCGGATCACCGATTCGGCGCGCCAAGCGCACTGGGCTCCGCCGCAATGCGGTGATCGCCATGGGCAACAGCGGGAATCGGCGCTTTCTTTCTATCCTGGAGAAGCTCGCAACCGATAAGGACCCCGTAGTTGCAGACCACGCAAAGTGGGCGGTGAGAAAGCTTTCTACGTCATGATGAGGAGGGCGGACGCTCCATAGCACCCGTGCTAGCATAACTTCAGGTTCGCCGACATGATCATGCCTATCCGCCGGCTGTTCGTGGTCCTGTTATTCACTGTGTCGGCTTTGGCCTCATCCGCGTACGCTGCTGAACCCCACTGGATTCGAGTTGCGTCGAGTCATTTCTTGGTCCTGACCGATGGTGACGAGAAGCAGGGGCGAGAAATCGTGGTGCGTTTCGAGCAGATGCGGGCTGTCTTCGGCCAGCTCCTGGCTCGGAATCGCGTGAACATGCCGTTGCCGATCGACATCATCGCCCTCAAGGGCGATGATGAATATGCCAACGCCGCGCCTTCACCGCAGGGCAAGCCCATCTTTGAAGCCGCTTTCTCCATCGCTGGCGAGGACCGGGAATTCTATGTCCTGGATCTGGCCGAAGCGGATCATTGGCGCGCCATTTCCCATGAGTTCGGCTGGATGCTCTTGAACTACAACTATCCGCCCACTCAGGCCTGGTTCGATGAAGGGTTCAGCGAGTACTTTGCCAGCCTCCATCTGGATAACAAGCAGATGCAAATCGGCGATGATCCGGAACCGATGTCGGCAGTGCGGCAAAGTCTGTTGGGAACGCTAACGCGCACCGGCAATGCGCCGCAGGCTTTAGTTGACTTGTTGAGCAAATCGACTTGGATGCCTCTTCCCGCGCTTTTTGCTGCGAAACCGGAAAGCTCACCGGGAAGCAAGCGGCAGACCTTGTTTTACGCGCAATCCTGGATCGTGATGCATTACCTCATCAACAAGAACAAGCTCTCGGAAACCGGGACGTATTTCGGCCTGGTACAAAACGACAAGCTCCCGGTGGAGGAAGCGATCCAGAAAGCCTATGGCATGACAGCGGTCCAATTGGATCAGGCGGTGAAAGACTATTTCCATTCGGTTGCTCCGTTGTTCCTGTCAACGAGTGGAAAAGCGCCCGGGAGCCCGATGGCTGCCACTGCGGCTCCGGTTACATATGACGATGTCGGCATCACCACCTCTGATGTTCCCGAAGCGAGTGCCCGCTCGGCGCTGGGGGAGATGGAGTTGCGTTTGCCTGAACGCCATGACCAGGCCCGCCAACTGCTCGAGACGATCGCGAAGCAGCCCGCAACCGACAACTCCATCGCCCATCGCGCCCTGGGTTGGGATCACCTGGAAAAAGGGGAGTTTGACCAGGCCACGGAGGAATTCAGTGCCGCAGAAGAGTTGGACAATCGAGACATCTGGGCACGGTACTACATGGCGTTGACCCGGTACCGCGAGGCCCAGTCCGGCGGGCAGGAAGTCAGAGGATTAGCCAACATGATGCAGGACCTGCATGTAGTCCTGGAATGGAAACCGGAATTCGCCGAAGCCTATTTCATGTTGGGATGGGCGCAACGGTCGGGCGGAAGCGTCCACGCCGCCATGGATACAGTGCCGGCAGCGATACGGCTGGCTCCTAGAAATCAAAGGTACCTGCTGGAGATGGCACGACTCTATCTTGCAGCCAAAGATTGGGATGCCGGCACGGCGTTGCTGCAACAGCTCAGCACAAGTTCCGACACGCTAGTGGCCACTGCGGCGCACAACGACTTGCAGGACCTCCCCTATCTGAAGAAATATGGCATTCCGCCAGTGCACAAGGCGGCTGCACCTTCTGCAACATCGGCTGCTGGATCGGCGCCGACGTCCAAGTCAGTTGCGCCCGTGGCGCCGCAGCCAACCAACAAACCGGGTGGTACGACTACGCCGGCTGCGAAGTCAAGCACAGCTGACTTGAGCGATGAGATGTCAGAGACCGCGTCTGAGCCGGTAATTGACAAAAGGCCCATTCACTACTTGAAGGGGAAGCTGATTTCTGTGGATTGTTCTCAACCTCCCGTAGCAGTCGTGGCGTTTTCCTCCGGAGTGAAGACCCTGAAGCTGAAGACTGCGGACTACAAATCTCTGACTCTGATCGGCGCCGACTCATTCTCCTGCGCATGGGCAAACCGCCAGGTCGCTGTGAACTACAAGGCTGTCGGAACGGAAGGCGGAGACTTGGTATCGCTGGAAGTACGCTAAAACCATCGGCGGAAACGTTTACAATAGCGCGCGTGCAACGTTCGTCATTACGCTGGTCGACTGAAACTCTCGATATGCCTCGCGCGAACATTGAAATAGAACCAGATCGCTGCACGCTCGAGATCGAGCACGTCAACCTTTGGTACAGTCGACGATCGCTGTTGTTTGCGTTCCTGTTGTGGAGCTGTGGGTTCCTTTATCTGGAAACGTTCGTTCTTCCCAACATTCCATGGGCGCCTGCGGGGGACCAGTCGATTTATCTGCAGCACGGAACAAAAATGCTGCAAGGTCAGCTCATCTACCGCGACTATGACCACTTTACCCTGCCCGGAACCGATCTTCTTTATCTGTGCCTGTTTCGACTTTTTTCGGTGCGAGTTTGGATCCCTCAAGCCATGTTGGTGTTTCTCGGGCTGGGCATAAGTTGGTTGATCATCGCGATCTCCAGGAAGGTGTTGACTGGGCCGGTTGTTTTCCTTCCCGCTTTGCTGTTTCTGACGCTTCCGTTTAGTGGGTACTTGAACGCCACCCACCACTGGTACAGCACGATCGCTGCTACGGCTGCGCTCGCGATCGTGATGGATTGCAGGAGCTTGATTCGGGTTGCAATGGCGGGAGCGTTGTGGGGCATCGCCACCAGCTTTACGCAATCCGTATTCTTGGGCGTTTTGGGATTGGCAGTGTTTCTGGTCTGGGAGCACGCGCAGGATGAGTCTAGCGTCCTCATTTTCAAGAAACAGACTGCGCTCTTCGCCAGCTTCTTCGCAGTGCTGCTCGCGTTTAACGCGTATTTCATCTGGCAGGCGGGACTGAAAGACTTCCTTTACTACACGGTGG
>Ga0209167_10002443_pt1 | contig 10072 bp, 10 predicted proteins | sample Coa_R1_9_FD_187154 | JGI IMG/M metagenome (GOLD analysis project Ga0209167, IMG submission 187154) | Surface soil microbial communities from Centralia Pennsylvania, which are recovering from an underground coalmine fire - Coalmine... | ecosystem: Environmental > Terrestrial > Soil >...
TCGACCCTCAACTCGTCCGGATGATCGAGATCGCCGGAGCGCACAGGATGCGGATGCAGCTCGATGCAACCAAGATTGACGATCCATGCAAGCCCCGCCGCGTCATCGACAACGATCTCTTCCGCAGTCCGTCCCGAAGGGAACGCGAGCGTTATCGTTCGCAGCCACGAGGGGCGTTGCACTGGTGCACGCTTCTGATAGAAGGCTTCGCCTTCGGCGCCGTTAACGTACCGCTTGAGGACAAGCGGCCGGTCGCGGATTCCGGCGAGCGCGCCCGCCGCGACCGACAAATAGTAGCGAACCAGGTCTAGTTTTGAGAGCTTTGTCTGCTTCGAGAAGTACAGCTTGCCCGGGTTAGTAACCGCGACCTCGTGTCCGTTAATCGAGAGCAACTCCGTAGCGTCTTGCTTCGGCACAAGCTAAGTCTACACCATAAACACGATGTGACAGGATTTGCGCAGACGCTTCGTCACAGACTAAATCGAAAACCAATGAAGATAGCGACCTTCAACGTCAACGGCATCAGTGCGCGCCTATCGGCGCTTCTGCGCTGGCTCGCCGAATCCAAGCCGGACGTTGCGTGCCTTCAGGAGTTGAAGGCGCCGCAGGAGAAATTTCCGGAAGCCGCGATTCGCGCAGCAGGTTATGGCGCGATCTGGCATGGCCAGAAGAGCTGGAATGGTGTCGCTATCCTTGCGCGTGGAGCAGATCCGGTTGAGAGTCGTCGCAGCCTGCCCGGCGATCCAGCGGACTTCAACAGTCGCTATATTGAGGCGCTGATCGATGGCGTGCGCGTGGGATGCCTTTACTTACCCAACGGCAATCCAGCGCCTGGCCCGAAGTTCGATTATAAACTGCGGTGGTTGGAACGCTTGACGAAACACGCAGAGGAACTACTCGCCACGACAGAGCCGGTCGTTCTCGCCGGCGACTACAACGTTATCCCGACTGATATTGATGTCTATAAGCCCGAACGCTGGCTTGATGACGCGCTCTTTCTGCCAGAGGTACGGAGCGCGTTTGCTGATCTTCTCGCAATGGGCTGGACCGACGCGGTGCGTAAGCTCTATCAAGACCAGCGCATCTACACTTTTTGGGATTACTTCCGAAATGCCTGGGTGCGCGATGCGGGACTACGCATCGATCACCTGCTTCTGAGCCCGTCTGCGGCCGCACGTATGGTTAGCGCAGGCGTCGATCGCGAAGTCCGCGGCTGGGAAAAAGCGAGCGACCACGCGCCCGCCTGGATCGTGATCGCGGACGGAGCACAATCTCAATGAGCTCCCATCTGGTCTCCTCGCTATGACATTCGACTACTTCAGGCCGCGTCCGACACGAGCAGAGGGTCGGAAAAGGTATGATCGTCGGGGGCTCGTCTCGCAGAGCTTTCCTGAATAGGGTATTCGCCTACTCGTCTCTTGACTCGGCAAGATATAGCCGAGTATACGCTACAACAGACGAGAGTGAGGAATTAAGGGAAGGTGCGGCTGTAAGTTCACTAGACCCGGTACAGCCAATCTAGATGAGTAAAAGTTCCGTCTGAGAATTTTAGGCGGGTGTGAGTCTGTCACGAGTTAGGGCTGCATTCCCGCAAGCAAGGTGTGCGCATTGCGATGGCATCTAAGGCTGCGAAAGGGCCGGTGAAATCCGATGCTCTGCGTGACACTGACATTTCAGCCCGTTCTTTAGAATTGTATAAAGCGACGGTAGGGAAAATCTTTGACCGGCGCTGCCGATACCTCTCGCCAAGTCGAAGTCACATCAAGGATTCGCTCAAATCCGGCATCGGGGGCGGGCGGCCATTGCTACTTCTCCTCGCCCACTCCGGCTTGGGCAAGACTGAGCTTCTCAGCCGCCTCGCCGATGAACTCTACGATTCGGTGCGATCGATCTTTCTCCAGGGTGACGACTGGGGTTCGTCGAATATGCGCCGGTCGGTATTGGCCGTCTTGTGGTCAGACACACTGGCTCCCGCGGAAATGCTCGATATGCTCGGCGAGTTTGCCCTTCGCCAGAGAAGTGCCGGGAAACGATTCGTCATAATCATAGACGATGCGGACAAGCTTGACGGACATGCGCTCGGGTTGATCTTGCAGATAGCGGAGCTGAGCAATCGGACCGGCAAGCTGGTACAAGTGGTACTTTCCGGACAGCCCGCATTCCGGACCCGCCTCGCTGCGCTTGCTCCGCTAAGCTTCGGACCCGTTGAGACATGGACCTATGAATTTGGAGCTCTCACACCGAGCGAAGCGACCGAGTATATAGGCCATCGACTGCAGATGGCTGGAGAGATCGAAACCAGCGTCTTCTCGCCGGCTGCTTGTGCGCGGATTGCGGATATCAGCCGGGGCGTTCCGGCCGCGATAAATGGTTTGTGCGAGAGGGTATTGGAAACCGTAGGGCGCGAGCGAAAGGCGACCATCAACGGTGAACTCATCGCGCAACTCGGAGATGAATCCGAAGTAGCTGCAAGTCTTCCGGGAGATCGAGTTCCGGCAAAGAATTTACTTACACCAAGATCGTCAGGCAATTCCGCCGACCTGCGCCAGACAGGTCGGGCGTTGCGCAACGTGCTCACTAATCGGCGCGTGCTAACTCTGGCGAGTGCCGGTCCGGCCACGGCGATACTTTTTCTCGCCGTCACGGCTCTCCATAAGGGTATGGCGCCGCGCATGTCGGCGTTATCACACTCTCGCTTCGTGTCGAACTCTGACACACACGCGTCAGCCTCATCGATTTTATCACAGCTGGCTCGGGAGCTCGGGAACGGCGCATCGCTTACACCAGATGCCTCCACCCGGCATGCGATACCCGCGCTACGCGAGCCGCAAACGATGCCTATGCCAGTACTCAGCCGGAACTCACTGCGTGACGGCGTAAGATTGATGCGCAAAGGCGACTATGGCGACGCTCTCAAGATTTTTCACACCGCTCTTGCCGCCGATCCCAACAATCCGGGCTTGCGCGATGCGATCACGCAGGCAGCCAAGGCGAAGCGGGCTGAGCAGAGCGTGTTCATCGATTACGGCGCCGAAACCTCGACCCTGAGATTAGAAGACGAGTCAAGTAATCCTTCAGCCGGTCCAAGGGAGTCAAATCATCCGCCCGCGAACTCCAGCCGACTGGCTTCCCGGAGTGAAGCGCGGAAATCGGCCGGCGTTGTGCATACCCATGCCCAGAACTGCCTACGCGTTGGCCGGAAATTGCTCGCGAGGGGCGACTATGACGGCGCGATCAAAATCTTCCAGGCCGGTCTAGTCACTGATCCTGGGCGCGACGAACTGCGCGATGAGATCGCGCGCGCTTATCGAGCCAAAACGGCGGAGGAGCTGGTCTTGGACATTCCTCCGGACCCTACAAAACCTTGAAGCATGAACCCGAAGGCTGCACTCAAGGTGCATTCTGACGGTCAGCCCCGACCACGAACGCTGCAAACCCGAGACCCCACGCAATTCAGGGACGGAGAGTTTCCTATGAAACGAATCTTGGCCGCTCTGTTGCTTGCAATAGGAATAAGCACCTTGTGTCCGATAGTAAATGCCGCGCCGATCCGACCCCTGAGTGAAAGTGATTTACTGAAGTTGCTGGCGGGGGGAGTTTACCCTAGTCGTGTTGCCGATCTCGTCGAAGAGCATGGAATCACCTTCGCGCCTACCGAGGCCGATCTCTCCTCGCTTCGCCAAGCGGGTGGTGGTGATATAGTAGAAAGAGCAGTAAGAGCCGCCGGGCACCTTGTAATGCAACAGGAACTAAATCTGCCGAAAACTCGCCCTCACACGCAAGCCCATGCTCACAGCCTGCACTATCGGACCCGGTCACCTTCGGTGCCGGCTTCCCTTCCTGCGAAACCCGCAAACAACTTTTCCCCAGTGCTGGAGGTTGGCGGGGGTGATATTCCGATTGGCACCAGGATCAACCCTCGGAACTGGCGCGAATATCAACGGTATATGCCGACCGGGATGATTGCTCTATTCCGCGGTAGCTACTTCTGGAAGATGCCCGCCGATTTCGAAATGGATATTGGCGGCACAACCGCTCTGAAGCCTTCGCGAAATTATCGGGCAGCCACCGAAGAATACAGTCGGCAGGCACGGCTCGTGCTGCTTCCTGATGGACATCACGACATCCAAAATTACCAGGGTGGCGAGCCCTTTCCGAATCCCCAACCGCCCGACAAGGGCGACAAACTTCTCGCTGACTTGTGGTTTTCCTATATCCCCCATCTGGTTGCTGGTACATCTAGCAACCCGCTAACGATCTGCACGCAAACTCGCGAGTCGTATTCCAGTTGCATAAAATTATCTTATGTATATCGTCAGATGGCCTACAACACCGACCCAAATGTTGCAATGGATGAGACGGGCTCAAGGAAGTACTGGTACACGGAGTGGATGTCGATCGAAGAGCCCGAGCAGTTGAAATACACGACGCAGCTGACGCTCTACCCGAAAGACAACCAGCGTCCAATCGAGCAGTCCGTTTTTATCCCGGCGCTGCGGCGCTGGCTTAGAGTGTCACTAACGGCTCGATGTAGTCCTATTGCTGGAACCGATTACACGCAAGATGATTTCAAACGGCAGGGTTTCAATGGCGGGATCGGCTCTTTCGATGCGCGATTTCTGGATCATCGAAGGATTCTGGCGCTGGCCGGCAGCTATGACTCGGTAACAAGCGATTTCCCCGCCGGTTACTACACCACGTTCGGATGGCCCAAGCCGTCTTGGGGAAGATGGCAGTTACGGGACGTCGACGTTATCGACGTTCGCCGAATACCCGCCGAACAGGCAGGCTATTGCTATGGTAAACGCATAATTTACGAAGATTCTGAACTACATTATGCGCTGTGGGAGGATGTTTACGATACAAATCTGCAATTGTGGAAGATGGGTTTTATTGCGCAGCGTACTGTGCCGGCGACTGGACTCGGCGAAGTTCCCGGGGCGTTCACATCGACCGCGTGGGATGTGAAGAGCGGTCACATCACTAACACCTCAACCAGGAGCTCAGGTCGGCGAGACATGTTGGCCGACGCCGACGTTCCCGGCGAATATCAAGATCTCAACACCTACTCTACGATCGCCGGCCTCGCAGAGATTATGAAGTAGATTTTCGCGACATCAGTGAAGTGCTACCGAGGAAATGACTATGAACTTCATGGACCAATTAGACCCTGAGCTGCGCGTCGCGGTGGAGAAACTGCCGACTGATCGACCTTTGGATCTCAATAAGATTCCAGCCGCCCGGGCGAAGATGAAAAAAATGGTGACCGCGATGCTGGCGAACTTCGCCGCGGTAGAGGGTGTCACCAGCCAGGATCAATTCGCACCCGGTTCTCAAGGCGATCCTGCCGTGCGAGTCCGCGTCTATCGGCCAAATGATCAGCCGAGCAAGCTTCCCGCCCTATACTGGATTCATGGCGGCGGATACGTGATGGGAGACATCGAGCAAGACGACCGACTTATGAGGCAACTGGTCAAGAGAATCGGCTGCGTGGCGGTGTCGGTCGATTACCGATTAGCGCCGGAACATCCGTTTCCCGCACCAGTCGAGGATTGTTATGCCGGCCTAAAGTGGCTGTTTGCCCATGCCGACGAGCTTGGTGTTGAGTCATCTCGGATCGCCATTGGGGGCGCAAGCGGCGGCGGCGGCTTGGCCGCGGGATTGGCATTGCTGGCGCGCGACCGTGGCGCAGTGCAGGTCGCTTTTCAACTTCTCATCTACCCGATGATCGATGATCGTAACGTTACCCCGGCCAGTTATGCGATTACCGACCCGCGCATGTGGAATCGCGAGAGCAACCGCCTGGGCTGGAAAGCCTACCTGGGCCGCGACGGGGGTGGGGCCGACGTCTCGCCCTATGCGGCGGCGGCGCGGGCTACCGATTTGACCAATCTGCCGCCGACCTACATTCCAGTTGGCGCACTCGATCTTTTTGTGGACGAGAATATCGAGTACGCCCAGCGTCTCATCGAGGCGGGCGTGCCCACTGAGCTCCACGTTTATCCTGGGGCCTTTCATGGCTTCGATCTCTTCGCGCCGTCGGCGATGGTGTCAAAGCAATTCAAGGCCGACCGCGATAACGCGCTCAAGCGCGCGCTGCATGATGCCGCAAGATAACTGCTCCTGACGCTGTCCGGCGCCGCGAAAGCTCGCGGAATCTCGGGCCCACGCGCCTGGGTCGCGCCGTTCGGCGTCTAATCTGATTTCGCGACGGGCTGGCGGATGGGGCAGTCTGCTTCGAACTGTTCTCTGTATTAAAGTTCCCTGATTTACCCGCAAATTCAGGGAAACGGCTAAAAGGACGGCTTAGCAATCGATCGAAAGAAGGCGTATCTGGGCGATTATCGCGTAAATTCCCTACGACGCATAACAGCGAAATGTAAAGCGCCGAAGAGGGAATTTTTATGTCCAGAACAGGGAAAAGATTTTTCGACATCAGGGATCGCGATGCGGTGCCATTTTGAAGCTCAGCGGCCGCGGCCAACCCAGACGACGCGCCCAACCACTTGAACTCCGCGGCCCATCGAGGAGTAATTCTTGGCGATCGATCTGATAGGCGGCGGAGGCCTCAGCCAACAGTGCGCCATTTGCCGGAATCGAACCCGCGGCTCGACTCAAACGTGGTTCAATCGCGCTGACGCGGTTGTCGGGCCGGTTGAAGATGCCTCTGAGGCTAAATCCCGGCAGACTCAGAAGGTAGGCTCCGTCGCGCGCGAGTTGCGCCTGCCGGCGATCGATCAACAACAAATCGCCTTAGGTGATGTCGAACAATTCCGCTGGTGCGGCAATCGCCAGGAGCGACTGCCAGGTAGGTTCGCTGATTCCCAGCGTGCGCTCGAGATAATGGCGGCTGAAGGGGAGCTGATTGAGGATCGTCGGATGGATTAGTGAGGCGTTGGGATCGTGTTGATCCACCAGCAAAACATCCGCGAGCAAAGCCCCGGATTGTTGGCCGTCGCCGCGCATCTGGCCGCGGCCGGTTAACAGCCAGGTCGCGTCGACATTGGCGACGCGCGCCAGGGTCGTGAGGGTGTCGATGCCCGGCCGCGAACCCGTCGCGTAGTTTTGCAACGTGGTGACTGGGATGCCGCTGGCCTTGGCGAGCGCGTAGCGCGAGCCGAATTCAGGCCAGCGCTCATGAAAGACGTTGTGGTCTACGTGACGGCGTGTCACCGCTACAGCGAGCGCCGAGCCTGTGCGCTGACACTCCAGGTCCGCTCGACCCAGCGCAAGCCGAGCCGGCGCAAGCCCCACACGGCCATCCGCCTACGGATGCATGAGATCGCGCAGACCCGGGTGCGTTATGGCTATCGGCGGGTACACATTCTGCTTAAGCGTGAGGGCTGGAGCGTGGGCCGTAACCTGGTTTATCGTCTGTACCCGAAGAGCGCCTGGTGCTGCGTCGCTGGCGCCCGCGCCGCCGCAAGGCGGCGGTAAATCGCGAGGCGCGCTACCGCCCCACACGGGTTAACGACGCCTGGAGTGTGGATTTCGTGCACGACCAACTGAGTAATGGGCAAAGCTTCCGGGCTTTGACAGTGATCGATGTCTACAGCCGCGAAGCCCTGGCGATCGAGTTAGGTCATCGTTTACGCGGTGAACAGCTAGTAGCAGTACTCAACCGGCTGGTACAGAAACACGGCGCGCCGCGCTGCCTATTCGCGGATAATGACGCGGAGTTTACCGGGCAATTAATGGACCTATGAGCTTATCATCATGGCGTGCGCATTGACTTCTCGCGACGCGGCAAACCGACGGGGCCTGGGTATGCTAGCAATCGTTGGCCTATCCCATCGCGCTCGAGCTCCAACTTGAGGAAGTGAACGCTGCCGAGTCGCAGATAGCGCTGGAAGGTATCTCTAACCGTAGCGGCTTCCACCAACAAGCTTTTCGAATGCCGGATGATTCCGTGAGCGCGGCGCGCCATATGACCTTAGGATCGACGTCCCGATGACCGAGCCCCAGCAAGTGATGGCTAGCGCGGTTTACGAGGTATTGCCCAACTGGCGCTTGCTGGGAAACGTGGGATTGAGAATTGGCAGGCCTTCGGCGAGTTCCCAGTTGGAACCTAGGCGACCAATCAGAAGACGGTTGGGGCGAATCTGCATTTTTCAGATACCTGTCAGATTGCGATCGGGCAGCAATCCCACGTCGCCGAAAAATGGGTCTGGTCAGCGAGATTTGCCTATGACAGTTCGCCGGGTTCCAAGGCGAACCGTAATGCGGTCCTGCCGATTGATCGTCAGCTACGCTACGGGACCGGCAACCAATACGAGATCAGTAGGGATGTCACCGCCGGCGCCGCGTGGGAATTCATGGACGCCGGTCACGCACCATTTAGTAATAGTCGCGGACCGCTTGCGGGAACTCTGCAGGGACATTTTTCGACGAACTATCTTTTAAGCTCGTTGCGCTCAATGTCAGGTAGAAATTCTAGTTCAATCGCCCTCGCGCAGTTGTCAACAGGAGCTTTTCCTCTTAACATACCCCTAAGGTTATTTGGATCGGCATACTACCAATGATATTTGCCGTCCAAGAGGCAGAACATGCCTGTCCATTCTGATGTATTCGGCCAGCAGTGGAATCTGCAATTCGCAATAACCCTGTAATTCCACTCGTCAAAGGTAATCTTTTGAGTGATTAGCGAGCGCCGGAGAACCACACCGTGCCGATCACGGATCCAGTCGTTGTCTAACAAAGTTCCATGAAAATTGTGGGACAGGCGCTCCTCTCGATCGTCTTGCTGATGGTCGCTTGCAGCGCGCCGGCGTGGGGAAACGCGGCCGACGCAGCCGGCGCCGAGAGCGAAGAGGACCAACTGGCAGGTGAAGTCGACGATCCGACCGCGATTCTGACGCAACTTAAATTTCAAGATTTCTACACCCCTGGGAGTTTCGAGACGTCAGCGCAAACCAACACTGTCCAATTGCAGGCGGTGATTCCAACAAACCACTTCTCGCTTATTCCTTTCCAGCAGGTCATAAGACCTACGTTCAAGTTACAGACTTTTGCGACGTCAGAGGGCAGCGACAGCAAAACCGGGTTCGCCGACATGGAGTTGTTGGATCTGTTCATTTCGAATTGGCCCGATCCGAAACGGACCGGATTCGGGTGGGCCGTGGGACCGACATTCGTGTTCCCGACCGGCCAAGTGCCTGGGGCGGGCAAGCGCGCTTGGGAGGTAGGACCGGCCGCCGCGGCAGTTTATCGGGGCGTTCCGCATCTGATGCTGGGGGTTCTTTTCCAGAACCCGATTTCCTTCGCCTATACGAATCCGGCGGCAACTCCTCAAAGTCAAATGAAGCTCCAACCACTGATCTCGTACACACTTGGCCATGGCTGGTATGTGAAATCAGCCGATTCGACTTGGACCGTCAACTGGCGGCACGGCGGTTCGACGACAATTCCGATCAGTTCGGGTTTCGGGAAAGTGTGGAGGTTCGCAGGGCCTGAACTCAATACCTGGGTCTCCGGCGAGTGGACAGCCTATCGGCAATTTGCAGGGATTACCCCACGGTACACCGTCAGGTTCGGCCTGACCGTTGCCTTACCTCAAGTTGAGCTCTAGACGGACGATCAGCTTGATTAGCCGCACACACAACGAGCCGATCAACGACCCGATGCTAGTGGCCTGCCCGCGTTACAAAACAAATTCACTCAATCGGACTTTCGCTCTGACTGTAGCCGCGCCGATGCTCTATGTAATTGCGAATTCCGTGCCCATGCTCCGGTCTCACGATCCTTGGACGGGCAGCTTCATCACGGTCTTCGGAGGTGTCGAGACTCTTTGGCAGGATTGGCAAGGGCTGGCCGCGGCGCTGGCGTTTTTCACAGCACTTCTAGCGCACCGGCTCTTCAGATCGGTCTGATGCTCGCGATCGTGGTAGGGGCTCTACGCACACCCGTACAGCGGTGGGTGGCGACTTTGATGCGCCATCAACCCGTTGGCCTTACCCCTTTTGATATCCCATTCGTAACTTAGTGTCGGCCGCCGTTTCGGCTCATTTGTCATCCCAAGTTTTTCCGGCCGCCCTTCATGTCCTGAGGGCGGTCGAAAAACTGTCGGGTTTTG